>Ga0181522_10000149_pt1 | contig 55791 bp, 46 predicted proteins | sample PEATcosm2014_Bin_27_FD_121103 | JGI IMG/M metagenome (GOLD analysis project Ga0181522, IMG submission 121103) | Peatland microbial communities from MTU Mesocosm Facility, Houghton, MI, USA - PEATcosm2014_Bin05_10_metaG | ecosystem: Environmental > Terrestrial > Soil > Wetlands > Peat | place...
CGCAGCCCGCCGGTTTCGCCTGGCAATCTTATCGCATTTGAAACATGTCGCGCAGGGCAGAGTCCCAGGAGCCCTGGCCTGAGCCTCGAACGGTCATTAAAAACCTCTCTGTTTGCTCCTTTACTCCCGCAGCCCATGTAGGATAGGTTTTTGGCAATTTCGTTCTGTGTGCGCGGCACAAATTCTCCTGGGCGGCATTTCTGTACCGGGAAGGGCTGGACTTGACCAAGACGAAAACACCCGGTTTCGACCGCGCCCAGGTTCTCGCCCCCCTCGTTATCGGCGTTAGCGGGCACCGCGACCTTCGCGAAGAGGACCGTCGTGGTCTTGAAGACAAAGTGGAGGAAATTCTCCTTCAGTTTCGCAAGGACTACAGTGCAACTCCTCTGATCCTAGTATCCGCTCTCGCGGAAGGTGCCGATCGTCTGGCGGCAAAGGTGGCCCTCGCTCCTCACGTTGGGGTTCGACTGATCGTTCCGCTTCCCATGCCCCTTGATCTCTACGAACTCGATTTTCACAGCCTTTCCGTGCTGGAAACACCGGTAGGCATCGTGGCCGTGGATAGAAGCTCCCGCGAGGAATTTCGCGCCCTGCTGGAGAAGGCGGACGAGCGGTTCGAACTGGAGCTGGCTCAAGGTAATACCCGTGAAGCCATCGCCGAACCTGGCCCACAGCGCGACCGGCAGTACGAGCTTGTGGGTAAGTACATCGCCCAGCAAAGCCAAATTCTCATCGCCCTTTGGGACGGCGTGGACTCCGACCGCGTGGGTGGCACCGCTTCGGTGGTGCGCTTTCAAAACGAAGGTGTCCCCGATCTGGATCCTTGCACGCTTGAAGCTCCCGAGGGATTTCCTGTTTATCACGTTCTTACGCCGCGCGTGAAGAACCCCTTTCCCCAAGGAAAAGTTCTCCATCTCCACCCGATTTATCCCAAGGTGTTCCAGGGAAATAACGACCGCGCAGAAAAGTATTACGCGAACATGTTCGCCCGCCTGAACGAATTCAACAAATACGTTCTCGATGCCGACCGCGATCTCGCAAATGAAGTCGCAAAAAGCAGAAGCTATCTTTTCAAGGACATGCGCGAAGACGACGTTGCCGCGGAAACGCGCTCAGCGCTAAATCGGTACGCCGTTGCCGACGCTCTCGCAATCCGCTTCCAGCGCCACCTGTTCGGGGCCCAAAAGGCGCTGCATTTCTTCACCTTCGCCGCCTTCTTTTGCTTCCTATTGTTCGTGCACCGCCAGCCCCATTTACTTCCCATTCTTTTGTCGTCCGGCAGTTTATTCGTCATAGTTTTTGGTTTGAACAAACTCTTTAAGAAATGGGCTTGGGACACCAAACACGAGGACTACCGGGCGATGGCCGAAGGCCTCCGCGTCAGGTTTTTCTGGAAGTTAGTCGGAATCAAGGACTCCGTCGCCGATCATTATCTTGGCAAACAACGGTCCGAACTCGATTGGATTCGCAACGGATTTCGCGGTTGGAATGTTTCGGAGGGCCGCCCGGCTCAGGCGGATTCGGACTTCTTGGACCTGGAGGATCAGAAAAATCGCCTGGGATTTGTGCGCAAATACTGGATCGACGATCAGCAAGAATATTTCAAGCGCGCCTCGCAAGACAATCTCGAAACCCACGAATTGCTTGAGTTCGTCGAGAAACTGTCGATTCGGGGTGTGCTGCTGATGGGCCTGGCTCTCCTGATCCTTCTCTTTGCTGAAAAATGAAACGTATTTTGATCCGGCCACCATTGCGCTCGAAGCTTTGCTGGCCGCCGCCGCCATCCTGCACCACTACGACAACCAGATGGCCTACGCCGAGCGTGCCAAACAATACCAGCGCATGGCCTCCCTGTTCGCCCACGCCTCGCATCTGCTCGGAAAGTTTCTCGAGCGGGAAGACTACGAAAATGCTGTCCGCTGCGTCAAAAAGATCGGCGATGAAGCCTTAACCGAAAATGGCGACTGGGTTCTGTTGCGCCGCGGAAGGCCCCTGGAAGTCCCTCACCCGTAGCAAGCCGTCCAGGTCTCCGTGGCCCAGGTGCCCGTCGCCGGTCGCGAACCGGTACGCGGCCAGCGTTGGCCTCCGGTATACGGCGTAACTCGTTTAGAATGCGAGTTACACAAGGGACCAACCGGGGCGGGCGAATTGTTAAACACCCGCTCGTCAAACGGCGCACCAGCTACTGGTCCCGGGTCGCGGATCACACAAGTCACCACCGAGGGTATTCCACATCCAATCGATATTGGTTCGCGAACCAGCCGTATACTTCTTATATGGATGAAGAATCCAAGCTCGCTGGCTTTCCCTTGATCGGCGACGCCGACCCCGTCCCCGCGAGTCTTTTCGTCTCCTATCCTGAACAGGCCAGCACCCTCGCGCTTCTCTACGAGGTGAGCCGCGAGATCACCTCCATCCTCGACCGCGAAGAGCTGCTCCGCAAAGTCGCACAGCGCGTCAAGAAAATCGTCAACTACCATGTTTTTAGCGTGATGCTCTGGAACGAGAACACCCAAATGCTCGAGAGCGTCTTCGGCATGCGCTACGGCGATGCCATTCCGACGCGCCTGCGGTTACCGCTCCACCAGGGCATCACCGGAGCCGCCGCAAGCGAGCGCCGCACCTTGCGCATTGCCGACACGCTCAACGACCCGCGCTACATCCAGTGCGATAGCGATTTGGCGGTGCGCTCCGAACTTGTGGTGCCGCTGCTTCTGCAGGATCGCCTCATCGGCGTGCTGGACCTGGAAAGCGCCGACGCCAACGCCTTCACCGAAGAGCACGAGCGCATGCTGACGACCCTAGGCTCGTATATCGCCATTGCCCTCGAGAACGCCCGGCTTTACGAAGAGGCTCGCGAGACCGAGCGCCGCCTGCAGACCGATCTCGCCACCGCGCGAGAAATTCAGCGCGGCCTCCTGCCCACCGGCGCCCGCGAAGTCCCCGGACTGGAACTCGCCGCCGCCTACGAGCCGGCCCGAGAGCTTGGCGGCGATTTCTACGATTTTCTTCCCTACGGCGAAGGCCGACTCGCTATGCTCCTGGGCGACGTTTCCGGTAAAGGCACCGCCGCCGCGCTGTTCGCCTCGCTCGCCATCGGCATTGTTCGCGAGCACGTCGTCGAGCATCCATGCGGCCCGGCCGAGATGCTGGCCATGCTCAACACCCGCCTCAACAACGTTCACTTCGATAGCCGCTTCATCGCCACGCTTTTCTCCGTCTACGATGCCAGCACCCGCCGCCTGACGCTCTCTAACGCTGGCGGCCCGTATCCTCTTCTGGTTCGCGACGGCGCCGTCCAATCCATTCGCATCGCCGGCATTCCTCTCGGCTTGTTTCCCGGCACGCAATACGACGAAATCACTCTCGATCTCGTCCCAGGCGACACGGTTCTGTTCGCCTCCGACGGCATTCTCGAATCCTTCAACGCGGAGCAGGAAGAATTCGGCGAGGACCGCCTCACCGCAGTACTTTCCAGTGTTTCAGCCGATCAGTCCGCCGAAGACATCGCCGCCTCCATTCTCGCCGCCACCAACGACTACAGCGCCGGCACTATGGCCTCCGACGACCGCACCCTCCTCGTCCTTCGCGTCACCGATCACGATTCCTCTGACTTCTCGAAACTTCCCATCATCTACTGACCTGCGCTCATCAAGCGCGCGGTGCCCAAGCCAACGCGACCGCGCCGCGAATCGGTCGGACGATCTCTTGAAGGGGAGCACCACGGCTGGGGGGCTGTGCCCAAAAGGCCCGGCGTCAACTACGATCGACTCCATTCGATTTGAAACGCATCGATCAGCGGGAACTAGGAACAGCGGCCGAAGCCGCAGGTACCGGAGCAGACAAGCCAGCAGGCGCAGCCAGAGACCCAACGCCGGCCTCGGTGAGTTCGCGCCCTTCCAAAAGCGGCAACCACTGCTGCCGCACCAATGCAAACTCCGGCCACTGTGTTTTGCTGATGGGATCGGATGGCGGCAAACCCAACTTCTCGAAATTTTTGTATTGCCCGCGCTGCAAAATGCGGAAATCGAGATGCGGCCCAGTCGAAAGCCCGGTGCTGCCGACCAAGCCAATAGTCTTGCCGATTTCAACCCGCTCGCCCTGGTGCACGAATATGCGCGACAAATGCAGGTACATAGTTTCGTATCCGTCGGAGTGCGCGATCTGGATGATGTTTCCTTCGCCGCCTTTGCGGCCCGCAAATTCGACACGTCCGCTGCCGATGGTCTGCACCGGAGTGCCCACCGGTGCGCCGAAATCGGTCCCCATGTGCGGCCGGAACAATTTCAGGATCGGATGATAGCGAGACTTGCTGAAGTGCGAAGTGATGGTCGCTGTAAATTTCAAAGGCGAACGCAGGAACGTCTTCTGCAACGATTTTCCGTCGGCGGAATAATAGCCGGGATGCCCGGTTTCGTCATGAAACAGCAGCGCCTGATATTTCTTGCCGCCGTTGTTGTACTCGGCGGCGAGAATTTTTCCATATCCAGCGGACTTGCCGTCCGCGTATTTCTTTTTCTCGAGCACAACGCGGAATGTGTCACCCTTACGCGGATCGTTGTAGAAGTCGAGGTCGTATCCAAAAATCTGCGCCAGCCGCATGGCCAGCTCTGGTGATTCTCCGGCCTGCGCCACGGCATTGAACAAGGAATCGCTGATGCGCCCGGAAACGGTGGCGACTTCGGTCTTCGATGGAATCGCTTTCACTTCCGCCGAGAATCCGCCATCGTCTGTGGGAGCGATTTTCAACATGCGCTCCGGATCGATCTGGTAGCCGATCTCGCGAAGTTCGCCTGCGCCGGAACGATTCACACGGATGGAGTTTCCAGCGCGCACCTGCCGCAGGTTGAAGACGCGCTGCGCCGCAACGGCGGCCCCGGCGGCATCGTCCGCGCTCAACCCGACACGCTCGAGGGCCGCCGCTAAATTTTCGCTGTGCCCGACTTTCGTCTCCGTGACCGGCGCCTCTGGTGGGTCCGCTTGCAGCTCCTGCACCGCTTCCGCTTGCAGCAGCTGTTCTTCGCGCTGAATCGCAGCGTCCGTGGACCGCTTGTGAAAAATTGCGGCGGCGACCGCCACGCCCGCCGCTAATACCACCGCAATCATGATCAGCAATCGACGATTCACTCTTCCCCCAAGCAGTCCTACCCGAGCCCCCCAACTCTAAGACGCAGAAACACGAATCAATGTTCAAGCCTAGATTCTACAACAGTCAAATATTCGGCGGCGGCTATGTAACCAGTGTTGATTGCCATAGTCTATCTATGGTATGAAGCATAGTTGGTCTATGGCAAAGACCTTTCCGGCGGGAGATGCGGATGAATCGTGACGAGCTTTTACCGGGGACTTTGTATTTGCTGATTCTGAGGACTCTGGCGCGCGGCGGCGAGATGCACGGCTACGAGATTGCAGGCTCCATTCAACGAATCTCGAAGGACGTGCTGCAAGTGGAAGAGGGCTCGCTGTACCCGGCGCTGCAGCGCATGTTGATCAAGGGCTGGGTGAAGGCGGAATGGGGCGTGACGGCGGAAAACAGGCGGGCGCGGTACTACAAGTTGACGACATCTGGGAGAAAGCAACTGGAAGTGGAGACCGCGCAGTTTGAGCGCATGATGCAGGCGATGATGCGGGTGATTCAGACGGCCTGAGAGAGACAAAGCGAGGAAGGTTACAGAAGCAACAAAAAAAGCGGAGATTTAACACAGGGGCCAGGGAGGTCGGCGCTCAAAGATCACCGGCGAGAACAAACCGCGGAAGCGCAGCGATGACGGTGAGAAGGGGCAAGAAACGCAGGGCCGCGAGGATTCCGCCCGGCGTTACAGGTTCGCTACACGTTGGTAACTCGAGGTGCGACACATGAGCTGGATCGGGGAGATTTGGCGACGGTTGGGAATGTTGATGCAGCAGGAGAAGTTTGCGCGGGAGTTGGATGAGGAAATGCGGTTGCATCGGGAGATGAGGGGGCGAGAGCTGGCGGCGCGCGGCGTCGAGGCGGAAGAGGCGGGCCATGCAGCGGCGCGGGCCTTTGGGAACGCTACTGCGCTGGCTGAACGGGGACGGGAGGCCTGGGGTTGGGGGTGGCTCGAGGATTTTCTTCAGGACTTGCGGTTTGGGGCGCGGATGTTGCGCAACAATCCCGGATTTACGCTTACCGCAGTGTTGACCCTGGCGTTGGGAATTGGCGCGAACGGCTACATTTTCAGCTTGGTGGATGCATTGCTGCTGCGGCCTTTGGCTTTTCCGCACCCGGAGCGGCTGGTGGCGCTGTGGGAACGGGTACCGGGCGCGGGAATAGACCGGAGCGAGACTTCGCCGGCGAATTATCTCGATTGGCAGAAGCGGAACCATGTTTTCGACCACCTGGCGGCGTTTGTCTGGTGGGATGTGAACGTGGGAGGCATCGAGCGGCCTGAGCACGTGCAGGGATTTCAGGTGACGCCGGATTTTTTTGTGGCGTTGGAAGCGCAGCCGATGTTGGGCCGCGGTTTTTTGGACGAGGAAGGGCGCCCCGGCAAGGATCGGGTTGCCGTCTTGAGTTACAAGATTTGGCGGGAACGATTCGCCGGTGATCCGGCAGCGATAGGTAAACGAATCTTGTTGAACGGAGTCAGCTGCACAATCGTCGGCGTCATGGGACCGGAATTCAATTATCCAGCAGGAAGCCGGATTTGGGCGCCGCTGGCATTCGGGCCCGAACTGACGGCTAACCGTGGGATGCATTATCTGCGCGGAGTGGCGCACCTGCGGCCGGGAACCAGCTTGGTGCAGGCACAGACGGAGATGAGCGCAATTGCAGCGAGCTTGGCGAAAGAATTTCCACAAAGCGATTGGGGACGGGACGTACAGGTGCAGTTGCTCTTGGATAGCGAAGTTGGGGTAGCGCAGAAGCCGTTGATGGTGGTGGTGGTTGCCGTGGGTTTGGTGTTGTTGATCGCGTGCGGCAACATTTCAAATCTGCTGCTGGCGCGGTGGGACCGGCGTAAGCGGGAGACGGCAATTCGTACGGCGCTGGGCGCCACAAGATTCCGGCTGGTGCGGCAACTGCTGGTGGAAAGCGTGCTTCTCGGATTGCTGGGCGGAGGAGCAGGAATTCTACTGGCCGTGTGGTGTCTGCGCGCGAGGCTGATAGCGTTGCCGGCGGAATTCGTGGAACTGGTGCCCGGGATGAATCATTTGGCGATGAATTTTTCGGTGCTGTTGGTCACGCTGGGGATTTCGGTGGTAACCGGCGTGGTGTTCGGCTTTTTGCCGGCGATACGAGGATCGCAGCCAAATGTGAATGAAGCGCTGAAGGGTGGCGGAGCGGGCAGCGGTGCGGGGCGCAGTAGAACATTTTTGCGTAGCTCGTTGATTGTAGCCGAGGTGGCGCTGTCGTTAACGCTGCTGACCTGCGCGGGTTTGCTAATGAAAAGTTTCGTTCATTTGCTGAAGGTTTCTCCAGGTTTCAATCCGAATCGCGTGTTGACCATGTTCCTGGCGCTGCCGCAGGCCAAGTACCCCGAGGATGAACGGGCCGTGCTTTTTTTCGAGCAACTCGTCCGGCGCGTCGAGGCGCTGCCCGGCGTGCAGAGCGCCGCGACCGTAAACATGCTGCCGCTGGGCGGCGCGAATATAACGCGTACTATTCGAATCGAAGGGCAACCGGAACCGGGGCCAGGACACGAGACGGATGCTAGTTTGCGCAGCGTCAGCACCAGCTATTTCCGGACGATGCAAATTCCGCTACGCGAGGGCCGGGAATTCACTGAAGAGGATTCCGGAACGCGCCACGCGGTGGCGGTCAACGAGGCTTTCGCCGAAACGTACTGGCCGGGGAAAGATGCGCTGGGAAAGCACCTGCGATTCAGCGGGGCGTCGGAGAACAATCCCTGGTACGAAGTGGTGGCGGTAATCGGAAACGTTCGGAATCAACTGCCGGAGCCGCCGAGGCCAGAGATGTATTTCCCGATGAGGGAACAAGTCCAGCGGACGATGGCGCTGGTGGTGCGAACCTCGGTGCTGCCGACGAGCCTGGCGGAGAGCGCGCGGGCCGAAGTGCAGAAGCTCGATCCCGATCAGCCGGTATTTGACGTGATGACGCTGGAAGACTGGAGATCGGTGTCGGTGATCGTGCCGCAGGTGGCGGGGACATTGATGGCGGCGTTTGCGGCGTTGGCCTTGGTTCTCGCGTTGGTTGGATTGTACGGAGTGATTGCGTACATGGTGGTCGAGCGGCGCCGAGAGATCAGCATACGGATGGCGCTCGGAGCACGACCTCGCGAGATTTTCGCGATTGTAATTGGAGAGGGCGGGCGGCTGGCGTTGATCGGGATCACGTTCGGACTGGCAGCTTCGCTGGGATTGGCAAAGGCCATCGCGGGCCTGCTGTTTGGAGTGAGCGCGACGGATGTGGGAACGTTGATCGGTGTATCTGCGATCCTGCTGGGAACGGCGTTAGGGGCGTGCTACATCCCGGCGCGTCGGGCGATGCGGGTCGATCCAATGGTGGCGTTGCGCCATGAGTGAGGAAAGCGGAAGCAATGAAGCACAGAGGTCACCAGGTAAAGAGAACCGAAACAGAACAAAGATTCAAAACGAGAGATCGGAGCACGCAGGTAACGCAGACATCAACAAGATGACCTGGCTGACCACGAAGTGAGGTTCGATGAGCGAACTTGGGGAGACTTGGCGGCGGTTGGGGATGCTGATGCGACGGGGGAAGCTTGCGCGGGAGCTGGACGAGGAGATGGCACTGCATCGGCAGATGAAGGAGCGCCGACTGACCGCGGAGGGGCGGAAGCGACCGAGGCGCGGTACACGGCTCAGAGTGCAGCGAGGAGAACCGCGGAGTAAAGAAGTAACAACAGAACAGATGTTGAGGGCGCGGCGTTTCGCGCGGAGTTCTTGGCGATCAGACTGCCTAAGAGTAAAAAAGGCGGGAGCATTGCCACTCCCGCTTTGAAGCGATGGATTGTTTAGCTGCCGGAGTTGACGACCGTTACCGGCTGTACGGTGTTATTCGGCGCCGTTGCGGTTGCGAAATAATTCTGTTCCCGCAGGCGGCGGTAAATGCGGCCGGCGACCTGGGCGGCTGTCGGGCCTTCCACCTGATGCGAACTGCCGCGGAGAAGAACGGCGAGGGCGATTTTCGGGTGCGCTTGGTCGGCGTAGGTGACAAACCAGCCCACCTTCGACGTTGGATCGTTGCAGGTGCCGGTCTTGCCGAGCGGTGTTTCGTCGCCGCCGACGTCAAAACTGCGCTTCGCGGTGCCATACAGGACCGCCGCGAGCATGCCTTCGCGAATTTCCGGGAGGACCGAGGCGATATTCAGGTCACGCTTCACGCGCGGGGCAAAGGCTTGTATCTCGTCCGGGGTGCGCGGGTATTGCAGGTAGTAGAGCGTGCCGCCATTGGCGAACGCGGCGGCTAGCGAAACAAGCTGCAGCGGCGTGATCTGGATTCCTTCACCAAAGCTGGACATACGAGCGACACCGCCATGCGCCGGGGGCGCCATCGGGAACGAGCCGGGATGCTCTTCCGGCAGGTTGTAGCCGGCGAGCTCGCCGAGGCCGAGGAGGCGGGCGTACTTCGAAACAGTTTCGAAACCCATACGAACGCCGAGCTGCTCGAAGAAGTCGTTGTTGGAGTGCGCGAGCGCGTCGGTCAGATTCATATAGCGCGCGTGACGGTCGTGGACGCGGAGCATAGTGTCGCGGGTAATGACGTTCTCTTCGAGGGCGGCGAGCGCGACGGTCGGCTTGATCGTGGAGCACGGGATGTAGCCGTCGCCGAAAGCAATCTTTTGATTCACAATGGTGAGGATTCGACCGGTGTTGGGGTCCACGGCAACCACGGCGCCATTATAGCGGCCCAGACCGGAGACAGCGGCTTCGCGAACGATGGGATCATCGAAGGTGCCGATATCGGCGAGCGTGGAATTCGCGAAGGTCGGAACGCCGCGAAAACGCGAAACGCTCTTGTGCAGCGCGGGATTGCCCGCCGCCGGAGCGGCTGGGATCGGCGCTGCTACGGTTATGGCGAGTACGGCGGCCAGGATTGCTTTACCAAATTGCGTCAACGTCGGCACCTCAGAGCTAATTACCCGATTCGCCGATCACTTAGGAGGCGTTGTTTGTACCCCAAGAGAAGCCTTAGGGTCAACCTCTTAATGTCGCTTTCCCCCGGAAGTAAATCCGAAGCATCAGGTGCTGCTGCGGGGTTCAGATGCATTCGCCTGGCCAACCGTCAACTACCTGATTACAGAATACTTAGTGGCCAGCCAACCTTTATTAACTGCACCCAAGCGAAACACGCACAAAGCTCAGGTGATCCAGATTGTAGGGATATGAGCAGAGGGTGGCAATAGGCTAGTAGGGCTGGTACCAAATGTGTGCTTTGTTCTGAATAACATAACTGAGGAACAGCACCTTTTGGTTAACTGGCTGGGTACGACAGGGATTTGGGAGCATCGAGTGAGGACCCGTCGCGGCTCCGTAGCGCGGACCTGTGTAAAAAAGGGCGCGATTTGGCCGCGCCCTTGGATTCACCTAAAAACACAGGCTAAAGCCTGTGCCACGCTTAGCGCGTGGGTCGCGGTTTGGCGTCGGATGTGGACGATGCAGCAGCGGCTGCTCGTATCGACGGCTTTTCCGCTTGAGCCGGAGCTGCGTGGCCGTTGGGGCCGTGAGCCGGGGCACCCGTGGTTCCGGCGCCTGCGCTGGCGCTGTTGTCCGCTGAGGGAATGCCCAGCTTCTTCCGCAGAACGTTTTCGAGTTTCTGGCGAATGTCCTTGTTTTCTTTCAGGAAGATACGGGCGTTTTCGCGGCCTTGGCCCATGCGTTCGCCTCCGAAGCTGATCCACGTGCCGGATTTCTCGAGAATGCCTTGGTCTACGCCGAGGTCGATGAGATCGCCTTCGCGGGAAATGCCTTCGCCGTACAGGATGTCGAATTCGGCTTCGCGGAACGGGGCGGCGACCTTGTTCTTTACGACCTTGCCGCGGGTGCGGGAACCGACCACGCGATCGCCTTCCTTGATGGCCTGGATGCGGCGAATGTCGAGGCGGATCGACGCGTAAAACTTAAGCGCCCGGCCGCCGGTGGTGGTTTCCGGGTTGCCAAACATCACGCCAATTTTTTCGCGGATCTGGTTGATGAAGATCAAGCAGGTGCGCGACTTGGCGACGATACCTGTGAGCTTGCGCAGCGCCTGCGACATCAGGCGGGCTTGCAGACCCATGGACGGGTCGCCCATGTCGCCTTCGAGTTCGGCCTTCGGCACGAGGGCCGCTACGGAATCGACGACCACGACGTCCACGCTGTTGGAGCGGATCAGCGTCTGTGCGATTTCGAGAGCTTGCTCGCCGTTGTCGGGCTGCGAAACCAGCAGATTGTCGACGTCCACACCGAGCTTGCGGGCGTAGATCGGATCGAGCGCGTGTTCGGCGTCGATGAACGCAGCGATGCCACCCAGGCGCTGGGCTTCGGCGATGACGTGCAGGGTCATGGTGGTCTTACCGCCGGATTCCGGGCCGTAGACTTCGACGACGCGGCCGCGCGGGAATCCGCCAACACCTAGAGCTAGATCGAGTGAGAGGCAGCCCGTGGGGATCACGCTGACCGGAACCAGGACATCGCGGTTGCCCAGGCGCATGATGGAACCCTTGCCGTAGTCCTTTTCGATCTGGGATATCGCTGCTTCAATTAATTTTGATTTTTCGTCTGCCATTTCACACCTCAGTAGAGGAAAGTTTTACTGCCGGAGCCGACCTGCGCCGGGAAAGCGCATTTTTTGATTCTTGGTGCGTTCACTGATACGTAACGAGTGATTGAGCCCACCATTCGGTCTACGTTGGCGCAGACTGAGGTCTGTGCCACCTGTGCCGAATGCCTTGTCCTGTCCGCACTTTAGCGCTCGGATACTTCCCATATCCTTTTCGGATATGCTCAGGATGACAGGTTTTGCTGGACGGGCAAGTGGTCACGATCAACCCCTGTTGAAAACACCGAAGACGAAGGTAACAGATTAGGCGAAGAAAAAGCAAACACTTATTTTCGCCTATTGTTCGCTGCGCTAGCCCGTTCTCGGAACTGGCATTCACTTGCCAGTGGAGAGGTAAAAGCCGCGGCCGGACTTGCGACCCAGGTAGCCAGCGGCTACGTATTTTTTCAGCAAGGGGCAGGCGCGGTATTTCGGGTCGCCCAGGCCTTCGTGGAGGACGTGCATGATGTCCAAGCAGACGTCCAAGCCGATGAAGTCGGCAAGCTCAAGAGGCCCCATGGGATGGTTCATGCCCAGTTTCATTACGGTGTCTATGGCTTCTGGAGTGGCGACGCCTTCCATTACACAGTACGCAGCTTCGTTAATCAGTGGCATCAAGACGCGGTTGGAGACGAAGCCGGGTGCGTCGTTGACCGCGACCGGAGTTTTTCCGAGTTTTTTCGCGAGTTCCATTGTATCGGTGAAGGTGGCGTCGCTGGTTTGCAGGGCGCGGATCACTTCGACCAGGGCCATCACCGGGACAGGGTTCATGAAATGCATGCCGACAAAGCGGTCGGGACGCTTGGTGAGCGCGGCAAGGGTGGTCATCGCGATCGAGGAGGTATTGCTTGCAATGATTACGTCGTCGCGGAGGAGATGGTCGGCTTCGCCGAGGACGTGGCGCTTGATTTCGAGCTTTTCAGGGACGGCCTCGACCAGGAAATCGGCATTGGCGGCCGCCGACATGTCGGTGACAGGAATGAGGTGGCCGAGCACTGTTCCCTTCTCTGCCTCCGCCAGCTTGCCCTTCTTGATTTCGCGATCGAGATTCTTGGCGATAGTGTCCATTGCGCGATCGAGGTAGCGCTGCTCGACGTCGCGCAGAATCACCTTGTAGCCGGCGCGCGCGAAAACATGCGCGATGCCGTTGCCCATGGTGCCTGCCCCCAGCACGGCAACGGTCTTGATGTGATCAATGCTCACGAAAATTCGCCTCGTTTCAGTTGCTGCTGCCGAGCTTACCGTGATTGTACATTGACCGCAAAAGCGCCCGCCGCCGTTCGCGCCCCAGGGCAAGTGGTCGGCGGCCGCTACAACTGACGAGAAAGGGTATTTGTTGCATCGAAAAAGCGGGTGGTTAGTTCGGCGGGGCGCCTAGGGTCACTTCCCGGACGATTTCGCGGGCGCGGGCTTCGTTGGCGGCGGAGACGTAGATGTGCGTTTGGCCTCCTGGATTTTCGAGGTGCATGCGGATTTCGTTCTCTTGCAGGGCGGCGGTCAAAAACTCGGCCATCCTATCGTCCGGGCCCGTCCACACTTCAACGGTGGGATGGGTCTCAGTTGAATCCGTCAGCGGCAACTCTTTCACTTCGGCGAGCGGTTGCTCGGGAATTTCCAGATCTTCGGGCTCCTCGGCGAGCAGTTTTTCAAGAATTTGCTGCGCAGCGGTCAGATCTGTCGCCAGCACGGCGACCTCGAAACCGAAGCGGGGTTTCCAGTCGATGGGCAAAGGGTCGGCATCGGGCGCGATTTCGTCGCCGCCGATCGCCATGTTTTTGCAAGGGATGCCTGCGGCGTTAAGCCGCTCCATCAGTGCGGCGTAAACTGCCGGGTCTTCGCCGGCCCAGAGCAGAATCAGGGACGAGAGCGGGCTAGGGCTTGACGACATGTGTTCCTCCGATTGGGACGATATCGAGTGCTGAGAGTCTACTACGTTCGATGTGAACTGGCATACGTTGGGCTGCGGGTCCCAGAAGCTCCGAACCTGGCGCTTCCCTCGTTGCGTAAGTCTATGACAAACAGGAAGTTGTAATGGACCAGCCCAAAGTGCGTCTTTTCCCATCGGCCGCGCGTATACCTACTAGAATGAGCGCTACCTTTATATGGGCGAACTCTGGACCGGTGGGAGCTACCCTAGAGCTGGCCGCTTGCGGGCCGGGAGCCGCGCGATCGGCGGTTGCGCAAAGGCCCACATTTCTTTTCTCCACATTGATGGCTGACGACAAGAAGAGTTTGGTGCAGGGTTTGCGGCAGCGGGATCCGGAACTGCTCGATCGGCTGATCGAGGAGTATCAATACCGCTTGTTCCGATATTTGCTGTATATCACCGGGAACACGGAGCGGGCCGAGGATTTTTTTCAGGAGACATGGATCCGCGTGCTGGAGCGCGGGCATCAGTACGACGGGAAGTTCAAGTTTGAAGCGTGGCTGTTTACGATTGCGCGGAATTTAGTGATCGATTGGCAGCGGCAGAAGAAGGCCGTGAGCCTGGATTCAATGATGGATGCGGAAGAAGGCAAAGGCTTCGAGCCCGTGGACGAGAAGGCGGAGTCGCCATTGAATTTATTTCTGCAGGAAGAAACGCAGGATCGCGTGCAGGCTTCGCTCGAGCGATTGCCGGCGGCGTATCGCGAGGTGCTGCTGCTGCGATTTCAGGAAGAGATGCAATTGGACGAGATTGCCAGAATTCAGGCGACGCCAATTTCTACGGTGAAGTCGCGGCTGTATCGCGGACTGGATGCATTAAAGGGTTTGCTGGCCGGTGGCGCAGCATGACCATGACGAACGATTTGCATGCGCGTGCGGAAGCGCTTATCTCGAAACAGCGCGTGGAGGGAATTTCCGTGGCGGAGCAGGTGTGGCTGAACCAACATTTACGGGAATGCGCACGGTGCGCCGAGACCGCGAACGCAACGCAGCAGGCACTGCGTTCACTGCGAACGCTCAGTATTCCGTTGCCGCGGGAACTCGCCGCGCGCACGCAGTTTCGGGTCCGCCTACGGGCGCAGGAGCTGCAAGCGCGCGAGCCGCGCTGGCGGCTGATATGGGCCATGTGCGGCGCATCGTGGGTGGCCGGAGCGGCGACGGCGCCCTACGTGTGGCGCGGGCTGGAATGGATCGGGCATCGCGCGGGCTTGCCGGATCTGGTGTGGAAGATGGGATTTGGAGTTTGGTGGGCGCTTCCCGCGATCGTGGCCGCAGCAGTTTTGTTGATGGAAGACGGCGAGCGCGGTCGAGCAAGAGATGGGGGCGGCGCGGCGTGAAGGACGAACCGCCAGGCAAGGCAAGTGGACAGCGGGCGACAGAGTTTGAGCGAGGACCAAAGATGACTGAGTATCCACAACGCGTGAGTGATTCCTGGAGTGAGCAGAAGCGGCTGATTCGTTTCCGGCGGAAACGCGAGAAGGGCCTGCACTTTTGGCAGGAGTTCAAGATCGTGCCGCGGTGGCTGGTCGGCACCGTGGTGGTGCTCTATCTCATCGCCGTGGCCGTCGCGGTGATCGTAAACTTGAATCCCGCGCTTCACGACGGCGAAATGTTCCCGCCGGAGCTTCGCGGACATCCGGTGGCGCAATCTTTTGGGCTGGCTGGAATTGTGACCTTGGTATCATTGTTTCTCGCGGCCTTTATTTTTCTGGTTGGCTACGTCAACCGCGACGCAAAACGCCGCGGAATGAATTCCGGATTGTGGACGTTTTTGGTGATCGTTTTATCGCCTGCTTATTTTGCGATCGGCTTCATTATTTATTTCTTGATGCGCCAGCCGCTGCCGTACAACTGTCCGCAGTGCGCGTCCGCTGTGGACGCTCGCTATAATTTCTGCCCGAACTGTCAGTGCAACCTGCATCCGTCTTGCCCACAGTGCAAGCAGGAAGTGGTGGAGAGCGACAAATATTGCCCCTATTGCGCACAGGATCTGCGGAAAGCGCCCGAATCCAGAGTGCCGGCAGTCGGGCCCGGCTAGCTTACGCTTACGGCTCGTTCAAGACTGCTATCATTTGATCAAGCGCCGGGAAGTCGCAACGACGGGAAGCTGCCGGGGTGCCGGGCAGTTCTCGATCACGACGATCATCGTGAAATCTCCAATCAGGGAGTTTGGCGGCTGGTTCCACTTTGATTCGCACTGCTGTCTACGCGGGAGGTGTGGCTTCGCGGACTTCGCGGATGATTTCACGGGCGGCGAGCTCGTCGGCGGGCATGATCAGTAGACGCAAGCTGTCTGGCTCTGCCCCTTCACGGCGGACGCCAATTCTGTTTTCCCGCAGGCAGGCTTCAAGAAGTTCGGCGAGTGCGCCGTCTTCACCGCTCCAGATTTCGACTGTCGCTTCAGCGGAGCTCCATTGGTGTTCGGGGGCAGAAGGCGGCGAGACACTGTGCTCCAGATCTTGCTCGTTGCCGTCTGCCTCATCCAGCGCAAACGGCAGGCTCTCGCGGATGTCGGCGATGAGTTCTTTCGCGCGGGTGGCATCGGAAGAAAAAACACGCACAGCATATTTGGGACGCGGCATGCCGAGTTCAAAAACCAGGTGCTCGTTGGTCGGCTGCACGTGGTGGCGGATGCCTGCGTCGCGCAACGCGCTGATGACTTCGCTGACCGCCAGCGGATCGCCGCCGCGCCAGATGACGATGATACGCTCTTTGCGCTGGCGCTCATCGAGCGGGCGCCCGCGCAACTGTTCGGGCACGAGATCCACGCCGCACACGCTGCATTGCGCGTGATTCGCGCCGTATTCCGCATCACAAAGTGGACAGTATTTCATTTCAATAACGTTCGACCGCTACCGCGACGGCGTTGCCGCCGCCGAGGCACAGGGCGGCAATGCCGCGCTTGAGGTTGCGGCGCTGCAATTCGTACAGCAGCGTGACCAGGATGCGGGCGCCGCTCGCACCGATGGGATGACCTATCGCGACCGCGCCGCCGTTCACGTTGACTTTTTCCGGGTTGAGCCTGAGCTGGCGCGTGACGGCGATTGCCGCGACCGCGAACGCTTCATTCAGTTCGACAAGGTCGACGTCTTTGTCGCGGTCCCAGCCGGTTTTCGCCAGGAGTTTTTCGACCGCTTCGACAGGCGCCATCATTACCCATTTGGGCTCGACGCCGCTGACCGCTTGCGCGACGATACGCGCAAGCGGCTGCTTGCCGAGGCGCTGCGCGTTGCGTTCGCTGGTAACGATGAGTGCGGCAGCGCCGTCGTTGGTACCGGGTGCGTTGCCGGCGGTGACCGTACCATCTTTCTTAAACGCGGGCTTCAGTTTGGCGAGCGCTTCCATCGAGGTATCCTCGCGCGGAGATTCGTCGTACCTGATAACGATGGGGTCGCCTTTTTTCTGCGGAACCTCAATTGGCAGAATTTGCGCTTCAAAGAAGCATGACTTGCGCGCGCGGATGGCCTTCTGATGGCTCTCGACGGCGAAACGGTCCTGCTCTTCGCGGCCGATGCCGTATTTTTCGGCCACAAGCTCACCGGTCATCCCCATGTGGAAGTCTTCGTAGGAATCCCACAGACCGTCGTGGATCATGGAGTCGATCAGTTTGCCATCGCCGAGGCGGTAGCCGCCGCGCGCCTGGGGCAGCAAATAGGGCGCGTTGGTCATGGACTCCATTCCGCCGGCGACAACGATTTCGGATTCGCCGAGTTGCACGGCTTGCGCGGCCAGTGCGACCGCTTTCAGACCCGAACCACAGACTTTGTTGATGGTGAGCGCGGCGACGCGAGGATCACAGCCGCCTTTGAGCGCGGCTTGGCGGGCGGGGTTCTGGCCGAGCCCAGCTTGAATCACGTTGCCGAGAATGGCTTCGTCGACTTGTTTGGGATCGAGTCCTGCGCGACGCGCTGCTTCGGCGACGACTTTGGCGCCGAGTTCCGGAGCGGAGAAGCTTGTCAGCCCGCCCTGAAATCTTCCGACGGGCGTGCGGACAGCAGAGAGAATGACGGGAGTCTCCATGGCAACCTCCAAACCCATTATATGAGATGCCGCGGAGATAAAGGCGATTCGCGAGAACGGCAGACCCGTCCCGGCAAACCCAGCGTTTATCCCAAACCTTCGATGCTCGCGCGCCGTCTATGCCGACGACGCGCTCTGGGTCTCGTCCGCGCTCGGACCATACAAGCCCGGCACGGGAACGTCGAGCAATCGATAGTAGACGGTGAGCTGAGCGCGATGATGAATCAGGTGATTCATTACGATGCCCCGGATACAAGCGATTCGAGGCATGGTGAAAATGGTCTGGCCGCCGGCCTTAAGTGTCCATCCCTTCATTAGATCGTGATCGCTGACTGCGGCGAGCGCTGCCCGGGCACCTGCAGACTCTTTGTCAAAAACAGTCAAGAGGTCGCTTCGATTTTCGGTCTTGGGCGGCTGATAGGAGGGTCCGTCAACCGGCGCATAATCCAATTCCTCGGTATTGATCGTCATGGTGGTCCACCCGGGGAGCGTGGCAATGTGGCCGGCAAGCCAACCAACCGTGCCGGATTTGTCGTGGGGCTTCCAGTTCCACTTTTCGTCAGGTACGCGCTCAAGCACCTTGCGTGTGTTCTGCATTTCTTGATCGAATTCAGGCAGCATGGATTGGCCGATGGTCATTTTCTCCCTCCAAGAGTGACAGGTATCGACAAACGCGAGGCGCATGATAGGCGAATAAAAAGCGAATTGTCAAGCTTTCCCTTCGCTCGCTCCGTTGGTACGTCCTGCCGCCCGCTAAAGTATCACCGCCCCGCAACCTCCTTGCGAACCGGCCCTCCGCCGTTGCAGAATGCGATTATGCCTCATCAATTCAGCAATTCGTATCTGCAGGATTCCCTTTCTGTTTTCCGGCACTACAAAAAATTGGGTGAGCGGGCCATGGAGCAGTGCCCGGACGCTGGATTGTTCGAGACTCTCGATCCGGAATCGAACTCCATTGCGATCATCGTGAAACACATGGTCGGAAACATGCGCTCGCGCTGGAGAAACTTTCTGACCACCGATGGGGAAAAGGCCGATCGCAATCGTGACGCGGAATTTGAAGATGCTCCAAAATCACGAGCCGAGCTGATGGCGATATGGGGAGCGGGATGGCAGTATGTTTTCGACGCGCTGGAACCGCTGACGGACGCTGACCTGACGCGCACCATCACGATTCGTACCGAGCCGCATTCCGTAATGCAAGCAATCAACCGTCAAATCGCGCACTACTCGCATCACATCGGCCAGATGGTTTTCGCCGCCAAGCACTTCACCACCATGAGAACCGGAAAATGGGAATCGCTGAGCGTGCCGCGGGGTCACTCGGCGCAGTTCGCAGCCGATGTAGCCGCTGGAAAGAAATCACAGCGCTGACGCATCGCTGGACAACGGCATAAGCCAGCTTGGCACTTCCATCCTCAAGGCGCGCTGCCTAGTCACTTTCACGAATGCCTCGGATGCCGTTCCTATGCTACGGGCCGCCGGAATGGCGGTTTGCCGGGAACAGGCCTCGCGGCTGTGCCATTCCGAGCCCTTATTGGTATCCAGCATTTTCTATAATGCGCCGAGCCTTCATAGTTCTGGTAGAGCAGTAGCCGGACCTAAAAGTGGCACCAGAACGAACCAGACTGTTCGCTTCCTCTTCGCCTTTAAATCCGCTAGTCTGGACGCATGAATCTCACGCTGTTTGATCTGAATCCGCCGCTGGATGACGGCGGGTCGAAGATGAATGACGCGCAGCGGCGCGCCATTACGCACGGGCGGGGTCCGTTGCTGGTGATTGCCGGTGCGGGGACCGGGAAGACTCGTGTCATTACCGAGCGGATCCGCCACCTGCTGGATTCCGATCCTTTCCTGGGCGGCGAAAACATTCTTGGCCTTACCTACACCAAAAAAGCTGCGGGGGAGATGAAGTCGCGCGTGGTGAAAACGTGCGGCGAGCGCGGAAAAAACGTGACCATGGCGACGTTTCACGCTTTCTGCGAGACGCTGCTGAAGGAGATCGATCCGAAAGTCACCGTGCTCGAGGACGTCGACCACTGGATCTTGCTGCGCCGCAATATGGCGCGCCTCAAGCTCGAAAAGTATCGGCGGCTTGCCGAACCCGGACAATTCCTTGCGGACTTCCTTCGGTTTTTCTCGCGCTGCCAGGATGAACTGGTTTCCAGTGACGACTATCAACGCTACGCAGACGACCTGGAAGATGACCTGCAGGCACAGCGAAAACGGCTCGACGAAGATACCTACCTCGAGCGCGTCGAAAACGTGGCGCTACAGAAAGAAATCGCGCACGCCTACAAAGCCAGCGAACAGTTGCTCGCCGAAAGGAAATATTTCTCGTTCGGCTCGCTGATTACCTGGACGGTCACGCTGTTGCGCAACGATGTCGCTCTACGCGAGCGTTTCCAGCAGCGATACAAGCATATTCTGGTGGACGAGTTTCAGGACACGAATATCGCGCAACTCGAACTGCTGCTTCTGCTTTCTCCCGAACCGCGAAACATCGTGGTCGTGGGCGACAACGATCAGGCAATTTACCGGTTCCGGGGCGCTTCCTTCGGGAGTTTCAAGCTTTTTCTGGAACGTTTTGCGGGTTGGAAGACCGGGCAGGATTCGACGCCTTTCCGGGTGACCCTGACGGAAAACTACCGCTCGACGCCCAATATTCTGCGCGTGGCAACGCAAGTGATCGCGCAAAACGAGGTGAGTTCTGACTTTCCGAACAAAGTGCTTTCGCCGACGCGGGCGGAGGGCGAACGCATCCGCGTCGTCGAGCTAGCAACCGAGAACGAAGAAGCACTGTGGGTAACCAACGAACTGGAGCGCTTGCACCGCGCAGGAAACCCGTGGCGCGATTTTGCCGTGCTGTACCGGCAGCACGCGCATCGCGATGGCCTGGTGGAAGAGCTCTCGCTGCGAAAGATTCCTTTTGTCATCACCAGGCTTTCGATTCTGGAGCACCCGCTGGTGCGCGACGTGCTCGCGTATTTGCGGCTGATCGCCAAACCTTACGACGATATTGCGTGCGCTCGGGTATTGGCCGCGCCTGCATGGCATCTCGAGCCGGTCGATCTAGTGCGCCTAGCGGAGCGCACCCGAAAAAAGCGAGGAACGTCACTCTACGACGCGCTGCAATCGCCGCAATCAGAGCTGCCCTTCAATCCGTCGGCCGCAACATTGAGCGAATTGCTGGAATTTGCGGCGTCTCAGCGGAAAAACCTCAAGCGGCAAACGGCTCGCGAAATTCTTGGCGGGCTGACCGAGTGGCTGGAAATTCCGCAGCTCGCCGGTGTGCGCGACCGCCGGTACGTGAAGCAGCTTGCGCAATTCCTGAAGGATTGGGAGCCGAAGAGCGACACGCGCTCGCTCCCGGAATTTCTTGAATATCTCGATTATTTCGAGCAGGCGGGCGGCGTGGTCTGCCTGGACGACGACCCGCCGGGCGACGCGGTGCAGTTGATGACCGTGCACGGCGCCAAGGGCCTGGAATTTCCGCACGTTTTTTTGCTGCGCGTGAATCATGGCGCGTTCCCTCCGCGCGAACGCTCGCCGCTGTTCGAGTTTCCGGTGAAGCTGATGAAAGAGGAGTTGCCCGCCGGACAGTTTCACATTCAGGAAGAACGCCGGCTGTTTTACGTGGCGCTGACGCGGGCGGAGCGCAAGTTGACCATTACCACGCTGGCGGAAAAGAAGGGAAAAGTGCCGACCTTCATCGAAGATATTCTGATGGACCCTACGGTAAAAGGCCACGACGTGCTGCAAATCGCGCCGAAGGTACGTCCGCGGGAAGAAGACGCACGCGCGGCCAGTGGCACGAACAATGGGGCAGCGGCGCTGTTCCCTTCCTTGTCGCAAAAGCCTCGTATCTTTTCAAAGATTGCGGATTGGGCGGAGACATTTCATCCGCCATCGCCCGAACCGCTGAGGCTAAGCGCGTCGGCGGTGGACAACTACCGGAAGTGCCCGCAGCAATTTTTGTTTAGCCGCGTATGGTCGCTAAAGGAAGGGCCGCAGGCAACGCTTACTTTCGGAAGCGTCATGCACACGACCATCAAGCGGTTGGTCGATCAATTGCGCAAGGGAGTGAAGCTGCCGTTCGACGAAGTCGCGCGAATTTTCGAGACCGAATGGACCTCCGCCGGATTCGAGGACGACTACCAGGAAGGCGAGTATAAGAAGGATGGCATCGAGCAGTTGCGCGCGTTTCATACCACCTTGCTGGAGAATCCCCCCGAGATCCTGGAGCAGGAGAAGGCTTTCGAGTTGCCGCTTGAAAACAGCGTGATCATCAACGGGCGGATTGATCAGATCAATTCGCTGGGCCACAACGAAGTGGAGATCGTGGATTATAAAACCGGGAAGTCCAGAAAAGAAGCGGACGCGCGTAGGGATTTGCAACTGAGCATCTACGCGATCGCGGCGAAAGAAATTCTGGAACTGAACCCGGTGCGCCTGGTTTTTCATTATTTGCAGAACAACCAGACTCAGGTCACAACCCGAACCGCCCAGCAGCTCGACGAGGCGCAGAAGATCGTCCAGGAAGCCGCTGCGGACATTCGCGCCGGCGAGTTTTCACCTAGGCCGGGCTATGCGTGCCGCACCTGCGCTTACGAACCGATTTGCCCGGCACACGAAGAAGCTGTTTCGGTCTGACGGTGGTCCGCCCGTAGAGCCAGAATCAACCTGAGTTCATCTGACTCCAGTTCACTGCCACGCTGAGATAAACGATACGCGAAGGATCTCAACGTTACCGTCAAATTCGCCCTCAGGAGTAACCCGACCACTATCGAATTCTCTTCAAGCAAAAATTCAATTGGCATAGGGGAACGGTTCACCCTAGCTGCCGAACATGCGCGGCGTACCCAAAAAAGGGCGCTGCGAGTTTCGCAGCGCCCTTTTTTGTGCGGATACCGAGAGTGATTGCTACTTGCCTTTTTTCGGGGCCTTCTCGTCCTTCTTACCCTTTTTCTTCATGGCGGGTCTCCCTCTAGCGTCGTTCTCGAGGGAGCTCGCGTCGCCGCGGCCGCCCTCTCTGCTTCGTATACGAGTGCCGGACGCGGGTGTCAAGAATAATCCGCGCAATACCGGAAAAAATCGGCACTGCCCGGAGTGGCGGAACATGCGAACTTCGGCAAGTCGTCAGGCCGGTGGCGTCCGGTGGCGCCTATTGGATTTGCGCCGCCGGAACCTGGCCGGCGTAATAGCCTTCGCGGGTCTTGATGTCGAGACCCTGGCGCTTCACACGAACCTCGATGGTGTGGTACTCGGCGGAAGGGTCTGTACCGCGCGGCACGTAGGCGAGGGTGTACTGGTTTCGGGCCTCTTCGGTCAGGCGCGAGTAGAACTCCTCAAAGCTGTGCTCTTTCGTGGCGTGGTAGACCTCGCCACCGGAATGGTCCGCGTAGCGGATCAGCGGTGAGCGCGTCCGGTCGATCGGAGAAACCTTGCGTTCGAGATAGGCGCTGGGAACGGCGATGCTGTAGACCGAGATATTTTCGTGGAGTAGTGCCTTGATGACGTCGTCGGAGCTGACCTTATTGAACTTCTTGCCCCCATCGACGCCGTCGGAGATCAGCAGGATCACCCTGCGGCGGCTGCGGGGGCGGTCGTGCAAGAGCTGGGCTGCGGCAAAAACGGCGTCGTCGAGGGCCTTGGTCGGCTGACCCTTGATGATCTGTGTAGATTTGTCGATCGCGGATTGGTCGACAACGGAATGATTGTTAATGGTCGGGCCGCTGAAGGGGCCGCTCGGCGTGCCGACGCTGGGTTCGGTGTCGAGATTGGTGCGCTTGAGTTCCTTCAACAGGGTGTCCTGATCGGTAGTAAAACCCTTGCCTGGGTGAAAAAACTGGTCGAAGCGGCAAACAAAGGCTTCGTCGTCGGTACTCATGCCGCCGATAATGGCATCCAGGCTGGCTTGCACCTTTTCGGCGTCTTTGTCTTTGAGGTCGTTGTCGATCAGGATGACCATCGAGAGGGGGAAGGCTTCGGCGGTGAAGACGTCGATGTGCTGCTCGACATTGTCCTCGAAAACACGGAATTCATCGCGGCGGAGGTCGGGAACGAGCTCGCCGGAGTGGTCTTTGACGGTGACGGGAAGGACCACAAGTTTGGAATTTACGGTGATGCGGGCCTGTGCGTCGCTCAGAGAAGGAGCGGTGGGCTGGCGCGTCGACGCAGACGGCGAGGGAGACGCCGGCGACGGGCCCGACGACTGCGGAGTTTGGGCCGCCAGATAGATTAAAGGCGCCAGCATCAGGCTAACGCTCGTTGCGACCGCTATTTTTCGTAGACTTTTCATGGTCCTCGGGCCAAACTTCTTTTGCTTTGATGCCGCTCTGACGATCTGCGCTACTGCATCCCCTGCGCCGCTTCACGGCATCCTACGCTAGCGGAAGCATCCCAGCGTCGAGCGACTTCGTGCCGGGCATCTCTGTTCAAGGAAAGTATACATGCGTTCAGTGAAGAAATTGCTGGCGGCCAGTGTCATATCGGTTTTGGTGGTGGCCCTCCCGGTGGCTCTGGCGATACCGGCGTTGCCCCAAGAACCGCAGTCGCAGGGCCCGGTGATCCGCACCCAGGTCAACCTAGTGAACGTGTTCGCGACGGTGCGCGACAAAAACAAGCGCATCGTCACGGACCTGAAGCAGCAAGACTTCAAGCTGCAAGAAGATGGCCAAGATCAGCAGATCGCCTTCTTCTCTAAAGAAGTGACGATGCCGATTACGTTGGCGTTGCTTCTGGATACTTCGGGAAGCGAACAATTCATGTTGGGCGGGATACAGGACATGGGAGGCCGCTTCCTCGACCGCGTTCTGAGGAAGGGCGATGAAGCACTGGTAATGTCGTTCGACACCGACGTGGACCTACTTTCGGACTTCACCGACGATCGAGGACAGCTGGACCGGGCGATACGTAAGACGCGGATCAATACGCCGATGAGCGGCGGCATGATCAATCCTGGTCCCGTGCCAACAAGTCATGTGACCGGAACTGCCTTCTATGACGCGGTTTACCTGGCTTGCAACGAAAAACTGAATACCGAAGCGGGGCGCAAGGCCATCGTGGTGGTCACCGACGCCCAGGACGAAGGAAGCAAAGTGCGCATCGAAGAGGCTATCGAAGCGGCGCAGCGCACGGACACCGTAATTCACATTTTGCTGGTCGCCGACCCGCACTTCGGCGGGAACCAAGGCGCGGCGCGGAAGATGACTGAGGAGACCGGCGGGCGCATGATTGTCGCCAATTCCGAGAAGCATCTGGCCGAGGCGTTCGACCAGATCTCGGAAGAGCTGCGGAGCCAGTACACCCTGGGCTACTACCCCACCAACAACGTGCGTGACGGTAAGTTCCGCAAAATCAAAGTGGATACGTCGAACCACGATTACAAAGTGCTGGCGCGCAAAGGTTATTACGCCCCGAGAGGCTAAGTGCAAAACCGCAAAGCGAGGACGGGAGGCGACCGTCCTTACTTCGATACGCAGGGGCCGACTCACGTTGTTTGTTATTTGCGTTGTTCTCCATAGAGGCTGTTTTGGGACGCGCGGACGCAATTTATTCATTGTGAGGCTAGCCGACACCTGGCTACGGCTCAATGCCCGCGTCCCAAACCTTTTGCGGGCTTTCGACCAGTTCGCTGTTTGTGACGGAGGGGGCGCCGGAGGCTTCAGGTAGTGCAGCGTCGATTGCTTTCAGAAACCGCCTCGGCGTGGCAATGGAATCGAAAGGACGGCTAGCTGAGATATTCCAAGCCAGGAACGGGCGGGAGGCTGTATTACGCCGCTCTGTTGCTATCCCATTGGTAACACCTTATGCCATTTGACAAGCAAAGTCGCTTATGAACTGACACTCCTGTTGGGCCTTAATGCGCAGCCAGGTCTTGGCGCACCGAACTGCATGGGAGGATCGGGTGACGGGAAAAAATAGTGCGGCTGGCATGTTGTTGTGGGGAATGACATTGGTGGTCTGCGCGCTTTGGACGGGCTGCCATCAGACTGGGCCCGGGACACAGTCCGGGGCGGCGGCGAGCGATGGGGCCACGTTCGATTCCGATGGGACGGCGCACATTACGCGGGTTGTGCCGATGCCATCGACCGTGAGTCCGGAGGCGCAGAAGTGGCTGGCGTCTTTGACGCAGAAGAGCAACGCGTCGCAGACCTTGGACCAGAGACGGACGGCTACCGACGAGTGGCGAAAGAGGCAGTCGGCGGAGGCGCGTAGACGTTATCCGGTAGATTTGAAAGAGACGACAACCGCCGGAGTGCGCACCGACATTATCAAGCCATTGGACGCCGCTGCCGCGAACCGCGATCGAGTGCTAATCAATCTTCACGGGGGCGGGTTCAACTCGGATTCGGGTTCGCTGATCGAAGGGGTACCAATCTGCAATCTGACGAAGATGAAGGTGGTGTCGGTGTACTACCGCTTGGCGCCCGAGAATCCGTTTCCGGCGGCGGTGGATGATGTCGTGGCGGTGTACAAGGCGCTGCTGAAAACGTACAAGTCAGGGAACATCGGGATTTTTGGCACTTCGGCGGGAGCGACGTTGACGGCGGAAGTGGCGGCGCAGCTTAAACAATCAGGATTGCCACTGCCCGGGGCGCTGGGGATGTTCTCGGGGCTTCCGGACTATACACGGCCTACGGATTCGCAGGAATTGTTCGCGCTGGACGGATTTTCGGGGAGGCTGGAGCCGCGCGATCCCAACAAACCGCCCGAGGATGCTTATGCCGGCAGCACGGACCGCAAGGATCCAGTGCTGTCACCGCTCTTCGCGGACTTGAAGGGGTGGCCGCCGAGTCTATTGGTGACCAGCACGCGCGATCTGTTACTGAGCAATACGGCGATGTTTCACCGAGCGTTGCTGCGGGCCGGGAATGACGCGGAACTCGTCGTTTACGAAGCCTTGCCGCATGCGTTCTGGTATCACTACCAGCTGCCGGAGACGAAAGAAGCACTCGATGTCATGGCGAAGTTTCTTGACGAAAAGGTCGGGCGGTAGGGCAGGTCGCGGTCCTTCGATCCAAGGGAAATCGATTTGATCGAGGCATCGCTGGAGAGCATTGTCAGCGGCGCCGAGGATGGGCGTTTGTCGCGAACGCGGCGCGGCAATCATCGCGCAGCGCGTCTGAACGGATTGATCGTGAAGCGAATGCTCGTTGAGATTGAGTCGCGTGAAGGGGGCATCCGCGCAACTAGCTGGCGTGTTCTTGCGTTGTGGCAGCTTTCGGAAGCAGATTCAGGACGATCTGGAACCACCAGTTCGGTTGATAGCGGATCTGCACCGGGACGCCGCGTATCGCGCCCTGGGTACCTAGCAACAGCGTGAAGTAAACCTTCTTTCCGGTTGTTTGGTGCGTGGTCACGAAATCGGCCTGGAGAAGTTCGCCGTAGCTCCGCTCGGTCAGCGTACCTCCCTTTGCCGAATTTACTTTCACCGACCAGGTGTGAACCGGCTCGAGGCGTTCGAGCGTCAGTGTATTGACTTGCGCGTCGTACACGTAACAGAGCGACTGCGGCGCTTTGCCGCCCTCGATCGCGACATCCGCCAATTGCGAGACGCCGCCCAGAAATTCGCCGGCCCGCGAGCACGAGGGGTCATTGTCCAGAGTGCGCGCAGCTTTCTCCGATGAACTGAGTCTTTCCAGCATGATCGGTTCTGCTTCGGAATACTGGTGCAGGTTGTAGTCTTCGCTGGACGACAATGGCACGACCAGCGAAATGGCTCGTCCGGATTCCACCCGGCTGATAATCCCGGTGAATTGATGCTCGCCGCCATTTTTTTCCTTGCGAAGCTCTTCCTGCATTTCGGAGAGGGACTTTCCTCTTGAGGATTTCATGAAGCCGAAAAAGACACTGGCGACCACGTCATCGATTTTTGCGGGATGCACCGCGGGATCCTTATGCCACACGACTTCGGTACCCGCACCCCAGCGGTTGATGGCGCGCGGCGCTTTCACGGGGTCGGAACCGAACAGCACCTGAAGAAGTTCCTGGCGAGGATCGGATTTCGAAACGCCCATGCGGATGTACCCGCCACCAACGTCGTCTTTGCCGCCCCAGAAAAACAGGAAACGCACGCGGACGGTCATCACATAATCGAATTCGGCGACGTCGCGAGGGGCGCTGCGCACCCAGCCGAGAGCTTCAATGATGGGAACGCGGTCAGCGGTGGTGGTTTTTGCCGCCGTTGGAACGAGGATGGAAAGCAAGACGAGCAGGAATGGGAATCGGCGGGCGCTGATCATTCGATCGCAACTCAGCGACGCAGTAATACGGGGAATTCGTTTGTCGCCGTGAAACAGCATACGCCATAATCCTTACGGAGGATTGGCGGAAAATTGAAATAAGAAGAATCTTATCGTAATAAAGTGTTACGGGTTTGCGTCGTAAGCTGAATCGTGCCACTTTCCACTACGCAGGCCTGCGCACAGCCCGCTCCGCATTCCCTACGGCAGCTTCCTACTGCCGGGCACCTTACCGTAAGACAAGCTTTCTTGCAGCTCCTGCGAGAGCCCACGAAGTATCTGTTACACCGGTGGAACTGGAAATCGGCGGTGCTAAGTTCCCTCCTGCGGGCCTCGCTGTTCTTCGCCACCAATCTGGCAGCCGGGCTGCCGGCGGCGATCGCGGCAATGAAAACGGAGCTGGTTTTTCGGGGCATCACTTCGGGTTTCTACGGCGCGCTCACGGAAGCTTTCCGCGAGGCCGAACCGCCGTGGGCCGCTGCGTTGACGGTGATGCTGCTACTGCCGGTCGCGAATCATTCTGTGGAGCTGCTGGTTCACTGGATACGCGGGACGCGGAAACTGCTCCCCAGCATTCTTGCGTCGGTGATTCTCACCGCGTTTTCGACATTGTTTAACTTCTACGTGATGCGCCGTGGCGTGCTGATCGTGGGCTCCGGGCGTCGTTCCCTGGGGAAAGATTTGCTGCATCTGCCGCGGCTGGCGATCGATTTTGTAACCTGGGTGCCGCGGTACCTTATTCGCCGAGCTTCGAGAAAAGCGGATTCCGGCCGCCCCGATGGCGATTAAGACGCTGCACATTACCAATTCCTATCATCCCACGTCGGGCGGCATTCGAACCTTCTACCATGCCCTATTGGATGGTGCGAACCGGCACCGCCGCTTGGTGCGCCTGGTGGTTCCGGGGCCGGAGGATCGCGTCGAGGAGGTCGGGGAGTTCGGACGCATTTACTACGTGGCGGCGCCGCATGTGCCCATCATCGATTCCCGCTATCGATGGATGCTGCCGCATACGTATGCGTGGGACTATGACAGTCCGTTGCGGCGGATTCTGTCGGCGGAGCGGCCTGACCTGGTGGAGGTATGCGACAAATTCTGGCTGCTTTATTTGTCGGGCGCCTTGCGGCGGCGATGGATTCCGGACGTGCCGGTGCCGGTGATTGTGGGCCTGACCTGTGAGCGGCTCGACGACAACGTGCGGTGGTATGTCAGCGACGGCTGGGCCGCGCAGGCCGTCTGCGACAGATACATGCGACGGTGCTATGTGCCGCGATTCGATTTTCATGTTGCGGCGTCGGAATACATTGCCGCAGAGGTGCGGCGGCTTCTCCCGGAGCGGCTGCGCGATCGGCTGCACGTTTGTCCCATGGGCGTGGACTTCGACGCGTACCACCAGCCGAACGACGGAATGGGTATGCGGCAAGAACTCCTGCGCCGGGTCGGCGGTGGTGAAACGACCACGCTACTTCTGTATGCTGGGCGATTATCCAAGGAGAAAAATCTTCTGGTGCTGCCGGCAGTGCTGGCGAAGTTCTTAGATCACCCACGGTCCGACTATCGGTTGCTCGTCGCGGGCGACGGGCCGTGCGCGGGCGAACTGCGCGCTGCGCTAGAGGAACTCACTCCGGGGCGCAGCTTGTTTCTGGGCCACTGCCAGCGCGATGAGCTGCGAGCGCTTTATCATGCCGCGGATGTTTTCATTCACGCGAATCCTCGAGAACCTTTCGGTATCGCGCCGCTGGAGGCGATGGCGGCGGGTTTGCCGCTGGTCGCGCCCGCGTCCGGCGGGGTACTCACCTACGCGAATGAGCAGAATGCGTGGCTGTGCGGGAACACGGCTGCCTCGTTTGCGGAAGCGGTGGAACGCGTGCATGCCGACATCGAGATTCGCCGCCAGAAGATTGCTAGGGCGATGCGAACGGCGGAGGAATTTTCATGGACGAGGGTAACAGCAAAGTATTTTCAGCTATACGATCAATTTCACGAGTGGTCTTTGCGCGAGAGATTGCGCAAGGAATCAGCAACGCTTTCGTTCGCTCCCGAGGAAAACGGTTTGGGAATCGGCTCGCTCAGAAGGGCCCCGGAGCTGCGCGAACCCCACTCTGCGCCAGACGATCGATCGCATGCAGACCGGTGAACGCGTTTATGTGTCGTATGGATTACCGCGCGAATGAATGTTGACCGCGGTGTCATCGACTCGTAACACGCCCTGCTTAGCGTAAAAGAAACGTCGGCAGGAGCGTGTGATGCAGAGCTGCCCAACCCTCGTCCTGAAGCACGACCAAGCGTTGCTAGGTTCCGCGACCTACCGTACCGGTGTGTCGCTGCACAGCCACACCATGCACTCGCGGGAATATCTCGGTCGGCTGCCCGAATACATTTCGAAGATTCCGATTGCCTCGTACATCATCGAGCGCGAAGTGGGGCGCTTGCATCTCTACACCGGCCGGATCGTGGATTTCCGCGCGATCTACTGGACGCCGCCGCTGTCGCCGCGAGAAGCGTTCGAGTTGGAGCAGCGTCAAGTGGAGGAGAAGCTGGGATTGCGGGCGCTGGTGTCGCTGTCGGATCACGACAACATCGAGGCGGGATTGCGCTTGCAAATGCTGGAGAGCACGGCACCGGCGCCGGTCTCTGTGGAATGGACCGTGCCCTACGATCAAACGGTGTTGCACCTGGGCGTACATAATCTCCCGATAATGCGAGCAAAGGATTGGATGGAAAAGCTGGCGGGTTTCAGCGCGAATCCGCGGACCGAACTGCTGCGTCAATTGCTGTGCGAGCTGAATGCCGAGCCATCGGTGCTGTTGATCTTGAATCATCCTTTCTGGGATGTGGAGAGCTTGGGTCCGGACCAGCACCGGGATTCGCTGGCGATCTTCCTGCAAAAATATGGGCACCTGCTGCACGCTTTGGAGTTGAATGGCCTTCGTTCCCGCAGTGAAAACGAACACGTGCTGAAACTCGGCAAGACCGTTGATTTGCCTGTAGTGTCGGGTGGCGACCGTCATGGGTGCGAACCAAACGCGGTGTTGAACCTGACTGCAGCAACGACGTTCTCTGAATTCGTCGATGAGATTCGGCGGGAACGCCGCAGCCACGTGGTGCTGATGCCCCAATACTTCGAGCCGCGCCGGCATCGATTGCTGGAGAGCGCCTGGCACGCACTGAGCGATGCTCCCGGTGAATTTGGACGCGCGCATTGGATGACGCGCGTCTTCATCCCGGGAGCCGATGGTTCGCCTCACCCGCTCTCCAATTTTACAGGCACGCGGTTTCAGCGCGTTGTGGATATATTCCGGCGGATCATGGCGTTCTTGGTCAGCCCCCAGGTGCGGCCAGCGGTGCGTCTGGCACTGCTTGGCAACGAAGAGGGGGGCTTGTGAGCCCGCAGCCGCGCGTCGCTTTATTTTGCGAGACGTTTCATGAGGTTAACGGCGTCGCGCTGACAGCGCGGCAACTGGTGGATTTCGCAAGACGCCGGGCTCATCCCTTTCTTGCTGTGCTGGGCGCGCCGCGCTTGGCGCAATACACCGAGGGCAGCGTGACGCGGCTGGAATTGCCGCGCAGCTGGGCCAGCTTCGGCATCGAACGCGACTTGCGCTACGATTTGTTCTTGTGGCGGCACATTGGCGAGGTTCGGCGCGCCTTGATGCGCTTTCGGCCGGAGGTCATTCACGTGACCAGCCCCGGAGAGTTTGGGCAACTCGGCGCGTATCTGGCCCACAGGATGCGCATTCCTTTGGTAGCTTCTTGGCATACGAATCTCCATCAGTTTGCCGCCAGGCGCCTGCGGAAGCTGCTCGATTTTCTTCCGGCTCGGTATTCGGAGAACGTGACCTCCTGGGCGGAACGCGCAGCCCTTCTTCCGCTGCTACGTTTTTACCGCATCGCTCGCGTCACTTTGGCGCCGACGCCGAGCCAGGTCCGTTGGCTCGAACAAAGCACCGGGCGACACGCGTTCCTGATGCCCCGCGGGGTCGACTGCGAACAATTTCATCCGCGAGAGCGCTCGGTCAACGACGGCGTGCTGCGTCTTGGGTTCGTCGGCCGGGTCACTCCGGAGAAACGCGTGCGATTCCTGGTGGACCTGGAACGCGCGCTTCTTTCTGCGGGCCACACCAACTTTTCGATTCTGGTAGTTGGCGATGGAAATGAACGCGCTTGGCTTGAGCGGAACCTGCGCCATGGCGTTTTCACCGGCGTGCTCCGCGGACAGTTCCTGGCAGAGGCGTATGCCAACATGGACGTCTTCGTATTTCCATCGAGGACCGATACATATGGCAACGTGGTGCAAGAGGCAGCCGCGTCCGGGGTGCCCGCGATTGTTACTTCGCAGGGCGGGCCGCAGTGTTTGATCGTCCCTGGCGTGACTGGATTTGTCGCGGAAACCGATGACGAGTTTGTGCGGGCAGTCTTGAAGCTCATGGCCAAACCAGAACGCATGCGCGCAATGGGCGCGGCGGCGCGCCAAAACATTTTGGCGTCATCCTGGGATGCTGCGCTGGAAATGACGTATTCGGCTTATCGTTTCTGCAAGGATGCTGGGTCTGCTGCCAGGCGCTCGGGCGTCGGAGTTTTGGTCAGGCCGCCGGCTTCCGCGGCTTGATCGTCGGACGGCGCCTGCTCGGCCGACAGGAGTGGGCGATAGAGAGTTCTGTAGGCCGGGCGATCGATGCGGGAGGTGCGCATGGCAAGCGCGCCATCCGTGGTGAACGCGTTAGCTGGAAAATGAGCACGGCAGACCCTGCAGAGCGAGCCGGCGTGCCGAAGCTTTCCGTTGCGGTCGGCCTCGCCAATAAAGACAACTCCGCCCCGATTGTCGATGATCACGAGCTTGAAGGGCGTGTTTCCGTACTGCGTACTAGGCGCCATCTCTGAAATCAAACCGCCGATGATGGGTTAATAGCGGACCGGGGCAGCTGTTTCCTGGTGCGCGCTGGCTGGCTGCATGGACCAAGCGTTGAAGGTCTTCATGAACCACTCCTGGCAAAGACTACCGGCGCAACGCCGGGTGCCTGGCCCCGAAATAGCTGCACGGAAAAACCACCGTCCGTTCGGGCCGTGGAAGCTACCGACGCGAACGGAAAGCGGGAGATCCGGGGTGTTTGGGAAGTACTATGCACGCGATTCTTGCGAAGGCGGGACTGCGTATCAAGAATGAAGTTAACGCTTATTCATTGAAGATTATCGATTATCCTACAAGCCCGTTTTGTGACAGACCGGGGGCGTGGCCGCGACCGTATGTGCTATTCTCTGGCTCCATGAGCGCCACGCTCTCCGACATCGCCAAGGATCTGAATATCTCGGTCGTAACGGTCTCCAAGGCCCTGCGCAACAAGGGACGCATCAGCGCGCGGACCCGGACTCGTGTGCTGAAACGCGCCAAGGAACTGGACTACCGTCCGAACTGGGTGGCGCGGAGCCTGGTAACCCGACGTACCTACACGATTGGACTGCTGCTGCCGGACTTTACGCATCCATTTTTCGCTGACATCGCCAAAACCATTGCGGAGACCGTACGGCCGCGCGGCTATCACGTGCTCATTTCCTATTTCGAGGAAGATCCCGGTCTAGAGAGGGTCGAAGCCGATTCGCTGCTGGCCCGGAGAGTCGATGGGTTGATTTTGGCCTCCTCGCAGTCGCCGGACGGGTTGGAGTTATTCGACCAGTTGCGTTCACGAAAGATCCCGCTGGTTTTAATTGACCGGCCGATCGAAGGGGTACGAGCAAGCTTTGTGGGTGTGGACAACGAAGCGGTGGGCGGGATGGCGACGACGCACTTGATCGAGCAAGGTTGCCGGAGAATTGCTCACCTGCGAGGACCACAGATTGGACTAGCTGCGAAACGGTTGAGTGGTTATCTCGCTTCGCTGAAGAAGAACAAGCTGGCGGCGCCCAAGGGTTACGTGGTGGACGCCGGCTTCCAGGACCACACCGGATATCTGGCGATGAAGCAATTGCTCACCGCGGGTCCGGTCCCGGACGGCGTGTTCTGTTACAACGACCCGGTCGCGATTGGGGCGATGAAGGCCCTGCGCGAAGCCGGACTGAAAGTGCCTGAAGACGTGGCGGTGGCAGGCGCTGGCAACGTGCACTACTCGGACGCGCTGGCGGTGCCGTTGACGACCGTCGATCAGAAGACCTGTGAAATTGGAGCGCGAGCGGCCGAATTGCTGCTCGGGCAAATTGGATCGAAGCGCCCTCCGCGTCCTGAGAGGATTCTTATTATTCCTGAACTTGTGCCGCGCAAATCGACGGAACGGCCAATTTTCCAACCTTCGACGAGATAACGCTTATCGCAAATTTACGGGCTCGTTCGATTCCCAGATCCCTTCCCGACAACTCGACGTAGACTGCACATCGCCGCCTGGCGCGGATCGGTAATGCCTTCAGCGATTCACGAGTGAGTGATTGACCGAGTTAGCGTCACCGACTAACATCAATGCTTCAACCCCGAAATATGGACGGTCAACTCATCGCGCACTACCGAATTGTCCGCAAGATTGGCGGCGGCGGCATGGGTGTCGTGTATGAGGCCGAGGACACCAAGTTGGGGCGGCGCGTCGCGCTGAAGTTTTTGCCGCCGGAGACGGATCGCGATGTCACCGCACTGGAAAGATTTCTGCGCGAGGCACGGGCGGCGTCGGCGCTTAATCACTCTGGAATCTGTACAATCCACGCCATCGAAGAGCATGACGGGCGGACCTTCATCGCGATGGAACTGCTGGAAGGGCAGCCACTGGACAAGCTCCTGGCGGCGGGCTCGCTGCCCATTCCGCGGACGGTCGAGATCGGGATTCAGCTGGCGGATGCGCTGGATGCCGCTCACAAAAAAGGCATCGTGCACCGTGACATAAAGCCTGGAAATATCTTCGTGACCGAGCGAGGCACGGCCAAGATTCTGGATTTCGGGCTCGCGAAACTCCTGAAAAGCAGGGAAGACAGTGGCGAAGGCGAAACCATCGGGAATTCCACAAATCTGTTGACCAGTCCCGGGATGGCGGTGGGCACCATCGCTTACATGTCGCCCGAACAAGCGCGCGGAGAGGAACTGGATGCCCGCAGCGACCTGTTTTCGTTTGGAGCGGTGCTCTATCAGATGGTGACCGGCAAGCAGCCTTTTCCCGGCTCAACCAGCGCCGTAGTTTTCGACAACATTCTGCACCACGCGCCGGTGGCTCCGGTGGCGCTGAATCCGGCGGTGCCAGCGGAGTTCGAACGTATTCTGAACAAAGCGCTGGAGAAGGATCGCGACGTCCGCTACCAGGTGGCGGCGGAACTTCGCGCAGACCTAAAGCGGCTGCGGCGCGAATCGGACTCGGGACGCACGCCTGCGCACGCGTCCGCACCCCGGCGAGCGGCGGAGGCCGAAAGCGTGCCGGCGCCGGTCGATGGAGTGCAGGCCACGCCGAAGTCCAGCGGCTCGGTGCTGGTGGAAGCTGCGCGCAACAACAAACTGGGTGCGGGCCTGACCATTGCGCTAATCGCAATCGTCGGAGCGGCTGCCGCCTTCGGCATCTATTCTTTTCTCAAGAGCGAGCATCACGTACCGTTCGAGCATTTTTCCATCGAAAACCTGACCAACAACGGGCACGTTTCGTTGGCGGTACTCTCCCCTGACGGCAAGTATCTGCTTCACGTGCGCGACGAGGGCGGCCTGCAATCGCTGTGGCTCCGGCACATCCCGACCGGCAGCAACACGCAAGTCGTCCCGCCGGCAGCAACGCGCTACTCGGGCCTCACTTTCTCGCCCGACGCGAACTACATTTACTGCGTGCGCCGCGACGAGTCCGAGCACACCATTGCCGCGCTGTATTCCGCGCCGATGCTGGGAGGAACACCGCGATTGCTGGTGCGCGATGTGGACAGTCCCATCACGTTTTCCCCGGATGGTAACCGCTTCGCATACCTTCGCGAACACCACGACACCCCGAATTTCGATCTTTTTCTGATGCATAGTGACGGCACTCTCGACCGCGCGCTATTGACCAACACGATGTTGCCCACCGACAGCGACGTTCCGGTGTGGCTGCCGACCGGCAAGACCATCGTCATCCCCATCGTGCAGACTACGCAAGATTCCCTGGGCGGCCTGATGGCCGTGGACATCACCACCGCCAAGCGCGAGGAAGTGGCCTTGAGTCCTCAGCGCATCTATTACGAGCCCACCTGGATGCCCGGCACCGACGGCCTGCTGGTATCCACGGTCTCGGTAGAGCGTGGCCTAGAGCAGAGACAATTGGGTTTCGTGAGCTATCCCAAAGGTGAATTTCGACCGCTGACCACCGATACGAATGATTACTATCATCCCAGTGTTTCGGCCGACGGAAAGGTCATCGCCGCCGAAGAGATCCACTTTATTTTCGAACTGAGCGTAGCGCCTGCCGCGGATCCCGACGAGTTGCAGGCCGTCCCGTTGATGTCGCACCAATCGATCTATCGTTGGAACTGGATGCCCGACGGAAAACTCATCATTCCGCAAGGCGATGTAATTCGGCTTGTGAGTCCCGCAGGTGGCGAGTCGGTTTTGCTGTCGAATGATAAATTGATCCCGGCCGAAGCCGTCTCTTGCGGGAAGTACGTGGTGTTTCGGGCAATCCCCAGAACCGGTGGCGCCTCGATCAATTTATGGAGAATGGATACAACGGGGGTGACGCAACTCACCTTTGGGCGGAACGAGCAATCGCTGCACTGCTCGCCCGACGGCAAGTGGGTCTACTACCTCGCGTTGCAGGAGAACCAGGCGTTGAAGCGCGTTCCCGTCGAGGGCGGATCCCCGGAAACGGTCACCGAAGACCCCTCTTCAGGATATAGCCTTTCCCCAGACGGCAAATTCGTGTCCACGCTCGATGTTCGCGAGCTCGATCACAAACTCGTCCTGAACATTTTCAGCATCGCGGACAAAAAGACGACCTATCACAACATCGACCCGCGCGCTTCGGATCCGGTGAGATTCGCTCCGGAGGGCAACGCGGTCGTCTACAAGGTACGCGAAAAGGGCGTCGACAATCTGTGGCTACAGCCGCTGGATGGTTCGGCTTTCCGGCCGCTCACGCACTTCACCGCTGAGCGCATTTCCATGTACGAATTCTCCGCGGACGGCTCGCGCATCGCCATCGAACGCGGCCACAACGAGTCCGACGCAGTGCTGCTGCGCGATACTCCGAAGTAAATCCAAAACGACAAGTGGCGATTATTTCGATTGGCCTGATGGCGCGGCGACTGGCAACGGGCTGGTGTTAGCATTGGCTTTTGCGAAATAGCCACGACGCGCGCGCACCTGATAGCCCTTGTGCTCCGGCACGTCGATACGAATCCGGTGGTATTTGCCGTCAAGAATGGAATTCGTCGGAATGTAGGCGATCGAATACTGATTGCGCAACTCGTCCCCGATGTCCTGGAACGACTGATCGAGATCGTCCACGTGATAAGGGAAGAAGGCGCGCCCGCCGGTTTCCTCCGCCAAATCGGCGAGTATCTGATCGCCCTCGGTAAGATGGGTTTTGCGATCGGCCATTTTATACGGGTCGGTCTGCGACAACTGGATCCACTGCGTGCTAGTGCTGATGGTGTAAATGACCACGCTGTATCGCTGTGCCATCTCGATAGCTTCCGCGCGCGTATGCGTCGAAAGATTGTCGTCGCCATCGCTGATGACGATCATCACACGGCGCACCACATCAGGCTGATCGCCCGGAGGCCGCGGGGGATGGCTCAGCTCCTTCTCGCAGGCTGTGTAGATCGCGTCGTAGACTGCGGTGCCGCCGCCGGCGCGGGTCTTCACGATCTCGTCGCGCAGGCGGCCGGCATCGTCGGTGAAGCCTTGCAGGATGCTGGGCTCGTCGTCGAAGGTCATGACCAGCGCTTGATCTTTGTTGCGGCGCAAAACCGAGAAAAGGAAGGACGTCGCGGCATCCTGCTCGAATTTCAACCGGTCTCGGATACTATTGGACGTGTCCATAAGCAGGCCGATGCGCAAGGGAAGATCCGTTTGCTTGCTGAAATAACGAATCGACTGCGGAGTCTTATCGTCCCAAATCTTGAAATCCTCTTTCTCGAGGTCCGGGACCAGCTTGTTTCGGCGGTTCAAAACGGTGAAGAGAACGTCCACCAAGCTCACCGTCTGCGTGATTCTGCCAGGATTTTGCGCGGAGGTCCCGGAAGGCGGAAGCGGCGGCTCCTGCGGCGGCGCCCCTTGCGGTTGCGTGCCGGACGTCGGTGTGGACTGCTGTGCGCGACTGCTGACCGCGGTGACGAGCAGAGCCATCGCCAACAAACCGGGAATCCATAGAGGTCTCATGTGAATTGATTATAGGTAGTTGGCGAGTACAGCGTCAATTCCTCGCGGATCGTCGCCCGCGCCAGCGGCGAGTTCATGCAAAAACACGCGTAGAGCACCCGGCAGAGGAGCGCGCAGGTCGATCCAAGCGCCGCTGCGCGGGTGCGCGAATCCAAGTTTCGCCGCGTGAAGGAAATTGCGGCCGAGCGCCGGCATCGTGACCTCGCCTGCCGCCAGTTGCGGCGTTGCGCCGTACAGTGTGTCTCCCACCACCGGATGATGCAGCGTCGAAAAGTGCACGCGAATCTGATGCGTCCGCCCGGTATGTAGCTGAACCTCGACCAGCGTGGTCGCATCGACGCGCGCCAATACTCGCCAGTCGGTACGCGCTTCGCGGGCGTCGGCCAGCACCGCCGTCCGGCGCGCGGTCATGCGAACGCGGCGCCTGGGATCGCGGCCAATGGCCAACTCGATGCGGCCACTGTCTTCTTTCAGCAGACCCTCGATCAGCGCAATGTAAGTTTTCTTGACGGTGCGCTGGCGAAACGCTTCGCCAAGCTTGGCATGGGCGGCGTCATTTTTGGCCACCAGGATGATGCCCGAAGTATCTTTATCCAACCGGTGCACGATCCCGGGACGCAACGCGTCGCCTCCCTGCGACAGAGTCTGCCCTCGGCCAAGCAACGCGTTCACCAGCGTGCCGCGCGGATTTCCCGCGCCGGCGTGAACGATCATCCCCGCCGGCTTGTTTACGGCAACCACATCCTCGTCTTCGTACAGGACATCGAGCGAGATGGATTCCGCTTCCGCCCGCATCGGCGGCCGCGGTTGCACTTCCACAGTAATGCGCTCACCGCCACGAACACGATGGGAGCCTTTGGCGGCGCGGCCATCGAGAACAATGAGCGCCGCTTCAATCAGCTCTTGCACGCGCGTGCGACTCAGGTCCGGACAGTGCGCCGTAACGACGCGGTCCAGCCGCTCGCCGGCTTCTTCGGGAAGGACAACGAAGTTGTGCTTCATTTTGTGCGCTGAGAAAGCGTCAATGGGCTTCGTGCTTGGAAACTTCGTGCGCGTGATGTTTCGTCAACAGCACGTCCAGGATGATGAGCGCGGCGCCGATGGCGATGGCCGAGTCTGCCACGTTAAACGCCGGATAGTGATAGTTGCCGAAGCGCACTTCGAAAAAATCGGTCACCGCGCCATGAAAGATCCGATCGGTTACGTTTCCTGCGGCGCCGCCCAGCAAAAGCGCGAGTCCCGCCGCGGTCAAATTCCCTCCGCTGTGTCCGGCAGCGAAAAGCCAGGCAAGCCCGCAAATCACGACGACCGATCCTCCGATCAGAAAAACCCGCGTCCAGGGAGAAGACGAATCCGCAAACACGCCAAACGCGATGCCTGGATTGCGACTGTGCACCAGGTAGATGAAATTGTGAACCACCTCGTGGTACCAGCCCTCGAAGGTCTGCGTCTCGAACCAAGCCTTGGTCGCCCGATCCAGCAGCACCGTCCCCAGCGTGAGCCACAGCCATCGCAACCGTCTTGGAATCGTCAACGTCGGTTCTCCTGCTTCGGCGGCTGGCCAAAGAGTATACGTACCGGACTATTCAATGGCCCGCGACCGCCTGCTCGGGCGGCAAATCCGCTTCGATTTCGGCCAGCGCCTCACTGCAACGCTCGCATACCGTCGGATACCGCTTGTTCTCCCCGACATGGACAGAATAATTCCAGCAGCGGTCGCACTTCGTGCCCTCAGCCTTTTGTATGGTCACTTCCAAACCGGGGATGGCCTCAGACCGGTAGTCTCCAGTTCCTGCCGTAAGAAAATCCACCTGAGAAACGATGAACAGCCCCGGCAAAAGCGGCAGGTACTGTTTCAGCTTGGCCTTGAGTTCAAGCTCGGCGTTGAGCAAGACCTTGGCTTCCAGGCCGGAATTAATTTTCTTTTCGTTGCGCGCGGTTTCCAGCGCCTTCAGAACCTCGCCGCGAACTCTCGAGAGCAGTTCCCACAGCGCCACCTGTTTCGGCGCAATTTCCGTGCGCAGTTCGTTGTCTTCGCTGAATAGCGCCATGTGCACGCTTTCGTGTTCGCCTGTCGTCTTCGGCAAATATTTCCAGATTTCCTCGGAGGTAAAAACCAGGATCGGAGCGATCAGCCGGACCAGTGCGCTAGTGATTTTCCAAACCGCGGTCTGCGCCGAGCGCCGTGATTTACTCTTCGCCGCCTTGGTGTACAGGCGATCCTTCAAGACGTCGTAATAAAACGAGCTGAGATCGACGACGCAGAAATCGTGGATGGCGTGATACACGCGGTGGAAATCGTAGCCCGCGTACCACTCGCGGCACCTGTTCACCAGGTCGGCGGTGCGCTCCAGCATCCAGCGATCCATTTCCTCAAGCTGATCGCTGGGCACTACATCGCGCGTCGGATCGAAGTCCGCTAAATTGCTGAGGCCATACCGAAACGTGTTACGAATTTTGCGATACGCATCGCTGAGCTGTGTCATCACCCGCTCGCTCATCTTCACGTCAGCTTGATATTCCACCGACGCCACCCACAACCGCAGCAAATCGGCCCCCCAACGTTCGCAAATTTCTGCCGGATACAAGGTATTGCCCAAAGACTTCGACATCGGCTGGCCTTTTTCGTCGAGCGTCCAGCCATGCGTCACCACACTCTTGTACGGAGGATTGTCGCGGATACCGATGCCGATCAGCAGCGAGCTGTGAAACCAACCGCGATATTGATCCGGGCCTTCCAGATAAACATCCGCCGGCCACTCATTTCCCTTCAAGACAGCAAGGTGCGACGAGCCGGAATCGAACCACACGTCGAGAATGTCATTTTCCTTGCGCCACTTTGTCGCGCCGCAGGGGCATTTTGTTCCAGCAGGAAGCAGCGTGTCCGCCGAGTGCTTGTACCAGGCGTCCGCGCCTTCTTTCTCAAACCATTTCACGACGTTGCGCAGCGCTTTGAAATCTTCCAGCCGCGTGCCGCAAGCGTCGCAATAGAAAACGATGATCGGCACGCCCCAGAAACGCTGCCGCGAAACGCACCAGTCCGGGCGCTCGGCGATCATTTCGTACATGCGCTCTTCGCCCCAGGAGGGGATCCACTTCACCCCGCGAATCTTTTCCAGCGTTTCCTTCCGCAGCGATTCCTTCGCGCCAGAAGCCGCTTGATCCATTCCAATGAACCACTGTTCGGTAGCGCGGAAAATCACAGGGTTGTGGCAGCGCCAGCAATGCGGGTAGCTGTGCTTGTACTCGTGATGGCCAAGCAAGGCGCCGCAGTCGGCGAGCAACTTGACAATGATGGGGTTCGCGGCGAAAACGTCTTTGCCTTTGTACTCAGGCAAGCCTTCCAGGTAAACGCCGCGGTCGTTCAGAGGTGCGGCGACCTCCAGCCCGTACCTCTGCCCGGTATTGAAGTCGTCCACGCCGTGGCCGGGAGCGGTGTGCACGATGCCGCTGCCCTGATCGAGCGTGACGTAAGTAGCCAAAACGCCCGGCACCTGCATGGGCAAAAACGGATGCTGAAACTTCACGCCCTCGAAGTCGCGACCCTTGTAGGTCGCGCGAACACGCGCATCCGTAATCCCGCACTCCGCCTGCAGTGCGGCAACGCGGTCGGCTGCGAGCAGCAGCGCGCCTTTTTCCGTGTCCACCACCGCGTAGTCGAAATCCGGATGAAACGCCAGGGCGCGATTGTGAGGAATCGTCCATGGAGTGGTGGTCCAGATGACCGCGCTGACATCGTTTCCCAGCTTCGCGACCTCGCCAGCGCCGCCTACCAGCGCGAATTTCACCCAGATCGACGGGCTGACGTGGTCCTCATATTCCACTTCCGCTTCCGCCAGCGCCGTCGAATCGAACAGGCACCAGTAAACCGGCTTACGCCCGCGATAAACATAACCCTTCTCCATGAAATCCAGGAATGCGCCCGCGATAACCGCCTCGTAATCGAAATTCATCGTCAGATACGGCTCGTTCCACCGCCCGAAGATTCCCAGTCGCTTGAAATCCTTCTTGTGCTGCTCGACATACCGCGCCGCAAATTCCCGGCACAAACTGCGGAACTCTGCCGGCGGCACTTTCTCTTTTCCGCCGAGCTCCTTTTCGACTTTTGTTTCGATCGGCAAGCCGTGGCAATCCCATCCAGGAACGTACGGCGCGTAGTGACCTGCCATGCTCTTAGTCTTGACAACCAAATCTTTTAGAATTTTGTTCAAGCCGGTGCCCAGATGGATTTCGCCGGTCGGATAGGGCGGCCCATCGTGCAGCACGAACAAGGGCTTCCCTTGACGCGCCTGCAAAATGCGTTCATAAAGGTGCGCATCTTCCCAGGCGGCAAGCTGCTTCGGCTCATTTTGCGGGAGGCCGGCCTTCATGGGAAACTCAGTTTTGGGAAGATTCAGCGTTTTCTTTATTTCGAGTGGCTCGGCCATGGATCGATGGAATCGATTCCCTTCTGTACCCTCATTCGCCTCAAGTGTGTCCCGGGGGAAACATCGGAAGGCAAGGTAATCACGTATGTTACAATAAGACGCAGCAGGCGTCAGCCCGGTGCGGGGTGCAACCAATCCGGCACCATCCGAATCGTACCTGCGTTAGCCACCTAAATGGGGATATCCGCGTCTATTAAGGTAGGGGTGAGTTAGGGGAACACGTGCCAAGCGATTTTATCAACCTTTTGCCGCCAGATAAGAGCAAGCCGGGCCCGCCGAATCCCAACGCGCAACAGTCCGCCCCCGTACCTGCCTCTGCAATGCCGAAATTCGAGACTCCTGAGCGTGTCGTCACCGATGGTTTTTGGTCCAACCTCAAACAATTTCTGACCGAGAAGCCCATTAAGGTAAATCCGAACGTCCACTCGACGCTGATGCCTGACCAGTATGGCGGCGGCTTTAATGAAAATCTGAAGGATTTTTTCAGCTCGCGGCCGGTGCCAAAAGGCCCGATCAACAGCCGCCTAACCGTGAATTGGGGCGCGAACTTTGGCGGATTTGGCTATCGCGTCAAGGAATTTTTTTCGCCGTCGAAGCAGCCACCGCTGCCTCCGGGAATTCAACCGGTAAAAGTAAAAGACATTTGGTCGAAGGACGAAAACTTCGGCTGGACGCAAATCACCGCGTTCGGCCTGCATATTCTGATCGTAGCCTTGCTTGTGGTGCCTCTGATTTGGTGGAAGGAGCAGCCCACTGCGGCCAAGAACAAAATGGACGCGACTCCACTGGATATTTCGCCCTATATGGCGAAGCTGCCCGCGGGCGCGACCAAAGCGGGCGGTGGCGGCGGCGCCAACGATCACACCCTCACGCCACCGAACAAAGGCCGGCCGCCCAAGTTCAAGTGGACACAGTTCACTCCCCCTCAGATCAAGATTCAAAACGAGCATCCCAAACTCGCCATGGATCCCTCTCTGCTGGGTCCTCCGGATCTCAAAATTAACGGCCCGAACGCCCTCGGCGATCCGTTGGCCAACGCGCTCTCCGATTCTCTCGGCCACGGCAACGGCACAGGCATAGGCAGCGGCTCGGGTGGCGGCTTGGGCCCTGGCGAAGGCGGCGGTACCGGTGGAGGAGCGTTTCGCGCAGGCGTCAACGGCGTCGGCATTCCGGTCTGCTTGTACTGCCCGATTCCCCAATACTCCGATGAGGCCCGCAAGGCCAAGTATCAAGGCACGGTCGTGCTGCAGGTGACGATCACGACCGACGGTCGCGCCGTCAATATCTCCGTGGTGAAAGGCCCTGGTCTGGGCCTGGAAGAAAAAGCGATTGAAGCGGTGAAAGGCTGGAAATTCAAGGCCGCGGTCGGACCCAGCGGCAAACCGGTGGCAACCATCGTCCCCATCGAAGTGACCTTCCGGCTCTATTAGTCAAGAATGCCGAAGAAATCCCCGAGCTTTCTGAATTGCATTCAGGCCAGGCGGTGGGCGGAAACATCGCCAATTGACTGATTCAGCGTATTGATAACAAATAACTTACTGATTCCATCGGACGTTTAGTGCTCTGGATGCACACTTGCAAAAGTGTATCAAAACGAAGAACTTTAACGGGGATTATTCCCTTGACAAAGTAATCGGGTTTCTCGTAAACTTCTCCTAGTTGGAGAGGCTACCATGAACCTGATAGAAGTAGTTTCGAAGTTCCGCACCGAAGCCGATTGCCTCGATTATCTGGAGTCGGTTCGCTGGCCCAATGGTCTGTGCTGCATCAAGTGCGGCGAGATGAACGTTTACAAGTTCACGACCAACGCGACCACGCGCAAGCGCACCAACAAAAAGGGCGAGACGCGCACCGTTGTAGTTCCTTCGCGCCGCCTCTACGAGTGCAAGGCGAAGGGGTGCGGGTATCAGTTCAGCGCGACCACTGGCACCGTGTTCCATGATTCGCACCTGTCCCTCATCAAGTGGTTCATGGCGGTCGGCCTGATCGTTGAAGCGAAAAAGGGTGTCAGCGCGCTGCAAGTGGCGCGTCACCTCAACTTGGAAAAGAGCTATAAGACGGTCTGGTATCTCTGCCACCGTATCCGCAAGGCCATGAAAGACGGCGGCCTGCTCACTGGAATCGTGGAAGCGGACCACACCTATTTCTCCGCACGCAAACCCCGCAAGGGCCGTCCCTACGTCAAGAAAGAGGAAACTGATGTTGTTCTTGGCATGTTTGAACGTGGCGGCAAGCTGCGGCTAATCCCCGTTAAAGACGCCAAAGCGGACATAACCGGACCCGTGCTCGAAAAGCACATTAGCCAGGATGCCATCTTACAGACGGATGGGCACTCGACATTCGAAATAATCGGCGAATGCGGCAATTTTGCAGGACATCGCATAATTAATCACCGCAAGAGCTACGCGATAGGCGAGAACCACACTCAGCATATCGAATCCGCTTTCTCGCTGCTCAAGCGCGGCGTGTACGGCACGTTCCACAAGGTTTCGATAAAGCATCTAGGCCGCTATTGCGAAGAGTTTTCGTTCCGGTTCAATCGGCGGGAATCGCAAAAGCAGTTGTTCGATGCAACGTTGAAGGGACTAGTGAAGGAATCCAACCTGCCCTTTAAGACTCTGATCGCTTCGGAATAAGCGGTCCCTTGCCACGCTTACCGTTGGTTTTTATTTCCTTCATCGGCGTTGGGGAACCTTTGAGCAGTTGCGACAGCACACCGTCAAACTTTTCCTTCTCGACGACGATTTTCTTCTTCATAGGTTCTCCGACGTTTTCCACATCGGTGCACCGCCTATTCACTTTAAGTAAGTCCTAGAACCGTGATAGAATGCGCACCTCTGGGTGAATAATAAGCGCAACGCTTCCGCACCCGAAGTCTAGCCTGATTGCTTACCCAGAGACAGAAAAGGGGCACCCGTTTTTCAGAGCGCCCCGAATTTATTTGTACCCGCTTTGGCGAGCGGGCGATTTCTTTGGCAGGTTCATCCTACCATTGAGTCGTACCCGCCTGTCAAGCAAGCAATCTGTGCGCGAATGTTGAAAACGATGGAGCGGTTGGGCATCGGTCAAGCCCGGCGATCTTATAAATCGCAAACTCCTAGCAGGGTTTTGTGGGTTCAACTCCCACCCGCTCCGCTCCATTTTCGACTCTATCACAGGTTTCGTTTTCGCCGCGAAGGTTAGGCGAAAGAATAGCGAGGATGGTAATGGCTGAGTGCGAGTGGGCAATTTTGTGCGACTACGCGTTCTTGGATGTGAATCGAAAGACATGTATCATCGGGGCCTTCGATAAAATCTTTACCCCAGCGGTTCCGTCAGTACTGCATCAATCTGCTCTAGCGATGAAATTTGTCGGACAACCTGGAACACCCATAAGTTTCCGTATAGAGGCAATTCGCCCGACTGGGGCGCAATTGATTAGATTTGAAGCGACCGTACAAATGGGAGATACAGGCAGTGCCGAAATGCAGATTAATATCGCCGGGCTCTCGCTGCCAGATCATGGAGTTTACGCATTCAATGTCTATGAAGGCGATGAGCTGCGAAAGACAATCACGTTCCTCGTGACTCAGCCACCCGCGGCGCAACCGCCTACGCCATGAACATCACGCTGAAAGACGTAACAGAATTCGTTACGGCAGCAACCGCACTAATCGCTGCTATTCAGGCTTGGCGGGCTCATGGCAAGGCCGAGAAAGCACTAGATCAGATTAATTTGAGTGCTCAGCTAATTACGCAACTGCGAGCGGAAGTTAACGCCAAACAGGTGACAAACGTCACCATAAACACTCAAGCGGCTGGTCTACCACCTACGAACGTTTAAGCACTCTTTGGAGTAACGGCAGCACCCGCCGCTACTGATGGATTAGTGCCCGGTCCCGCGGGAAGGGATAGCGTGACATTTACCCGAGCCGAAGAATTCGTCGCCGTGTAAGCTTGAACAGCGTCAGGCGCAGCTTCTTGCTTAAAGACAATCTTAAAATCTTTCAATTCCGCTCTTTTGCCCATCTCTTCACCTCATTCTGGTAGGGTTGTGTAGTATCGACAGGTAAGCATTCACTGTCAATAGTCCTATAATCGTCATAATCGTCGCAATCGTTAGACCAAAGTCTGATGCTCCCCATTGTCAAATGGATAGCCCCGTCACGGCGGTAACATTTTGTTACAGGCCGTTTTCTTTGTCAACGCAACAATCCCCCTTTAACCACCTCTAGAATCAACACGTACAGAAACATACCCAGGGGCGCGGGGTGCACAACCTCGAACCGCCAGGTTGAAACAAATAAAGTGTAGGCCACAACTGCGGGTTCCCAACGTGCGCCCCCGGCTTCCTGCGAAACCCGCCAGCCTCTTCTTCCCCAAGCCCTAAAGCCAATCTGCTACGATGAGGTCCATGAAAAAAGCGTCCCCGCTCATCTTCGTGTTGCTGTGTTCGCTGTGCGTAGCCGGTGCCGCTACTGCGCAGAATGCGGATGGCTCTCTCGATTTCATTGCGCGTGTCTCGCCAACGGCCGCGCGCCCCGAACCTGTCCGGCAGTTCACGTTTTACGTGCTGACGAAAAGCTACACCGACATCTGCAAGGATGTCGAAGCGCAGGACGCCCCTCCCGATCGCCAGACGTTCATCGACGACCTCAAGGTTTCCCCCGAACTCAAGGAATGGCTGAAGGCTCACGACGTGCTCGATCTCACCTCGCCGAACCTGGATAAGTCGCTCACTCCCGATGAAATCCTGCATATCCCGGAGTTTTTGCTGGCTTATCAGCGTACCAACAGCGGCGGCGTCACCAATGGCATCCCTAAACCCAAGTATGTCGATGCCGACAAAACCGACCATCCCGATCGCTACCAGAAACAGCACGACCAATACTTCGCGGCACTGAAGAAGTTCATTCAGGCGCACCCCGAGTCCATCAGCGGCATGGAACTCGAACTGTCGGGCATCAATCCCCAAGCCAAGTGGGCGCAACTTCAGTCGGAACGTAAAAGACGCGTGACGCGTATTGCTCCCGAGGTTGCGCAGACCAAGTATCTTATGGCCCAGACCGATACCGACCTTGACGGGCACGCATCCATCGCCAAACTGCCCACCGGCAATTATTGGATCAGCACGCTGAACCTGGACGCAGGGGCCGGCGACGTGCGCTTGAAATGGGATGTCCCCGTAACGATACAGGCGGGGCGCAGCACGCGCGTCGAGCTCACCAATCTGAACGCCACAGACGCCCACGGTTCGACGCCTTAATTCGCGTCAGGCGCCACCTTCATGGGTACACCCCTTGTTTGGATCGGGTTTAACGTTTTCGTGCTGGGGTCGGTGGCCCTGGACCTCGGCGCTTTCAATCGCCGCCTGCACAAGGTTGGGTTGCGCGAAGCTTTCTGGTCGACGGCGCTGTGGATCGCTCTCTCGGCGCTGTTCGGTCTCGGAATCTGGCGCTTTTCCGGTTATACGCACGCGATTGAGTTTTTTACAGGTTATTTGATCGAAAAAGCGCTTAGCGTCGATAACCTTTTCCTGTTTCTCGTGATTTTTCGCACTTTCGCCATCGACGAACGATTTCAGCACCGCATGCTGGAGTGGGGGATCCTCGGAGCGCTGCTCATGCGCGGCATGATGATCTTAGCCGGCACGGAGCTAATCGAGAAGCTTTCCTGGATCCTGTACATCTTCGGGGCGTTCCTGGTTTACGCCGGAATCCACATGTTGTTCACCAGGAAGGAGAAGATTCGGCCAGAGCAGGGCGCCTTCTTTCGCTTTGCCAACAGTCACCTGCGTCTGACTCGCGATTATCATGGCGAGCATTTCTTTGTGCGTAAGGCGGGAAAGCTTTTCGCGACGCCGCTTTTCCTGGTGCTTTTGGTGGTCGAGATTACCGACGTGACGCTCGCCATCGATTCGATTCCCGCCATTTTTGGAATCACGCGCGACCCCTTTATCGTCTATACGTCGAATGTTTTCGCGATTTTGGGCCTCCGCGCGATGTATTTCTTATTGGCGGGATTTCTGAACCGGCTGCGTTTTCTGACCGTGGGACTTGCCTTCGTGCTGTCGTTCATTGGCGGGAAGATGATCGTTGAGCCGTGGGTGCATATGGCGGATCACGTTTCGTTGCTGGTGGTCGCGGGCATTCTTCTGGTGTCGATTGTGGCTTCGCTGCTGTTTCCGCAGCGTCCGACGGGTGCAGAGGCTTCGTAGCGCCGGCCTCCTGCGGCGCTGCAGGGACTCGCTTGCACCTGGCAGATCGATCGGAAAGAGCGCCGGTAGGCAATCGATGCTACTCACTGGAGTCGGGCGATTCGCGATTCCGGGCTTACTCTTCCTCGAACATTACCTTGTCGATGTAGCACCACATCCAGTTTTCGCCGGGCTCGAGCGAGCGGATGATGGGGTGCTTTACGGCGTGGAAATGCTTGGTGGCGTGCTTGTTCTTGGAACTGTCACAGCATCCGACATGCCCGCAGGATAAACACAGGCGAAGATGGACCCAGGTGTCGCCGATTTTCATGCATTCCTCGCAGCCCTTGGTCTTCGGCTTCACCGGACGAACTTGATCTGTGTGCGTGCAAACGTCGGCCATTTTGGCGCCTCCTCCGCGCTCAGCGCGCGGGCTTAATGGGAATTCTTATTTCAAAACGCGTATCGCCCGGCACGGACTTTACGGTGATGAGTCCCTTGATTTTCTTAATGATGCGGTAGGAGATGTCCAGGCCGAGGCCGGTTCCTTCTCCGACTCCCTTGGTGGTGAAAAATGGCTCGAAGATTTTCGACTGTATTTCCGCGGGAATGCCCGGCCCGTTATCGGAAATTTCGACCAGAACGTAGTCGTTGTCGCGAACCGCGCGAATACCCAGTTTTCCGCCATCTTTCATGACATCGGCGGCGTTGTCGATGATGTTGGTCCACACTTGATTCAACTCGCTGCCGTAAGCCATCACAGCCGGAAGGTCGGGAGCGTAGTCTCGGTTCACGGTAATGCTGCGTTTCAACTTATGGTGCATGATCGTCAGAGTGGTGTCCAGGCTATGGGCGATGTCCACCTCCTGCATGGAAGCCTGATCCATGTACGAGTATTCCTTGATCGCGCGGACCAGATCGGAGATGCGCGCGGTACTGTGGTCCAGCTCGACGGCGATGCGGTCCATTTCGAGCAGGGTGGCAAAGCGAGTAAGTTCGGGTCCGAGCGACTTTCCCGCGACCGTCGCGAACGTCTCCAAATTCGCATCGGTAAGATTCGCTTCCGCCAGAAGTGGTCCGAGCTGCCAGGCGTCGCGAACGTTATGCGCTTCCAGCCAGGTCTGAATCGCTTCTTCGCGTTCGACGCGCGCAAACTCGTCCGGATATTGCGCCGGTTTGAGGGAGACGCGAATCGCTTCCTCGCGCTCCGCGAGCGCCGCGCAATCGTCGTCGCGAATAGAAGAGACTCGGACCGCTTCACGCAATCGCGCTAGACACTCGCGCAGGGTGCTTGCCGAACGGCGCGCCGCGGCGGACGGATTGTTCAGCTCGTGAGCGAGCCCCGCAGAGAGCTTGCCGAGCGCCGCGAGCTTTTGGCTTTGCTGTTCGACTTCCGTATAGCTGCGCACGCGATCGGCCAACATACCGACGAGGCGTTGCGAGAGCTCCGGCAGATGCTGCAAGAGATCGCCAAACTTGGTATGGGAATAGGCGAGCCCCCAAGTCGGCAGCGTGGCCCGGATGGTCAGCTTGTAATTCTTCAACCGAGAAAATGGCAGAAGTCCGGTGACGGTGGGCGCTTCGGCGGTGATGACCGGCGCATCGCTGCCGCGTTCGCTGCGACCTCGGATCTCACCTTCCAGGAGAACGAACATCAATTTGGCCGGCGCGCCCTCTTGCATCATCACTTCGCCGGGTTCGAAACGGAACTCGTGGGTTCGTTCGACGAACCATTCAAGATCGGGCTGCGGGAGGTCGTTGAAAATAGGTACGTTGCGAAGTGCAGTGAAGATGGTGGCTTTGTCCGACGGACTGCTTGGAAGTTTTAACGTCCCGTATAGATCTGCGGTTTCATCTAGCATATCCGTCATTCGTTGGTCACTCTCACACCGCCACTGCTAGCGCCGAACCCCAGCCAACGCTTCACTGTACCTTGGCCAAATACTGATGCATGAATTGTACGACCACCGCCCCTTCGCCGACGCCGGAAGCCACGCGCTTGACTGAACCGTGGCGCACGTCGCCCACCACGAAAATTCCCGGAACGCTGGTCTCCAGCAGGCTCGGATCCCGATCCAGAGTCCAGGACGCCGGCCTCTTGCCATCGCGGAGAAGGTCTGGGCCCGACAGCACGAAACCTCTCTCGTCACGTTCGATCAAATCGCCCAACCATTCGGTCCGTGGCTGCGCCCCAATAAAAATAAACAGGCTGCTGGCCGGAAGCTTTTCCGGCCTGCCGACCGAGCCGCGGCAAATAGTGATGGCGTCAAGACGCGCTTCTCCGTGGACCTCGGTGACGACGGTCTGCAGCCAAACATCGATGTTGGGAGTTTTTTCAATCTGCTCGATCAGGTAGTGGGACATGGTACTGGCCAGTGATTCGCCGCGCACCAGCATGATCACCTTGCCGGCAAATTTCGAGAAGTGCATGGCTGCTTGGCCGGCTGAATTTGCGCCGCCGATAATGTATACGGTCTCGCCCTTGCAGGACAGCGCTTCGGAAGTTCCGCCGCCATAGTACACGCCAGCGCCCTGAAAACGCTCGATGCCGGGGATATCCAAACTTCGCCATTGGACGCCCATGGCCAGAAGGAGCGCGTGGCAGGAGATCTCGACACCGTCGCCCAATTTGAGGTAACGATATGGCCCATCGACGCGCACGCTGATCGCCTCTTGCGGCGACAAAATTTCTACGTCAAACCGGCGCGCCTGAGCTACCGCGCGACGCGCTAGATCGGCGCCGGTGAGCCCGGACGGGAACCCCAGATAATTTTCAATGCGGGAGCTCAAGCCCGCCTGGCCGCCGGGCGCTTCGCGTTCGATCATCACCGTGCGGAGTCCTTCCGAGGCGCCGTAAACCGCGGCGGCGAGACCCGCCGGGCCGCCGCCGACGATGGCCAGATCATAGAAATTGGTCTGCGCGTGGGTGCGCAAGCCCAGCTTGTCAGCGATGACTTGCTGCGAGGGTTCCTTGATTCGCTGACCGTCCGGAAACAGGATCAGCGGCAGGGTCTCGGCCTCGGGTCCCAGGGAATCGATCAGGCGGCGAACTTCCGGATCGGTCGAGGCGGCTTCCACGTCGATCCACTGGTAAGGCACCTGATTGCGGGCCATAAATTCCCTGAGATCATAAGAACGCGAAGACCACCGCGTCCCAAGGACGCGGATGCCTTCATAGGGCGGTCGAAATTGTGCGGACCAATCGTGAAGGAGATCGTCGAGCGCCGGAAAGAGCTTTTCCTCCGGAGGATCCCAAGGCTTCATCAGATAGTAGTGAATCTTGGCTTCATTGATGGCATCGATAGCGGCGTTGGTGTCGGCGTAGGCGGTCAGCAAGGCACGCTTGGCCTGGGGATGAATATCCATGGCCTCGGCAAGGAAACCTACACCATCCATGTTCGGCATGCGCTGATCAGCAAGAAGCAAGGCGACAGGATTATTCCGGGCTTTGAGTTCGCGCAGGGTGCTGAGGCCCGCGCTGCCCGAGTCTGCGTGCATGACGCGGTATTTCTGGGCGTAGTGGCCGCGCAGGTCGCGCTCGATGGCCCGGAGCACTTCGGGATCGTCATCAACGGTTAACAAAACAGGCTTCGGCATATCCTTGGGATGAAAGAACCCGGGTTTCGGTTACGCGATTTCGCCACGCTGCTTATGGCTTCCTCACGCTACAATTGCTTCTTCGTTATGTCCAGCCCACTCGCTGCAGCGATCGCGAATCTGTATTCGACCGAATGGTCTACGCGATTGGGGGCGGCAGACGAAATTTACCGCCGCGGGCGCTCGCTTGCGGACGACGCTACGCGCGCGTGGCGAGGAAATGCCGAACTCTCAGCGCTGCTCAGTTTCGATGGCCCGGCCGCCACCGTGGGTCTGGCGGTCGAACCCGCGACCTTCGTTCGAATTCGCGAGGCGAATGGCTCGCCACGACTGGCGGATGTTCCGCCCGACCAGGACGCGCAGGAGTTTGCGCTGCACTTTTCCGAGACTATTGCTTTGGACGTGTTGACCACGCGTGAGCCCGGTGGCTCGGGCGCGATTGCGCGTTTTCTCTTTCGATTTGGGGAAGGAATACAGCAGGTCGAGTATCGTTGCGGCGACGTCGATAGGGCTATCACGATTCTGAAGGAAAAGTTCGCGATTACGCCGGTTTATCCTGGGGCGCGCGCGGGAGCGGATGACACGCGGGTCAATTTTTTCCTGGTGAAGGCCAGTACTGGGGAAAAAGTCTTGATTGAGCTTTATGAAACTGCAGCGGCAAAATGAGCGGGACCGCACGTATGTGCCGGTGTTGACGCCAGGCAAGACAAGCCCGACCGCTGATGGCGCCCGAGCCACGTTTTACCTGGGCACAGGTCCCTCAGGGTAACTAGGAGTGCTTGGGCTATCTAGGATTCGCGAAAATTCTGAATTTCGCGCATGGCGCGCAGGACTTCGCCGACCGTCCATGCTTGCGCGATGCAGCCGTGCGGCGTGAATGGAGGGTCGCCTTCGAAGATTTCGCCCAGTGTCCCCAGTCCGTACATATGCACGGAAATTCCCAGTGGCTCGAGAAAGCGCATCGCTTCGGCGCGATCGCCGTACACGCGCAGGTGCGCCAGCACGAAGGGACCCACCAGCCAGCCCCACACGGTTCCTTGATGGTAGGCGGAGTCGCGATCTTTCGGCCCGCCGGCATAGTGCCCCTGGTATCCCGGCTCGCCGGGGGCCAAGCTGCGCAGTCCATAGGAAGTCAGCAGGTGCTGGGCGCAGACATCGACGACGGACTTCTGCTGCTCCTCGGTCAAGGGACTGACCGGCAGTGATACGCCCAACAGCTGATTCGGGCGGAGCGCGCGGTCGTTGCCGGCGCCCGGGGCATCGATCACATCGAAACAGCACCCGCGGTCCTCATTCCAGAACTTCTGGAAATTTTTCTGGGCCTTGGCGGAGAGCTTTTCGTAACCGCCGCCGGGTCGAGCCAGAAGCCGCGCGAATTCCGCCATGGTTTCCAGCGCATTGATCCACAGCGCATTCACTTCCACGGCTTTGCCGATACGGGGCGTAACCACCCAGTCGCCTACTTTGGAATCCATCCACGTGAGCTGTAGTCCCGGCTCTCCCGCGTACAACAGCCCATCGGCGGGATCGACGTGGATGTTGTAGCGCGTGCCTTTGACGTGGGCATCTACCATTTCGCCGAGCGCCGGGAAGAGCTGCAGCAGGGTTCGGCCATCCTTGGTTACGGCGAAATATTGGCGGACGGCTTCGAAGAACCAGAGCGCCGCGTCGACGGAGTTGTATTCGGGTTTGCCACCGGCGTCTGGGAAGTTATTCGGCAACATTCCGCCATCGACATATTCGGCGAATGCCAGCAAAATTTGCCGCGCCACGTCGGCGCGTCCGGTCGCGAGCGTGAGCCCGGGGAGCGCGATCATGGTGTCGCGCCCCCAATCGCCGAACCAGTGATAGCCGGCGATGATGCTGCGCCCATCGGGTTGCTGCGGCTGGCTGCGCTTCACGACAAATTGATCCGCGGCCAGCACGAGCTGCGGCAACCAACTTGGTGAGTCCGCCACGACATTCTGGTTGTCCACCTGCCACAACTCGAATAGTTTCGCATCGTGATCCGCGTTTTCCGCGCGAACGACAGCGCCATCGAGCCCGGCTCCCGCTTCCGTCGTGGCCACGAACGTAACGCTCGATCCGACCTTAAGTTTGGCCCGAAACAAGGCCGCAAACAGGTGGTCCTCCTGGTCGTCCAGACCACGTTCTTTTTCGACCGGCAAAAAGAAATTGCGATACCACTCGTGCCGTGGTTCGCATGTGGCTCCCGCGCACTTCAAGTAAAACGGAGTAGCGCCGTCGAAGGCCACAATTTGCACGCCATCCTCAATCGGGTCGATTTTCATCCGCCAGTTGCCGGCGTGCGTGGACCCGTGAAAGTCGCGGTAATTGACCAGCACCTTTACTTCGATCTCGACCGCGCCACTGCCACGAAGCAGAGTGTATTCCGCGTACGTGGTATTTTCGCCATGGCGCATGGACACACGCTTTTCGAGCAGCGCGTCGGCGCACGCGTAGGTCCAAACGGGGGTCATGCCATCCAGACAAAAGCTCTCAATGTTCAGGAATCCCTTGGGATCCACTACGCCGCTGGCCCATTGATGAGTGGCCAGCGAGCACTCCATGCCTGCATAGCGGACGACCTCGTCGAGGCCGGTCACCAATTGCATGCGCCCCACCGGTGGCCGCAAGGCGGCTACCAGCAAACCGTGGTAACGCCGGGTCACGCAACCCGCCACCGTTCCGGACGCGAATCCACCGATGCCGTTGGTCACAATCCATTCGCGAGCTTCGCCCGCCTCGAGGTTTCCGCATACTTCGCGGCCAAACTTGATCCTCGCACTCGGCGCTACGATGACTCGATCTTCGCTTGCGGCAGGCTTCCTACGCGGGGCGCGCGCGCTCTTGTTCGGCGGCGTTGCCGGGGTCGCCACCACCCGCAGGTGGGCGTCCCCGGCGGCTTGTGATTCGCGCGAGTCCGGCTTGTTGCGCAATTTTTGGGCTCGATTGGGCACTATCGTCTCCGCAAATCTGGAATGGCACCGACATCGCCGAAACTCAGGATGGCCCGCCGTCCAGCCATTTGGTCATCAAATAGCGGCCATGATCGGCATAGCCTGCGCGGCGGTAAAGTTCCAAAGCGGCCTGGTTGTCGGGAGAAACTTCCAGGTGCATTGCCTTCACACCGCGTTCCCGTGCGGCGCCCTCGGCGAATCGCATCGCCCGCCGCCCGATTCCCCGCCCGCGGTGCTCTTCAGCAATATACAACTCATCGATAAAGGCGTCGTAGCCGCGATATTCAAAGCTGAACGAAACAGTCAGCACCAGGTAACCGACATGCTGGTCTCCTTCGAGAATGAGCCACGCCTGGCCATAGGTGTTGTCGCGTACGAACTCTTGAAAAATAGCAC
>Ga0181522_10000150_pt1 | contig 55717 bp, 45 predicted proteins | sample PEATcosm2014_Bin_27_FD_121103 | JGI IMG/M metagenome (GOLD analysis project Ga0181522, IMG submission 121103) | Peatland microbial communities from MTU Mesocosm Facility, Houghton, MI, USA - PEATcosm2014_Bin05_10_metaG | ecosystem: Environmental > Terrestrial > Soil > Wetlands > Peat | place...
CATGATATGTCCGGTCGAATTAGCACATGAAATGTCCGCTTTTAGCGAGCCGCTAGGGTAGAGCTACCAGCCTGGAGGGGGGCATGGAGAGCTACCCGAGGGCGGCAGTGGAGCGGGCGATGAAGATACAGGAAGTGATCCTGCGAGCCGTGAGCAAGAAGATCACCTGGGCGCAGGCAGGAGAGATTATCGGGTTGTGTGAACGACAGATGCGACGATGGAAGGAACGCTATCAGGAGCACGGTTATGACGGGCTGTTTGATCGTCGGACGGGAAAGCCCAGTCCCAAGCGGGTACCGTTAGCGACGGTGGAAGAGGTTTTGCGGTTGTACCAAGAACAGTACAGCGATTTCAACGTGCAGCACTTCCACGAGAAGTTGCGAGAGAAACATCAAATTGGGCTGAGTTACACGTGGGTGAAGCGCGCCTTGCAGATGGCCGGGTTCGTGAAGAAAAGCCGGAAACGAGGAATCCATCGGCGCCCACGGGAACGCCGCCCGCTGCCGGGGATGTTGCTGCACCTGGATGGCAGCTCGCACGCCTGGTTCCAGGATGACCGCCGCTACGATCTGCTGGTCATCCTCGACGATGCCACCAGCGAGATCTACTACGCGCAGCTGGTGGAAGAAGAATCCACGTCACGGTGATGCGCGCCCTTCGCGAGGTGATCGAGCGAAAAGGGGCTTTTTGCGCGATGTACAGCGATCGCGCGAGCCATTTCTTTTACACGCCGAAAGCAGGCCAAGGGGTCGACCGCACACACCCTACGCAGGTGGGGCGGGCACTAGCAGAGATGGGGATTCAGACGATCGCGGCCTATTCGCCGCAAGCGCGTGGAAGAGGAGAACGTAACTTTGGCACGTGGCAAGGGCGCCTGCCGCAAGAACTGCGGATTCATGGCATACGAAGCATGGCTTCCGCCAATGAGTTCCTGCGCGAGGCGTACGTCCAGGAATTCAACCAAACGCTTTGCGGTAGCTGCGGCGCAACCTGGACATGCTTTTCTGCCAGTGCGCGGGAAGAATCTGGATCTGATCTTTTCCTTGCAGCACGAGCGCACCGTGAACCGGGACAACACCGTGCACATTGGTCCGTGTGTTCTGCAAATCGAAAAGTGCCGTTGGAGAGCCACGCTGGCCGGGTGTCGGGTCACGGTCTACCAGCACCTCGATGGTACCTGGAGCATCGGCTACGGCCCGCACATCGTGGGGCACTACAACCAGCAAGGAATCGCCGAGCTAGAAACGCAAGTGCAACCCAAAACTCTGGGGAAGCAGGGGTCGCAACGCTCCCCCCGCCTCCCCAGACTCAACACCACAAACCAACCCCTAACACGTAAACCAAACCGGACATTTCATGTGCTATGAAAAGCGGACATTTTAATTTGCTAACGACAGTGAAATTGGGCCGAGTTTGGGCCGCTGTGAAATTGCGCCGCCGAGCTGGTATTGGCAGCTGCAGAACTTGCCGGCTGCGACGTTTTGGCAGCGGCCGATGTGTTGACGCCGGCGACGAATCTTGACAGAAGTTGTGGTGGTCAAGCTAGTCCGCCGATTGAGCCATCGGAAAAGCGAGCAACGCAACTAGAACGCGAAGGAGGAGCTCCGTACTACGACACACATGCTGGGAAAACGAGAAATACAGTCAACCTCACGGAAAAGTGGTCCTCTCGCTCGTGACTGGCAGTGAAATCACGAAGAAGTCAGTGCGTGTCGCTCTGTTTAAGTTTAATCAAAAATGATTGCGTTTTTACTCGCATCGACTACGCGGATATCCGAAAGCCACTCAAATGACGGCATGTAGCATTCCCAGGGGCGGATCGGACCTACCGCACCCGCGGCTTGTCGCTGATCGCAGGAGGACGTAGCGTCGGACTATTCGATTGGTCCTTCCCACTTAATGAGTTTCAAATCCAGAACAGAAATGCTGTAGAAAACGGGCACGAGCAACAAGGTGATGAACGTAGCCACGCAAAGCCCACCGATTTGCGAATAGCAAAGGGGCTTCCACAAAGGTCCACCGTGTAGCGCGAGCGGGAACAGAGCTAGTACGGTGGCACCAACGGTAATTAACACAGGCCTAAGGCGGACGATTCCCGCGTCGACTAGGGCACGTTGCAGGGGTTCACGTCTTTCATGCATTTCTTCGATGAAATCGAAGAGCACAATGACATGACTGACGATGACTCCGATCAGACTAACAATGCCCAAGAATGCCATGAAACCGAGCGGTGTTCCGGTGACAAACAGAGCAAGAAGTGCGCCAACGATTCCGTAGGGCACTGCCGCAAAGACAAGTAGCGGTTTGACGGCATGGTTGAATTGCAAAACGAGTGCAAGAAAAATTGCAGCGATGGATACCCCCATGACAACCGTAAGATTTCGGAAGCCTTCGACTTGCTTAGCGTTCTCGCCACCGATCACCATCTTGTAGCCCAGGGGAAGTGACGCTTGGAAGGCCAAGAGCCTTGGCATGGCCGCGCTCAGAACCTCCGAGGGAAGGGCGCCGGCCGCGGGAGCGCACTCCACGCTGATGGTACGGAAATGCTCTTGCCGCCGAATTCTCTGCGATTCCAGATCATTCCTAATCGAAGAGATTTGAACGAGCGGAACCTTCTGAGTACTTTGCGCCGAATAGATGTAAAGGTTCTGAATATCAGAGAGTTGCGTCCTTTCCTCCATGCGCATCCGGGCTACAACCGGAATCTGCTTTTGTCCCTCGCGGAGGGTCGCAACGGTGGTGCCACTTAGAGCGGCGATTGCCGACGAAGCCACATCCGAGTTGGTCACGCCCGCAAGATTCGCGCGGTCCGGGTCGATCTCCAATCGGACGGTCGCGCTTTCCTCGTCCCAGTCGTCGTGCACGCGTGCAGCTTGTGGAACCGCACGAAGGATGTCCTCGACTTTCCCCGCGAGGGCTCGGAGCGTTCGGATGTCCTGGGGCTCTCGATCGGAAGCGACATCTGCCTGGCTTGAAATCATGATCTGCAGGGGCTGCTCCACAGGGTTGGTCTGCAGTTGCTTGACTTCGATGCGGGCGCCGGGAACCTTTGAACTGACGGCGACCTGCAGAGGCCCGACCAGCGTCGGCGTATCCTCTTTGTCATCTACCTGAAGGATGATCTGGGCATAATTTAGCTGCTGCATTTCCGGTGACGCCGACACCCAAAATCGCGGTCCGCCACCGCCGACAAAGGTCGTCAGCGAGCGCAAGACTTGCCGGGGCTTTCCGTCTTTGCCCGGATGCAGTCGACCATAAGCCTCGGCAGATTGACGTATTGCTAGTTCAGCTTGCTGTGTGGCCTCGTCGGTGGCGGAAAGAGGCGCATCGTTCGGCAGCCAAATGTCCACGGTTGCCCAGTACTGTACATCATCGGGAAAGAATTGGCTCCGCATCTGTCTCGCCACAATCATGCCAACGAGAAGAAAGGCGAACGACCCCATCAGGACCATCCGCCGATGCTCGATCGCAAAGGCGGCGACGCGTGCGTAGCCGCCCGTGAACCCGCGCTGGCGTCTCTCCTCAACGGAGGGCTCTGGTTTGTCGCCACGGCGCAGCAAATAGTAGCCAAGGAGCGGGATGAAGGTCATGGAAACAAGACGAGAAGAGACTAGGGCACATGCCATCACGACGGGCAAGCTGTACAGGAAACTTCCTGAATTGCCCTTGAGCATCAGAAAAGGAAGATAAGCAGCGATATTGGTGATAGTGGCAAACATAATAGCGGTGGCCAGCTTTGTGGGCCCCAGCCACGCCGATACGACTCTCGGATGATCTTCAGCCAGGCTGCGTTTGATGGCGTCACCCGCGACGACCGGATCATCAACCAACAAGCCTAGTGCGATAATCAACGTTGCGATGGACACCTGCTGTAAGTCGATGCCCAAGACGTACGCGAAGCCGAAGGTCATCGCCAGGGTGATGGGAATCGAAATCGCCATCAGAAGGGCGGAGCGCCATTCCCAGAATCCCAGCAGGGAAATCAGCACGACGAGAGCGATGGCCTCATATAGTGCGTCCATAAAAAGATCGATGTTTTCTCGCACCTGACGCGGCTGGTCAGAGGTACGCACGATCATCAAGTCCGCGGGCAAGATCTGGCGAACCGCGGCGAGCTTTTCATCGATGTGCTTTCCGAACTGACTGATTTGTTCGCCCGACCGCATGAAAACAGCCACGGTCACTGCTCGGCTACGGTGCCACCCTCCTTCTGTGTCGCGCCAGTTGTAGTAGTTCAGATATTTGGCCGGACTCTGATAGCCGCGATTGATCTCCACCAGGTCGCGCAAATAGACGGGGCTCCCCGAAGAAGAAGAGCCGATAATCACGTCGCCTATGGACGCTGCCGACTTGAACTCGCCGGACGGGTCGATGATGACGTTTTTCTGGCCAACTTCGAGCGACCCGCCGGGAAGTGCGATGTTCCGTGCTTGCAGGATACTCTGGAGATTAGAGGGTTGGACGCCATAGTTCGCGAGGCGCTCCTGCGAGTAGTCGAGGTAAATCTGCTCAGGCAGAACACCCGCGCGCTGGTATTTAGAGGCTTGTGGTGTGCCGATCAGGGTCCTGGCCATCAGGTCCGTGAAATCATCCAATTCCCGATAGCTGTACTTATCGCCTGCGACCGCTGCCATTTTCCTCGCCGTTTCATCCGTATCGCGAATCAAGGCTGGGCCCCAGGCATCGGGGTGAAGCTCCGAAGCGCGCAGACGGTCGCGAATGTACCCGTTGATGTAGCTCTTAATTTCGGCATCGCTACGCGTTGAAGATCCGTCGAGCCCGGCGTAACCGGGGCCAGCAAACAACCGCACGTCGCGAAACACCCCGTCTTGCTGCGCAAGCTGCGAAAAGGAGTCGATATTGCGGCGCACCGAATCGGCAGAGACCGACGGAGGAAAGCAATACACCGCACCGACGCGGGGACCAATTAATTTGCTCGGCTTCGATCGGCGTGCTTCTTCGATGGCTCTCTGAACGGTACGCGCGCGAATAGTGATCTCTACATCGTCGAGCCTAGGGCTGGCGACGGTAAGCATCAGTGCCGCGGTATCTCCAAAGTCGCTCTGAAATTGGATAGGGCCCGCGCCCTGAGGAAGCTGGCTATTCAGCGCATTCAGTTTCAGGTTGATGTCGCTGAACTGCTTTTTGATGTCGGTGACATTTTCCGCCAATTGAACATAAACGATCGAAAGACCCGGGAGAGTGATCGACCTGATGCCATAGTCCGCTGCGGTGGCGGGATGGATGTAAGAATTTTCTGCAACCTTTTCTTCGATCGGTCGCGTCACCAGCTGTTCTACTTCCTGTGCTTTAACTCCAGGCCAGCGAGTTAGGGCGACCGCGACGCGCACCGGAATGTCCGGATCTTTCCGCTGCGGCATCGAGCTGTATCCATACCATCCCCAAAAGACCGTGCCAATCAGCAAGACCCAAGCGATGTGCCGATGCTCAACGAAGAAACGAGCGGTATTGTGAGTCTTGTCGATGATGTCTTGGTCGGTTCTATGAGCCATAGGTCGCTCTCCCGTGCGTCCCACGCATTAAGGAATCACCTGAATCTCGTCGCCGTCTTTGATCTGCGTACCGCCGACGACAACGACGCGTTCTCCAGTTTTCAAGCCCCGCGTAACGCTGATCAGGTTGCCGAATGTGTCTCCGAGTTCAACGACTTGCTCGTGAGCGAAACTTTTTCCACCTTGCTCTTCAATCACAAATATCGAAAAACCATCGGCGTTCTTGATGGAACGTACAACGGCGCTCAAGGGCACAACCGTTATGGGCTCTTCGAGTTTGCTCGCGCCCAGGGGTAGCGTTGCGACCATCCCCGGCTTCAGCCGGTTGTCCCGGTTGGGAATGGTGACTTCGACAGAAAACACCCGGCTCTTAGGGTCCGCTGAAGGCGAGACGGCAGTAATCTTTCCGTGGAACGTGCCAGGTAAAGAGGATGTGGTAATGGTTTGCGGTGCGCCTAGTTTTGCGGATTGCACGGTTGTATCGGGAACACCAAAAACTGCCTTTACGAGGTGGGTGTCGGCAACGATGAATGCCGGGGTCCCGGTTCCCGCCAAGGCACCGATTTCAACGACGCGCTCCACGACCCACCCGTCGAGCGGTGACCGTAGCGAGCAATCGTTTAGCGCGGTGGTTGCCAGCTGCAGATTTGCTTTGGCATTCGCAAGTGCTGCGGCATTCGAGTCCAACGAAGCTTTAGCATCGTCGTACTGGACCTTGGTCAGGCTGTCGCTGGAGAGCAGTTTGGAGGCACGTTCGAAGTCCAGCTGCGATTTGTCATAAACCGCCTGGGCCTGCGCGAGTTGGGCCTTTGCTGAATTCACTTTGTCGAGGTAATCGCCCTCACGAACCTGAGCGAGCACTTCGTTCTGGGTTACCGAGTCGCCGACTTGCAACACGCGAATACGCCCGTCGGCTCCCCTGCGTTGCGCGATCTTGTCCACGTACCCAGTAGATTTGAATGCGAGATTCACTTGTGTGAAGGGAGCGATATTCGCCGAGTAGCGGATGCCCCCGCTTTGTTCGACAGTGCCGACCGGGGTCACGCGCACCGGTGTCGGTGGAGTGACGGCGGTGTTGCTGCTGCAACTTGAAGAGAAAGCAGCGACCAACGGAAGAGCCAGCACAAAAATGCCGACGGAACGTAGTCGGATTCGTTTGAGACTCTTGAGCATATGCTATTCCTCACCCACGGATTTCTCGAAATCGGCTTTCGCTGTCAGGAACGCCAGCAAAGCCTGGTTGTACTGATCGGCGACACTTCCCACGGACATCTTCTGCTGGAGTACATCCTTCAAAAGCGCTGTTTTTTGTTCGAACTGGTTCATCACCACGCGAAGCTTCTCGCGTTCCGCGTCGCGCTGGAGTACGATTGCGTGCAGCCGTGCTCGAGTTTCACCGAGCTTTCGGAATTTGGCAGCGACTTCCACAAGGATCTGAGCCTCGGCCTCGTTCGCGCTGTTCCTTGATTGTTCGATGGTCTTGCTGGCGGCCGCCAGCTCGTGCTTCCTGCGCCCCCAGTCGAGTGGATCCCAAGTGACCAGCACACCGGCTGCAGCCACATTCGACGGCAGGAGATTTACGCTCGTGAGTGAGAGGTTGTTCACGGTGAGGCTGACGTCCGGTATGTATTGCGTCTTGGTGATGCGTCGATTCAGTTCCGCTTGTTGCACGGTCAACCGAGCTTCGCTCAATTCTGGCCGCGCCGACAGTGCTTGAGCCTGGGCGGCATCCAAGCTGGTTTCGACAAAGGCGGTCTCGGACAGTTCGACGACTGTGAACTCGGTTCGAATATCGCGTCCCAAAAGATCATTCAACTGCTCTTTCTGACTAGCAAGCGAGTCGCGCAGCATCAGATTGTTGTATTCCTCTTGTGCGATCTTCGCCTTTACGTCCATGCTCTCTGACTTGAGGGCAGTCTTCTCAATCACGTATTGTTCGGTGGTGCGATCCAATTCCCGATCGAACTCGAGGTTTTCTTCGCTGGAAGCAAGTTCACTTTGCGTTTTCAGAACAGCGAAGTACGTCTGCTTCACCTGGTTTGATACTGACTGTTTCTGCGCACGTAGCTTTTGTTCGTCCACTAGTCTAGTTAACTCGGCTTGCTTGATGTTCAGCCCAATTTTGTACTGCTGCGAAAGCGGCTGCGAAAACTGGGCCATCCCATAAAAAGACGGGCGCAGCGGTGTGTGAATTTGGGTATTGGTTGACGGTACGGGTCCGATTCCTGGGTAGTTGCCGAACACTCCCTGTTGAAAAGTGAAATTCACGGGCGTGAGAAGCTCCGCAGCCAGCGCATAGACACTCAGAGATGGAAAACGATACGTGCGTGCTTCGGCGATCTGGTCTTTATCGATTGAGGCGACCAGTTGGGCGTTTTTTACGGACCGATTGTTGGCTTGCGCGATGGCGACGGCTTGCTCCAGTGTGAGCGCGACCGATTCTGACGGAGGCGAATCCTGCGCAAAAGTGGAGAAACTGCTCCCAACCAGAAGGCAAAACAGCAGTGGGCGGATCATTGAGAATGTCCTTTCCCAATTCAATCAGGAGGTGCGAGTTAACAGAGTGAACTGCCGTCCACGCGGTGGACCAAGTCGGTCGGGATTATACCTTTTCGCGGGTAATTGAGAACTGCAAGCTAAAATCCGAAACCTCGAATAATGCATGGGCGCGACAGGACAATGAAAAAACGACTGGGGAGTTTGGCAGCAGTGCCATTCGTCGGGGCCGTTCCGCGGACTCGCGGAAAGCCGCCCGCCAAATCCAACGTCGAACAAACCTGCGTCTACTCCTAGACTTATCCACTCGTTCTGGGCTCGGCGAGGAACAAAGAGATTGAAACCATGTTCCCCTTGATGTAGATTGACGCGGCCTCGCGAGCCGGCGGGCAATGGCAGGGCTCGTGAAGCTCTGCGAGGGTGTCGCGCAACGAAACGCAACCGATATAACGCTTGTCCCTTCCTTTCGCGGATGACCGTTCGGCGCAGCCGTCGGTTTAGGGCTTGCCCGGGAGTCGGTGGTTATTTGCAGAAAAAAGTGTATTTTCGACGTGTCCTCCGATATTCAGATAGCGTGAGTAGACATCTAGCAGCTAACCTGGAGTATGTTTCGCCGATGAGGTCAAGCGCGGCTAGGGACGGGACTTCGCTGGGTGTGAGAGTCACATGATGTCGGAAGCTGTTCTTCCGCCACTTTATACCCCCTGGCTGCGTGCTATCACCGGCGGCTCTATCCCAGGCGAAACAAAGGCAACGTGTGACGACTGTGCAATGCTACCGTCGCCAGGGAGCTCTCCTCGTGCCATATATTTTCATCCGGGCGCGAAGTGTTGTGCCTTCCAGCCCCGCCTACCAAACTTTCTAGCTGGGAGGATTCTTTCCGACGGCGACCCTTCCCTGGCGGAAGGGCGGAAGACACTGGAACAGCGCATCGCCCGACGCGTGGCGGTCACGCCGGGTTGGGCGGGTCCCGGCGGCACATTCGGCCTGCTATACCGCCGCGTCCCCAATGCTTTCGGTCGTGCACCGGCACTGCGCTGCCCGTTCTTCAGCGCATCGGGGAAGTGTGACGTGTGGAGACACCGGCCCGGCGTATGTGCCACCTGGCACTGCAAGCATGTGCGAGGTGACACCGGCCACCGTTTCTGGAAGCTGGCCGATGAACTTCTCCGCGAAGTGGAGCAAGATCTCGCTGTCTGGTGCCTCGCCGAGCTGAAATTCGGCTCGGCGGCGGTTGATGAGGCGTCGGCTTCGCCTGTGCCACACGTGTCGGAATTAGATGGTGAGATCGATTGGGTTCAGTATCGGAAGCTCTGGGGCCAGTGGGCCGGCCGCGAAGCAGAACTTTACCGTGTCTGCGCACGCCTCGTCGAACCGCTCACCTGGGATCAGGTGGAGCGGGCGTGTGGCCCGCGCGTTCGTATTCTCGCGGGCTTCCTGCAAGACGGCTATACTCATCTTACCTCACAGGCGATTCCAGAGCGCTTGGAGATGGGCAATTTCCAATTTAACGGCACGGAAGGAACCAGCTATAGGATCGTGACCTACAGCGTGTTTGATCCACTCCTCATGCCCGAAGCGCTCGCGCGGGCCCTACGGTACTTCGATGGTCGACCGACTGAGGATGCTTTAGAAGCCATCCTAGCCGAACAAGGGGTCCGCTTGGACCTGAGCTTGGTGCGCCGCATGGTGGATTTTGGTCTCTTGAAGCCATGCGAGCCGGAGAAGAATGTGCTTCCCATATTGGGTTAGTTAGCACCGCAGTGACCGCGCTGGAAGCGGGGCATCGATTTCGAAGCATTGCGGCTTTGGTGAACCTAGTGGATACGCAGTTGTTTCAAAAGGCGGTCGAACCGAGTGGTGCCCACACAAGCGCAGTCCATAAGCGGTTCATCGAGTTCGTCCGGCTCCGCCTTTTCGGTCCATTTGCCGTATCCGAGATGGCTTGTGGTCTGGCGCAGACGATCGGCCAATAGAACGGCGACGGCTCTATAGAAACGTGCGGCAAATGCGGCGTCGCCCCGCAGCTTACTGGTCAGAACAGAGCGAGAAACCACCAGCAGCTGCGAGTCTTGAGCTGCCACGACCGAGGCGGAAGGCGGACGAGAGTCGATGAAAGAGATTTCGCCTACGATTTCTCCCGCCAGTAGGCCCGCAATTTGTCGATCACTCGTAGCCTTAACCACAACAGACAGCTTTCCCTCTAGCACAACGTAAACGTCTTCGACGGCGCTGCCTTCGTGAATCAGGACCGTACCGGGCGAAATGAATTGAGTTTTCCCGTTTTTGCCCAACCATTCCACATCGCTATCATCTAGGATGCCCATCATGTAGAGTACTTTTCTCATTTGGTCGCTTTTCCTCAGTGTCCGGACAATGAGTTGCTGAACCCGCGCTCAGATGAGCTGGCGCTTAGCCGAACCGTGAAATAGACTTCGCTGGTTCACTGTACGAGCCACTCCGCACCACCACGTCCTTCTCCATAGCGACGATCCGACGAGCCCTGAGGATCGTGCCGAGGCCGTGAGCGATTTACAATGCGCGTGGGCTGGAGCGCCTCCACACTCGGGCTAACGACCGCCCGGGCAAGATTGTTGAGGGCTCTGGTAGCCTCGCCGAACAGGAAAATGTGCGGCTTGTTGAAGATCGCGCGGGTGACCGACAAAGGCTGCCACTGACCACCAGAGAGATGCCCTCCGCTTTCGCTGACGATACCAGGCAAACCCATAGGCATTTCGCGGACGCCTGCACTCTAAGTTGGGCAACGACGCCCGACCCTGCAGTCACCACGTTCAAGACTCGGCACTCGGCGCCCTACGTACGATTACGCCTGTCCGCTGACAACCAAGGGGATGCGTCGGATGTAAACCCACACGAGCGCCGGGGCGAGGCGATCTAACCCATCCGGCACAGAAAGACGCTCGAGCGCGACGTCTCGAAAAATGCTCTGATCCATATTGAGCCTACTGGCGTACAAGTTGTAGAGAGCCAGCCGCGCAGAGAAAACGCCTCACTCTAGTCTCTGATAGAACCGATGTCAACTCGCATGCCGCCAAGAAGGGGCGGGCGACTTTAAAGGGAGAAGGGGCTAATATTCTTTTCGGGCGGTTATGTCCTTGCGTATTCTATACGCTCGGAATAGGAGGCCACCATATGCCCCAATCCCTTTCTGATTTAGAACAGTGACGTGAACTGCTTGCGCAGCGCATTGCCGAGCTCGGCGACCTTCGCCCCGGCAGCATCGCCCGCCACCTCGGGTCGCTGCGGTAAACCAGAGTGTCGCTGCCATCAATCCGGTAAGCTGGGTCACGGCCCCAATGTCCGGATCACGAACTTGAACGAGGAGCCGTCTAGGGAGCAACCGGACGAAGTTGCCAGCGGCATGTCTTTCGAGCGGTCAACTGAGCTACCAAGTGTTAAGACGACGGCGCAATAGCTCTTGGCCGGCTCCGGACGCTGAACGGCAGTTGCTACACCGAACAACGTGCGGTCAAAAGCGCGTCCTCCACCTTCAACCCTGTTTCGGCTAGGACTCAATGCTACCTTGCTCCTGCTCCGTGATCGACGGTCGCGGGAGTCCGCCGTTGGGTGGATTCAACTCAGCCAACAAGCTCCCAGTCTTGCAGTTGTCATTCTGGTCCTCAAGCTTGTCCGTAATTGACACTCATGCATGGTTTTGGGACTATTCTGGCTAGGGTGACACCACTGGGTGCGTTCTTCGCTCACCGGATCCCCGGGACGATCCAATGGTGTGGGGTGCCGCCAGTTTCGGCACTACCAAATTGCAAAGTCGGCTCCACATGACCCAGCTTTTTCCTGAGATCTGGCTCAAATCACTCGGCTACAACCGTGCGCTTGCTCGACTCCATCGCGGCCGGACGGCGAGGCATCCTTGGCCCGAAGGCCCTTTCGCCCAGAGATCGGAGCTCGGCCAGTTACGCAAAATCCGAGGTAAAACGGCCGATTGCAGACCTCTCGCCAGGGGTGTGTTTTGAAAAGGTTGGGCAAGTACGAGGTCCTCGGAGAATTGGGTCATGGCGCTATGGGGGTGGTCTACCGAGCGCGCGATCCGTTCATAAATCGATTTGTCGCACTCAAGACGATCACCACCGGCGTAGCGGACGATCCCGCGCTGCTCGAACGATTTTACCGCGAGGCCCAGTCAGCTGGAGGCCTGCAGCATCCGAACATCATCACGATCTATGACATGGGCGACGAGGGGCACATTCCCTTTATCGCGATGGAACTGGTGGAAGGCGAAAACCTCGAGCAAGTGATCGCGCGCCGTGCGCCACTTTCCATATCTTTGAAGCTGGGTTACGCCATGCAAGCGTGCCGCGCGTTCGATTACGCCCACAAGAGAGGGATCGTTCACCGGGATATCAAGCCGGGAAACGTCATGGTCGGTAAAGACGGTTCTGTGAAGGTAGTCGATTTTGGCATCGCCCGGGTACTGGAGACCTCGAAAACGCAGACGGGAATGCTAATAGGTACATTCGCGTACATGTCTCCCGAGCAGTATCATGGCGAGCATGCTGACGAACGATCCGACATCTGGTCGTTCGGAGTTTTGCTTTACGAGCTTTTGGCCTACCAGAGACCGTTCACGGGTGCCACGCCCGCGAGTTTGATGCACAGCATTTGTGAACAGAAACCCGCTTCGTTGACCACGATTCTCCCTGACTGCCCGGATGAGCTTGAATTCGTTCTATCGAGAATTTTGCAGAAGTCACCGAGCGAACGCTACCAGTCCATGGAAGACGTATTGCTCGAGCTGGAGCCTGTCAGTAAGAGGCTGCAGACGCAGGCTGTCGCTGAACTCGTGGAAAACGCCAACGAGCTTGCAGAAAAACGCGCATTCAGCGAGGCACGTGACCTGCTTCGGCAAGCGCTCCAGTTGGAATCGGGCCACCACAAGGCGCGAACGTTATTGGAGAAGGTGAATGCCGAGCTGAAACGCATCTCGGTTAAGCCAAAGGCCCAAGAATGCGTCGAGAAGGGTCGCGCATTATTGGACGAAGGAAGAATCCAGGAGGCAAGGATAGCGGCCGAGAGTGCTTTGCATCTGGATTCCACCTTCGAGCCTGCGCAAGAGCTGCAAAGAGCCGTGCAAGTGGAGATAGATCGAAAGAGACGCCTGGCTGAATGGCTGGAGGTCGCCAAGCAACACCTTGCCGAAGGGCTGCCCGATGAAGCCGAAGCCCTGGTGGCCAAGGCGTTGGAAGCGGAACCGTCCAATAAGCAAGCGGTGGCGCTTCATCAACAGGTGATTCAAGAAAAGGCCGAGCGGCAGAAGCGCCAGCAGTTCCTCGAAGGTATGCAAAATGCTCGCGCCCTATGGACACAGCAGAAATACACCGAATGCATACAACTGCTGACGGATCTGCAAACGACATTCCCCGGTGAGGAAGAAGTCTCCAGATTGCTGGAAACTGTCCGTGAGGACCACGTCGAACAGCAGAAGCAGCAAACTCTCCTGGAGTCCCGACAGTTGCTGGCTGCCAGACGCCATGAGGAATGTCTCGCCCTGCTCCTGAACCTGCAGAGGCAGCTCCCGTTAGACGAGGAAATACCGAGGCTTGTCGATGACGTCCGTAAAGACCAGCGGAACCAACAACGTTTGCAAGGACTCGCGGACGCCAGGAGCGCGCTTGCAGCTGCTCAGTACGACGCCTGTATTTCACTGCTCATTTCTCTCGGCAAGGAATTTCCGGACGAGCAAGAGATTCCCGAACTGCTGAATGCAGCGAAGCGGAATTCCGAGGAGGAGCGGAGGCTGCAGGGCGTGGCGGAGGCCCGGAAGCTCCTGACCGCGCGTCGCTATGAGCAATGTACATCGTTGTTGCTGACTTTAAAGAAGGAGTTCCCCGGAGACGAAGAGATCGTCAAGTTGCTTGACGTGGTTCGCTCAGATCAAGTGGAAGAGCGAAAGCAAGAGACTCTGGCGCGCGCCAGGAAGCTGCTGGATTCCCGGGACTATGAAAAGCTTTCTGAGCTTCTCGCCTCACTGCGAAAGGAATTTCCCGATGACGGTGAGATTCGAAGGCTGGAGATTTCTGCTCAAAACGAACAGGCAGAGCGACGAAAACAAGAAGGCTTGGCGCGGGCCAAAAAGCTTCTGGAGTCTCGCAACTATGGGAAACTCTCTGAACTGCTTGCCTCATTGCAAAGAGAATTTCCCGATGACGGTGAGATTCGCAGACTGCAGAAGTTAGCCCAGGAAGAGCAGCTAGAGCAGCGAAGGCAGGAAGGCTTGGGGCGTGCCCGGAAACTCCTGGAATCCAGGAGCTACGAAAAGCTTTCTGAGCTTCTTGCCACATTGCAAAAAGAATTCCCCGACGAGGGAGAGATTCATAGGCTGTGGAAGTCGGCTCAAGAGGAGCAGGCGGCGCAGCGCAAGCGGGAGAGCTTGGCGCAGGCTCGTAAGCTGCTCGGCGCTCAGCGCCATGATGAGTCCATCGCTATCCTGACCAAACTCCAGGCAGAGTTTGCAAGCGAGCCTGAGATCAACAAGCTGCTTGAAGCGGCCGAGGCGGATCGCGCCGAGAGGCAGAAGCAGCAAAAGCTGGCGGAAGTGCGCGCTCATCTGGCGGCGCAGTCCTTCCAGAAAGCGATGGCGACGCTCGACGGGCTTACACAGAATCACCCGACTGATGCGGCAGTACTCAAACTTCGTACGCTGGTGGAACGCGAGCAGGAAAAGCACGCGAAGGCCGAACGGCTGCAAAGCGAACTCGATCTCCTAAAGAGACTGACTAGCGAGAAGAAGTATCCCGAGGTCCTTTCTAGAACGAAACAGCTGCTAGTCGACTTCCCGGCCGAAACGAACCTCACCAGGCTGGCTGAATTTGCTACTAGCCAGCAAGCTCAAATCGAAAAGGAACACTTGTTTAGCAAGGCGCTGGAGGACGCGAAGGCACTGTTTGCTTCAGGGCATTTCGAGGAAGCAATTCGCATTGCCCAGAAGGGCCTCGCTAGTTTTCCGGCAAATCCTGAACTCCTGAGCATCTATCAACAGAGCACGATTCAGCAGCGCAAACTGCAAGTTCGCCAGCAGATCGAACAGCGAGTCCGCGAGATCAGAGTCAAGATCAACCGGGAGAAATTCAGCGAGGCCATCGACCTGGCGCAGCAAACGTTAGTGACCCTGGGCCCCGACACGAATCTGAGTCAGTTGCTCAATTCCGCTCAAGTCGAATGGCAAGCACGCGAGAAGAAGAGAAAAGAAGAACAGTCTCTCGCAACCATTCGCACGCTCGTCGAGGGCGGCGATTTCGAGGGGGCGGACCGCGTTTTGCAAAGTGTCGTGGACGCCAAGACTGTCGAAACATTTGATCCTCGAGTGGGACGCCTCGCGGAACAAATTAAGGATGCCAAGCGACGAGCGACCCTGGGCAGCCAATCGGGCGTTCAGCCTGCGATTCCGCCGAGCGTTTCTCGGGAATACGCGCTGCTTCAGGCGGCTCCATCTCCTACTCTTCCCCCAACGGAAAAGACCACCGCGCCGGAAACGGTGACCAGCAAAGCCTCGGTCACTCAACCCACGATCGCGCCTCCGTCGTTTGTTCCGGTGATGCCACCAAAGATCGAAGTATCGCCTCCATCGAAGACGGTACCAGCTTCTACCCCTGTGGTCGTCGACGCGCCCAGACCTGGTCCGGTTCAGAATACTCCGGTCGATGTCCCCTTGCCTCGAATCGAGGCGCAAGAGCGCCAACGTCCCACGCCCGAGGTGCGTCTGGTACCCAGCACAGTCCTTGGCCCGGCCCCTGTCAACGTCGCACCCCCCCAACCGGCGGCGGAGCTTCAGTCGCCTCCCGCTTGGCGCAAGTTTGGAATCGGTGCTGCCACTGCCGCTGGTCTTGCTCTGCTCATTTGGGCAGGGGCGCACGCGTTGCAAACAAAGCCGCAACCACAGGGGCAGCCTGCGGCGGTAGAGCCCCAGAAACTTGCCGCCCCGCGCATCGACCCCCTCGAGGGGCAACAGCGCGAAGCCCTGAACGAGGCCGATAAGCTCGTCGGCTCGAACGATTTGGAAGACGCGCTAAAGAAGCTGCAAGCGGCAGCTGCCCTGAACGGCCCACTGACGGCAGACGTCGCGAAAAAACAAGCCGCGATCGAAGAATCTCTGAAGAACGCCAGTCTTCGCGAGCTCCGCCAACGCGAAGAGACACTGTGGCAGCAGGCAATGAACCAGACGGCGCAAGGACATTACCCGCAGGCCCAGCTGGACTTGCGACGTATCGTAAGCCTTCCCGCCGGTGGAGTCCGCAAGGATGACGCCCAGAACTATCTCGACAAGGTCATCCCACAGCGGATCCAACAAGATCATCTCAGCGGGCAGGCGCGGCGTAGTCTGGCGCAAGGCGATTTCCGATCCGCGCGCCAAGCCTCGGATCAGATTCGGAACACAGGCGGCGATCCCAGCGGTCTTGTCGCGGATATCGATCGAGCCGAAAAAACACGGCTGGCGCAGCTGGAAGGCCAGGTCAATCAGCTCAAGGAACGCGACGACGACGATGCGGTTCAACAGCTGAAGGCCTTGCAACCCAAGCTCCAGGCGCTCGCGAGCGATAATGGTCCGCAGGCAGGCGAAGCTTCAAACTATGCGAACAGCATCCCGGATGCCGTCAGCGAAATCCAGGCTCGATCGCAGAAAAACAAGGCAGACGCCTTGTTTCAGCAGTTGGTGCAGCGATACCGGCTGGCTACAAGTTCGAATGACAAGAACGCGATCCAGGCGGCCCGAAACGAGTTCCAATCCGTGGTTCAGAATGGCGGACCTCACGCAAGTGAAGCTCAATCTTATCTTGCTGACGCGAACGGCAAACTGGCGCTTCTGAACCAGCCCGTTTCCCAGCCCGCGACTCCTCCCGTGAAACCTGGTGCGCCGCCCCCGGTGGTGGCGGTAGACAACGACACGCCCATTCGGGCCATTATCCAGCGATATGTCCAATCCTACGATCAAAAAGACGCCGGTGCCCTGCGCCAGATTTGGCCGAGCATGGGCTCGAAGTACGCCAAGTTCCGCGCTTCCTTTGAATCTGCAAGTTCGATCCGGATGCAAGTGGACGTCACAAGCATCGACGTCGGTGCGGACGGTACGACGGCTGTCGTAAAGGCGCAAGCTTCCCAGGATTACACGCCGAAGGGCGGCAAAGTCATGCACGCCTCGAACGCCGCAATCTTCCACCTCTCGAAGACCGGCGGGTCCTGGGTTATCACCGACGTCCAGTAGACTTGGCAGTCGCTTCGGCTGCTGTTGAGTTGCGATACACGCTCGCGCGGAACTCTCATTGATTCATTGACTCACTGACAGTGTCCGATGCCCCAGCGGTCTAACCCTAAAATCAATTTAGAGGCCATACTCATCACGAAAGCTAGTTTTGCTAGCTACAACCCCCCTGGCGTGGCTCTGTTTTATTCGTCAGGTTGATCCGCTATTGGAAGCATCCGCTGCTTGACAATTTGGTTCGAGCATATAGACTTGGCCGCGCGGTCAAATATGGGTATGTGTCGGGTATAGGTCGCCCGGCGATCCAGGGTGCGGGATATGGTCGGAGGGTCAGTGCTTACACGTTCGAGCCTGGGTTTTGCGCTGTGGCTGTTGTTGTCGGTGACCGGTGTTTCCGCAGAAAGTCCCTGTCCGCTGAATGGAACCTCGAGCAACAAGCTTGTTTCCCTAGTTCCTCAGGTATATGGCCCCTACGGACCCGGCAGCGGCGCCACCGCGCCATTGCTCGCCTACGAGAGGCTCGTCGTCAGCGGAAACGTGCTGGTAAAATCCAACCACAGCGGACTTCGCGCGTCGACCGTCCCCCTCGTGGGCGCTTCCTACACCTTTTGAACAGCCACCGGCAGCAGAGAGTGGCTCGCGATCCGGGCACTGAAATTCATTGCATCGCCGATCGTGCCAGGTACGATTCGTCAGTTTGACATTCATGCCGCAATGCGTATTTCCTGCTCATATCACGACACGCAAAAAGTCTGGGAAACTCCCGAGCCAGAAGTCCTTTTTGGCCGGGCTGAAGAGCAGTGGCCGATTACCCTCGACCTTTCACCAGACCAAAGGGTCTCGAGAGTTCATGGGCGGATCTGGCAAGAGAAAGGTTCTTACTGGATCGAAGACCTGAACAGCGCGCGCGGCACGCGCGTAAATGGAGACGAAATTAAGGGGCGCGGCAAGCAACCGTTGCAGTCCGGTGACTCCGTTCTCGTCGGACAAACCACGTTGCGCGTCGAGTTTGACGAAACGCCGGAAATCCGGCGAACAAACTACCTTGAGCACGGTACCTTTCTGCTGCCTGAGAAGCGGCATGCCGAATCCGGCGTGGCCATCGCAAAGGACATAGATGCCACCGTCGTCGAACCTGTTCCACTTGAGAGCACGGAAAGCGTCGCCACCCGGCGACTTAAAATGGTCTATCGTCTTCCGTTCCAATTTGCCACCCATACGACATTGGAGTCCCTGCTGCCGGCAATCGTGGATCAACTCGTTGAGATGATTCCAACAGGAGAGAGCTGGGCCCTGGTGCTCCGGGAGCGCGATACCGACAGACTCCTTTTGAAGGCCTATCACTATGTTCAGCGTCCGTACTTGAGTGAGACCCTCCTCCGTCGCGCCATGACGGACCGCAAAGCGTTCGTTTGGAAGAGGAACGCCGAGGTGGAAATAAGCGGCAGTATTGCGCAAAGCGATATCGAAACGGGTATGTACGCACCGCTTCTATGGCAGGGCGAGGCGCTGGGGGCAATTTGCGCTGGGACACGAAGTGCCAAAGAGGCCTTTTCCGACGAGGACGTTAAGCTGCTCGTGCTAGTCAGTCAATATGCGGCCATGGCAGTGGCGACCTATCGGCTGCAGGAAAGAGTGCGTCGAGAAACGGTTGTTAAGGCCAATCTGCTGCGCCAGTTTTCTCCGAAAGTCGCGGCGGAATTGTTGGCGCATCGAGGTGCTCTGCGGCTGGGTGGGCGACGAAGTGAGGTAACGATTTTGAACTCTGACATTCGAGGCTTCACTCGGCTAGCTCAGGAGATGGGCGGCGATGAGACCGTTCAAATGCTGAATGAATACCTTGGGATTCTAGTGCCAGTAGTTTTTGCTCAGAATGGAACGATAGATAAGTTTATGGGTGACGCAATCCTTGCCGTCTTCGGAAGCCCAGGATCGGATCCCAATCATTCCGAAAACGCGGTTCGCGCTGCGGTTGAGATGAAAACGGCGGTGACCAAGCTGAATGAAGCGCGTCAACTCCGGGGTGTTCCGAGTTGCGACTTTGGTATTGGAATTCACCGTGGTGAGGTCTTGCACGGATTCGTCGGCACCGTAGACCGCATGGAGTTCACCGTCATAGGGGACGCAGTCAACCGAACCCAGCGCTATTGCGCGGCTGCGGCTGGCGGTGACATTCTAATCAGCCCGGAAGTTCACGAGCGTTTGCGAGGACTCGTGGAAGCCGAGAAGACCACGGTTCAGACCAAACACGAAGGTGACTTTTTAGCCTACCGCGTCGTCAACTGGAAGGAAGATAACGGAACTATTGATGTCTTTGGGGCCATTTGATTTCAAATATCAAAATGGCGCAGCGGGACGTTCGTGTTGTTGTCGCGCGCATGAAAACTACGGCCCACCTTGCAGGCCAAACTACCGCTGTGAATATAGAAGTGCAGTTAGCTGCCTTTACGTAGTCTCCTTCGGGAGATGATCGGATGCGAGTGCTGACATTTGCATTTCTTCCTGTGAAATTTGGCCGCTCGCGATCATTTGGGCCAACCGGTCGTCCATGTATCGGATACGTCGGCCCATCCGCTGGAGCATCTCGACCGCAAAAGTAGGATCCCGTCGAATTTTGAGCACCAGCTCGCCTGTACGGATGGCCTTCAAGGTGGTGGGAACTGCGGCGCGACAGGTCGCCGTACGTGGAACGGACTCCAGCAGGGATATCTCTCCGAAGAAATCGCCGCGCTCCACGGTTCCGAGGACAAGCTCTTTTCCCAGGATCTTCTTCGTTACGATTACACTTCCCTCCTGCACGATAAACATGTCTGATCCTTTGTCGCCCTCTTCAAAGATAATCTCGCCCGCTTCATATACGCGTCCGTCTGAATACTTGGAGGCCATATCAAGTCTCCTTACGAATGAGTTCGGCCAGCCTTCTTAAGGCAATGCTGAGGTTCGCTTTCCCCAAAAAAGACCGATCACCTATGCACCCCGCCATCCCAGTTCCGGCAAAAGACGGTGGGAGCTTATCACAACTGGTCCCTACGAGAAGCAGCGTGGCCACTCGGCTCGTCCCCCGCGAGCCGCAGATCTTCACAACACCGAAATTCACAAACGTCGAATCCGATGACTTTGCCGCGGAGCCATTTCGACTGTTTGTTACGAAAAAGAAAAGCCCGTCAACTGCCGCTCTCGACTAGAATCTCATGGCATTTGCGGACCGAGCCACTCAAGAGTTCCCTTTGAACTGAACCAATTTCGCTGCAAAGTACACGGAGCAGATATTTATGGAATAAGTTCTGGCCTGTTGGTGTGATATTTTGGACGGCAATAATCGCGCCATGTTCGACAGGCATGGCGAGTGTCGAGTCTACTCAATCAGTGGTTTGGTCCTGTGGTGAACCGAGCCACATTCTTCCGGGGGGTTCATATGCGACGGCTGGCGATGGACAAAGCGCTGATGAAACGCCACTACACGGTAGTGGTGGTCGGCTCCGGCTATGGCGGAGGCATCGCCGCGTCGCGCATGGCGCGCGCTAAACAGAGCGTTTGCGTATTAGAGCGTGGGCAAGAACTCATTCCCGGCGAATATCCCAAAACGAGTTTGCAAGCACTACGGGAGACCCAAGTCGACTTACCGCAGGAACATATCGGTAGTCGAACCAGTCTCTACGACTTTCGCGTGAATCGCGACATTTCCGTGATGATCGGGTGTGGGCTCGGCGGAACTTCGCTTGTGAACGCCAATGTTTCACTCCGTGCCGATTCCCGGATATTCCTGGACCCTGTGTGGCCCGAAGCAATACGCAACGAGGCCAGTGTTATCGCGAATGGAAGCGAGCAAGCGCCTCTGCTCGCCAAGGGATACGAACTTGCCGAAGAGATGCTGAAGCCCAATCCCTATCCAGATAGCTTCCCGAAGCTCCCAAAACTTGCTGCACTCGAGCAGTCGGCGAAACACATGAAAAGCAAGTTCTACCGTCTGCCTATTAATGTCACCTTCGAGGAGAAAGTCAATCACGTTGGAGTAACCCAGCACGCTTGTTCTCTTTGCGGAGATTGCGCAACAGGCTGTAATCACGGATCGAAAAACACTGTCTTGATGAATTACCTTCCCGACGCCAGAAATCACGGAGCGGAAATTTTCACCGAAGTTGAGGTTCGGTATCTAAGTCGCAATCCGGACGGCACATGGACTATCAATTATCGACTCGCGAGCCCAGGACGAGATAAATTCGAGGCCGCCGAGGGTTTTTTGACCGCAGATATCGTGGTTCTCGCGGCCGGCACTCTGGGATCGACCGAAATTCTTCTTCGTTCCCGCCAAAAAGGTCTGAAAATGTCCCGGCTGCTTGGAAAGAAATTCACGGGCAACGGCGATCTTCTAGGTTTTGGCTATAACAATGACGTGCTGATCGAGGGGATTGGTTTTGGTGCCCAGTCAGAAAAGGGTCGAGCGCCAGTTGGGCCGTGCATAACCGGCGTGATTGATCTCCGCGACAATCCCGATGTTTTGCAAGGCATGGTCATCGAAGACGGCGCCATCCCCGGTGCAATAGGTGCAGCGGTTCCTCAAGCACTGGCGGCCGCGGCGCTATCGGAGAGCGAAGTTGCGGCCACTGTCCCTGCTACCGGAAACGCGGGAAATCGTTTGATCAGCGCCATGCGCCGCGAACTCGAAAGTCTCATGCTCGGGCCACACCACGGCGCCACTCGCAACACCCAGACCTATCTACTGATGACTCATGATGACGGAAACGGAGAAATGTTTCTCAAGGATGATCGGTTGCGAATAGAGTGGTTTGGAGTCAGCGAGCAACCGATCTTCGAAGCGGCGAACTCGAAACTAGCGGAAGCCACGCAAGTACTGGGTGGAAAGTATCTCCGCGATCCGATGTGCAACCGGTTCCTAAACCAACGCCTCATTACCGTCCACCCCCTCGGCGGTTGTCCGATGGCCGATGATGTTCATCATGGCGTCGTAAATCACAAGAGCCAGGTTTTTGATCCGGACACGGAGAGTGGCGTGCACGAAGGGCTCTATGTCTGCGACGGTGCGGTCATCCCGCGTTCGCTGGGTGTGAATCCCTTGTTGACAATCTCTGCGTTGGCCGAGAGGTCGTGTGCGCTGATCGCTGCAGATCGCCATTGGACAATTGATTACACACTCCCGTCAATTGCTCCCCAGCCGCCTGTAGAGGGAACGATTGGGATCGAATTTACGGAAAAGATGACCGGGCACTTCAGTTTGCACGAACGGGATGAGTTTCAGCGAGGCGCCGATCTGGGAAAGACTGAAGAATCCGGTATCCAATTCGTTTTCACGATTGGCACGAACGATCTTCATAGCTTGATTTCACGCCCGGAACACACTGCTGGCATCTCCGGAATCGTGAAAGCCCCGGCACTGTCGCCCAAGTCGCTCAACGTTTCAGAGGGAAGTTTCAATTTGTTCATAAAGAACGTTGACGACGTCGAAACCCGGAACATGAGCTATCGCGCTAGACTCACCAGCGAGGAGGGCCGAGAATTCCTTTTTGAAGGATTCAAGGTTATCCGAGACGACGGTATTCTGAATATTTGGCGGGACACCACTACCCTAAAAATCACCATTCGCGACGCCAGCGATCCGGAGCACCCCATACTCGGTAAGGGGATCATGGTGATCGAACCGGCTGACCTTCGAAGACAGCTCTCCACCCTGCGGGTGACCAACGCCGAAAGCACAGATGTCCGGCTCAAAGCGTTGGCTCAATTTGGCCGTTTTTTTTCGTCAACGCTCTTTCAAACTTACGGAGGCATCTTTGCACCGCAGGAAATGCTGGACACCATCGCCCGCCCAAGAGAAATGAGAGCCTTGAGGGTATCGGCGCCGAGGGTGCATTTTTTTGAAACTCCCGATAAAGTCCAGCTTCGTCTAACCCGTTACCAAGGTGGTTCTAAGGGCCCCGTCTTGCTTTCTCCGGGTCTGGGCGTCTCCAGCCGTATTTTCTCGCTCGATACAATCGACACCAACTTGCTGGAATATCTATTCGTGAACGGTTACGACGTTTGGCTGCTTGACCACCGCGGAAGTATCGATTTGCCTCCCGTCGCGCTGGACTTCTCTGCCGACGAAGTCGCCCTCTACGACTACCCAGCAGCGGTGGAAACCATGCGAGAGGTCACGGAAGCCAGTTCGGTCCAAGTAGTGGCTCATTGCTACGGTGCGGTTACCTTCGTCATGTCGATGTTGAATGGGCTGCGAGGCATACGTTCGGCCGTCTGCTCCCAGCTTGGTGCGCACTTCGTCACGCCCAAGAACATGCGGACCAAGGCCGGCTTGCATCTGCCAGAGCTGCTGGAAAAACTGCACATCCGCAATTTGGCCGTCGATGTAAAGGCCGAGCACCATTGGCATGAAAAACTCTATAGCAAAGCGCTTCAGCTTGGGGCACTGAGCGAAACCTGTCACAGCGACACTTGCCGCCGGATCAACTTTATGTATGGCCCGTCATTCCGTCACACCCAGTTGAACGACGCCACGCACGATGCGCTGCATGAGATCTTCGGAATCGCCGGCCTGAAGTCGCTTGATCATTGGGGCTTGATGGCGCGGCTGGGCCACGTGGTTGATGCGCACGGACACGACAAATACCGGCCCAATTTCAAGACGCTCTCCATACCCATCTGCCTCATCCACGGTGCTGCGAATGACTGCTATCTACCGCTCGGCACCCAGCTCACCTACGACACATTGTGTGCGACGAATGGTAGCGACTTGTACAGCCGATACCTTATTCCGGGATACGGCCACAACGACTGCATCATCGGCAAGCATGCCGCTGTTGATGTATATCCTCTTATTCTAGGGCATCTGGAACGAACCGCCATTTGAAGTCATCGGGGCGAGAACGTAGCGAGACGAGTCTCTGCGCTCGGCACGCGAAATGTTTCAAAGATTTAGTTTGGTCTGTAACTGGAAATGAGGTTGCGGTGCTCCAAAACAGCCAAGATGCTGCCAAATTATGAGGTCGTAATAGTGGGTTCTGGATTCGGAGGCGCAGTTACTTCCTGCCGCCTAGCGCAAGCGGGCCGATCGGTCTGCCTGTTGGAGCGTGGCAAGCGCTGGGAAAAGACGGATTTTCCCAGGTCGCCGGGCGAGGTTTCACACTCATTTTGGCAGCAGGGCAAGAGTGTTGGATTTCTGGACTATCGATGCTTCAGACGTGTGGACGTCGTTCAGGGATGCTGTGTCGGTGGCGGGTCGCTGCATTTATTTCAACTACATATGCGCACTCCGAAGAAAATTCTCGATCAGCCATCGTGGCCGTGAGAGATACGGCGCAAGATCCTTGATCCTTATTATACCGTTGCGGAAGAAATGCTTGCCTCCAAACCCTGAGCCCTCCGCGGGGCTTAGGTTTTCCGGCACGGACGCGCGCTTTCATAGACGCTGCGACCGCGGCTGGTTAGTCGTTCCGCGACATCGGACCGACCCGCAGCGGCATTGAATTCTGGGGCCCTCAGTGCGAAAACGGTAGTCCGCCGTGAGTTCGTCCCTGGTTCGGTAGGTCGTAGGCTCTGGCAGAATACGCGATTGTTCACGATCCGAACGAATGTTCGGGTAACAACGGTGATTGATGAACTCAGCGCTGCTGCTACGTACGGATCTGTTCGATAGCTTGGTCAGGCAGCTTTTTTCGAACTATCCTTCAGAAGCCCAAGCCGCACCAAGCTTTCGGCGGTGGTGACGATGGACTCCTCGTTCGAACGTGGCATCCAGCCCAGCATGCGCTTGGCCTTTTCATTGGTGGCGTTTTTCATCTTGCCCAGATCGGGGAGGAGCGGCTTCACCGCTGGATCACGCATCGCGGCCAAGCGCACCAGCCAGTCGGGCAGTTGCCGGGTCGGCACCCTTTTGGCCCACGTGCCCATGCGGCCTCTCAGCACCTTGGCAATGTCGAGGATCGACATGAAATCGCCCGAGACGGCGAGGAAGCGCTCGCCCTTGGCCGCGGGATGAGTCATGGCGCGGATGTGCAGGTCGGCGACATCGCGCACATCGACGACACCGAAATAGACCCGCGGGCAGCCCATCGCGCCGTCCATCAGGCGCTGCACCAGTAGAATCGAGGTCGAATAGTCGCGCCCCAGCAGCGGTCCGAACACGCCCACCGGATTGATGACGGAAAGCTCAAGATTGCCGCGTTCCTTTGCGATAAAATCCCAAGCCGCGCGTTCGGCTAAAGTCTTCGATTTGAAGTAGGGGAGCACGCCCTCGCCGTTGGGGTCCGTCCAGTTCGTTTCGTTGAAGGACGTTTTCTGCGGCTCCTGACCGTAGCCGATCGCCACGAACGACGAGGTCAGCACAATGCGCTTGACACCCGCGTCCCGTCCGGCGCGGAGCACACGCAGCGCGCCTTCGCGTGCTGGGACGATAAGTTCGTCCTCGTGTTTTGGCACGCTCGGGGGAAAGGGCGAAGCGACATGAAGCACAAAGTCACAACCGGAGACGGCTGCCGACCAGCCTGCGTCGTTTTGGAGATCAGCGGCGATGAAGGATAAGCGATCGCCTGGTTCGGTGCCACCTGCTTTGAGCATCGCGCGGACGTCAGCTTCACGCTTGAGCGAACGCACAGTCGTCCGCACGCGATGTCCCGCGTTCAAGAGTTGCAGAATGCAGTGTGCCCCGATGAATCCTGACCCGCCCGTAACGAGTACCAACTCGCCACTCATGCCGGTGACGATGGGCTGTTCGTTTGTGTGTTTGTCATTCTTCTCGCCCTCTCCATTGTTCAGCGGTAGGGTCTCTCGCGCCCTAGAGACCCACGTCCAAGCGGCAATTCTAACTGTTGATGCGAGGCTTATAGCAGGAAACTTTAGCACGCGTAGTGCTAGCCTTTGGAGATGGCCATGCCAATGTCCTGTTCCAGGGATGGCCTTCGTTCACCAATCGCTCAGCTCTGGACCTCCACTGCAGAAAATTGTGGACGTGCTGGATGCCAAGCGCTACCGTATCAGCGGGTTGCCTTACAGCGGTACAAAAAAGTCGGCCCCGTTGCAGACGGCCGCTCAGCGTGTGGGGTTGGAGCAATGAATCCTTCCCGAGCTGACCCTTAGCGACTAGAACTCGCCTAGCGACGTCGGCATCGTCAACCAGCATGGCGCCATACAACCGGCTGCATCCGTTGCGGCGAATGCAACGCTTTAATTGTCACGCCACGAACATGCTCGGCCTCAACTATCTCGCAGGGTTGAACTCCTCGGAGGTAATGAAGCTGATTATCGAGTTTATTTCCTGCTTTCGCAGAGAAGCTGCCCAACCAGAGTCGCTGACGGTGAAAAAGGTGCCGGTGGGGCACCATTGAGCTTTTTATGCGAAACCGCCCTATGCATCACACTCTGCGCGAGCAAGCCCTGAGTGGGGCTGCGTTTTTTCCTGGCAATGGCGATTTCTTATCGGCGTGTCTTTCTGTTGTCCTCCGTCGCTCCGCGGTTCGATCATTCCTACTGTTGCGGCGCCGAACCCTTCTCTCACCATTGCGGCACTAGCCGAAAGGACCGCTGACAGGATGGCGAGGACAATTCAAGTGTCAATTGCTCGATTTGAGAAGTCGCAGGGGCGTAACGTGGCTCTTCTGTTGGCCACGGCCATGGTATGCGGCGTCCTGCTCCTGTTGGAGGGGTACGGTTATCATCTCCGTTGGTTTTTTTTGGTTTATTCAGCGGCCATTCTGGGTTGGGACTTGTGGGTGGTAGCTTTCACCCTCTCTTTCTTCCGCCTTTGTTCTCTGGCCGTAATCGCCGGCCTCGCCGGATACTTGACCCAGCTGGTGGGTGTGAGCAACAGAATGTGGACCTATGCCGGGCCTTTTCGCTCCTTCTATTTTGTTCCATTTATGTTCGTGCTCGCCGGTGTGGCCATGTACGGTCTGGCTCGTTATCCGCTCACCGGTTTCTTCAGACTTACGCAGGCACCGCGAAACCGATGGGCCAATCTTCTATTGGCAGCCCTTTTGATTGCTGCGTTCTGGCTGGATGTTGATCGCTTTCCCGGGCAATTGACATGGGGATTCAGGATTTATTACCTGTTTCTGACAGCATTTCTGATTTACGGGTCACGGTTGCTCAGTTTCCGTTCCTTGTCGGCCGTGGTGGGCGCTGCCTGGATCGTCGGGTTTGCCAGCGAGTTCCTGGGAGCAAAAAGTGATCTTTGGACCTTCTCCACGTTAAGCGGGCGGCCCCCCTTCTTTCTGGTCTTCGCGTCCTGGCCGATGGAGTTCTTCCTGCACTACACACTTTCCGGGATTATCGCGGGCGAAAGCTTGGACACGCTCGGTGCATATGCCCGGGAAGATGTCGTCTCTAGAGATGACGGCCCTTAATCGTGAACTGCGGAACCGGGAGAAAACCTATAACACCGTCCGCCCTCACCGGTCGCTCCGCAATCTCACCCCACTGCAATTCCTTCACCAGTGGCATTCACAAACGACAGGTCTGAATGTGTCGCCCATCTAAGAGTTCACGCACTACGAGTTCACGCACTTGCCTTGCTTTGGGATGGCGTTATAGACTGCGGCGCGTATGAAGCGCGTAGCGATCGTGTACTTCTCGCACACCGGCGAGTGCCAGAAGGTCGCAGAGGCGATTCGCGATCGCCTGCCCGACGGGTGGGCCGCCGAGATGATCCGCATCCAGCCGACCGATCCTTCCCTGCAGCTGCCCGTGCCGCTGCAACCCTTCTGGCTGCGCTTTCTCTCGACGCTACGCCCGTCTATCGAAGGGCGCCTTGTCCCGGTCGTCACGGAGCCGGCGGAGCCGACGCCGTGTGACTCGGTGATCGTTGGCGGACCGACGTGGTGGGGCCATACGTCGGTTCCGCTCAACTCCTACCTGCACGGGGACGCAGCCAAGCGGCTGATCGCCGGTAAGCCTGTCGCCATCTTCGCGGGCTGTCGTGGCGTGTACGAGCCCAACCTCGCGAACCTCCAGACCCGCGTCGAGGCACTGGGCGGTCACGTCGTGGCGCATGAGAAATACACTTACACCGGGACGACGCTAACTACGTACCTCTCCTTCTTCAGCTACTTGATGACAGGAAAACAGCGGGAAACGTGGCTCGGCGTCCACCTCACACCGTACGGCTTCACCCCCGAGACACTCGCCCGTTCAACCGACTTCGTACAGCGCACGGTCGCAGGTGCTGACAAGCCTGCGCCCACGCCTGCAAGGGACCCCGTCTCGACAGCCCCCGGGTGGTGGGTGCTGCTTCGGACACTCTTCGCGGCCCTTGCGATCTTCGACCTTCTCCTAGCCGCCACGCTCGTCCTTTGGGGTCGGGGCGTCTTCGCCGCACTCGGCCAGCCACAGTTTGCCGTTCCGCGCTTTTTCGAACTCTGCGTTGCAGCATTCCTCGTCCAATACGTCTGGGTCCAAGGCGCTGCCGCGGTCGACCCGCGGGCGAACTCAACATGCGCGACGATGACGGTGTGGATCCGCCTCACATTTCCAGTTATGTACACGACGGCTGTCCTGCTATGGGGCAGCCCTTGGACCATCGTGCACACGCTGTTCTGCGGCTCCGCCGCTCTCGATCTCGTGGCGGCGGGGTCCATCGTCCTTCTCATGCGCCGGTTTGGGATCGCGCTACTCCAAGGCGATGCGGCGGCTGAGCGGCCGGCACCGGACTCGCCCTGGCTTCGCCGCATCCTGCTCGTGCTTGGGATCGCCGAGTTCTGTATCTCTTGGAATTGGATGCTTGCACCGAAACTGTGGATGGGGCTTTTCGACATGAGTTGGACCGTCGATCCTTTCTGGACGCGCGCGACCGGCGCCTTTCTCCTCAACATCGCGTTCATTCAGTTCCTCGGGTTCGTGAGTATCAACCGCTACCGCACTGCCGTAATCACCAGCGGTGTCTTCCGCGCACTCTGGCCACCGCTCTATTGGTATTGGTGCCTGACAGGAGAAGAGGGGAACACGCTTTTCAAGGTGTTCATCCTCTTCTTCTCGTTTTTCGACCTCGCGTCGTGCATCACCATTTTCACACTGCTCTCGCGTGCCGCGGCCAAGGCAGAGCCCGCTGAACGGGTCGTCGACGGGCATGCGCCGGTGGGCATCCCGGCTTAGGGCACGGCGCTCGTCATCACGACGCACCTGCGCGCGTTCAACCTTGAGCTCTGCACCTCCTAGTTAGGTTGCGCTGGTCAGGGGCGTCCCGCTCAGTTCCTTTGCACTTTCCTGTAGATACTTGTCAATCGGACGTACGGGTGAATCTCTCGACGAATTCCCCGAAAGCAAGGCCCTTCATCTCACCTTGATGACGACCTTACCCTTTGCATGGCCTTTTTCGACGTAGTCCATGGCCTCCTGGGTTGATTCGAAGGGGAAAACCCGATCCACCACTGGGCGTATGATCCCGAAATCGATGAGAGAACCAATCTCGCGCAATTGGTCTCCGCTTGCTTTCATGGAGAGAAATGAATAGCTGACGTGACGACGTTTTGCTTTCTTCCTGATCGGATAGCTCAAAACACCCATTACTATTCGTAATATCCAATTGGATCCGATCTCTTTGGCAAAATCGGGATCAGGTGGACCGGAGATCGAGATGACCTTTCCGCCAGGTCTTAGTACTCGTAGAGATTTTTCGAGCGTCTCTTTGCCCACGCTGTCCAAAACCACATCGTAATCATGCAGGATTTTTTCGAAATCGTCTTTCGTGTAATCGATGACCGTATCCGCACCGAGGCGCTTCACCCAGTCGAGATTTGCCGTGCTCGTTGTCGTCGCTACGACTGCACCAACATGCCTGGCCAGCTGAATTGCAAATGTTCCCACACCACCGGAACCCGCATGGATGAGAACCTCTTGCCCTTTCTTCAGGTTCGCTTTTTCGATCAGTGCTTGCCAAGCGGTCAAGCCGACCAGAGGGATGGAAGCCGCTTCTTCCATGGTGAGTTTTTTGGGCTTAATCGCGACTGCATCCTCATTCATAGAAATGAATTCGGCGAAAGCACCGATTCGATCTCGATCTGGCCGCGCATATACCTCGTCGCCAAGCTTGAATCGCTTCACTCCAGATCCAACCTTAGCCACGACCCCAGCCACATCATTGCCCAAAATCAGCGGTAAGCGATAAGGCAGGATAAGTTTGAGATCTCCGTTTCTGATTTTGGAATCCAGAAGGTTTACACCAGCGGCGTGGATCTGGACCAATACGTCGTTCTTCCGCAACTCCGGCTCTGGCATTTCGCCGATCCGTCCGCAACCCTTGCTTCCATAATGATCGATGATGAATGCCTTCATCATATTCTCTAGCTCCAATGTGTCTTTCTAAATGACTCGATTTCGACTTTTCTGATCGACATTTCGTTGCTCCTCAACGGCGAAACTTGCTCTCCCATTGCGTTAAGGGGCCACACTTGCGCGAAGGCGCCATTGACAAAAATTCCGGTCCTATGTCGTAACTGCCCTAGGCCGCCCCAACCGGCACGAGCTTCTTGCAGGCCTTCCAGAGATACTTATGGATGAAATCGGGGGCGAGGCGACGCATAAAGGCGAGCTGTTTGGATTGCCCCGGCCGAATCTCGAGTGCGCCCGCCTTGAGGGACGCAAAGGACCGCTTCACTAACTCTTCCGTGGTGATCAACCTGATGCTGCCCTCGGGAAACCATGCCGTCATGTCGGTCTTCACCCCCGGGGGCATGATCTCGATGACCTCCACGCCGGTATCCTCCAACTGGAACCGGAGCGATTGGGTGTAGGAGTGGATCGCCGCCTTGGTTGCGCAGTAGATTGGCGCGGCCGGCAACGGCACGAAGGCGAGGCAGGAGGACACGTTGATCAACGTGCCCTTGTTCGCGGTGAGGAGGTCGATAAACGCGGAGGTCATGCGAATCACGCCGCCGACGTTGACATCCATCTCCGCCATCAACCCCGTGAGGTCCGCCACCGAGACTTTGAGATTCTTGCTAAGCATGATACCCGCGTTGTTCATGAGCACATCGAGCTTGGGGAACTCGGCCTTCACGTGGGCCACAAGGCTGACGATTTGCGCCGGATCGGCGACGTCGTTCTGGATGGTGTGCAGCTTCGGGTACTTCGCCTTCACCTCATCGAGTGCCGCCCGGCGCCGATCAGTCACGATGACCTCGTTGCCGAGCTCGACAAACTTGAGCGCGAAAGCCAGACCGATGCCCGCGGAGCCGCCGGTGATAAGGATGGTGCGACCGGTGAGATTCATACGAATCCTTTAGTACCTTTCATTTTGCTTCCTCTTTTATTTGTTCTTATAGCCCGACAGCCTGGAAACGGAAGATATCCTGTACGGGAAACGCTGTAAAGGTGTCACTCCACGAGCCACGGCGTCAATACGCGCGAACTACGAAACAAATTCGCGCCTGCAAAAAAGAGTCATATGGCGAGGGGAATCAACGCTCGGGGGTCTCTGCCAATCGAACCTGAACAAAATTAAGGACCCGGCCCTTAAGGCCAAACTCACACCGAACCACCGGGTCGGCCGCCGACGCCAGGTCTTCTCGAACAAGTTCTCAAGACGATCCAGCGCCCGGCCACTGAGCTCATAACCGAAGGTATTTCCCACATAGAGCCCAAGGGCAACGTGCCCCGCGATGGCCGCCTGCGCGAGCTTGTTCTTCACCGGTGAGAAGGGTCAGGATCTCGGCACCCTCTGATCGAGCGGGCCCAAGGCACACCGGCCCGTGTCGATCGTTGGAAGTCCTAACTCGTTCATGGTGTTCGGACCACACCGCCCGGTCGGCAATTTCCCGACCACGGTGTTTCGGAGACCAGATCCGCTACATCATGCAGTTAATCCGGCTGCTCAGCCGAGGTGATCGCTCCGCTATCGCGCCGAAGCCTGATGCACAAGAGAGCTATAACGCCTGGATGCGTTCAGGCTTCAAAAATACCGTGTGGACTACCGGTTGCGATAGCTTCTATTTGGACGCCAGCGGCCTGCCCAATTCCTATCCCTTCGCTCCCAGACAGTATCGCCGGGATATGAAGATCCCGGACCTGGCTGAGTTCGAGTTGACAGCATAGAGTCCATTCGAGGTGCTGCCTTCCCTGCTTAATTCCTCCAAGTCGGAATACAATTGGGAGGGATCGAAAAGAAAGTGCTTCAGTTAAGCGATTAGCCTCCGTACCGGGTTAGAAGACGTCCGCGTCGTGGTGTGAAAGGACCATTCAGTAAGCCATTGAACGCGCAGAACGCCGATACGTCGTCTTCAGTACATGGGATAGCCTTACCGCCTAAATCTGCCACGTTTTCAACTCAACTTCGCCGTTGGTTATCTCGGCGTAATAGGGCTGATCGAACCAACTCCCGGTATTGATGTAGGGAACTGAGGCCGTCTTAAGCGGTAGTATTCCTGGATTATGCGTATGGCCAAAAATTACGGCATCGAAGCCTCGCTGGGCGATCTCCTCCGCGGCATCAATGTAGGCGCGACCCTCTCCACTCTCCACCATCCGAGCGGGCAGGTCTGTTTTGTCGCCCGAAAGTTTATTCATAATCTTATACTTAAGTATTAGATACTTCTTGTAGTAGTCATACCATGGTGGATAGACGCGGCACACGTACGTGGCGAAGTGTGTGAGCGCAGTCTGCATTTCGGGATGCTTCGTGAAAAATGGATCATACACGTGACCATGCTCAACCCGAATGCGCTTGCTGCCGGAGGTCACATTCAGGAACGGGACAACATGAACTGCGCCCCAATCAGCCAAATAATGTTCGAGGATAATGTCATGATTACCTACCGTATAGTAAATAGTAATATTATAATCTGCTGTGATTCTTCGGAATTCACTGAGGAACGAGGCTGTTTCGTGGGCGATCTTTGGCAGTGAGGTGCACAAGACATCGATGCCGTCGCCATTGAAACACACATTGTATTTGTTCCTGCAAGCGTATTCGAGAAAATGCAACACCTGGGGACGCGCATTGCAGAACAGACTGCCAATGTGGGTGTCGGAAGTGACGAGGAGCCGATCTTCGCGCACGTCGGTAATCATGGAACTCCTTGCCGGGATGGTCCGATGCAACCATTATTTTGTTCCGGTTGCTAACCCGAACATCTGCGGTCCCAGCCGCAACTAGGGACTCTCAACGCTCACGGTGCGAGACGCAAGTGTCCCAACCTTCAGAGGCACGGCCTCGCCGACGAAGACTATCACGCGATACCTTTGTGGGGCAATTACGTTGTTGGCGAATCGGAAAGCGGCGAGATCGGCCAGAGCTTCGGCTTACTCAGCTTGGCCGTGCCGTGGAATGAGTACTGGATAAGTGAGACAGTGTCAGAGCCATGGGCTGTGAAATGGATTTGCCCCCGGGCTTTCATCACAATTCGGTGTCCCAGAAAATCCTAAGGCGGGAACTTTTGGGGAGTTCCTATCCTCGGGGGTTCAAAAATCAATTGTCGAGGCGGGCAAGTAGATGAAACCCGGACACCGCCAGACCAAAGAAAAGAACAATGCAAAGCCTCCCGTTCGGAAGCCGGCGCAGAGTTCGACGGAAGAACTGTCGAGCCAGGAGCTGGACCGAGTGCAGGGCGGCGTAACCGTGGACATGCGGAAGACGCATCCTAAGTAAGCCGACAATACAAACCGCCGTCCATTACGCGCCCAGGGGACTAGACAGCATAACTGCCGGTATGACGGTTACCTTAAAGAAGACCATAGGAAAGGCGAAATCTGAGTTCGGGTCCGCGTGTTTCTTGACCAGGGCCGGGAATCGGTTGATGATTTCCCTGCCATTTGCGGGTCACAAGGTCCGGCCAGTCCGTCGGGCGATGTGCCGGCAATGTCAGGAGGCCTTTCCGTGGCAGCTACTTCGTGCGGTTTTTCGTTTGTTGGTAATTGGAAGCAAAGAAAATTCCCATGGGCCGCAGTGGCCGCTTTATTGGTCGCTTGCGTGGCTTCCATGGGCGCGGCAGCGCTTTCGTCCCCAGTACCGTCCTCTCAAAAGCTAAAGATCTACTTCGTGGATGTCGAGGGCGGACAGGCAACTCTGTTCGTCACGCCCGCGGGGCAATCTCTCCTCATCGACACCGGCTGGGATGGCAACAATGGGCGCGACGCGGAGCGCATCGTAGCTGCCGCCAAGAACGCGGGAGTTCAGAAGATCGACTACGTGCTGATCACGCACTTTCATGAGGACCACGTCGGCGGCTTACCGCAGCTTGTCGCCCGAATCCCGGTGGGCACCTTTCTCGATCACGGCGACAATCGCGAGCTCGGCGACGCACCGACGGCGCAGGGCTGGCAGGCGTATCAGAAACTTGTGGCCACGGGAAAATACAAGCGGCTCACGCTGAAGCCGGGGGACACACTTCCAGTAAAGGGAATCCACGGTACTGTCATCAGCTCGGATGGTGCCCTGATCGAGAAACCGTTGCCCGGCGCAGGTCAGGAGAACGCCAGTTGCAAGGAATCGGAACAGCGCCCGGCAGATAAAACCGAGAATCTTCGCTCTCTGGGAACGCTGATCACTTTTGGAAAATTGAACATACTCGATCTCGGCGACCTGACGTGGGACAAAGAGATGGAGCTTATGTGCCCGGTGAACAAGCTTGGGAAGGTGGACATTTATATTGTGTCACATCACGGCTGGCAGCAGAGTAGCAGCCCTGCTCTCGCGCATGGCATCACGCCTCGCGTGGCTATCATGGACAATGGAGCCAAGAAAGGCGGGACGCCCTCGACATGGGACATCATCAAGTCTTCCCCGCACCTCGAGGATCTGTGGCAATTGCATTTTTCCGAAGAGGGAGGCAGCGCGCACAATGTCACCCCGGAATTTATTGCCAATCCGGAAGGAGCGCCGGATGCGGGGAATTATCTGGAATTGATCGCGAAGACCGACGGGAGCTTTGACGTGTTCAACTCGAGGACGGAAAAAACCAAGCATTACGCGGCGCAATAGCCCGCTGAGATAAGCAGCGTTTCGAGTTGCGTTCAGGATCCTGAGGAAGGGGCCGCAACATTGCTGTACCCCCAAACGTGATCAGCGCTCAAGTACGCGAAACTTAAGACTTCTTGCGGCCCGGTGAGAATTGCAAACAATAGCCCAAGCCGATCAACAGCAAGATGGCGCCCCACCAGACGTTGGCGTGCAGGTGGAACAGCACGACCGGATTCTCCGGTGGATGAAACACCTCCCACACTCCGGCGCCAGTGATTAGAATTCCGTTCACCAGCAGGGAAATGCCGATAAAAAACCAGATGGAAACTCCGCCTTCATCGCGCATGTCATCACCGCCTGTATTTTGGGCCTGTATTTTTGCCAGAGTTTCTACCAGAAAATAATGTTCAAGACAACAAAAACCGCGGCTACAATGCCAGCCCAGAATAGCGGCTTCTCATAAAAAGGCAGATCGCCAACCGACGGAACTGACGTCAGTCCATAGACTAGCCCTGTCAGTTCCGCTTCTGTCTTGGGTTTCGTTGCGTAGCTCACTACAACCGTTACCGTGACGCACACCAGGAAAGACCACAGAGCCTGGAACATATCCTGTGCGAGCCCCTTGGCGTTGGGCGACAGCGCGACATAGCGCAGCGCCGTTGGATCAACCTTCACCCAGGTCCACATGCCAATCGAGGAAGCCGTGCCACAGAGCAATCCCCAAAACCCGGCCGGCCCGGTCGCCCGTTTCCAGAGCATTCCGAGAACGACCGTGCCGAACAGTGGAGCGATGAAAAAGCTAAATAACGCCTGAACATAATCCATGATGCTGGCGAACTGCATCACCAGATAGGCGGTGCCAACGCTGACCAGTACGCCGATCACCGTTGTCCAGCGGCCCATGTTCACGTAATGATGATCGCTGCCCTTGCTGTTGATGAAAGGGCGATAGATGTCATAGGTCCAAACGGTGGTGAAAGCGCTGACGTTGCCGGCCATGCCGGACATGAAACCGGCGATCAGCGCGGTGATACCCAGGCCGAGCAGTCCGGGACCGCAGTAACGGGCCAGCATAAGAGGAAGGACGTCGTTGTAGCTGTGCAGGCCGGCGGCTGCCGCACCGGATTCGCCGGTGAGTTTGATCGGGAGTACCGCCAAGCCCAGCAGGCCGGGGAGGATAACGATCAGCGGCACCATCATCTTCAATCCCGCGCCGATGATCGGGGCCATTTCCGCGCTGCGAATATCCTTGGCCGCGAGGATGCGCTGCACGACGAGAAAATCCGTCGTCCAATAACCCATCGAAATTACCGCGCCCAGGCCGAAGACAATGCCCACCCAGTTGATACCCATCGGATTGCCCGCGAAGGTGCCGAGCGTAGACCAGAGGTGGACGTATTGGTCCGAGGCTCTCTGGGCAATTAGCACTTTAAGATTGGTCCAGCCGCCCGCTTCGTACAGGCCGAGAATGGGGATCAGCAGCGCGCCGGCCCAGATGAGGAAGAATTGCAGCACCTCGTTGAAGATGGCCGACCTCAAACCGCCCAGAGCGACATATATGCCGACCGTCAGCGAGGAAACCCAGATGCTGAAGTTGATGTCCCAGCCCAACACGATTTGCATGACCTTGGCCATTGCGAACATGTTGACGCCGCTCATCAGCACGGTCATGAACGCGAAAGAGACGGCGGAGAGGGCCCGGCTGGATTCTCCAAACCGTAGTTTGAGATATCCGGGAACGGAGTGGGTCTTCGAGATGTAATAGAACGGCATCATCACCAGGGCGAGAAATAGCATCGCCGGAATGGCGCCGATCCAATACCAATGGGTGGCCAGAATGCCGTATTGATAGGCCGAGCCGGCCCAGCCCATCAGCTCCAGGGCACCAAGATTGGCGGACAGAAAACTGAGCCCGGCAACCCAAGCGGTCATCTCGCGGCCGGCCATGAAGAAGTCTTCGCCGGTGTTGGCGCGCCCGCGTAGATAGAAGCCGATGGTTAAAACCAGCGCGAAATAGAAGACGATGATGGCGAAATCGACGGGGGATAGGTGTACCAGTCTGGTTGACACGAACATCGACAGCGGCAGCATCAGATAGATTCCTTTCCCTGGCCGCGCGCATACCCTGGACGGGCCGTGGAGGGCGGTAATCGTTTACTAATACTGAGAACGTAGAGAAGGTAGCCTGGTTTGTCAATCAGCTTTGAGATCAGATTTCACCTGCGAACGGCGTTCTATTCAATAGCCCGGTCACGCGAAGTGCCGCACACTGTCTCGCGAATCGCCCCAGAAAGCCAGAAGAAAAATTGATTAGCCCCGCTTGAAGTGTCGCTGCCCTCGAGCGCCCCAGTCCTTGTCGGCGTATCGAGCCCGGGGTAGACTCTCCCCGTTCCATTCTTGTTCATTCGATGTACGCCGGGCCGCCTCTTCGCCGGGCCGCTGTTTTATGGTTGCGCTTTCCCCTTGCAAACGGATGAAACCATGACGGTTTGCCACCTATGACGGACGTGTACTCGGCCGCGCTGCCTGCCGAAACCATTCGGGACAGTGCCCTCTACAACAAGGATCTCGCTCCCATCTCGCCCGAGCGCCGCACCTGGCGAACCTACCAGTACGCGGCTCTGTGGATCTCCATGAGCGTCAACATTCCCACCTACATGCTGGCCAGCGGCATGATTGCCGGCGGCATGAACTGGAAACAAGCCTTGTTCACGGTCTTCCTCGGCAACGTGCTGGTCCTGATTCCGATGCTCCTCAATGCCCATGCCGGAGCGCAATACGGGATTCCGTTCCCCGTTTTTGCTCGAGCTTCCTTTGGCGTTTTCGGAGCGAATGTTCCAGCGATGCTGCGTGCGCTGGTTGCGTGTGGCTGGTTCGGCATTCAGACGTGGATCGGCGGGGAAGCCATTAATGCCATGATCATTGCGCTGGTGCCGTCCTGGGCGCACGTCGCGTACGGTGCAGCGTTGTGTTTTGGGTTTTTCTGGCTGCTCAATGTTCTCGTCATTTTGCGCGGAATCGATACCATCCGTTTCCTGCAGGGCGTGTCAGCGCCGTTTCTGCTGCTGATCGGTCTCGCGCTCCTGCTCTGGGCGCGTTCGAAGGCCGGCGGGTTTGGACCTATGCTGTCTACGCCGTCGAAGTTCCGAAGCACGGGCGAATTTTTCCGCTTTTTTGTCCCGTCCCTCACCGGAGTGGTGGGTTTCTGGGCTACCGTGTCGCTAAACATTCCCGATTTCACGCGCTACGCGCGCAGCCAGCGCGATCAAGTGGTCGGCCAGGCTCTGGGCTTGCCGGCCACGATGACGTTCTATTCCTTCATCGGGATCGCCGTTACTTCTGCAACGCTCATCATCTTCGGTCAGGCGCTTTGGGATCCCGTCGCGGTGCTCTCTCGCCTTGGCAATCCTTTCGCAGTGGTTCTCGCGATGCTGGCTCTGCTGATGGCCACGCTTAATGTCAACGTCGCGGCCAATGTGGTCTCGCCCGCCAATGATTTCTCGAACCTTTCGCCGCGCCGCATCAGTTTCCGCACCGGCGGGTTGATCACTTGCCTCATGGGCGTCGCGATGCAGCCCTGGAAACTGATGGCGAATTACGGCAGCTACATTTTCGGCTGGCTCGTGGGCTATTCGGGATTTCTCGGGCCGATCGCCGGTGTTCTGATCTGCGACTATTTCGTGGTGCGCAAGAAGATTCTGGTGGTCCAGGATCTCTACCAACGCAACGGCCTCTACGAATATCAGCACGGCTTCCATTGGCAGGGCTTGGCGGCACTGGCCGCCGGCGCTGGCGTCGCGTTCATCGGCTTGGTCGTGCCGCCGCTGCGAGTCTTGTACAATTACGCTTGGTTCGTCGGCTTTATCGTTAGTTTTTTTGCCTATTTCGTCATGACCTACAGCGTCCAGCAGATCGCAGAGGCTGCGGACTAACGGGGGCTCACCTATGGATTTCGGGATTACGATCAAGCCAGACCTCGCCGTCGATCGTATTGTTAGCCTCACGCGCCAGGCCGAATCCGCTGGCTTCCGCCACGGGTGGATCTTCGATTCACACGTCATCTGGATGGAGCCTTTCCCGCTTATGACCTTGATGGCGGCAAACACGAAACACATGCACCTCGGTCCGTGTGTCACGAATCCCGCGGTTCGCGATGTCACCGTGGCCTCCAGCCTTTTTGCGACGTTGAATCTCATCTCCAACGGGCGGATGCAGATGGGCATCGGTCGGGGCGACAGCTCGCGCCGCGTTCTCGGTAAGAAGCCGACCACGCTGGAAGATCTGGAAAATTTCGTAAAGACGTTTCGCGACCTCAACGCCGGCAAATCGGTCGATCACGACGGCGTCGCGGCCCGTTTTCCATGGGCCAACGGTAAAATTCCGCCCGTCTGGGTCGCTGGTTATGGCCCAAAAGCGCTTCGCACCGCTGGCCGCATCGGCGACGGGGTGATTCTACAATTTGCTGATCCCGATCTAATTTCGTGGTGCTTGGGATTCGTTCGCGAAGGGGCCAAGGAAGCGGGCCGCGACTTCAGCAAGATCGAAGTGATGGCCGCGGCGCCGGTGTGGGCCTCGGGGGATCTGGCATTGGCGCGCGACAAGGTCCGCTGGTTCCCGGCACTGGTGTCCAATCACGTTCTCGATCTCATTTCGAAGTACAAGCCCGAAGAGCTCCCCGCGTCGCTGACGTCGTTTGTGAAGGATCGAGGCAAATACGATTATCTTCATCACTGTGAAGTTGGCAGCGACAATGCCAATTTTGTGACCGATGAGGTGATCGACCGTTTTTGTTTGGTCGGCCCCATCGAGCAGCATCGCAAGAAGCTCGAGGCTTTGCGCAGCGTCGGCGTCACGCAGTTCAACATTTACCTGATGTGCGGGGAGGAAGAGAAGACTCTCGAAGTTTACGGCCGCGATGTCTTGCCGCACTACCGCCAAACCGCGGTGTAAGCAACAAGCCCGTGCTGTCATCCTGAAGGCATCCGAAAAGGATGTCTGAAGAATCTCGATGGAAAAATACGACCGGCAGATCCAGTCGTAGCTAAGGACCACTAATGCGTTTCGACACCATCATCAAAAACGGCACGATCATCACGGCGACCGATACGACGCTAGCCGACGTCGGCATCTCCGGGGGGAAAATCTCGGCGATTGCTGCGCAGCTCTCCCCGGAAAATGCCACACACACAATCGATGCGAGCAAACATCTGCTCTTACCCGGCGGTGTCGATGTGCACACTCACCTCGATATGCCCTTCGGCGGTACAACCAGCGCCGACGACTTCCAGACCGGAACCATCGCCGCCGCTTTCGGCGGCACGACCACGCTCATCGATTTCGCCATCCAGTACAAAGGACAAACGCTGCGGCACGCCTTCGACACCTGGATGAACAAGGCGCATGACAAAGCTGCCGTCGACTACGCCTTCCACTGCATCATCACCGACCTAGGCAGCGCGCAACTCGAGGAAATGGCCGCCCTCATTCGCGAGGGGGTCACCAGCTTCAAGCTTTTTATGGCTTATCCCGGCGTCTTCATGCTCGATGACGCTTCTATATTCCGCGCCATGGGACAGGCTGCGAAACATTCCGGTCTGATCTGTATGCACGCGGAAAACGGCGGGGCTATCGACGTGATCGTCCAGCAAGCACTCGCGGAAGGAAAGCGCGCGCCAAAATATCACGCGTTAACGCGTCCCACGACCGCCGAAGCCGAAGCTACCTCGCGCGCCATTGCCCTGGCCGAAATGGCGGGTTGCCCCGTCTACATCGTGCACCTCTCCTGCAACGACGCGCTTGAAAAGGTGCGCGAAGCTCGCGATCGTGGCCTTCCCGCCTACGCCGAAACGTGCCCGCAATATCTTTATCTCTCTCTCGACAACATGAACGGACCCGGCTTCGATGCCGCAAAATACGTTTTCACTCCACCGTTGCGCGAAAAATGGCACCAGGAAAAACTGTGGCAGGGCCTCACGCACGATACGCTGCAGGTCGTTTCCACTGACCACTGTCCGTTCTGCATGAAAGAACAGAAAGAGCTTGGTATCGACGACTTCACCAAAATTCCCAACGGCGGCCCCGGCATCGAACATCGCCTCAGCCTCATTTACACCGGCGGCGTCCACGGCAATCGGTTCTCGCCTAACCGCTTCGTCGAGGTTGTCGCGACCGCCCCCGCGAAACTTTTCGGCCTGTTCCCGCGCAAAGGCACGATCGCCGTAGGCTCTGACGCCGATCTGGTGATCTTCGATCCCAACGAACAGCAAGTGATCAGTGCGAAAACCCACCACATGCGTGTCGACTATTCCATGTTCGAAGGCATCCAAATCAAAGGCGTCCCGAAGACGGTCCTGTCGCGGGGCCGGCCGTTAATCAACGCGGGTCAATTTGTGGGCCGACCGGGCCACGGTCAATTCCTCCGCCGCCAAACCTACGCAGGTGTTTAGCCCCATCCGGCACGGCGGGCTGCGACCCTCCGCACCTCGAAAGCATCGAACCTGAGCCTCTCCAGCAGACGCAGGACATCTGGATCAGGACCAACTTCAAGGAAACTCAGCTTCGGAAGATGCGCCCCGGCCAGCACGCAGACATTCACGTGGATGCCTACGGTCGCACATTTCACGGCTACGTCGAAGATACGCCTGGAGCCACCGGCTCGATCGCCAGCCTCCTGCCTCCCGAGAACGCCACCGGAAATTTTGTCAAGGTCGTGCAGCGCCTGCCCGTCCGCAGCCGCCTGAATGCCGGCGAAGACCCGGACCACCTCCTGAGGCTGGACATATCCGTCGAACCCCAAGTCTGGCTCCGCTAAAGTCGAGTTGCAGCCGCCAAAAATTGCCGTGAGTTTTCGGGGAGCGGTGAATCGTTGATGTTTTGTCGGCGCCCGGCAGCACCGGCGTCCCTGCCGGCTCCGTCCTATTCCTTCCTTACTTCGCTTTCATCCCACGACGTTGTACGGCCGCATCATTTCGTTATCCTCATGCTCCAACACATGGCAATGCCACACGTATCGGAACTCCTGCCCCGGCGCAGCCTGCGTACCTGCCGGCAAATCAAAGCGCGCGATCACTCGCGTAATGTATCCCGCGTAAGCCTTGACGGTATCCTTCCAAGCCGGCCGCTCATTCGACTCCGGCGCCATGGGAATCCCGGTATAAACCAGCTTGCCCGATTGCACGTACTGTTTGGTGTCGAACGGTTGCCGATTTAGCACCTGAAAACGCACTAAATGAATGTGCATCGGATGCACGTCGCCCGTCGCATTCGCAAACGACCAGATCTCCATCGTTCCCGCCCTGGGATCCTCGGTGATTGGGTCGTTCCAGTGCTTACCGCCTAGCATTCCCATCATCGTGTATCCGTCGGACGGCCGATCCATCTCGGTCAGTGCCAGCACGCGCTCGCGCACCGCCTGAGCCGGATTGAGCGGCGCCATCGCCGACAAGAAATCCGGCAACGAACTCGTGTCCTTGCCCGATAGAGGTTTCCTAACGTGGAAAAGCATCACTTCCGACGGAACAACTTCTCCGCCTCGCGCGTACGGAGCCGGTGCGTCGTTGATCAGCGCAAAGCTAGAACCGGTGTGTTCGCTAAAATCGATCACCACGTCGAACCGTTCGCCCGGAGAGAAAATCAGATAGTGCAGGCTGAGCGGCGCAGGCAGCAGTCCTGCATCGGTCCCGATTTGGCGGAACGGCGGCGCGTCACCCGGCTGGCCGATGGGCTTGCCGGTCGTGTCCGCGGGCACCAATGTCAGATGGTAAAACCTTGAATTCGAACCGTTCACCATCCGGAACCTGTACTTGCGTGGCTCTACCTCCAGATACGGTGTCGCTTTCCCGTTCACGCAAATCGTTTGTCCGAAATATTCCTGCAGCCACATCGGATGGGTTCCGTTCTGTGCGGGGGGGTAATGGAGCGAACCGTCTTCAAGAAAGGAGCGATCCTGAATCAGCAGCGGCATTTCGTACTCACCGCTTGGAAGGTTCAAGGCGTCTTCCTCCTCATCTCGAATCACATACACGCCCGCCATTCCAGCGACCACATTCAGTCGCGTAATTCCCAGCGCATGATCGTGGTACCACAATGTGGTTGCGGGTTGATCGTTGGGATAGTGGCTTGCCTTCGGATCGTACGCGCTTCCGGTTTTTCCATCGGGTGTGATCCAGGCATCCGGATAGCCGTCACTTTCCGGCAAAACTTTTGCACCGTGGACGTGCGTCACCGTCCGCACTTCCGGTACGCCCTCCTCAGATCCGTGAATTGTCGTATCGATCGGTAAAAAGTGCTTCTTCGGTAGATCGTTGATCCACTTCACGGAAAATGGTTGTCCCGTGCGAGCTTCGAATGTGGGTCCGGGCCAAGCGCTGCTGTATCCCCATACGCGCGTTGGCGGCAGGTCCCGGTGTATTTGCTGGCGAAACTCCCGTATGCGAATCTGCACCAAACTTCCCGGACGCCGTTCTGGACGAATCACCGCGGGTACCGGCAAAGCATCCACGTATGGTGTTAGGGTTTTCGGTTTTGGCCTCGCATCCGGATCCTTGCTTTGCGTACCGCGATCCGTTTTGTTCCCAGATTTTTCGAACGCCCAAGCTCGCTTTTCCTTTCCTCCTGCAAGAATCCCCGCCCCTGTCAGCAAACCCATGCGCAGCAAATCGCGTCTATCGATCTTCAATCCGTGTTTCCCCTGTGACTCTAGCGTGAAAAAAAATCTCCATCCGTCACGTACGCCCGCAAAAACAAAATGCAGTGCCGGCCAGAGCGCAAAGCCCTGACCGGCAAGCAACGTCAACGCTTGTTTGTGGCGAACTCTCCAGCGGCCGTTCAGTTCGGGGTAAAGTTCGGGTGATCGAAATCGAACATCCCGAACAAGTCGCCGAGCGCTGGAGAGTTGGTCGGCACGTAGGTGTTCCCGGGAGCATGAACGGGCTCGGGAAGATTGTCGCGGCTGCGCGAGGTAACCTTCGGCAGGCTCCAATTCCTCTCGATGAACTTCAGCAACGAAACGTGATCGTAGTACACGTGGACCACGTCACCGGTTTGCGAGTAGGGCGAAACCACCAGGAGTGGGATTCGTGTTCCGTCGCCGAAGAAATCCACCGGCTGCACGTAGCCTGAGTCGTAGTAGCCGCCGCCTTCGTCGAAGGTGATGAAGATCGCGGTTTCCTTCCACACGGCCGGATTAGCCTGCACGTCGCTGACGATCTGATGCACAAAGCCTTCGAACAGGTCGAGCTTCGAAGAGGCCGGGTGGCCGTCGGTGTAGCCGCTCGGCTTTACGATCGAGACTGCCGGAAGCGTGTTGTTTTTAATGTCAGAGTAGAGGTTTGCGGCATCCTGAATATGCGCCGTCCGCAGCGCATCGTTGGTCATGATATCCGTCGCATACTGGAACGGATTGCAAATGTTGCAATAGTCGTCGAACTGGTTCTGAGTCGCCGCTGGATTCGCCTCCGAGGCGATCGAATCCGCAACGTACAGGTTCCAATCCTCGCCGTAGTATTTGAACGAGACATTGTGTTCCATCAGCACGTCACCGATGTGACGCACCGGCACCGGCGGAATCGTAAACGGCGACACCGACAGCGGCAGAACAACGCCGTTTCCAAGATATCCCGGATTGTAGTTGTTCAGCAGATAGTAGTGGCCTGCTTCGCAGTTCGGATTCACCGGCCGCGGCAAGGATTGGAGATAGTTCACGATTGCAGGCACACCCGGCTGGGTCAGATCGGCGCAGGCGCTATAGGTTCCGCCGCTGTAGCCGTCCTGATCCCAGTAGTTGTTGGTTCCCGCCTGCGGATTGGGATCCTCGATTTCGTTGGTCGGTGGAACTGCCGCGTTGCCGTTACCGTCGGTGAACCAGATGGCATCGCCGAAGCCGAACATGATGTGGTTCGCGCCCGTTCCGCCCATCACCGACTGGTGGAAGTTGTCACTGAGCGCGTAGGTGTCGGCCAGGTGTTTGAAGTACGGAGCATCGCCGTTCTGAACATTGTAAAAGCCCATCGCCGTCGAGCCTTCGCCGGTGGTTGCCGCGGTGAACGGCGCAGGTTGCGCTTTGCCGTTGCTCCCCGCTCCGATCGTCGTTTCCACCCACGGAAAAAGGTCCGCCTGGCAGCCGCTGCCATTGGTCGCCGTGCTGACGGTCGCGTTGCAATCTTCCTGTTGCCACATTTGATAAAAACGATGTACCGGGCTCGCAGAATAATCGTCGTAGCGCAAGCCTGGTGTAAGTTGGAAGGGGCCGTCGGGGAGTGTAAAAACGTTATCGATGCGTGTGTCGGGGGACTTGGACGGCAGACCCGTCGCTCCAGTGAGCAAATCAAAATTGTAGGTGGGATACAGATTGGGCTCTGCCTTCAGCGCGACCGAAAGGCTGATGAATGGCGCCGAAGCCGTCGCGGTGTCGCTGGCAAATTCTGGCGCGCCGTCCGTCAGCGGCGTGGGAAGAGTCGTATATGCCGTTTTGGATCCTGGCGCGATCGAAAACGCTCCGCCGGATTCCGTGGCGCTGAATTGCGCCGCTTGGGAATAGTTCGGTCCGGGTGTGCCGTCCGCGTTTACGATTCCTTTGGAGAGCAGGTTCGCGACGGTCTGCCCTGTTTTGGGGACGTATGTGGCGAAGACATGGTCGAAGCTGCGGTTTTCACCGATGATGATAATCACATGTTTAATTGGTGAAGTGGTTTTTCCATCGTTGCCGCCGGTATCGGTTTGTGCGCGAAGGGGAGCTGCAACAAGCAATTGAGCTGCGACGAACATGGACAGAACTTGCTTGAAGCTCGGCAAGTTCTTTTTCCATTCAGACAGGCGCGAGTGCATCTATAAAACCTCCATCCAGGGACGTGTCGCGCAACCCCGCGGGCTGGAGGTCCGGATTACGCGCGCATCATGTGTAAGCGCTCTGTGTTACACACGCGCAACAACGTGATGAATGGAATGACAAAGTAGGAAGAAAATGGCGGAGGCTTTACGGGATTGGCGAATTGTCCGATGCGTTTGCAAATTTCAGTCGCGGATCATGACTTTTGTTTTTCGTACGCGTCGTAGCTGGTAGCGATGGCGCGGATTTCGTCGAGCGTTTGTTCCCTCCGCAGGATTCCGTTCTCCAACACCGTTTCCAGTTGATCGCCTTCCAGTGATCCGCCCGTTTCCTGCCTTACGGTCACGAACTGGCTCCCGTCCTTCAGCAATACGAAGCGGCCGGCGCGGGAGTCTTTGCCCGGATCGGTCACCGGCTGTTTGTAGACGTCGTGCCACTCGCCGTTGATGTCGATCGCCGAGCATTTCAATGCGAAACGCAGCGTGTCGCGGTTAATCTGCTGCAAAAGCGCGCCGCCCATGCCGAAGCTCCAGTTGTCCATCGACCAGCCGCGACGCGTCAGCTGGGAGATCATGTTCTGGATGGTGTAGTAGTTCACACCGTCGCCCTGGATAAAACGCACCTGTGGCGCAAGCACCTTCCAACCCTTGCGGTTCACCTCGTAGCCGAATTTGTCGGCCGCGATGTTGAAAAGCTGTTCCAGCACGGAAACGGCGTCGCCGCTGTCGGGCCGAATCACGAGCGTCCCGTTCCGCTGCATCACCTTGTCGTGCAGCTTGCCGCCCCATAGATTGCGAACCGCGTTGTAAATGTCGTAGGAATCGCTGACGCACGCCACAATGCCTTCGGGAATGTTATTCAGTATATTCTCGTAAGCATCCACTTCGTGGTCCCGGCCCCACCCCGTGATCGTGGAATGCTCCGAGGCCGGAATGCTGACTCCTGCCATGTCCGCTCCGTAGTACTGCTGGAGCAGTTCGATGGCGGGCAGATTGTCGGTACCGACAAAATTGAACAGGTGCGCGGCGCCGCCGATGGCGGCAGACTCGCGGCTACTCACGCCGCGAAATCCGAAGTCATGTAGCTTGAAAGCCAAACCCGAGGGGTCGCCCGTGCGGACCAGCGCTTCCCCGATAATCTGTTTGATCGCGCGGCTGAGCGTGCCAACCGTAATGGGGTACCAGATTTGAAGCAGAACCGTCTCCGCCCAGTTCGTCAGCCAATAAAACTCGGGATCGGTGTTCTCGATGGTAACGATCGCGTTCTGCGCGCCAACCACCGAGCCTTCCTTGACGGCTTTGACGCGGAGCGGCAGAACCCCGGAGTACTTCGCGTACAGGCTTTTCCAGCCTTCGTAATTGAAACACTTCGGATTGCTGGAAAAATGCTGGCTGGCGAATTTTGCCGCCGCCTCGATGTCCTCGGGTGTAAAAACTTTTCCTGCAAAGTTTGCTTTCAGAATGTACTGAAGGCCGGCCACTTCGGCATGATCGAAAAAACCGCCGCGGGAGCATACGTATGAATAGATGAATCTGGTGTTGGGCGGGTACTGCCACCAATGGCTGAGCTTGTAGCTGTCGGTGTTCAGGATTGGATTGAAGCGCAGAGGCTCGATGGTGGTCTCCTATCTCCTGTGTCACAGCCCTTGCTGGCTGTGTGAGAACTCCGGTCCGTTTTCACGGCGCGGCTCACAGAAAAAAGCGGGGGAGTCACAAAGGCTGCTCCAAAGTGAAAGAAATGAACAGCAACCGGTCGTCGCGCTGAATCTGCAAGACAACAGGGGTGCCCGGTTTGAGACTGGCGAGCGCTGTCCGCAGCCGGTCCAGTGTGGTCATCGGTTCGCCGTTGAGTGTCCGGATCACGTCCCCGGTAGCGAGCGGAACCTCCGCCCCGGAATCACTGGAGCGAGCCGCGACGATGATGCCAAACGGATCGCGCAGATCGGAAGCTATTTCCGCCACTTTCTTGTCGATTTCGATGCCGAGTATGCCCAGCGGGCGAACGAGATTGTTTTCCGGGTCGGCAAGCGCGCTGATCTGATCCATGCTGTCGGCGTGTTCGATCACCGTCACGTCAAACGCAAGGCGATCCTTTCCACGCAGCACTTCCAGGTGGACTTTTTCGCCGGCATTCACCGACATCAGCCGGAAGGAGAGGTATGGAATACTCTCGGCCATGCGTCCATCGATGGTCAGCAACACGTCGCCGATCCGGAGGCCCGCAGCCATCGCAGGACCGTCCGGAAGCACGTCGGACACAATCACCCCGTAGCTGCGCCCTAAATTCATTGCCGCCGCCAGTACCGGCGTGATCGTTTGCAGTCCGATGCCGATCTGCGCGCGGTGCAGGTGGCCGAACTTCCGCAACTGTTGGTAAGCGACGCTCACCACGCTGCTGGGGATGGCGAAGCCAAGTCCTTCGTTCCCTCCGGACTCCGATAGGATGAACGTGTTTACGCCGACGACTGCTCCATCCACGTTCACCAGCGGGCCGCCGGAATTGCCCGGGTTGATCGGAGCATCGGTCTGGATGTAGACCATCGGCGAATCAGGATCGGTCTGGCGGGCAACCGATGAAATGACACCCAGAGTTACAGTGTTGCGTAATCCTTGGGGACTTCCAAAGGCCAGCACGACCTCGCCTTGATGCAAATTGCGATAAGCCGCGATCGGCAGCGCCTCCAGTTTTACATTGTCCACTTTCAAGAGCGCGAGGTCGATTTCGCGGCTCACCCCTACTACCCGAGCAGGCACGATATTCGTTTTTGTGGAGAGCAGAGATTGCAGCGAACCGTCGGGATTGCCAGAGGGCAAAACCACTTGAACGACCTGGGCTCCGGAGACAACGTGGGCGTTCGTAATGATGTAGCCATCCGGATCGACTACGAAGCCCGAGCCAATGGCTCTTTGCCTGCCAATCACCACGCCGGTGTTGCCGTGGCTCTCCTCCACAGTGCCGTAACCCGCGACAAGGATCTGCACCACGCTGGGTGATACTTTGCGGATCAGTGTGTCCACCGACTCGTTGAATTTGTGAAGTGTGTCGTCGGGACGAGTCTGCGCGGGGGCCGGCCGCGGACCGTACAGTGCTGCCGCGAGGCACAGCGCGATGGCGGCGGAAGTGGATCGGAAGCCAAACCGGCGAGTCCTGGATGTTGGCATGGGCGAATTCTCCTGGGGTGGTCGGCCCGAAAGGCGTGGGTTGCGACTGCTCATTAGACTACAACCAGCGGAAAAATACCGCCGAATGGGATGCAGTCCGCGTGCGTCGTGGAGCCACTCGGCTTCGCGGCCTGGCCTAGAAGTGCTCTAGCTGGTGGTCGTGGAGCCAGTTTGTCTCTGCGAACTTCGGAAGAGGCGTCCGACCTCCAGAAGCATCGACAAAGCGGTCACGACGGCGAGACCGATCCACGTATAGCCGAGACATTGGTTCAGGATATCAACGGTGCGGAGGTAGCTTTCGGTGGAAACTCCCGGTCGATCCGCCAGAACGACCCAGTTACCCGTTCTCAGCAGGAATAACAAAATGGTCATCCAGGCAAGACTATTGATTATCCGGAAGGCGGATCGAAACCGAACCCAGTCCGGGCGAATCAGGTTGATGCCGGCTTGCGCCATCCCCGCCAGCGCGCACAGAACTACCGGCCAGTAGAACTGGTGCCACACAGGCGCGGGCTTGATAAAGGCCGCGGCAGGCCCAAAGATCATGAACGGAGACGCCTGCATGACCCGAAGCCAACCGATCGCGACTCCCCAGGCCACGAATTGAGCAACCGAATCAAACTGAGAGACCTGGCGAGGTTTCTGTGTGGAGCTCCACGTGCTTTTCCAGGTGGTTTCCATACCGAAGGCTGGATGCCAGGTATGCTTAGTCCTTTGGGGTCCCAGCGGTCCTGGAGCTTGGTCCAGTGGCGGTCCGCGATGCTAAAAATCAGCGTGATAACCCCAAATTGAATCAGGAATTGATAGAGCAGCGTCGATAAAGCCTTGACCACCGTGACGGAGTGGCCGCCGGCGAACAACGCCGTCAAGACCATGAGGATGACGATGCCGGTGAGCCCTAGATTGAACGACAGCACCCTGATGTAGAAGGGAAACAGCACGGGTCCGATCCACTGGCGGCCGAAGGACACGCTGCGCTGGTCTTGGCGATAGCGGCTGGCGACCAGCAGCGGGTGGCCGAGCTGTTTCAGGATGGCCTGTAGGTCCGCTTCGTTGAGCGGCTTGCCGAGCTCGGTTTCATTGTCTACGATCTGCGAGTGGATGTTCTCCGAGAGCTCGCTGACGATGTCGTCGCGTTGTGCAGCCGGCAGGCAGCTTTGGACCGACTTGAGATACTGATCGAGAAGTTCCATAGCGGCTCCTTACGTGCCAAAAACTTGATATGCAACTAGACCTAGGCGAGCGATCTCCAAGAGAAGCTGGAGGGAGGCGAGCGTCACCTGCTCGACCGTGTTCAGAACGGCAGGTCCGGCGGCAGCCAAGATGCCGGCGCCGAGGATCACCCACAGTCGCCGCGACATCTCGGCTCCGGGACGGCAGGCCGCGAAAGTGGTGACGGTTTGACTTCCGAGCGCGAAGTAGGTGGTATCCGTATTGCGATCCAGGAGTTGCATGATGTTACCCTTTGACCATTTGGCGGAGCGAAGAATCGATGCTCTTCCACTCCGCCAGAAGCTGCTCAAGGATCAGTTTTCCGTCCCGCGACAGGACGTAAAAGCGCTTGTTACGCTTATCTTCCTCGCGCCATTCGCTGACCAGGAGACCTTGAGTTTCCAGTCGGCGAAGCAACGGATAGAGAGTGCCTTCGTCGATGGCCATCCCACATTCAGCAAGTGCCTTCCGCAGCGTGTACCCGTATTGCTCCGAGCGCAGCTGGGCCAGCACCGCAAGGATCAGCGATCCGCGCCGCAGCTCGGACCGGAGGTTTTCGAAGACGTTGGGGTCGCTGGTCATATACTGTGCGTCATCTACTGTACTTCACATACTGTACAACACACAGTATTGTTTGTCAAAGAAAATTTTACGCGTGATTCATTTTCCTGCGGTTAACGTGCGCGGAGTCTTCGGCGGAGTTTTGTGAAGCCGCTTGCGGACGCAAGACCGGTTGGACGACGAACAACCTGCAATTCCTGCGGGCGGGTAGTGCGTGGGCGGCACGGCGTTTGCAGATGGCGGTGGGAGATGAAGGCGGGAGATGCGACGATTCAAATTGCCTTGGATAAACGGGGCTATTTAGGCGAATAAATCGATGGCGCGACTACTGACTACGGAAGACCGTCGGCTCGAAGATGATCGGACACGCAAGAGGTATTGGAAGCGCTGGGGGCCTTATCTTTCCGAGCGGCAGTGGGGAACTGTCCGCGAGGATTATAGTCGCGGCGGCACCGCATGGGAATACTTTCCGCATGATCACGCGCGTTCGCGCGCTTACCGCTGGGGCGAGGATGGAATCGGCGGGATCAGCGATCGTCATCAACTGATTTGCTTCGGGCTGGCGCTTTGGAATGGGCGCGACCCCATTCTGAAGGAACGGCTGTTCGGATTGAACGGGCACGAGGGCAATCACGGGGAAGACGTCAAAGAGTATTACTTCTATCTGGACTCCACGCCCACGCACACCTACATGCGGATGCTTTACAAGTATCCGCAAGGCGCATTTCCCTACGAGCAACTCGTAGAGGAGAACCGCCGGCGCGGCAAGGAATCACCGGAATACGAGTTGGTGGACACCGGCATATTTGCGGAAGGCCGATATTTCGACGTGTTCGTGGAATATGCAAAGGCGAATGTGGAAGATATCCTGATCAAGATCACGGCGGTGAACCGCGGTCCGGAACATGCTGAGCTGAAGATTTTGCCGTCTCTTTGGTTTCGCAACACGTGGTCCTGGGGCAAGGATTTGCGGCGGCCGATGGTGCGCGCCGGTATCTGCGTGCCGGGCAGCGTCTGTGCGGAGTTACAGCACTGGCAGTACGGGAAGCGCTGGCTGCTCTGCGCCGGAAATCCGGAGCTGCTCTTCACGGAGAACGAAACAAATCAGCAAAGACTGTTTGGCGGAAAGAATCGCTCTTACGTCAAAGATGCGTTCCACGCGTACGTGACGCAGGGGGACAAAGCGGCCGTAAACCCGAAACAGGTGGGGACGAAAATGGCCGCGCTTTATCCAGTCGCGTTGGGGCCGGGCGAGAGCGCGACGCTGAAGCTGCGTCTGATGGACTTGGAACCGCTCGCTTCGATGACCGAAAGTTCCGGCATGATCGGGACGATCCCGTCGCCTGCGCACGCCGAGCGAGCCGAGGGCGTTCCGGGATCGAATGATTTCGGTGACGGGTTCGATGGTGTGTTTGCCGCGCGGCAAAAGGAAGCCGACGAATTTTACGCCTCCCGCATTCCGAAAGAGTTGTCCGACGATGCGAAGTCCATCATGCGGCAGTCTTTTTCCGGCATGCTCTGGTGCAAACAGTTCTACCACTACGACGTGCGCACCTGGCTGGACGGCGATCCCGCCGGTCCGCCTCCGCCGAAGGAGCGCCTGCAGGGGCGGAACAAGGACTGGACGCATCTGTACAACGACGACGTCATCTCCATGCCTGACAAATGGGAGTATCCGTGGTACGCGGCCTGGGACCTGGCGTTCCACTGCATTCCGATCGCTCTGATCGATCCCGATTTTGCGAAAGAGCAACTGATCCTGCTCCTACGCGAGTGGTACATGCACCCGAACGGCCAATTGCCGGCATACGAGTGGGCCTTCGGCGATGTGAATCCTCCCGTGCACGCGTGGTCGGCGTGGCGCGTCTACAAAATTGAGCGGCGGGTGCGCGGCGTGGCCGACCGCGGCTTCCTCGAGAAAGTTTTTCACAAGCTCCTGCTAAATTTCACGTGGTGGGTCAACCGCAAAGATCCCGATGGGATGAATATTTTTCAGGGCGGATTTTTAGGCCTCGACAACATCGGAGTATTCGACCGCTCCGCGCCGTTGCCGACCGGAGGCCACCTCGAACAATCCGACGGCACCAGTTGGATGGGCATGTATTGCCTGAACATGATGGCCATCGCCCTGGAGCTCGCAAAAGAGGATCCCGCTTACGAGGATGTGGCCAGCAAGTTTTTCGAACACTTCGTGAACATTGCCCACGCCATGAACGATATGGGCACGAACGGCAGATCCCTTTGGGACGACACGGACGGCTTCTACTACGACGTGTTGCAACTCCCCAGCGGCGAAGAGTATTTCGTCAAGATCCGCTCCATCGTCGGCCTGATCCCGCTATTCGCGGTGGAAACCCTGGAGCCCGAAATTGTAGACCGCCTCCCGGGCTTCAAACGCCGGATGCAATGGTTCATCGACAATCATTCCGATGTGCCCGAACACATCGAGATGACCGAGCGTTCGGCGCGCGGCGTGCGTCGACTCCTGTCACTGGTCAGCCGCAAGCAATTGAAGCGGGTGCTGTCGCGGATGCTGGATGAGACTGAGTTCTTGTCTCCCTACGGTGTCCGCGCGTTGTCGCGGTATCACCTCGATCATCCGTACGAGGTGACCGTCGACGGCCGTACCAATAGCGTGCAATACGAACCCGCGGAATCGACGACCGCGCTGTTCGGCGGAAATTCGAACTGGCGAGGGCCCATCTGGTTTCCCGTGAACTATCTCCTGATCGAGTCTTTGCAAAAGTTTCATCATTATTATGGCGAGGATTTCAAGGTCGAATGCCCGGCTCGCACCGGGAAAGACTGCAATTTGTGGCAGGTGGCCGCCGAGATTTCGCGCCGTCTCGTCCGTCCTTTCCTGCGTGGCGACGACGGCCGCAGGCCCGTTTACGGTGGAACCGAAATATTCCAGAACGATCCGCACTGGAGAGACCTGATTTTGTTCTACGAGTATTTTCATGGTGATGACGGCGCCGGCCTCGGTGCAAGTCATCAGACCGGGTGGACCGGCTTGGTGGCGAAGTTGATCGAACAGAGCGGTGAATAACGCGAGCGCAATCCGCTTTGAGCCGGCGCGAGCCGAGCACGCCGACGTCTTCTTGGCGATGATGGGTGCTCTGGAAGCGGCCGATCCGGGGACCACTCCGTTCGACGAACCGCGGCGCCGTGCTATTTTTCAAGAGTTCGTACGCGACAACACCTATGGCCAGGCGTGGCTCATTCTCGAAGGAGACCAGCATGTCGGTTACCTGGTGCTGACTGTTTCGTTCTGCGTGCGTGATTTACAAGCCCTTTGCAATCAGCTAACTATATTTATTTTCAATTGTTTTGCTGTTTGGTACCAGGACTCTATCGGACAAGGACGGACACAAAACAGCGAAAAGTGGTAGCAATTGGTAGCAATATCGAAGAACGTTGGAGATGTCCGCGAGAAGCCTCGATCTTGGATACGTTCGCGGATTTGCTCGATGGCTTCGGAGTCGCCGCTCTGGATCATGTCGATTACCTTCCTTCCAGTATACCCGGAAGTTCCCGCAAGCGGCGACTTCAAGGGTCAGCGCGTCACTCCCGGCACTTCCCGCCAGCAGTAATCACTGGCATTATGCACTTTTTATGCACTGCTTTGTAACTTGCTGTTTTCAAACGGTTTATTCTGTCACTTTGCCTTAAAGAGGCTGGCCAGTTGGTCAGTGTTGTATTTAGATGTTAAGTAAACAATTTGCTTGACGAAATCCGTGCGCAAGCGTACGTTTCGGTTGATTCGGTTTTTATCTAGCTCGAAGTGCTCCCCCGGTTCGTCAGAACCTGAGCCCATTCCAAGCAAGAACAACCGAGTATGCTGCTGCTGGGAAAATCACGCGGCCAGCCGTAGGCCCGCCCTTTTAAGGATTGGCATCATGAAGCTTTTCAAGCAGCGAGAAAGGCACCAGAAGGTCCGAATTTGAAAGCCGAAGAAAAGGAAGCATTACATGGCGAATCTCACGGCGAAGGAAGTCATGCTCGATCTCGGAATCTGCCGGAGAACGCTCCGACGATACTGCCGCGACCGCAAGATCAATTACTTCGTGTACAGCGGGAAAGTAATGTTCGCTCCCAGCGCCGTGGAGCTTTTCAAGGCGAAATATTTGGTACGCGCAGCCTTCTAGTCGGCGGGGCCGCGCGGATTGGAGGTGTTGGTCGTGAAGCAAGGATGAGCGAATGTGGCTCACGAGACCGGAGGTTGCCCGGGTCGAGAATCAAAATGAAAAGCGGGCTACATCGCATCATTTTTATTACGGCAGTGCCGCCAGTGGCCCGGCGCAGAGGAAGAGGAAATAAATGAAGAAGATGAATAAGGGAGTGACGCACGCGAAGCAAGTTACCAAGTACGCTCCAAGTACAACCAATATTGTGGGCGCGGCGGTTGAGATTCTGGAGGCTGAAAAACCCATGACCTTGCGCCAGTGCTTTTATCGCCTGGTGAGCCTTGGGGTTCTTGAAAACACGCGAGCCAAGTACCAAAGTCTCAGCACCATTCTGACTAAGGCTCGCAATGGACGCGTCGAACGTTTTTAGTCCAGCGCGTCCGCAGTACGTTGTTTCCTACTCCAAAGAAGATGGGTGCGGGCGCGTGATTCTCGGCGGGCGGGAGGCTGGTCAGGCGTGTCCTCTGAGTTTTAAACCCAGACCTGTCTGAGTTTAGAAGTGAGGTGATCGTGGCGAAGAGCGAATGGAAGAGTACGACCGATATTGTGGACGCGGCGGTTGAGGTGCTGGAAGCTGAGAACCCGATGACCCTGCGTCAGTGTTTTTATCGACTGGTGAGCCTTGGGATTC
>Ga0181522_10000151_pt1 | contig 55637 bp, 43 predicted proteins | sample PEATcosm2014_Bin_27_FD_121103 | JGI IMG/M metagenome (GOLD analysis project Ga0181522, IMG submission 121103) | Peatland microbial communities from MTU Mesocosm Facility, Houghton, MI, USA - PEATcosm2014_Bin05_10_metaG | ecosystem: Environmental > Terrestrial > Soil > Wetlands > Peat | place...
CAGGGGACCGATCCTGCGCAGCCATTCTTCGGGCAGCATTCCGTAGCTTCCGTCATCGAGCTGCACCATGTTGTTGCCACGACGCAGGGCCGCGAGCAATTCTGGCAATCGCGCCTTGGTGTTGCCGTAATCCACTTCGCCGTGCAATTCGAACCAGTCCACGCCGCTCGACACTTCGAGCCGGTACGCTCCCGGGCGGCGGAAGATTTTTCCCTCGGCGTCAATGTGCCATCCCGCCTCGACCAGCGACCGCACGATTCGTGGCAGCCTGCTCGCCGCGCACCCGCGGGCAGGATCGGGTTCCCAATAACTCACCTGGCCTCGTTTCACGCCCAGTTGATCGAGCAATGCATTGGCCGCTGCTTCGGCGTCGAAATCGCGGCGCAGAAACCGCCGGCTCGGAGCGTCAAAGAAGCCCCGCGTGGGATTGAGCTCCGACACAATCCGGTTGTCGTAGGCAAACGAGAGCTCCGCTTTGAGGCGCCCTGGTCCCGAGCGAGTCGGCGCTTGGGAAATTTTCAGCCGCGGAGCGGGAATTGACACCAGTTCCTCGTACCGCATTTCCTCTGGCACAGTCAGTGGCGGCAGGTTCCGGGAGCAGAGCAAGGTGGCCAGGAACTGATCTTTTTCGCTCTCGGGAGCCACAATCGAGCGTTTCTTGCGAAGAGCTGAAATCCACTCAAACGAAGCTTCCCGGGCGCATCGTGACACTCGGTCCCCGGTAATTACAAGGCCAGGCGCGACAAGAACCGGGTCCGTCAGTTTCATTCGCTCTTCGCCGCGCTCGAAAAATCCGGTGAGCGCACACTGTCCGTCTTCCGCCTTGCCCAACTCAAGCCCAAAACTCCAAGCCTCGCCGTCATCCCAGGCCAGCGCCAGCAGAGCTTCGGGCTCGTTCTCAGGCCGCAAGTAGCAGCGGCCAGTTCGGACCATGAGAGGCATGAGCAAAGCGCTCAGTGCAGGCGGAAGCATGGACGATTCGGGAAGAAGATCATAACGATCCAGGTATCCATAGGCGTGCGCCTGTGTTCCAGCGAGCGGCGACAATATTTGCTGGTCTTCGCTTAGCGGGAGATGCCGAATCTGGCTGCGCTTCATCGCGAGCGGCTGGTGGCGTGTCCAGCTGCCATCTTTCTTACGATCACGAGATTCCAGCCTGAGGCACAGTCCGCCGTCCGAGAGATACGTTGCAAGGTCCACGATGTATAGAATCTCCCGCTTAGCCGGCCACGTGGACTTTGTCGCGGCCGGAGGCGAGCCGGAAGCGACGATCTCGCTGAATTGCTGTTGCCACGATGGCGATTCCTGCACCCGCTCTCGAGGGGTGACCGGCACGCGCGAGCGGGCAACCGGGTCTCGCCAGCTGGCCTTTGGCGTCTTGAGATCAGCGGCGTCAAAGAACAATTCGGAATCGTCGCTCAACACCAGTTGCGGCGCGGAAGCAGCCACAGAGAGGCCGCCCTGTGCCTCGGCTGCCAGAATCGCGGCCCAGAGGTGCTTGCAGGGGACGCCATTGTCTGCAAAGTAGGGGCAGTCACACCAGACCGACAGGGTTCCGTCCCTGAAATTCAGCTCTACATCATAAGTCTGCGAACCGCGCACCCGGGCGCGCAATTCGCTTTCAGAAGCCTGCTCAATATGGACTTGGTTGTGCCAATAATATTCTTCGCCCCGATGCCGGACGTTCGTGGTGAATTGGGGTGCCAGTTTAGCGGAAAGATTCAGGGACATGGTTGAGGCCCGACGGCATTTTATCGAATCCGAGAAGTGCCAGTATAAGCGCGAGTTGGATCGAGATGGGCAGGATTATCTCATCGACAGGCGGAAAATCTCCTGGCGTCGCAAGACCTGCCGTCGCCGCCAAAGTTGACATCATGGACACTTCGCGACGACTGATTTCAAAGAACTTGTCTGTTTCGAACACCGTCCGGCGAATGGAATGCGCACTGCCCGCGGCAGATGACGGCAGATCATCGTCGCGCGTCAATCGTCGCGCGTCAACGGCTCCCGGGAACAAGCTTCGCCGATGCAAAGGCGGCCTTCTGACATGTGAATAACATGAAAGTATGCTTGTAGCATGGCCAAGCTGATTCAGCTTCGTAATGTCCCCGATGCCCTGCACCGCGGCCTGAAGGCTCGCGCTGCCATGGCAGGGATGTCGCTTTCGGACTGTTTGTCAGCCGAAATCAAGGAAATCGCAGAGCGGCCAACGCTTGCGGAATTGCGGGAACGTTTGCACAAACGCAAGCCGGTTTCCTCAGAGATAGCGCTCAGTTGCTCCGAGAAGAGCGCGAAGCGCGATGATCGTCCTGGACGCGTCTGCCACGGTTGACTGGTTTCTTCAGACATCCGTCGGGCGGCGCATCGAGAAGCGAATTTATTCGCGTAACGAAACCCTGTACGCGCCTCACCTCCCGGATCTTGAGGTCACGCAGGTATTCCGGCGTCTGGCATCGCAAGGAGTGGTCTATCGACATCGTGCGGACGAGGCGATCCGCGATCTGCTCGATCTCCGTATCACTCGATATCCTCACCTCGTGCTCCTGCCCCGCATCTGGCAGCTCCGTCGCAATGTTTCTGCCTATGATGCCGCCTACATCGTGCTCGCCGAGAAACTCGGAGCTGCGCTAGTGACCAGGGGCGCTCGAATCGCTTCTCTTTCGGGCCATGCGGCACCCGTCGAACTCTCTTAATGCAACGCATCGCCATACGCACTCCTCGGTTTAGGCGACAACCGTCAGGGCGCTACGTCTTAGTGTCTTGTTTTCAGACTCTCAAGAATCTTGGCCAAGATGGGCCAAGGTGGTGCCAAGGCGGCATTCGGATGCAAGGGCGAGGAGTCAACCTGAAGTTTGGCTGATCGCGACTCCGGGCAAACCATCGTCTCGGGCGCGCCCATCGTGAGGCCGTTGTCAGTCAGTCGAACGCCAGCCGAAAATCTTTCGACGGGCGCCACGGCGTTTATACTGTTCGCTTGGAGAACGCCGATGGGCGGTCTGGATCCATGCCGAAGGCCGGTTCGTGGCGTCAAAGACAAAGACAACGACAACGACAACGACCGCAGAAAGGCTGATCGCCTGACTCGAACATTCCGACCGCTCGCCGACGAGACAGCGTGTGGACACCTCGTTGGAGACGACACCAGCGGGCTCAACGCGTCGAATTCCCTGTCACCATGGCGAAGATAAACACAACCAGGTCGAAGGACTCAGAAAGCGGCAAATTGCGGATCGGCGATGACTGGAATGCGATCCGTATCATCGCTCTTTCGCAAAGCAATCCGCTCAAGGCCATCGCGGAGTTCGTCGAGAACTGCATCGATGCGCACGCCAAGACCATTGCCATCACGCGTGGCCGCGAGCACGGAGAGCACTATCTGACGGTGAAAGATGACGGCGACGGCGTCCCCCGTGATCCCGACGGGCTGCCCGACTTCAAATACGTCGCGACTCATATCTGCGACTCGATCAAGCGACGCCTGAAGGCAGACGGCTCCGCAAGCGGGTTGCAAGGGGAATTCGGCATTGGACTGTTGAGCTTTTGGACCGTGGGCGAGAGGCTCACGATGACTTCTGGCGGTGCCGATCAACGCCTCTATCAGATGGCTATGAACAAAGGCGATCCACGCTACACCGTGAGCCCGCGACGCGTGCTCTTTGCCGACCCCGGTACCGAGCTGAAGATCAGTCCCTTGCTCGACGGCATCCGTAGCCTGAGCGGCGAGAAGATCCAGTGGTATCTGGCGGCGGAGCTGCGCGACCGGATCCGTGCCACCCAGGTTCGTATCACCGTGATCGACAAGCTGGCGCGCAAGCAGTACCAGGTCGAGCCGCGGCAGTTCGAAGGGCGCTTGCTCCACCAACTGCCGGCGGTTCGATCTCCCTTCGGCGAGGCGTATGCCGAACTGTATCTCACGGAACCGGCCGAGAACGGACGGGTCTCCCTTACCCGAGGGGGCACGCGGGTGATCGACGATATCGGTACGCTGCCCGGTCTGGAGCGCGCTCCCTGGAACTCCCGTTACTTGCAGGGTCTGGTCGACGTGCCCTACCTGAATCTCACTCCTGGTACCCGTTCCGGGATCGTCCACGACGAACGTTACGGGGCATTTGCGGAAGCTCTCGGGCCACTCGAAGCACACCTCAATGGCGTCATCGAGGCGCAGCGGCGAGCCGAGGAAGAACAGGCGAACCGGGAGTCTCTGCGCGCCATCCAGCGTGCGTTTCGTGAGGCCATGCTGGCCTTGCCGCCCGAGGAATACGATTGGTTTGACATCCAGTCACACTCGCCCCAGGCGGTCGGTGGTGGCGAGCTGTCGGAGCGCCGTGTGGAGCCATCCGGGGAGAGCGAGGGGCCGGTCGCGGGTGTGCCGGAACCGAGCGGAAGCGAATCCGCCCAGCGTCAATTCTTCGACTATGCCGGGCCCTTGCGCACCGTCCTGATTTCGCCAGCGGCGAGCACATTGACCGTGAACCAGAGTCGGCGCTATCGCGCACTGCCCCGGGATCGCTCGCGCCGGCGAGTCGAGCAGGATTTGCTATTCAGCTGGGCGATCGCGGAAGGAAGCGGCGTGCTCTCGTCCGCCTCCGATCAGGAAGTCAGCTTCCAGGCGCCGTCCACACCCGGGCTCGTGCGTCTGGCCGTCACCGCCTCGCAAGGCGATGTGAGCTGCGGCGCGGAGGCACTGATCACGGTCACCGATAGCCTCGACGCGGCTGTCGGCCCTGCGCTTGTCAATGCGCGCGGCTTGCCGGGCTACACTTTTGAACGGGCCGCCGGGGAACTGTGGCGCTCGCGATTCGATGCCGAGCGGAACCTGATCGTCGTGAATAGCGGGCATCGCGATTTTGTCTTCGCCACGCGCAGCCGCGCCCTCCAGTTGCGATATCTGGTGCGGCTTTATGTCAAGGAATTGGTGCTCAAAAACTTCAGAGGACTGCCAGCCGAACAATTGATGGAACGCATGATTGAGCTCTCACTCTATGTTGAAGAGAAATTGAAACCTGCCTGACGATTGGATCGGGACTCGGCCCTCGCCCGGAGCCTGCGCTGAATCAGGCACCAGGGCGCTCATTCCGGTTCCACCGGGCGGATAGGAGTACGACGACTTTGCCTCCCGCCGCCGCCACTGTAATCGCACCGTCAGCACCTCGTAACCGCACCGTCAGCACTTCGGACCGCTTTGGCGCGGACGCCGCGCACCGTGCTTCAGGCGCTGTCGCTTCGACGCTCCTGCCTGGCGGCACGCCGCTCTTCTTTTCTCGCCGCTTCAACCCGACAGCGCTCCTCGATAGACACGACGTTGTCGGGAGCCGTCTTGCCGAAACGCTCGAAATAGAGTTCTTCGATGAACCGGGGAAGTGGCAATTTCCACGGCTCCTGTTTGTGGTTATCGATCTTGCCCAGTTTCTTCGGGTTCAACCCAAGCTCCCGGGCCATCTGTACCTGGCTGTGAGATAAATGGCGTCGCTTTCGCGCCTCGATCCATTCCTGCATTTTCTGATTGGTTTTGCTTTTCTTCGACATACGCTACGCTTCTCCCCGAGTCAAAATCCGGTTCATGAAAAAGGTCGGGCGAGGCTCGGCTCTTTGGCTGCTGGCTGTAACGCGAGTTCACGTCGACCGGCTCCCCGATTATCCCTCCCGGAAATCACGTCGGCAATTCGCCGCAAGGACTCATTGGCGTAGTCGCCGACGGACAGAATCACAACCAGGCGTGCTTTCGCTCGACTCAGCGCGACGTTGATCAAACGGGGCCCTTCGACAGGATGCCCCAGCAATCTCTCGCCAGTCGCGATCACTGGATCGAAAATAACCGTGTGATATTCGCTCCCTTGCGCTCGATGCACGGTGCTGACCCGGACCTTGGCCTGTCCAGCATTGCGGAGAAAGGCTTTGATCAGCCCCCGCTGTGCTCGATAAGGAGTCAGGACGAGCACGTTCTCCTCACCGACCTGGCCGGCAAGAGAAGGAACGATCCGTCCGATATACTCGGCGGACTTGTAGCGTGTGCCAATGCCATATTTCGTCCGTTTGAAGTCGCCTTCCGCAGCGCACTTTTCGAGGTGCACGCGGTCGGTGCCGATCCCGGGGACGAACGGCGCGCGTCTCTCTCTACTCCATTCCGCGTCGGTCCGGCACTTCTCGGCGACGATCAACTCGCCGTCATAGAACACGTAGCTGACGATGTCGCAAATCTCTTCCGCCATACGGGACTGTTCATTCAGGAAACAGCGGTTCCGTGGGTTCATGTACTTGAACATGGATACACCAAGCCACTTCTTGGCATCGGGGTGCACCGACCGCACAATCGGTGCAAGCTGCTTGTGGTCGCCGGCAAAGATGACTCGCCGACCAAGGGGCGCCAACACCAGGGCATGGGGCAGGCTGACCTGGCTTGACTCATCAAACAGGATGAGGTCGAAGGGCTGGCGAGCCCGTAGAGATTTGTACGAAAATGCCGCTCCGGTCGTGGTCATCGCGGCCACTTGCGCCTGATCGATGGGCTTCGGTATCTGTGCCCGAAGAGCGCTGATCCTGTCTTTCCAGGTGGCGTATGCGGCCGCATTGCTTCGGTCCGGCATCTCTGTTTCAAGCTCGGCAATCCGCCGAACCAGATCGCTGTCAACGACTGGCAACAAGTGTTCCCGGCCTTTGTAGTTGGCGGCGACGAAGTGCGTTCCGATTCGTTTGCAGCGCTGGCGCGATTCGCGAGCCGCGGGATCGGTCCGCTCGAGTTCTTCAAGGCTGCGGTCGACCGACAGCAAGGCGATGTCGACCGCCCAATTCGTCGTCGAAAGAAGCAGGATTCTGGCCTGCGGCCTTTGGCGGAGGTACGACGCCAATATGGCGCCCACGGTGTAGGTCTTCCCGGTGCCGGGCGGTCCCCAAAGAAACCCGAACTCTCGATCGAGCAGCCCAAACGCCTGTCTTTGCCGATTCCTCAATTTGGGGAAGCCTCGAACCGATCGCACATCGAGGAGAGGGGAGTAATTCAGAGCGGTGACTTTTTCAAGCCAACCGAGACTTGCCTCTGCAAAGAGCGGCGATTTCCAAAGGTCCCTCAGCGCCTCCAGATACCGCGGCGGGTGAAGCACGATCTCGCCGCCTTTACGGGGTGGTGGGCCGCTCAGGTACCGGATGTTGATCTGGTCGTGTTCGGCGGAGACGGAGAGGACGTCAGCGGTTCCCTTCGGCGGCCCCGGCCACCACGCCGCGGCACCCTCAAGGCTCTCGTCCAGTCCGTGAGAAGAATCTGCCGCATTGATGAATATCCTGAACAGCGCCGGGCCGTCCGGCTTCACGTCGGAAACAGCGTACTTTAGCGGCTTGCCGCTTACCCTCAGCTCTTCTTCGAGAGCATCAATGATTTCGCGCTGCGACATAGATTCTGGACGCTGCAACCCGGGCTTCGGAGCCCCCCAGGACACCCTGGCCGGGTGCGAAGTTTCTGGAACCTCACCCAGTGAGTTGCACTTCTGCGGCTCAAAGACGGAGGATCCTGGTTCGCGCTACGGAGAATCAAGGCTTGTGACACCCGCGTGACGCGCAACCTGGCCCCGACCGGCAAGGTTGACGATGAGTTACGTGGTTGCGGCGTGGCCTGGCGACTTCGACTGACAGGTCCGGCTGCCACGATTTTCTCGGAACATTCATGGGTTGGGCACTGCGGCTTCCAGCGCGACCGGCGAACGACTGCTCGTGTGCGCAAACCTTGCCACCGGCAACGGAATGGCTCGCGGAACATAATCCGCAAGCAGGAATACGAAAATCCAGAAATACAAGCAGAGATAGGAGCCGGCGGCAAAAAGCGAATCCTCGAAAATACCGAGGACGACACCCGACACGACGACCATAGCCAGGGGCAGCGAGTAATCGCACGGATCGGAAGTTCGACGCGTCCAGACACAGACTTTCCACACGTTGAACAGAGCCATGGCGAGGAGCGCCGCAAAGGGCCATACTCCCAACAAGCCCTGCCACTCTACGATCGTAATGTAGCTACTGCCGTGTTCACGAGAGCCCACGGTTGAAATAACGGTTCCGAACCCGGTTGCGGCATCTTCGCCGGTCGCGCTCGTGCCATAGCCCGTGCCGAACAATGGGTGCTCCTTGATCGAAGCGATCGACTGATCCCAAGGCTCCTTTCGCGAACCCAGCAATCCCTCGTCCTTGTGTCCCTTGTAGAGAATTTCGTCCTTCAAGTCCTCGAACTGGTTACTCAAGCTGACGGGAGCCAATACCCCACCGATTGCAACCACAAACAAAACCAGCGCCACTGCCTTCATCATTAACCTGTACTGGCGCAGAACCACGAAAAACATCACGGTTACGACCACCGCCGAAGCCATGCCGGCCCGGGTCATGCTGACCCGCACCAGGTAAGCACAAAGGAGGACCGCCAATAGCCTCCGAAGCTTCAGTTTTCGGCTGTCGCTCGTTGACCACGCCCACAACAAGACCGGAAAAACTCCGACACTCATCGCTGCGCCGAGCGCGTTTGGATTACCCCAGACATTCGCGCCCAGAATGAAAAGGCAGATCGCCGCGGCATAAACCGTAATCTCACATCCCAGAATCAGGCCGCGGAAAAAATTGGCTTCACGACCGATGATCGCCAATCGAGCACCGGTAGCGCAGTAAAGAAAAAGAAGCAACAGGCTTAGAGACTTGAGGGCGGCCACCTGAGCAAACGGAGAGATCGTCGCGGAGGCAAAAGCTGCGCAGATGCAAAACAAAGCTACCAGATGAATCGCGCGGAACGGCGCGCGCGGTGCCCTTTGCCAAACAAAAAACCCGATCGATGCACCGGCAAAGAGCAGCACCCAGCGTCCGCTCTTTCCCACCCCCGAAAGCGGAAGGCGCATGCCCGCCCAGAGAAAAACGATGATCAGCGCACCGAAAAAACGCTGCTCAAACTTCCAGAGGAGGACGACGAGCACCTCCAGGCCAATGATCTCACCGAGAAAGGAAACGTCGGTCAAGTACCAGGAATGAGTGTAGAAAAAATGCAAAACCAGCGCCGATCCGAGCGCCATCGCAGCCCACTGCCAGGGTCTCAAGGAATTCATCAAGCCCCCGCACCGGCGGAAATCGCGCCGCGGGCCGGACCAGCAGGGCGTCTGCCAGACGGGAAACCGGGACGCCCTTCCCGGCTGCGGAGGCTCCCTTGCTGGAGTTCGCGGAAGCGCAAAACACCGACGATCGCCGACCCGCGTCGATCCGGATTTCGGGGTACAACCGAACCCTCATTCACTTCCACTCTCCAATTCGGCGCGGGCATCAAGCAGGGCCAAAAACCCCTTTTTCCACCCCAAAAGGATACAACGCCAAGGCGGATTCGGTTGCCCTCGACCCCCTCGAAATTCGTCGAGGGCAGATTATGCCACAGGCGGGAAGGTGCATTTTCGACGAATGCCATCCAAACTCACACGGCCCGCATATGGGAGACTGGTTTCTCCTGCAAAAGCAGTTCTGTCGCCTGCACCCGGCGGTCCGAATGAAACCAGCGTTGCACAACGTTGTCACAGAGAAAATTAGCCAACGCCAGCAGGCTCATTCCCTGGTGATGAACCATCCAGGAGCGGACCAACTCACAACGACCGCGCCCAAAGCCCCTCCGCGAGCCGGTATAGTCGGCTGCTTCATAGAAGCCATAGGATCCAAACCATCCGAGCGCATCCATGCGCCGCAGATTGCGCAGCGCGGCCTGGCGATCAACCGTCACGGCCAGAAACGTAGAGTACGGCGAAACGATTAATGGGTCCGTTTCGTTTTTCTTCAGTGCAAGTTTCGGAACGCCGAACGCCTCGTAATGGTAATCCCCGACTTCATTGCGCTTCGCGCACGCAGATTCCGAAATACCCCAGAGAATCCCCTTGCTGGCCGCGTACGCCTGTTGCGATCGCACCGCCGCCAGGCTCGCGCGATCGAGCAAGGTGTTGGGATAGCTGCGCATCCATATCGAGGGCATCAGGTACTCGAACATCGTTCCGGTCCAGGAGAGCATCACCGGTCGGCCGTGATCGCTCGTGAAAGGCCGATCAAGCCGGAACCAGCAATCCTGCGGAATATCCTCTTTCGCGATCGCGATGAAAACCGCGGTTCGCGGCTCGGTGGCCAGCAAATCGTAGCAGTAGGGTTGCAGCTCTTCAGACTGCGCGTCGAAACCCACCGACATCAGCATCCGCTGCTTATCGAGCAGGAACGAAAAGTCCATGGCGCTGGCCAGGTCATTCGCCTGTTGGCTTGCCTGTTGTAAATTCACGATCAAAGCGAGCGCGTTCTCGCGGGCCTCGGGAAGCAAGAGCAGAAGGTTCAGGGCGGGCGATCCCTTCCCGTTTCGCGCCGATCGCTGCGAGTCATCGAGGCGCGCCTCGAGTTCTGAAATCAGGGCCGGCAGTTGCTCGAGAGGCACATCCTCCATCGGACTGGCGGCGTCCGCCAGCTCCAATTCCTTGCGCAACGCGGCGAACTCCGGGAGCATCCAGGGCATATAGGCCCGCGCCAGTTCCCGAATGCTCCGGATTCGCATCAGCGCTTGCCCGCGGAACCAGGCAATATCGGAAGCGGCATCGGACTTCCTCGCAGAATTTTTTTCGTTCAGAACATCGTCCGGGAAATTCAGGATCGAACCCAGCCAGCCTTCGCTCCCGAACTCCGTTTCGGAGCGCAACAAGACGCGTTTCGGAAGGCCGCGCAGGGCGACGAGGACGCGAAAATGATCCAGCAAGCCCTCGGCCAGTGCTCTTGAAAGGAGGGGCTCACGCAGGCGATCGAGACAGCCTTGCTGCAGGGTCCAGAGCGACGCCACCAGGTTCCCGCTATCGACCGAAGAAATGAAGAAGGGCGGCTTGGCGGCAAGCGTTCGAGTCTCGTACCAGTTCATGAGATGGCCGCGATACTTTTGCAGGCGGATCAGGGTAGCGAGGGTCTTTTCGGTCAAGTCAACCATCTCCGGCATCGTGATATAGCCGAATTCATTGGCCACTTGCCTTGCGTTCAGAAGAAGCCCGAGATTGGTCGGGGACACGCTGGCCGCAACCTTGCGCGGTTTGTCCTGAACGTTATCTGGCACCAGCCAGTGATGTTCTTCACTCGAAAACTCGGAAAAGTATCGCCAGATGTGTAGAGCCGACCTTCGCAGAAACCTGACGTCCCGAGGCGTGATCTCGGGCGTAGCTTCGAGTGGCGAGGCGTTGAGCCATACGGCCAAAAGCTTGCTGCACGCCCACAGCAGAAGAATCGGGGCGGCCGCCAGCAGGGATTGCGGGCGCACCAGCCAGATGACCAGACCGATGCCGAGCGCAACGAGAGGCATCCAGTTGATGTAGCGATCGACCGGGGTCTGGCGCTCTCCCAACTCGGCTTCCGCCGCCGTCTCCCATTCGAGGAGGCGTTCCCGTGTAACCCAATGCCTGACGAGCGCGCGCACCACGGCATCGAGCGACAACAGGGTCTGATCAGCCAGAAGTGTCAGTGTAAGCAAGGACGTAAAGTTAGCGGAAAAGAGGTTACTCAAAGCTTCCCGAGCGATTTGCGGCCGACGCACCGAGAGCGCCCGAAGCAACACAAAACCAAATTCAAACCAGGCCGGTACAAACAAAAGACAGATGGTAGCGAGGGTCCACAACAAGGGATGATCCATCACCAGCCAGCCAAAAAAAAGCAACGCCAGGGTTGCCGGTTCAACCAGGCTGCGGCGCAGATTGTCGAAGATTTTCCAGCGCGAGAGAAGCGAGATCGGATTCGGAACGCGCGCGCCTGACTCATCTGGCACACGCTCGGTCAACCACTGCACAATCTGCCAGTCACCCCGGAGCCAGCGGTGTTTCCGCCGGTTATAGGCGCTGTAGTGCGAGGGATAGTCCTCAATCACCACGATGTCCGTGACCAGTCCGGCACGGGCATACGCACCTTCGATCAGGTCATGGCTCAACAGGGAATTGCGCGGAAAACGTCGATTCAAAACGCGAGACATGGTATCGACTTCGTAAATCCCTTTTCCCGTGAACGTTCCTTCTCCATACAGATCCTGATAAATGTCGGAAATCGCCCGCGTGTAGGAATCGAGCCCGGTTTCGCCGGCAAAGATGGCCGCCAATCGCGACCGCGCCGTGCTCTGCACACTGACGCCGACTCGCGGCTGCAAAATGCCATATCCCGCAACCACGATATTCTTGGCCGGATCGATGATCGCCTGATTCAGGGGATGGGCGAGCGCTCCCACCATGCGGTGCGCCGATCCCCGGGGCAATTCCGTATCCGAGTCGAGCGTGATCACGAAGCGAACCTTCGCGAGAATCGAAAGATCCCCGACCTTCACCGGAAAACTGTCGTATTGCCCGCGCAACAGCTGATTCAGATCGAGGAGCTTTCCGCGCTTGCGCTCCCACCCCATCCATCCTCTTTCGCGCGGATTGTAGACGCGATGGCGGTGGAGCAGGAAAAAGGAGCCCATCTGCTTCGCCGAGTATCTTTCATTCAGTTCACCGATCAGCGCCGAGCATAAGGCCACGAGCGAACTCTCTTCCGCAGCCGGCTTATCCGAGTCCGGCAAATCGGACACGATCGCAAAGTGAATGTTGCGGTCGTGATTGCCCAAAAAGCGTACCTCCAGATTTTCCACCAGGCCGCGCACCTGTTCAGGGTTGAGAAGAAGCGTCGGAATGGCGACCATGGTCACGCAGTCCTCCGGAATGCCCGTCGAAAAGTCCAGTTTTGGCAGAGCATCAACCGGCAGCAGGTTCGTGGTCAGATAGTTCATCAATTGAACCGCCGCCTGGGAACTCGGCAACAACAGAATCAGCATCGATACGAGCACCAGCCCCAAAGAAGTGGTCGCCGGAGTCAATAACCACACGGTCGCGGTGATGATGGCCAGGGTAAAGAACGTGACTCCGAAAAGAAGAAATTCATCGGGATGTTTGCGCAGCAGTGTTCGGAAGCGTTCCCGGGAATCTGGATGAAAGCCAACCCGCTCGCACAGCAGCGCTGCGCCATCACCGACCAGGTAGTAACCGATGTGCGATTCCCGCAACCCGCTTCGCGAGTTTCCGAGTCCGCTCGTATGGCGCTGCCGCGCCAGCGCCAGCGCCTCTTTGGCAACTTCCAGCTCGGTTCGATCGGAGTGGTGCGCGATCTTCGCCACGTTTTCGCGATAGACATTGCGGCTCTCAACATCCATCTCGACATAAGCGCCCGCGGGGTCGTCGCGTAAAATTCTGTCGAACGGGATCAGGCCCTCGAGCTCGTCCTTCCATGAGGTTTGCGTGACGTGCTGCAAGGTCCTGATCAAGGGGACGACGCGCTCCGGGGAGTTGCTTGTCGGATGGTTCACAAAACTGATGCCCCGCGCCGCAATCTGCTCGAGCAGGACCAGCTTTAAAGCCGGCACCAGGGCGCCAATCTCGTGAAATTCGAGAGGCGTTGTTTCCTCGAATGCCAGGCAAAATGCTGCGAACTGTTCCTTCGGAAGGCGGGCCTCGACCCCGTCAAGAAAGCCCTCCGCTATCGCCAGCACGCGGGGCAGTATTTCGATCTTGTTCGAAACCACGGGAAGACTGGTCTGGGGCACGAGTTCATTCGCCACGCCACGCGCCGCTGCAGCAAGTTGCTGCGCGTTGTTCCGGAGCCAAAGCAGATCCTCGGAATCCGGAGCCTCGGCGAACCCTGTCTCGACACGTGCAAAGACGGATTTGAACGTCGCTGTGAGCTTTTGGCAACGTTTTGAGAACGTATCCGATGGCGGGCTCCCGGGCAGCCAGCTCAGACGCCCGGCGAGTTCTCTTGCGGCCTGGCGTATCGCCAGCACCTCCGGCGCATCGCCCGGAGATCGTCCCGGTTCTTCCCGGACGATTGTGCGCGCGGGTTGGGTCTTCGGGACCATGGTTACGGACCGGGAATCAAGTCTGTCATTCGCCGAGTCTGATCTGTCTTTCACCGGTAGCTCGCGGCTTGCAGTTCGAACATTTCCGCGTACCGCCCGCCGAGATGCGTCAAGGCATCATGGCTTCCCTCTTCTGCGATGCGTCCATTCTCCAGCACCACAATTCTATCCGCCATCCGTACGGTCGAGAAGCGGTGCGAGATGAACAGGGCCATCTTGCCGGCAGTCAATTCGGCAAACCGTTGAAAAACCTCGTATTCGCTGCGCGCGTCCAGCGCCGAAGTGGGTTCATCGAGGATCAGCACCTGCGCATCGCGCAGATAGGCTCTCGCCAGCGCAATTTTCTGCCATTCACCGCCCGAGAGATCAACTCCGCCTTCAAAACGCCTGCCGAGCATCTGCTCGTATCCGGAGCGAAGTTTCCCCACAACCTCGTCCGCCATGCTCTTTTGCGCGGACTGTTGCAGCAACTGCAAATCGTCGATCTGCTCGATCCGGCCCACCGCAATATTTTCTCGCGCCGTCATCTCATAGCGCATGAAATCCTGAAAGATGACCCCGATCTCGCGATAAAGATCTTCGAGATCGTATTCGCGCAGATCCACGCCGTCGAGCAGGACCCGGCCTTCCGCCGGGTCGTAAAGACGGGTGAGCAACTTGACGATTGTGGTCTTGCCTTCCCCGTTTTCGCCGATCAGCGCTACGCGTTCCCCGGGCCGCAAATGGAAATTCAATCCATTCAGAACCAGACGCGAACCCCCGGGATATCGGAAGGATACGTTCTGAAACTCAAATCCGAGCCGGATCGGTCGAGGCGCAGGCAAGGCATTGGCTTCGGATTGGATCGTCGGACGCATGTCGAAAAATGCGATAAGGTCGGTCAGGAACAAGGCTTGATCGGCGATCGTCGACAGCGTGGAAAAAGTTTGCTGCAGATTCGAACTCGCCTCCCGAATGGCGTTCGCCAATAGACTCAGGGTGCCGAAACTGAAGACCCCGGTGACCGTTCTCCAGACCGCGAACACGTAAGCGGTGTAGTATCCCGCCGTGCCGATCGCAGAGAGAACGCCGCCCGCCACCACTTTCCGCCGCGCCAGCGCAATGTCTTCTTCATAAACCTGATTCGAAAGCCGCTTGAATCGTGTGGTAAGAAAATCTCTCAGCCCAAACAGTTTCAATTCCTTGGCTGCTTCCTTGCTGCCACCGAGAATGCGCAAGTAGTCGAGCTGGCGCCGGATCGGGGTCTGGCGGAAATTCTTCGCATACCCCAAAAATGCAAAGTGTGTCTCGCCGACGAAAGCCGGAATCACGCCGACAACCAGCAAAAGCAGAAGCCATGGCGAAAACACCATGATCGACACCGACAAGGTGATCGTCGTGATCACCTGCTGGATCAGGCGTCCAATCGCCTGGATCATATACAAGCGGTCCGTAGCCTGCACCCGGGCGCGCTCCAGCCGGTCATAGAATGTCGGATCTTCATAGGCCACGAGGTCGAGGCTGGCGGCATGCTCCATCACCCGGACGCTGACGTGGTTCGTGTACCTGCCCGCCAGCAGGGCATCCAGGTAGTCGATAAAACGCCCCAGCACGCCCGCGGCCACGGCGATGGCAAACTCCGCCGCCACCAGCCACCAGAGCCTCCTCCCGACGGGCTGATGGGCGGTAAGGATGCGATAAATGGTATCGATGATGAGCTTTGAAACCCAGAAAAGCGCGGGCGGAAGAAGGGACGCAATCATCCGGGAAACCAGCCCGAGAACAACCACCGTGCGCCCTGATTCCCAGACAAAGCGCAGAACCGCGGGGACGTTGCGGAGAGCCGCGAATCGCTCCCGCCATCCACCCCCGACCTTGCGTTCCTCGGTCATGACGGAATCCTAAACGCCTGGTGCCGGAACCCTACTCCCTGACACTCGGAAACGGGTGCGCCCCCAGGTATCTGGAAGGGCGGATACCCTGAGCGGAGCCGAATCGATTTCAGGCACAGAATGCTCGGCTGATCGAAGTTCTCAAACGCCGGTTGGATGAAGAAATCCGCCCTGCCGGTTGGTTCGGGTGAGAAAAAGCCGCGAACGGCAATGCCCGCAAGACCGATCGCTAATATTTATGGAACCCTGCCCGCTCCATTCCACGTTGCGCTTCCGGGGTCTTCATGAACGTCTCCCAGACGAACCCGCTTCGCAGATTCTCAGCCATCAACAATATGATTCCGGTGTCGATCCCGATTACGTCCGAATCATACCAGTTCTTCAGGGGATTGAACGCGTTTACGAAGCCGTACTTGCTCCAGGCCGCAGGATATCGGCTCTTGATCGTCTTCAAAACATTCATCGTCGCAGCCGGCAAAAACGGCAAGGATCCGCCCGCGGCGCTCGGAACAACCGTGCCATCAATCGGCCCGGTCGAAGGGGGGCCGCCCCAGGCGACATAACCATGCTCCGAGTCCGAAGCCGTAATCCCCCACAGATTCTCGCTGTAATCCGGGAACTGCTTCCCTAACTCCAGACAAAAACGCTTATGGACTTCGGTGGCAGTCACAGAATTGAGGAAATAATCTGCGAATTTGTCGCGCTTGCCGCGAAAATCAAACCACGCCTGCGAATACTGGTGCACAAAAAGCGGTGCAAAGGATCCGATATAGCGCATCCCCCCATATTCAAAGGTCAACCGCTTCCAGGCGGTCCAGGTCTCCGGCGGCAGAGGATAGGCCGACGACCCCATACCCAACAGATACATCATCATCAACTCGCTGTAGTAATCCCACCGTGACGCGAGGAACCCGACCTCCGGTGTCCACCCATGGGTCAAGAGCGACGTGTCCTCCGACAGCCAGGTCCAATCCACGCGATTGAAGATCAGATTCGCCAGTTGTGCCACCGCGGGATGGCGGAAGTGCTCGCGGCAGGTGAGAATCCCGCACAGGAGAATGGTGGTATCGACCGAAGATACCTCGGAGTCGAACATGCGTTCTCCGGTTTCCGGGTTCGCGAAGTGGTAGAAAAACCCGCGGTGGTTCGGCAGCTTCTTCCACAGGAAGCGCAGGGTGGCGAAGACGCGCTCGAGGGCCGCGGCGTTCGAGATGAATCCCCGCTTTTCCCCGATACAGAGAGCCGTCAGACCGAAGCCGGTTGCAGCAATGCTCGAGGCCACGGTCTGATTCGTGTTCTGAACATTGCACCGGTCCTTGACCATCCCCGTCTTCGGATTGCCCTGTTCCCAGAAAAAGAGGAAATTCGCTTTTTCGACCTCGTTCAGAAACTGATCGTCTTCCGGGGACAGAACGGGGAGCGTCGCCCGGTTACCGGCAGATGGAGCCGGGGGCTCGGCGTGGGCGCAGGTTGCGACCGAAGCTGCAAACGGAAAACAAACGCTCGCCCCCAGAAACTGGCGCAACATCTGCCGGCGCGAAATACAATTGGAGTTGGAATCAGTCATGCTTTCGATTTCCGTTGGTCATGGCAACTCAAGATAATCGAACACAAGCGATGCCACCTACGGACAAAGCAAGGGACAATTATTTATATTTAATTCTATGTCGACGGCTCTATACAAGGAGCAATTACATTTTTCGCCATGGCCGCGGTCAACGGACGCATTGGACATCGGAGGACGTCGGGCTCCTCTCTATAGATGCTATGGATAATATGCGCGTATGACTTCTTCGCAAAAAATCGAGGCCTGGGTTTCTTTTGTTGCCGGGGCCCTGCTGATCGCCGGCATCATGGCGGTCGTCCGTTGGCAGAAGCAGCTGCCGGTTTCCCTTCGCGGCGCTGTCCTCGTTGAGGATTCGGATCCGCGAAAACAGCAGCCCATTCCTGGAGTTGAGATTTCTGCCGGCGAGCTTGCCATCTCTGGCGCCAGGTCGGACTCCTCCGGATTCTTTACCCTTAAATTGCGCAAGCTGATTCGGAAGGGACACACCCTCACTCTCTCATTCAGTGATCCCCAATACCGCCCTCTTGTTGTCAACGATCTGGTGAGCAGCAAGCTCTACGTAGTTCATCTCACCCCGCTCTACAACAAACCGCCTCCCAACAATCAGCCCGAAGTCAAGGTCACCAACATACGGGTCCGATATACGGTCAAGGCCCAGACCGAGCTGAATGTCGGGAGCGCGGTAAAGACTTTCGAGATCGAGAACAAAGGCAACGTTTCTTGCAAAGGTCAGCGGATCTGCTCACTCGACGGCCGCTGGAAGGCGGCGCTCGGGGGGGCGACGCTCGATGCCGGCGACGGTAACCAATTTCGCAACGCCCGTGCCTCGTGCATCGCCGGTCCCTGTCCTTTTACAAAAATTGTGGCCGACCACTTCTCGCAAGGCGGCAGGGTTATCACCGTCTCCGCCCTTGACTGGTCCGACACTGCGACGTTCCTGTTCGAGGCCGAGGTCTTTCGTCCCATGGTAAGTCAAGCCGAACACTGGTCCTATCCCGTCATCTTCGGTGACACCCTCAACTTCACGCTGCCGTCCTCGGCAGAGAGCGTAAGTGTGGAAGCGGAGCTCGACGGACAAACCGTCATTTTTCCGCTGGGACCGGCGCTCTTCCTAAGCTGGGCCAGCTGCGATGCCGGGGTCAACCCCGACCGGGGACGAATCTACCGTTGCACGTCGAAGCTCGGATATCGCTTTCAGTAGCGGAACCGATCAGAACTCTCCCTTGGGATGACGTCGGCTAGATCGGAGTGTTCCCCCTGAACAACCAGATCAGATCGATGATCAGAATGATCACGACCATCAGTTCCAGCACAAACGCCCGGCTCTGATGAAACTGATCGATCATGAAGCGATAAAGTTCCTCGGCGGTATGAACTTTCTGATTCACGAGATCCTTGTAATCGGTGACGCCGATCTTCGATGCCGCAACTTTGTAAAGGCGGGCGGAGAACATGTCGCTGAGGAACTTGATCGCGTTGTCGGCGCGCTCGGTGAGTTCATCGACATCGAGGAGGACCGTATGCAGGCGGCTGGCGCGTTTGGCGGTGCGCCAGCGCGCCGCAATGCCCATCGAGCCGTGGTCCATAAAATCGTAAACGCTTTGCAGCTCGCGCGTCAGCAGCTCGTCGTAATGCCTGAATTCAAGCAGCTGCGAGTTCGCGTATTCGAGCAGTTGAATCACCGTTTCCGCGCCGGCCGAAGAATCGTACAGAAAAGCTCCGTTCCAGCTGATCACAGCCAAGTCATTCGGATAGTACGAGATCTTGGACTGCATGATCTCCTGTTGCTCGCCCTCGGACAGCGGAACGTTTTCGCCACGCACGATCTGCGCAATGCGTCCACCCTGGGTCGAAAGCAATTCGGCCGCCGAAGGATTACCGGCGATATCGCGCACATGAAAGACGAAATAATCTTCATGCAACCAGCCGTCGTAAAGCTTGACCAGCGCGGGCCGCGCCCGCTCGATTTTCTGTTTCACGATTTTCTGGGCAAAACTCGTGAAATCAGTATCCCAAACCCATCGGCTGGCGAGCCTGACCAGGGTGTCCCAATCGCCAGAAAAGGGCAGCTCAAAAACCACGCTGAGCACACCGTAATCGTAGTATTTGATCTGTACGTCAAGCCGTTCGCCGCTGTCGAGGATCAGCGGTTCAACCGGTTCGACGACCGGAGGTCGCTGGAAACGGACATATCCCGGGGCGGGATGCTTGAAACTCGCCTCCTGCCGCCGCGCTCCAAAGATGTCGCGCAGCGCGTCCAGATTGATCTCTTCGCAGACGTCAAACTGGATCAGTACCAGCACCGAACCTTGCAGGGTCCGGTTCACGCCAATCGCTGCCGAGGGGCTCGACGTTGGAACCAGGGTCGGATTTGCGGTCTCCATAGAATCTCAGCTTTCTCTTATCAGCCTCTCGACACGCTTTCTCGGAAAAATCGCAGTCTTCGCGGTGTAACGGAGGACCGAGAGCCGCCCCGGGGAGGCTTAATGTCTATGTATATTGTCCCAGAAACGCGCCCGGATGGGCAGGGGTGATGATAAATCATTTATTATCATTGGCTTGGAGAATTATTGTCCATACGTTTTTCCCGATCTGTCGATCCATTCGATCGATAGATCGATCGATAGATAGATCGGTCTATCGCTTTTTGGGCAGCGCCAACAGCAGCCCAACAAGAGCTGTAAGGCCAGCCACCGCCAATGCGGTGCGCTTCATGGATTTTCCCACCGCTGCCTGGTGCGGCCGCACCGACGCGTCTTCGGGATAGTGTTCAGGCGCGGGGTCGAACATTCGAAAGCCTTCCGGGTTTTCGGTGGCTTCGCGCAAAGCCATCTGCAGAACATCCGCAAGGTGCAATGCGTGGCGATCGGTTGCCTGCGCAATCTGCTCGCGGCAACTGAACCCATCGGCCACGATGAGCCAGTCGGTTGGCACCAGGCGAACCGCAGGCAGCAATTCGAGTTCGCCAATCGCCTTCGATACCTCATATTTGTCTTTTTCGAAGCCGAAGGCGCCCGCCATCCCGCAGCATCCCGGAGCAGGCGCGGTGAAGTCGACGCCGAGGCGTCCGAGCACCGCCTCCTCATCGGTCATTTTCATGATGGCCTTGTGATGGCAATGCCCATGGATCAGCGCCCGCCGACGCAGTTTGGGCAAGGGGAAATCTTTTGCGCGTTGCTCAAGAAATTCGCTGAGCAGGAAGGTCTGTTTCGAAAGCGCCCGCGCCCGCAGGTCTTTGGGGAAAAGGTTCGTGAGTTCGTCACGGAAGACCGAGGCGCAGCTCGGTTCGAGCACAATGACGGGCGTCGCCGCCTCGATCTCAGGACGCAACTCGTCCATGATCCGGAGAAGCAGATTTTTCGCGCGGTCAAGCATGCCCAGGTCGTAAAGCGGGCGTCCGCAGCAAAGGTGGGCGCGGGGCACGGCGACGTCAAATCCCGCCGCCTCGAGGACTTCGACCGCGGCTTTCGCGGTAGAAGGAAAAAAGTGGTTGTTGAACGTATCTGCCCAAAGGAGGACCCGGCTACTTTCGCGGGGATTCGGTCCGTCGGGGCGCCGGGAGCGGCCGTTCTTCTGAGGATCTTGCCGCCTCTCCCACCATTGTCTGAAGGTCTGCGGGGCCAGAGCCGGAATACGGCGCTCGGCGTGCATTGCAGCCATGAGCTTCGCGAGATCGCGCAACCCGGGGATTTGCGTTAGAAGGTTGACGAGCCCCGGAAGGTGGGACGCCGTTCCGAGCCAGAAATCAAGATTCCCGAGCCCCACTTCCCGCAGCGGCCGGCGATTGGTTTCGTAGTAATGAGACAGGAATTCCGCTTTGTAGGTTGCGACGTCCACGCCCACCGGGCAATCGCTCTTGCAGCCCTTGCAGGCGAGGCACAGATCGAGCGATTCTTTCACCGCTTCACTCTGCCAACCATCGTGAATAATGTCTCCCTTCGTCATCTCCCAGAGCAGGTGGGCTCGTCCTCGGGTGGAGTGTTGTTCCTCGCGCGTGACGCGATAACTTGGACACATGACGCCACCCGAATCGCGGCGGCATTTGCCGACACCAACGCAGCGCAGCGTCGCCGCGGCCAGGCTGCCGTGGTCCGCAGGAAATTTGAAATGAGTCTCCGGCCGCCAGGGATCGTAGTCTGCGCCAAGACGCAGATTTTCGTCCAGGCGATACGGCTCAATCAATTTGCCCGGGTTCATCTTCCAATCCGGATCCCAAATCGCTTTGAATTCGCGGAATGCCTGCATGAGTTCAGGGCCAAACATTTTCGGCAGAAGCTCGGCGCGCGATTGCCCGTCTCCGTGCTCCCCCGAGAGTGACCCGCCATAACGCACCACGAGGTCAGCCGCCTCTTCCATAAACTGCCGAAACTTGCGTATGCCTGCAGTCGATTCGAGATCGTAATCCATGCGCGTGTGTATACAGGCGTGCCCGAAATGTCCGTAGAACGATCCGCTGTAATCGAAGCTTTGCATCAGCTTGCGCAGCTCGCGGAGGTAAGCGCCGAGCTTGTCGGGCCCAACCGCCGAGTCTTCGAAGCCCTCCCATCGCCAGGCTTCGCCCGGCACGTGCGCCGTCACCCCCAGGCTCGATTCGCGAACCTCCCAGATGCGCCTCGCTTGCCGCGGGTCGGTGAACAGGCGCAGATTGGGCTGAGGGGTGAAACCGGCGAGCTTCGCCATCAGCTGGCGCGCCTCGGCTTCGGCTTCGGCGGCGGTAGCAGCGCCGAATTCGACCATCAGCCAGCCCCCGCCTTCGGGCAGCATCCTGAGCCCCTCGAGGTTCACCCCTTTATGGCGGCTCGCATTCACCATGATGTCGTCAAATCCTTCGAGGCCAATCGGATGGTGCTCCATGATCGCGGGGACGTGATCGGCGCAAATGAAGACATCGGGCCATCCAACGACGAGCAGCACCCGCGCCGGCGGACTTTCCACCAGCCGGCAGGTCGCTTCAAGAATCGTGACGCATGTACCCTCGGTACCAACCAGCGAACGCGCTACATGAAAACCGTTTTCCGGCAGCAATTGGTTGAGGTTGTATCCGGAAACCCGGCGCGGGATGTTCGGAAACTGGCGCCGCACCTCCTCGCCGTAGCGGTCGGCAAGCGACTTGAGGCCGGCGTAAATTTCAGCCCGCCGTCCACCCTCCCGAATGAAGCGATCGAAGTCCTCAGTTCCGGTCGCGCCAACATGCATCCGCTGCCCGCCATAAGTGAGGATCTCAAGCGAGTCAATGTTGTCATCCGTCTTTCCCGCCATAATCGAGTGCACGCCGCAGGAATTGTTGCCGATCATGCCTCCAAGCGTGCAGCGGTCGTGAGTTGCCGGATCGGGCGCAAAAGTGAGGTGATGCTGCTCCGCCGCGGCGCGCAGGGAATCGAGCACGACTCCCGGCTCGACGCGAGCCATCCGGCGTACGGGATCGATTTCGAGAATCCTCGCCATGTACTTCGAAAAGTCGAGCACGACGGCAGCGTTGCAACATTGTCCGGCGAGGGAAGTCCCCCCTCCCCGGGCGAGGAGCGGCGCGCGATGGTCACGGCAAATCGCAATCGTGGCAAGAACATCTTCCTTGTCGCGAGGAACCACGACGCCCGTCGGAACCTGGCGATAATTGGAGCCGTCGGTGGCATAGAGTGCGCGGCTGCCCGCATCAAAGCGAATCTCTCCGCGCAGGTGGCGACGGAGCGCAGCTTCCAGCGCGGAAACGTCAAGCGCGTCATGAGCGTGAGGTGGGGCCACGTTCTGGGGCATAGAGCAAAGAGCAAAGAACAAAGAGCAAAGAACATCTTCGAGGATGCAACCGGAGTACGCAAGCGGATTACGCCTGCCTCGCCTGCCTTGATTTCCGTGCGCCTCCGGGGGAGGGAAGGTACAACGGGAATTACCGCCAGGAGCGAGTCATATAATCCGCCAGCGACAGCGACAAGAGAATGGCAAGAAAAAAGAACCCGGAAAAGACCACGACACCCGTGAGCTTTTCACTCGCGCCCTTGACGTGCATGAAGAAGAGCACCACCAGCGTGGCTTTTATGGTGGCAATGAGGAGCGCCACCACCGGGTTGAAGGGACCGAGATTCACAAAAGCAACGGCCGCCGTCGTCACCGTCAGGATCAGAAGCACAACGCCGATGCCGATATAAAATACCTGCGAGTGAGCTGTGTGTTCGTGTTCGACCATATCGATAAAGTTCCAGAACCTGCGGGAATCCGGGCTACCTGGCCGTCAACTATGACGGCTGATCAGGTAAAGCAAGGGAAACAGATAAATCCAGATGATATCCACCAGGTGCCAGTACAAGCCAGCGTTCTCGATGGGCGTGAAATAGTTGGTGGTGTAATGGCCCTTCCATGCGAGCACTGCCAGGGTGCTAAACAGGCCGCAGCCAATGATCATGTGCAATGCGTGCATGCCGGTCATGGCAAAATAGAGCGAGAAAAAAAGCTCGGCTTCTTTCGGATTGACCGGGATTTGCTTGCCGTTGTCGTCGAACTTGTCTGTGAAATTGAAAGTCGGTCCGGGCACGTGATGCTTCTCGAACTTTTCCGCGTATTCGAACCCTTTGACGACCAGAAAGGTCGCGCCGAGCAGCACCGTCACTACGAGGTAGCCGGTCAGCGCCTTGCGCTTGCCCATTTCCGCCGCTTTCACCGCCAGCACCACCGTGACCGAGCTGACGATCAGGACGGCAGTGTTGATCGCTCCCATCCAGATATTGAGCTGCTGGCTCCCGGCGGCGAAGGCGTTGAAGTGCGCGAGGCGGTAAATAAGATAGGCGCAGAACATCCCGCCGAAAAACATGATTTCAGTCACGATGAAGAGCCACATGCCGAGCGAGGCAGCGTTTTTTTGTTGCTGCGGGTCGGCGAAGTGGTGGCGCAGCGCCGGATTGTAAGATTCGTGGTCGATGGTGGCGACCGAACCGGTATTTGCCTGGCTATCCTGCAACGGGAGCCTCCAGTTCCTTCGGTGCCGGAATCTCTTCGTAGTTATAAGCTTCCCAGGTGACGACCGGGGTCTCCTCAAAATTGAACGTGGGCGGAGGCGATGCCGTCTGCCACTCCAGGCCAGCAGCCCCCCATGGATTTGCGTCGGCAATCGGCCCGTAGCGCAACGACCACATCAAGTAAATCATGGGAAGCAGATAGCCAACCGCGAGGATACTGGCCCCCGCTGTCGAAAGCACATTCAACACCTGAAATTCTGGCGGATACTGCCAGTAGCGTCGTGGCATGCCGACATATCCAAGAATAAATTGCGGGAAAAACGTCAGGTTGAAGCCGGCGAATACGAGCAGCGCCGAAAGCTTGGCCCAGCCGTCCGGATACATGCGTCCGGTGATCTTCGGCCACCAGAAATGCAGGCCTCCAAGATAACCCATGAGCACACTGCCGACCATGACGTAGTGGAAGTGGGCCACCACAAAATAGGTGTCGGTAACGTGGACGTCGATGCCGAGGGTTGCGAGAAAAAGCCCGGTCAATCCACCGATGGTGAAAAGCCCGATGAAACCGAAGGCGTAAAGCATCGGCGTGGCGTAAGTGATCGAGCCCTTGTAGAGGGTTGCGGTCCAGTTGAACACCTTGACGGCCGAGGGCACGCCCACGAAAAAAGTGAGGAACGAAAAGATCATGGCCGCGTAAAGCGAAATGCCGGCCACGAACATATGGTGAGCCCAGACCAGGAAACCGATGACCGCGATCGCAATGCTCGACAGCGCAACTTGCTTGTAACCGAATATGCGCTTGCGCGCGAAGCAGGCGATGAGTTCGCTGATCACTCCCATCGAAGGCAGCACCATGATGTAGACCGCGGGATGGGAGTAGAACCAGAACAGGTGCTGGAACAGAAGCGGATCGCCGCCGAGCGCAGGATCGAAAATGCCCAGATGGAAGAGCCGTTCGACCGCCACCAGCACGATGGTGATGGCGACCACCGGCGTTCCCAGAATCATGATCAGGCTGGTCGCGTAATTGGCCCAGATGAACAGGGGCAAGCGGCTCCAGGTGAGTCCCGGGGCGCGCATGCGATGAATCGTCACGATGAAGTTCAACCCCGTAAAAATGGAAGAGAAGCCGACGATGAAAACCGCGAGGCCAGCTTCAATGACGTTCGTATTGCTGCCGACGGTGCTGTACGGGGTATAAAACGTCCAACCGGTATCGACGCCGCCACTCAGCATGCAGTGCAGGAAGAGCGTGCCGGCAATGACGTAGAGATACCAGCTCAACAGGTTGATGCGCGGGAAGGCGAGATCCTTCGCCCCGATCATCAGCGGAACCAGAAAATTCCCGAGTATGGCGGGCACAACCGGAATCAGAAAGAAGAAGACCATGATCATGCCATGCATGGTGAACGCCTTGTTATAGGTGTCGGCCTGCATCAAGTCCCCCTGCGGGGTGAGCAACTCGAGCCGGACGAGCATGGCAAAAAAACCGCCGAGGAAAAAGAACGATGTGACTGAAATCAGATAAAGCAGCGCGATCCGCTTGTGGTCAGTCGTCAACAGCCAGGACCTGACGGTGTGTCCGTTGTTGAGATAGTTCAGCTTCGGGACGGAACTCGGAGCGAAAGCCTGATTCGCCGGGATGGTTGTACTCGCCATGACTATTGCACCTGCATATTCTGGGTTTGTGGGGAACGGGCGGGCTGATTCTCGAGCCCGGCGGTTCCCGCCTGTGACTGACTCAGCGATTTTATGTACGCCACCAGTGCGTTCAACTGCTCGTCGCTGACGATGCCCTGGAATGTCGGCATCACGGGTTTGAAGCCGCTCACGATTTTGGCCGTCGGATTGAGGATGGATTCCCGAACATAGTCTTCGTCAGCAATCACGGTTCGTCCGTCTTCGAGAAGAACCGGCTTGTTGTAAATGCCCTGAAGATTGGGCCCGCGGCCCTGCACGTCGGAACGATGGCAAGTGGCGCATCCGAGCTCGGCAAACAGGCCCTTGCCCGTTTCCTGGAGCGGAGCCGCCGGCCCGCCCGCCATCCATTGCGCGTAATCTTGCGGCTCCATCACCACAATGTCACCGCCCATGCCGGAGTGATTGGTCCCGCAATATTCGGCGCAGAATAAGTGATAGCGGCCAGGTTTCGTAGCCTTGAACCAGAGCGTGGTGTAGCGGCCCGGCAGCACGTCCTGCTTCAGCCGGAAGGCGGGGATGTAGAAGCTGTGAATCACGTCCTGCGAGGTCATGATGAGCTTGATGTTCTCGCCGGTGGGAACATGGAGTTCATTGATCTCGCGCTGCCCCTCCATGTGCTCCAACTTCCACATCCATTGCTTCGCGACCACATAAACCTCGGTCGCATTCGCGGGCGGGGTACGCTCCTGGAAGAAAAGGATTGCGCCCCAGACAAAAAAAGTGAGCATCACAAAGAGCGGGATGACCGACCAGGCGAGCTCGAGCAGCGTCGAGCCTTCGATCGGTTCGGCTTCACGACCGGGCCGGCGTCGATACTTGATCGCCAGCACTGCGACGGCGATAAAAATGAGCGCGGTCATGAAGCCGGCAACGAGCAGCAGATAGATATAGAGCGCGTCCACCTGACTGGCGATGGTCGAGGCTCGATCCGGCCACAAGGGTAGATATTTCGACATATTACGTAACTCGCCTCAACCCGCCGTGGGCTGCGCTCGGACCATCGTCGGAATGGCGATCCGCGCGAAACATGATCAACACAAAGGCTCCCAGGATGGCGACGGTCAACAGTCCGGCCAATTTCAAAATGTTGCTGATCACGGCGCCATATTTTCCGGTCCGCGGATCATAGTGGTAGCAATACAGAAGCACCTCGTCGCCGATGTTCCCGATCCGGTTTTCCGAAGCCTGCACGAGTCCAAGACGCAGATCTTTCGGAGAGAATTCGACTCCATAGAAATACCCGGAAACGTGACGATCCGGTGTAAGCATCACAATCGCGGTGGCATGAGCATACTGCCCGGTTTTAGGATCGAACTGATATTCGAAGCCGACCGCCTGGGTGAGCGCACGAATCTGGTCGCCCCGCCCGGTCAGGAAGTGCCACCCCTGATCGGCATGCGCGCGCCCATAGCGTTTCATGATGTCGCGCTTCTTGGCCGCTGCCATTTCGCTCGTCTCACGGGGATCGAAGCTGACGCTGACAACGTCAAAATCCTTGCCGAGATCGAAGGTCAGCGCCTTCATCGAACCGACCAGCCCCTGCAGGAGTTCACTGCAGAGCATGGGGCACTGATAGTAGCCGAGGTTCAAAATGACGGGACGTCCATGTCCGAAGTAGTCGGAAAGTTTGACCGAATTGCCGAGTTCGTCGCGGAATTCGAGGTTCGCGGGAACTTCGGCATCGAGGTGCTGTTCGATGCCCACGAACTGAAGCCCGGGCGGACGCTGGTTCACCGGTGGACTCATGATGCCGCCGCTCATCGGACCGCGCCCGACCTGGGCGAGGAGCGGCGAGGCCGCCAGCGTGAGCAAGAAAATTCGGACGATGATCGAATTGGCGAGACTGCTTTTACGGCGCACTGCTTTTTCCTTTTCCGGCTGTCTTCTCGGCCGGCGTATTCGTAGCTGTCATCTTGGCATTCAGAGCATCTGGCGAATGCACGGGGATTTTCTGCTCGACAATCAACTCCATGGCGCGTTCGATCGGAATGTGCGCGATGCCACTTTTTTGATCGACCCAGCCGTAGCTGTTGAGCTGGTTCTCCTGGTTCATCAGGAAATCGCGAAGCTGGGTGCGCTCGTTGGTTTCGAGCATGGGAGCGCCATTGTCCCGGAACGCCTTATCCATGTCCTCCTGCGTAACCACCCGCGACATCACGCCCCTCGAAGTGACGAGCGGACTCGCCGTGCTCATTTGCGAGCGCTCGTATTTGTCGAGAAACGAATACATCCCGACAATGATGAAATAAATGACAACGCCCACCACCGCGAGGCCGATCAGGAAGGCGAAGACGCCGCGCGTCCCCAGGTCTTCGTGTTCGAACTCGACCTCGTGGCCAGGGTGGCCGTGATTCATCATTTCGTCGCTCATAATCCGTCACTCATGGTACGTCACCCGATCATCTGCTACCCATGCGAAGATTCGAAAAGGCTCAGGGTCTGCGGCGCATGGACCGCAAGCAGCGGGCGCGATCTCAGGTTATGAAAAAAGTAAGCCACCCAAAGGCCGCCGATCCCGGCGATGATCGTGAAATGCAGCCAGCTCAGGTGGAACGCGGGATGTACGGCAACGAGCGATCCTCCGCGTGCCACGCTCAGTCCCGGCTCGACATGCCAGTAAATATCGATGATGCGTATCACCAGGATCCACAACGCCAGCCGAACGAGCGTCCCCGGGTTGCGCTTCAACTGGCGCGAAAGCAGCAACGCGAACGGCACCGCAAATCCGAAGAGCGCCAGGAAAAAGCCGACTTCTCCCCATCCGCCATTCATGCGACGTACGTACCACGGAATCTCTTCCGGCAGGTTGCCTGCCCAGATGATGAGCCATTGCGAGAAATTGAAATAGGTCCAGAGCATCACGAAAGCGAGCATCAACTTGCCATGATCGTGGACCTGGGTATTGGTGAGGTAGCCGGACATCGGCTTGCGCTTGCCGAGAATGGTCTCAATCACCACGCCGAAGCACAAAGCGGCAAGCGCTTGTCCGGCGACGAAGATCAAGCCATAAATCGTCGAGATCCAGCGCGCCTGCAGAGACATCACCCAGTCGATTACGGCGAAAGAAATTGTGAGCGAATAGATCACGAGACCAATCGAACTCAGCGCGCGGAAACGCAAGGTGCTTTGTCCGGCAACCGTGTCCTGCTCCGTCGACCAGCGATTCAGGAAATAGGCCATCCCGATCCAGAGAGCGAAGTAGAAGATGTATCGAATCAGGATGCCGTTGAAGTTGAGATAACTGTGCGCGATGGCAACGAGCTTCGGATCGGTTTTCGGATCGTTCAGCAGCTCCGGCCGGGCCCAAAAATAAATCTTTGGCAGATTCAGCAGAATCGGAAGGAAGAGGACGCACATCAACGGCAGCGTCATCATCCCTGACTCCAGGATGCGACGAAGCACCGTACCCCATGCCCCGCCGACCAGGTGATAAAGCATCAGAATGGCCATGCACCCAAGCGACAGTCCAAGCCAGAACATGAACCCGCTGAGGTAGGCGGAGTAGAAACTCGAAGGGGCAAGGAATGCGCCGGCGATCGAAGCTGCGGCTCCCACCAACCCGACAAAGAGCGCCTGGGTTTCGATCGTCTGGGCCACGGGCGGCGCCATCAGATCTGCCTTCTGCAGGGTGGCCATGGTCGGCGTCATTCGGGCCCTCCTTCGGTTGCGGGAGCAGGCTCGGGCAGCGTCGCTCCCGTGCCGATGTCCCGGAAGGGCGGCGCCGGCGACGGTACTTTTTGTCCCGCCGGAATGGCGCCCGCCGGTGCATTCTGACTGAGCTGCAAGGCACGGATATACGCCGCGATGCACCAGCGATCGCGAGGCAGCACTTGCGCCGCATAATCCGGCATCACCCCGTAACCATGGGTATCGACGTCAAAAAAATAACCGATCGGAACTTTGCGCAGACGGTCGATATGGAACGATGGCGGCTGCCGAAATCCCCGCGTCGGAATAAAACCCAAGCCATCGCCAACGCGGCCGTGACAGGGCGAGCAGGTGATGTTGTAGCGTTCGCGTCCGCGGGCAAGAACCTCGGCGGTCACCGGAAACGGCATGGAGTCGCCGATAGCGTTGCCGATCTTGGCCGTATAAAAATAGCTGTCCTCGCGAAGATCGCCGCGCGCCACCGTGCCTTCGACCGGCGCGCGGGCGGACCGGCCATCGGCAAAAAAATCGCTCTTCGCGAATGTCCTGTAATAGGGCTGGACCTGCATGTCGATGCGGCACGCAACGGTCAGAACGATCCCCGTCAGAAGCGCCAGGAGCGCCGCCGAAGGAGGTCGAAAATGGCGATGGATACCCATACCTAACTCGGTACCTCCGCGATCATGCGCGGGCTGAGCGCGGCAAGAAATGAGCGCGTCCGCGCAGCGTCATAGTTCGGATCGCTCGAAAACACCACCAGAAAAAACTTGTCGTCCGAAGCCCTGGCGAATTCCGCCACGTTGAACACCGGGTGATACGGCATGGGCAAGCCATTCAGGCCAAGCATTCCGACCAGGGCGGAAATCCCGGCAAAAAGGATCGTCAGCTCAAAGCTCACGATGATGAACGAAGGCCACGAGTGATAGGGCTTCCCGGCAATGTTCGTCGGATAGGTGATCACCGCCACCCAGTACTGCAGCGAGTACGCCGAGATCAGGCCAATGAGTCCGCCCATGAGAACGACCAGCGCAACCCGGTCTTTGTGAAAGCCGATCGCCTCGGCCAGACCCTCGATCGGGAACGGGCTGTAGGCATCGATCTTGCGATAGCCCTCGGCATGGGCTTTGCGCGCGGCGTCGACCAATTCCTGCGCCGAATCGAATTCCGCCATCAGGCCATAGCTCGGCAAATCCGCAAGCGGAGATTCATAGACCGAGACATCGCTCATTCGCTCACCTCCGCTGCCTCTTCGGCGTGCGACTCCGGCAGCAAGGCACGCAATTCGAAAATGGAGATCGCCGGCAGGATGCGCATGAACAGCCACATCCCCGTCAGGAACAATCCGATGGTGCCGCCGAACGTCATCCAGTCCCACTTGGTCGGGTAATACATCCCCCACGACGAAGTCAGGAAGTCGCGGCTCAAACTGACGACAATGATGATGAAGCGTTCGAGCCACATGCCCACGAGCACCACGAACGAGATCAGCCAGAGCCAACCCGTCGAGGTCCGGAACTTCTTCAGCCAGAGAACCTGGGGAATGAAAATGTTGCAGCCGAGCAAAGCCGCGTACCACAACCTGTAGGGTCCGTGGAGGCGGTTCCAGAGCAGAAAGGAATCGAACTGGTTCCCGCTGTACCACCCCATGAACGCCTCAATGCCATAGCCGTAAGCTACGATCAGGCCGGTCGCGAGCATCACCTTGGCACAGTTCTCGAGATGCCGCTCGGTGATGAAATCTTGCAGTCTGTAGATCACGCGAATCGGAATCGCCAGACACAACACCATGGCAAACCCTGAATAGATGGCGCCCGCCACAAAGTACGGCGGAAAGATTGTCGTGTGCCAGCCCGGGACGATGCCCACGGCAAAATCGAAGCTCACCACGGTGTGGACCGAGAGCACGAGAGGCGTGGCCAGTCCGGCGAGAAGCAGGTAAGCGGTCTCGTAGCGATGCCAGTGGCGCGCCGACCCGCGCCATCCCATGGCCAGCAGTCCGAAAATGCGCGCGACCCACGGACGCTCGGCGCGATCGCGCATGGTGGCAAAATCCGGAATCAATCCGACAAACCAGAACACCAGCGAAATCGTGAAGTAAGTCGAAACCGCAAACACGTCCCACACCAGCGGACTGCGGAAGTTCGGCCAGTAGCGCATGGTGTTCGGATAAGGGAACATCCAATAAAAGAGCCAGGGGCGGCCCATGTGGGCGAGTGGAAACGTCCCCGCGCACATCACCGCAAAGAGCGTCATCGCCTCCGCAAAACGATTGATCGAGTTGCGCCAGGTCTGCCGCAGCAGGGCGAGAATGGCGGAGATCAGCGTGCCCGCGTGGCCGATGCCGATCCACCACACAAAATTGATGATGGCGAATCCCCAACCGATGGGGATGTTGATCCCCCAGATCCCGACGCCCTTGACGAACAGATAGCCAAGGACGCCTGCCAGCATGTTCAGCATCCCGAACACGACCAGGAAGCCCAGGATCCAGCCGAGCGACACCGGGCGCTTCAGCACAATGTTGCTGATCTTCTCGGTGATCGTGTGGAAGGTATGGCCCGGCTCGATCACCGGCGCTCGCCGGTCTGCCACCGGTATCTGTAGGTTCGTAGCCATACCTTAGTTCGGCTCCACCGATTTCATAACTAGGATCTCGACCCCGCCTTTGCTTCTTCCAACTCCGGATTCGGATTGCGAATTTCCGCCAGATACGTGGTTCGCGGCCGGGTATTCAATTCCCCGAGCAGGGAGTAATTCCGCGCCTGCGCCTTCCACTTGTTTACCTGGCTCGCCGGATCATTCAGATTGCCAAACACAATCGCGTTCGCCGGACAAGACTGCTGGCAGGCGGTCTGCAATTCGCCATCCCGAATCAGGGTGTCGGCGCGCTCCGCGTCGATGCGGTGCTCGCTGATACGCTGCACGCAGTAAGTGCATTTCTCCATGACGCCGCGGCTGCGGATGGTCACGTCCGGATTGCGCATGAGCTTGAACTGCGGCGTCTCCCAGTCCTGAAACAGCAGGAAGTTGAACCGTCGCACCTTGTAAGGACAGTTGTTCGAACAATACCGGGTCCCCACGCAGCGGTTGTAGACCATATCGTTCAGGCCCTCGCTGCTGTGCGTGGTCGCCTGCACCGGACAAACCAGTTCGCAAGGCGCGTTCTCGCACTGTTGGCAAGGCACGGGCTGAAAGAAGCCCTTCGGATTTTCCCTCGGCCCGTTGTAATAGGTGTCCACCCGCAGCCAGTGCATGTAGCGACCCCTGAGGGTTTGCTCCTGGCCGACCACGGCAATGTTATTTTCCGCCTGGCAAGCGACGATGCAGTTGTTGCATCCAACGCACGAGTTCAGATCGATCGCCATGCCCCAGGAGTAAGCCTCCTTGGCGTAATCGAAAAGCCACGGCTTGGTGAGCGTAAGCTCTTTCGCCGGCTCACCCTCTTTTGCGAAATCCGGCTCTTTCCTGTATTCCTCGAGATCGCGCTCCTGCACCTGTGGTCGCTCGCTCCCGTCCGGAGTCTCCATCGTCTGGTAACCCTGCGTGCTCGCAAGGTTGAAAGTTTCGCCAGTGGCGGCCAGTCTCGCGCCATCGCCAAACCAGGCCGCCTGGCTGGTGCGCACCGGATAGATGTTGTAACCTCTGCCGGTGCCGAGGCGGCCGGCACGCTCGCGGCCATAACCGAGGAAGACCGTCATCGAGTTGTCGGGATGGCCGGCCTGAATCCAGACCGCACCCTTCACTTTCTTTCCGTTAAAGTCAACTTCGACAACATCCTTGAAATTAAGTTTGAGGCGCTCGGCCATCGCCGGCCCGATCATGACGGGATTATCCCAGGTGAGTTTGGTGAGCGGCTTCGGGCACTCCTGCAACCATCCGTTATTCGAGAAGCGGCCATCGTAGACGGAGGGATCGCGGCGGAAATTGATCTCGTAGCCATTGGCTGCCTGGGATCCGGACGGCGCAAACGTCGTCGCCTTCAGAGTGACGTTCTTTGGCGTGTAAGCGGTTCCCTCGATCCAGCCATCATGGAGCGACTTGCGCCAGAATCCGTCAAAGTCCGGACCCGTGTGCTGCTTCTGCCAGTAGGCCTCAACCCGATCGCGCCCGCTGCCGCCATCGCCGGCAAGAAAAGCCAGGATTTCGTGCGCGCTCTTGCCGCCGTAAAGCGGCTCGATCAATGGCTGGACGATGGTTACCGTTCCGTCGTAGGCGCGGGCATCGCTCCATGCTTCCAGATATGTGGCCTCCGGAATATGCCACTGGCAAAGCTCGGCCGTCTCGTTGCGATGCGTCCCCAGATAAATCTTGAGGCCCACCGCATTCGATTTCAAAACCGACGCGAAATCGAGTTCCGCGGGAGCATCATAGGCTGGATTGCCGCCAAGAATCAGCAAGAGATCCACCTTGTCGCCACGCATATCCTCGACGAGGGACTGCACGGACTCGCTGCGACTGATCGGATTGGCGTCGACCGGATCGGTGTAGAAGACGGTTTGTCCGACATTCCCGAGAGCCTGGTTGATGGCCTGAACCAGGGCGTGAACCGCCGGCGGCTGTTGATCGCCCGCAATCACAACGCTCGCGCCCTTATGTGCCAGGAGGTCTCTCGCCAGCGCAGGCAGAAAGATCTTGGGCTCACTCGTGCCGTCTCCGCTCGCGTTCAAGCCGAGAGAACCGGCGAGCGCCCGGGTGAAATTCTCAATCTCCCGCGCCCGCACGGGGAGCCGGTGATCCGCCTTCATCCCCGTCGAGCTCGGCGTGCTCTCGACCACATACAGGCGGTTCATATTGGCGTCGGGATTCCGCCGAGCCGCGAAATCGCGCGCATAGCGGGCGAAACCCGGAAATCCGGCGTAGAGAAAGTCAGCGTCGAGCGAAACAATGACGTCGGCCTTCGACAGATCGTAGCGCGTCTCAACCACCTCGCCGAAAGCCAGCTTCGCGCCTTCGATAACGTTGTCGCGGTTGACCGGCTCATAGACGTGCCACCTGGCCTCGGGATTCGTTTGCAAATAATCCCGGATCTGCGCCGCCAGCGTGGGCGAGGAAACCGTCTGGGTCAAAATCCGAACCCCCGCGCCCGCAATCTTTTTCTCCACACCCAGGGCCCCGCGGGCGGCTACCGTAAAGGCATTCCACGAGCGCACGTCGCCCAAATATGTGATGTCCTGCGCCCGATCGGGATCGTAGAGATCAAGAATCGAAGCCTGGGCGTAAACATCGGTCCCGCCAAGGCTCGCCGGATGCTGCGGATTGCCCTCCACCTTCGTCGGCCGAAACATATGGCTCTCGACCAGGATGGGCGAGGCATAGCCGCCGAGCGTGAACGCCGTCGCATAAAACATGGGCCGCCCCGGAACGACGATCTCCGGCTGCCTGACATAGGGCACGATCTCGGTGTTCGGCATCTTGGTGCAACCCGTCAAACCGGCAAGCGCGAGCGATGCGCCCATCGTCTTGAGGAAGCCGCGTCGCGAGAAATCATCGAGCCACTCCGAAGCGCCCTTCGGGAACTCGCGATGCAACATCTCCTGAAACTCTTCGCTGCCCGCCAGTTCTTCGAGACTGCGCCAGTACTCGGGGCCGGTCGTATTCTCGATCTGCTCCCTGACCATCCGGAGATCCAGCTTTCCGCGCTTCGTCGGGCAAACGTCTTTCCCGGCAGAAGCTCCGCCATTGCTTCCGACAGGTTTCGGGTTGTGCTCGTCCGTCGTCATCGTCGAATCAGTTCTCAGCTCTACGCTTTTCCGAAAGTCGCGTCCTAGCGATGGCATGTGTTGCAACTGGTGATGTCCTTGACCGAGCGCACCTTATACGCATCCTTCAAGGCGTTGCCGAGCGCGATCTGGTCATTGTAGTCATGGCCGTTGAAAAAGACGTCGTTCTTGCCGAGCGGGTCATTCATCGGCGGTTCATAGCGCATGTTAAAAACCTGGTCGCGCGGGCGAATATATTTTTCCGGAGCGCGGTGGCAGTCGAGGCAAAACTCCATCTGCAGCGAAGCGTACTGATACGTCAGCTGCATCTGGTCGATCGGCCCATGGCAGGTGTTGCATCCGACACCCTTATTGATGTGGATGCTGTGATTGAAATACACAAAGTTGGGCAATTGATTGACGCGAGCCCATTCAATCGACCGGCCGGAGCGGAAACTCTCGCGCACCGGTTCGAGATAGAGTGCGTTCGTCCAGATCTGGGCGTGGCAGTTGATGCAGGTCTTGGTGGGCGGGATCCCGGCGAAACTCGAGGTCTCCACCGAAGTATGGCAATAGCGGCAATCGATGCCGAGGCCGGTCACATGATGCTTGTGGCTGAAGGGAACGGGCTGCGATTTTCTGACGCCCTGATTCGTGATAAAGGGAGTTCGCTCCAACTCCAGCACCACCCAGGAGAGCACCGCCACAACAAAAACCAACCCGACCAGGGAGGCCCGGGCAATGGCGTTGCTGCTGCGCGGAAAGATCTGCATTGAATATGAAGTCTTTATTTATCGCGGAATGGGCTCGCGCCCTTCCCGGCTGACCGCATTCCTATGATTTACGTCACCGACGGCTGTGACCATGTTTACTAAAACATTGGAGTATAACAGTTGACCGAAGAAAAGGAATAGAGGTTCGAACTTTCCCGGTACCAATTGGGAACTTCATTCCGGGAGATCTACCGACTCGTGCGGTGCGATCCACAGCTCGCCTCAACCCGGACGAGCGCCATTCGCCGCGCAGAACCAGTTGAGCCGAATCCTCAACGCAGATTCATGACGAGCAATTTTGGTTCCGTCATCTCATGGATCGCGTCCCGCAAGCCCTCGCGGCCGAGACCCGAATCCTTGATCCCGCCATAAGGCATGTGATCGATGCGGAAGGTCGGGACATCTCCCGCGATCAGGCCTCCCACTTCGAGCTCATCATAGGCCTGAAAAATAAGTTTCGCGTCACGCGTGAAAAGCCCAGCCTGCAGTCCGTAGCTCGAACTATTGATCTGCTTCAGCGCGGCCGCGAAATCGTTGTAAGGTTCAACCGTCACCACCGGCGCAAAAATTTCCTGGCAATTCACCTTCATGTTGGGTCTCGTACCGGTGAGGACGGTCGGCTCAAACAGTGAGCCGTTCCGATTCCCGCCGCACAGCAAACGCGCGCCGCCGCGAACCGCTTCCTGCACCCAGTCGGCAGCGCGGATGGCGTCGCTCTCCCGTATGAGCGGGCCGAGGTCGCTCGACTCGTCCAGCGGATCTCCGACTTTCATTTTGCCGACCGCAGCCAAAAACAACTCGGTAAATTTTCCGTATACGGAGTGCTCGACGAGGATGCGCTGCACCGCGATGCAGGACTGCCCGGCATAGGCAAAGCCTCCGGTGGCGCAGCGTTCCGCGGCATAGGCGAGATCCGTATCGCTGTGCACGATCACGCCCGAATTCCCGCCCAGTTCCAGCACAACTTTTTTCTTTCCCGCGTTGTTCTTGATGGCCCAGCCGACGGCCGCGCTGCCGGTAAAGCTGATGAGCTTGATACGTTCATCGGAAACCAGCAAACCGGAATCTTCATTGGAAAGCAAAACCGCGTTGAAGCCCCCGTCCGGCCATCCCGCCTGCTGTATGACCTCGGCCAGCAGCAGCGCGGTTAACGGCGTCTGCGGCGCAGGCTTCAGCACCATCGAGCAGCCGGCGGCAATTGCCGGCGCCACTTTGTGCGCCACCAGATTCAAAGGGAAATTAAATGGCGTGATTCCAGCCACCGGTCCGAGCGGAAAACGTTTGACGATCCCCCAACGCCCCGCCGTCGATTGCTGCCAGTCGAGCGGCAAATACTCGCCGTAGTTGCGCACCGTCTCTTCTGCGGCAATGTTGAAGGTAAAAACGGCGCGTTCCACCTCGGTGCGCGCGCTCTTGATCGGCTTTCCCGCCTCGAGCGCAATCATCCGGGAAAATTCGTCCTTGCGATCGTGGATGCCAATCGCAATCTGCCGCAATACGCGCTGGCGTTCGAAGGCCGGCAACCGCCGCGTGGTTCCGAAGGCCTTGACGGAGGCCGCAATCGCCGCTTCTGCGTGCACGCGGCGTCCCTGGTGAACCTGCGCGATGAGCGATCCATCATAAGGCGCGTGCACCTCAACGATGTCACCCTCTTCCAGCCACTTTCCGTCGAGGAAAAATCCGTGGGTCGCAACCGGCGCCACCGTCATCTCGGCCATTGCCTCACCCCTTTCGAGCCACGTCCGCGAATCCTCTGATTATAGAGCTTCGCTTTGTAGAGCTTCGCCCGAACCGGGTTCCGAACCAACCCGGAACTTCGCTTGGATGTCACTTCGTGCCTTGAGGTTTGAAGCGCTCATCCACTTCCACCTGGTATCCGGCGACCAGTCGATTGGTTTCGTTCGCCATACCGACGACGGACATCAACTCCCGGAATTCGGCATCCGTCATCCCTTTTTTTCTTGCCGAAGCCGTATGCGAAGCGATGCAGTATTCACACTGGTTCGTAACCGAAACGGCGACGTAAATCATCTCTTTGGTGAGCGGGTCGAGCGCTCCCGGAGCCATGATCTGCTTGATATCTTCCCAGGTCCGCTTGAGCATAATCGGATCATGCGCGATGGCCTTCCAGAAATTGTTGATCCAATCCGTCTTGCGAGTCGTCATGATGTCGTCATAGATGGCGCGAACCTCGGGGCTCGCGTCCGCGTATTCGATAAGGCCAAAGATAGACATGAAAGATTTCTCCCGTGAGGCGCTCGAACCTGAACCCTTGAGCCGTTCGGCCCGGTTTTACGCCACCCAGTCCAAAATTTTGTAGTACGCCCCGGCAAACGGCAGAAACCAGGCTCTCCCGTTGTACAGTCCCATCGGTGCCCCCGGAAATGAAATCTCGGTAAACGGGTTCTCCGTCTTCGCCTCCGCGATCCACTCCGCCATCTTCTGTCCCTGCCAGGTGGCCATGGCAACGCCGTGTCCAGCATACCCGACCGCGAAATAAATGCCGTCAACCTGCCCGGCGTGGGGCATCATGTCGAAACAAAAATCAAGCGTACCGCCCCACGCATATTCGATCTTCGTCTCGCGCAGTTCGGGATAGACCCGAACCATGCCACGCCGCAAAATCTCGGCGCTCTTGCGCACCGTCTCTGCGGTCTCGGGAAAAAAGGCGGCGCGACCGCCGAACAACAGGCGGCGATCCGGGGTGAGCCGGTAATAATAAAGATAATTCTTGGAGTCATAGATCTGACGGTTGCGCGGGCTGAGGGCATGCCCCAATGCCTCGGGAAGGACCTCGGTGGCGATAATGAACGATCCGATCGGAATGATTTTCTTCCGCAACGCGGGAGTCGCCGCACCCGTGTATCCACTGGTTCCAACCAGCACATTCCGGGCCCAGATCGCGCCTCGAGACGTATGAAGCTTGAACCCGGCAGCGCCGTCACGTAATTCCCGCTGCATGTTCCGCACCCGCGTGCGTTCGCTGATTTCGGCGCCAGCGCGCATGGCAGCCGCACCCAGCCCAGCTACGTAGCGCGCGGGATTGAGGCCGGCTGAAACCTCATCGACCATGCCGCCGTGATAGAGATCCGAACCAATCTCGTCGCGGAGTTGATCTCGCTCGACCACTCGCAAGCGGTGATCGAATTCACGATCAATCACCTCCGCCTGGCGGGCATAGTCATCAAAATGCGCCTTTTTGCATGCGACTTCGAGGTGCCCGGTACGGACGAAGTCGCAGACAATATTTTCTTCTTTCACAACCCGCTCGACGGTATCGATGCTCTCCAGCGAAGCGGCATACATGCGCCGCGTAAGCTCGCGCCCGTAGGTCGAGAGGAGCCGATTGACACCCAGCTTCAGCCCGGTAAGCACCATGCCACCGTTGCGGGAACTCGCGCCCCAGCCCATGGTTTCCGATTCGAGCACCACCACTTTCGCCCCGCGTTTCGAAAGTGAGAGCGCGGCAGACAGGCCGGTGAATCCAGCCCCGATGACGGCTACGTCAGCCCGCTGCGACAACGGCTGCGCTGGCGGCATCGGCATCTGCACCGTGGTCGACCAGTAGTTGAGTTCCTGCGGCATCGGAGCGATTGCTTTCATTTGAACTACAGCACCGCGCTCTCGCGAATCATCCGCCCCTCCCGAAAGCGCGCGAAATTCAGCAGGGAAACGTCGATCAGTTCCGTCTTTCCCGCCAGAATCAGATCGCTCAGAATCTTCCCGGTGGCAGGTGAGTGCATCACCCCATGACCGCTGAAGCCATTGGCAAAGAAAAATCCCGGAACCTCGGGAGATTCGCCAAGAATCGGGTGATGATCGGGTGTCATCTCATAGAGTCCCGCCCAGGCCCGCCTGGGGTTGACCGCAACGTTTTCAAAGACGGGCACGCGATCTGCCGCGCGCGTCAGGATCTTCTCAATAAAACCGGGGTCGAAATCGGTTTTGTAGCCGGGCGTTTCTTCGGGATCGTTCCAGGCCAGAAGAAATCCACGGCTCTCGGGTCGAAAGTGAAACCCCGTCGACATGTCAATAATCATCGGCGCGGTGTGCGGAAATTGGTCAAATGGCTCGGTCGGAACGAGCATGCGCCGCAAAGGTTCGACCGGCAGATCGATGCCCACCATGTTTGCGATCGAAGCCCCCCACGCCCCGGCGCAGTTCACCACCTTCCGCGCCGAGACCTTGTCGCGAGTTGTCGCAATTTCGAAATCCCCTCCATGGCGCGTGATTTTGGTGACGCTCGCATTCTTCCACAGCGTTGCGCCGCGGTCGAGGGCCCAGGTCATGAATCCGATCATGGCGCTATAGGGATCGACAAAGCCGTCCGTCGAACAGAAACTGCCGCCAACCATGTCATCGCCGCGCAGTTCGGGAAACTGGCTGCGGATTTCATCCGCACCGACCAGGCGCACGTTCTTGAGGCCCACGGCCAGTTGCTTTTCATGGTTAGCCCGCAGGTAAGCCATGTGCCCGGCATTGGTCGCACAAAACAGATATCCTTGGGGCCGATAGTCACACGGAAACCCCAGGCGCTCCTCGAAGCCCGCATAAAACGGGATCGAGTACAGCGACATCTGGATATTGACGGCGGTAGAAAACTGCGCCCGCACGCCGCCCATGCTCTTGCCCGTGGATCCCTTGCCCTGGGCCGTCTCGCGCTCCAGCACCAGAACATTTTTGCAGCCCGCGGCAACGAGGTGGTAGGCAATGCTCGAGCCGACAATGCCTCCGCCAACGAGAACGACTTCTGCGGTCTGCATGGTGTGCGGTAGGGGGTCAGGAAGTCGCCGCGGCCAGGCCGACTCTGGCCAACACGATGAACGCAAACCATCCAAATACGATCGCGAACGCCGTGCCGCGTTTGACCTTGCTGATCGAACTGATGCCGATGGCCGTCAGAATCAGAGTCCAGATGGTGAAGACATCGAACGGCGTAAAGAGAGAGCGCAGCACTGGAGATCCGTCCGGCCCGATAAAATATCCGGGATTGGTAGCCACCGGGTTCTCAATATTGAATCCGTCGCCGCTTACTCCCGCCAGAAGCGACAGCATGGCAAGCAGCGACAGGACCACTTCCGGCAGGCGGGTATAGACAATCAAAGCAAACAGGGTTTTGAATTTCAGGTCAGCGCCCGCGCCAAACTTGAGCGTCGCAAAGAAAATGCCCGCGAACACCACATAGACAACCAGCGCAATCAGCGGCACAGCGTAGGAGATTCCCTTGATGATAGCGGCCTGCTGCTGCATAATCCTCTGCCGCTGGTCGGCTGGCATGTTGTCCAGGCGCTCCGCCTGTTTCGGTTGCAACTGAATCAGATTTTCCGCCACTTTGCGGAAGCCCACCTTCTGCTCGACCACATAAACAAACGTCCACCCGACGATGGCGATAATCAGCCATGGCGCCCACCAGCTGGCGTTCCGTCGCAGGTCGGTGAAGGTCCTGCCGGGCGCGAAAAAAGTATAAGCCAGGCGCTGCCCTTCAGACAGAGGGGCTGATTCCTCGACGGACGGCGAAGTTGACGGCGGAGTTACCTGCGCCAGTTGTGGGGGTCCAGAAGGCTGCGACGGCTGCGAAGGCAGGGAAGGATTGGATGCCATATCATTATCTCCCGACGAGAGATGAAATTGTAGTTTCACTTCGGCGCACGCACAACCGCTCGGGATCGATGATTACGAAACCGCCATCTCCGGCGTGGCCAAGAGCAGTTTCTGCGTGTAAGGGTGTTTCGGTTCGGTAATGATCTGTTCTGTGTCTCCAATCTCCACGATCCTGCCCTGGTACATCACGGCAATCCGCGTCGAGAGATAGCGGATCACCGGCATCGAATGCGAGATGAATAAATAAGTGAGGCCAAAATCGCGTTGCAGCTCGTGCAACAGGTTAACAATCTGGGCGCCGACGCTGACATCGAGAGCGGAAACCGGCTCGTCGGCGACGATAAACTTCGGCCGCAGAGCGAGAGCCCGGGCAATCCCGATACGCTGCCGCTGTCCACCGGAAAATTCATGTGGATAACGCGACATGGCAGATTCGTCCATCCCAACCGCGCGCAGGAGTTCGCGCACGCGTTCGCGGCGCGCATCCGGATTCTCGCTTCCAGCGAGAGTCTCGCGGTGAAGAACGAGCGGCTCGGCTATCGCATCTTCGACGCGATAGCGCGGGTCGAGCGCACCGAACGGATCCTGGAAGATGATTTGCATGTCACGCCGAAGACCGCGCATTTCGGAGGCGTTCGCTCTCAATACATCCGTGCCGTCAAAAACCACGGCGCCCGAAGTCGGCTCGCTCAGGCGAAGAATCAGGCGTCCAAGCGTGCTTTTGCCGGACCCCGATTCGCCGACCAGCCCGAGCGTCTCGCCAGCCTGAATGTCAAGTGAAACATCATCAACCGCGCGGACTTCGCCCGCGCGATGGCTGCCGAAAGGAGACTCGGCGAGATTGAAAACCTTCGTCAGTTTGGAAACTTCGAGCAGAGGCACGAGTCACGTTTTCCTGATGGACTCCAGTTTCCGAGCCCTCTTCAGAACCAGCCATCTTCAGAAAAAGGAAAAAATCTGTTCCCGTTCGCTATCCCGCAATCATCGGCACCGCCGCCAATGCTGCGACCATGCCGATCGTACGCCCCCGGCTGAAATGCTCGTGCAGGAAGAGGCGGGCAAGCAAAACCGTGACCACCGGATAGAGCGAACTGAGCACGACCGCAGCGTCCAGCCTTCCGAGTTGTTCCGCCCGGATGAAGGCCACGCTGCCAATAACGTCAAGAATCCCGGCAGCCAAGGCGATGCCCGCCACCGGCCCAGGCACGGGACGCAGATGCCTGCCCAACAGGACGATTCCGCCTGTCACTACAAACGAAGCCAGCCGCGAACAGGTGGCGACCCACACCGCCGAGGCATGGCCGGCCTGGTGTGTACAAAGATAAAAACCGGCGAATCCGGTTCCCGCCAGCACGGCCACGCCAATGCCTTCCGGACGGCCAACGCCAGCTTCGTTCCGCGAGATAAGCCAGACCCCAACGCCGGCAAGAATGAAGCCAGCCACATGGCGAGTCCCGGGAACGCCTTCGGCAAAAGCGGTTACCAGGGTTGGAACCGCGGCGCTAAGAACCGCGGCAACCGGCGCGATCAGCCCCATATTTCCGCGCGCCAGTGCCCGATAGAAAAAAACCAGCGCCAACCCGCCAAGCGCCCCGGCGAGCAGGGACCAACCGAAACTGACAATCCCCGGAAATGCCGCATGCGTGATCACAGCAATGGCCGCAACGAAAACCATGCCGGTTACGTGCACGATGGCTGTAAACAGGAAAGCATTCGCCCGGCGCGCACCGAAGCCTCCGAGAAAATCGCTTGCCCCCCACACCCCGACCGCGGTCAGGCTGTAAGCTGCCGGGATGTATTGTGCTGCGAGGGGCATCGGAACTTGAGATTAGCACGCAGGCGAGAATACCCGACCGGAAGACTGAAGACTGACGTTGCAGGACGTTGCAGGGCAAGATCCTGTACGCGTCGCCTGCGTGGGGACGAGATGCTCGCGCTGTCCGGCCGGGTGAAGCGGGCGAGCTAAGCCATAACCGTTTCCGCTTGCGACTTGCCCGCCAGCAACTGCCGCAGCACATACTGCAGTATGCCGCCATTCGCGTAGTAAAGGGCTTCCTGGGGAGTATCAATCCGAACGACGGCCTGAAACTCGGTGGTCCGGGAACCGTTTTTCACGCGCACGGTAAGCTTGCGCCCGGAGGAAAAGTTCTGAACCACATCGCGAATCCCCGCGATCTCGAAGATCTCCTCGCCCGTCAATTTCAGCACCTCGGCGTTTTTTCCCGACAGAAACTGCAGCGGCAGAATTCCCATACCCACAAGGTTCGAGCGATGAATACGTTCGTAGCTTTCCGCAATCACGGCGCGAACGCCGAGCAGAAGCGGTCCCTTGGCCGCCCAGTCGCGCGAAGATCCCGATCCGTACTCCTTCCCCGCCAGAATCACCAGCGGCACTTTTTCGGCGTGATATTTTTCCGCCGCGTCGAAAATCGAAACTTCCGCGCCATCCGGCAGGTGGCGGGTGAATCCGCCTTCGGTGTTCACCATCTTATTTCGCAGTCGCACGTTGGCAAACGTCCCGCGCACCATGACCTCGTGATTGCCGCGGCGCGATCCGTAAGAATTGAAATCCGCCGGTTCGACGCCATGGGCGATCAGATATTTCCCCGCAGGACCATCCTTCTTGATCGAACCCGCCGGCGAAATGTGGTCGGTGGTAACGCTGTCACCGAGCACCGCCAGCACCCGCGCGCCTTTGATATCCTCGACCGCCGATGGTTCAAGCGCCATGTCGTCGAAGTAAGGCGCCTGCCGTATATACGTGGAATCTTTTTCCCACGCATAGGTCTCGCCCTTCGGGACCGGCAGGCTGCGCCAGCGCTCGTCCCCCGAATACACCGCGCCGTAACTCTTGCGGAACATATCGGAGGTGATCGCGCTCGCCATGGCTTCTTCAACCTCCTGGCGTGAGGGCCAGATGTCGGCCAGATAAACCGGCTTGCCATCCTTGCCCTGGCCGACCGGATCCTTGCGCAGATCGATGTCAATGCGCCCCGCCAAGGCGAAGGCCACAACCAGTGGCGGCGACATCAGGTAGTTGGCACGCACTTCGGAGTTGATGCGCCCCTCAAAGTTGCGATTGCCCGAAAGCACGGAGGCGACCACCAGATTCCTTTCCTCGATCTCTTCGGAAACCTCAACCGGCAGCGGGCCCGAGTTTCCAATGCAGGTGGTACAGCCGTAGCCAACAAGGTGGAACTTCAGCTTCTCCAAATAAGGCATCAGTTCGGCCTTTTCGAGATAATCAAGCACAACCTTCGATCCCGGAGCGAGCGAGGTCTTGACCGTGGCCGGCACCTCGAGGCCGCGCTCGACCGCCTTCCTGGCGAGCAAGCCCGCCGCAATCAGCACCGACGGATTCGAAGTGTTGGTGCAGCTGGTGATGGCAGCAATCACCACGCTGCCATGCTGCAGCGCCCGGCTCCCGTTCCCCGAAATGTGCTCGTGGACGTTCGGATCTTCAACTCCGACGGCGGTTGGGTTTCCCCCTTCCTGCTCCCAGCGATTGACCTGCTTGGCCGCGACCGCCGCCTCGGACGGAGTTACGGCAGCCGCCTTCGCCTTCGGCTTGACGAGCGAAGGCAAAGCCTGGGTAAACGACTCGCGTGCCTGCGACAGCACCACCCGGTCCTGCGGACGCTTCGGTCCGGCCAAACTGGATTCCACCGTCGCCAGATCCAGACCGAGCAGTTCGGAGTATTCCGCTTCCGGTGTTTTCGCATCGTGAAACAGTCCCTGTTCGCGCGCGTAGGCCTCGACCAGCGCGATCTGCTCGTCACTCCGTCCGGTGAGTTTCAAGTAGCGCAGGCTTTCCTTGTCGATCGGGAAGATGCCGCAAGTAGCCCCATACTCCGGAGCCATGTTGGCAATCGTCGCGCGATCGGCGAGCGGCAAATCCTGCAAGCCGGGACCAAAATACTCAACGAACTTACCGACCACCCCGTGTTTGCGCAGCATCTCTGTAATCGTGAGCACGAGATCGGTTGCGGTTGCACCCTCGCGCAGGCGTCCGGTAAGTTTGACGCCCACCACCAGCGGAATCAGCATAGAAACCGGCTGTCCGAGCATGGCAGCCTCGGCTTCGATCCCGCCCACACCCCACCCCAGCACGCCCAGTCCGTTCACCATGGTCGTATGCGAATCGGTGCCCACCAGGGTATCGGGATACGCCGTCCGCTTCCCCCCTTCTTCGTGCACAAAAACCACCCGCGCCAAATATTCGAGATTGATCTGATGAACGATGCCCGTATCCGGCGGGACGATGGCAAGATTGCGGAAGCCCGTCTGCCCCCAGCGCAGAAATGCGTAGCGCTCCTTGTTGCGTTCGAATTCAAGCAGGGCATTCACATCGAATGCGCCCGGCGACCCGAATTCGTCGACCTGCACGGAGTGATCAATCACGAGTTCCGCAGGCTGCAATGGATTGATGAGCTTCGGATCGCCACCCAGTCGCTTCATCGCGTCGCGCATCGCGGCAAGATCGACGACCGCAGGAACGCCGGTAAAATCCTGCAGCAGCACCCGGCTTGGCGTGAACGCGATTTCCTTCTCCGGCTTCGAATTTCTGTTCCACGCCGCCAGCGCACGAATCTCACCGGCTGTCACGTTCCGCCCATCTTCAGTCCGCAGCAGATTCTCGAGCAGAATGCGCAGCGAGAAAGGCAAATGCCGCGTAGAAATTCCTTGCTGGTCGAGAGCGTCAAGGCGATAGAGTTCATATTCCTTCTGGTCGACTTTGAAAGTTGCACGGGCGCCAAAACTATTCGATGACATAAGGACCTTCCTTCAAGCTCCGGGAGAGCAGCGGAGCACAAAACGAAGACGAAGTTGTAACTAGTAGTGTAATTCGTTTTCGACGGCGAGTGCGGGCGTGTGGTGGGTGTCGGGGGTGTGGGGGGAGGTGGGGGTTGAGACGAGGCTCTGCCCGGTGAAACCGACAATCTCGCTGAAGCATCATGAATCACACCCCAGAAAACACCAGGTTTTTGTTCGGTTAGAGTAGGAGGCGATGAAAATGAAACAGATCCTGGGCCATGTCGCGCTGGTCGTCCGCGATTACGACGAGGCCCTTGCCTTCTTCACGCGCACGCTTAACTTCAGCCTGATCGAAGACACGCGCTGGAGCGAGGAAAAACGCTGGATAGTGATCGCCCCACCGGGGGCGGAAGGCACCACTCTCGTTCTCGCCCGGGCAGCCACGCCCGACGAGGAAAGTCGCATCGGGAATCAGACCGGTGGGCGAGTCTTCCTGTTTCTCTACACCGACGATTTCTGGCGCGACTACCACGAAATGACAGAGAAGAAAATAAAGTTTGTGCGCGGGCCGAGCGAAGAACCCTACGGCACGGTCGCCGTCTTTGAAGACCTCTACGGCAATTTATGGGACCTCTTACAGCCTAAAGCAGGATTCCGGGGTTGAGCCGTTCGTTGCCGGCAATTTTGAAATTTGCGAATCTCAAAGCCGGAAGCGCGATCGCCCAGGCAAGCGCAGAAGTCGGTTCCTCGGTTACAAACGCTCCAAATGACTCCGTTGCAAAGCCCCTACCGCACTCCTGTCCAAATCTGATAGAAAACTACGCCCATCATAAAAACCAGGTAGATCCGAAGCGCCCAGAAAAGAACCATCTCCGTCCGGGTCAGCCGACGTCGAGGACAGTGATGATGTTCCTTGGCAGAAACGATCTGGTCAGGCTCGAGCGCTGCGATCACCGAGCGAACTTCTGCGCGGCTCACGTCGCCGCCATGGGAAGACTCAACTTCGCTTTCCATTACTCACCTCCAACCAGCCATTTACTTACCTCCAATGAGCGCCAGCGCATTCGGCGCAATCACACTGACGCCGAACAATAGCCCCGCACCGACGAGCAACGCCACCACTCCGAGTGCCAGCACATTCGCCCACCTCGGACTGACGAGTGTGCCCATAATTTCCCGGTCGTTCACCAGCATATAAAGGAAAAGCAGCGCCGGGGGCATGGCGAGCACAGCGATTACGTTCACGAGCAGCACGATGTACACCAGCGGAATTCCCGGTATCAAGACGAGCCCCGCCGCCGCGACCGCTTCAACCAGCAAAACGAGATAGAAGGTTCTCCCCTGCTGGAACGGAAGATTCAAACTGTGCGGCCGGCGCGCGACTTCGCCGAAAGCATAGGCGGACGAGGTCGAAATCGTAATCGCCGCGACCATGCCCGCCTCAAACATGCCCAGCGCAAACAGGGCCGCTCCCCAGCGTCCAACGAAAGGCTGCAGCGCCTGCGCGAACTCTGCCGCCTCGTAGTTCCCCGCCGACATGTGATGCAGGAACAGCGGAGCCGTAGCCAGCATCGTCGCCAGTGCCGCTACCGCTGCCAACGTCGCTCCGAGCAGCGTATCGATGCGCCCGAAGCGGATGTCGCGCGTAGTCAGTCCCTTATCCGCGATCGCACTTTGCTGAAAAAACAACATCCACGGAGTAACGGTGGCGCCAACATTGGCGAGCAGAATCAGTACCGTATCCTGGGTGAGCCCGCCCGGCAGCGGTCTCCAGGTGAGCAACGCGCGACCGACCGCTCCCCAGTGCGGATGCGTCATCAGCGCCACGGGTACGAACAGCAGATTAAAGATCGCCGCGGCCAGAATAATACGCTCCCAAGTCCAGTAGCGATGCGTCAAGAGCGCTATGGCAAGCACCAGGAGCGCGCAGAAAACCGCTATCCCCGGCCGCACTCCAAAAAATCCCAGGCCAGCGCGGATGGCAATGAACTCCGTCACCAGCGTCAGAAAATTACCCACCATCAGGTCGATCATCGAGAACCAGCCCCAGAACGGCCCAAAGCGATCAAAGATCAACTCGGCATGCCCGCGATGAGTGGCCGCGCCCAGACGCACGGTCATTTCCTGTACGACGCAAGCCATCACAAAGGTGAGCACAACGAAAGGCAGAAAGAACCCGATGCCAAAGCGTGCCCCGGTTGCCGCGTAGGACAGCATGCTGGGGCCGTCATTTTCTCCGAGCATCACCAGAATGCCAGGACCAATGAGCAACCAGAACAACCGCAACCGTGGACGGATCCCGCGCCGCGCCCGAGTAGCCGAAACCCGCTCCCGGTCGTGCGCCCGATCGATGTCTTCGTGCGTGATGACAACATCGCTCGCAGGCCGCGGTTGGTGATCGACGACGTCGCGCAAAAGTACGGTTTCTCCTCGCCTGGACGCTGAGTTTTCTTCACCCATTGGATGCGGTTTGAAAAAGGGGAGCTACGTGACCCTTGAAATTAGCACAAGTATACATCAGGGCATAAACCACGGTTAATAGATTATTGCTCGACGGGAACGGTAAGGAGATTCTGGATTTTTCCGTGACCCGGGTTTCGCCGCAGCCTCCCGAAACGCCGCCCGGCACCAGACATGCCGGACTCGAGAGTGCCTTCGACGATCGCTGGCGCGGTGAAACCTGCGACGGAAAGTCCGCCCAAAAAAAGAAAAGGCCGGGTATTTGCACCCGGCGCTTCTACTGAGAACCTGTCAATCGCTGAACCGTCAGTCGCTGAACCGTCAGTCGCTCGGTTGAACCAGATCAGTTTCCCAATTAACCTCGATTCGTTTTTTCGATTCCCCCCGTAGGACGCCAAACCTCGTGTCGGCGCAGATCTTCACATCACCAGTGCAAGGCTTTCCAGTTCCCGTTGCAGCACCGGCAGAGAACAACCCGCCATTTCCACCCGTCCGGCGGCGTCGATCGCATCCATCTGCGAAACGCCGTAACCCCGGCCCGCCAGAAACACCTGCAGCAATTCAGCAGCTTCGCGGGAATCCACCATTCCGCCCTGGATCAGGTCGTTTCTCAAGGCGGACAGTTCAGTCACCGTAAATCTCTCTTTCATCGCCATTCTCGCCTTCGACCTCCCTACCGTTGCTCCATTAGACTCATCGGCAGCCAGTTTCGTTACATGCAATCGAGTCGCCGTAACTTCAGGCACACCGAAGATATTTTCTCCGGTGCCTAAAGTTCTTAGAACCCAAGACTTTGCAAAAGGTTGCGAGGGTACCACCGCAAACTACGGAAATACAGGAGACGGACTTTTCGTCGTGATGTTGACACTAAATGTCGTTTCCTGGGGGGAGGAAACCGAACTTTGTCTCCTGATCAGAGCCTTTCTGGCTCAGGCCGGATCGATCCTGGCGGCATCGACCAGCATAATCGGAATGTCGTCCTCAATCGGGTACACCCGTCGGCACTCGCCGCATTTCAGGCTTTGACCCGTCAATACGACCGCCTTCCGGCACACCGGACATACCAGCGCTTCCAGTAGATCTTCGGAGATCATGGTACTCATTCTACCGTGAACCACGGACTCCTGACCGGACCTGATGTCCGCGGGACCAGGCTCGAGTGAGGTGGGGTAACTCAGAAAAAATAATTCGGGAGCGCCGCGGAAACCGCGGAAACCGAACCCCACAAGCCCGGCGCGGCGATGCGATAGAATGTGTTTCACACGGGAACTCCAGTCGAACGAAATGACCGCCAGAATACTCGATGGAACGAAAATTGCCGCTGCGATTCGCGCCGAGGTCGCAGCCGAGGTCGAGGCACTGGCGCGATCCGGTATTCGTCCCGGGCTCGCCGTGGTGCTCGTCGGCCACAACCCCGCGTCAGAGGTCTATGTCCGGGGCAAGGTGAAGAGCTCCGAAGAAGTCGGCCTTTACAGCGAACAGCACACGCCCGATGACAAGGCGACCACCGAAGAGTTGCTCGCCCTCATCGCCGACCTGAACCATCGCGATGAAATTGACGGCATTCTCGTGCAGCTGCCCCTGCCCGCGCATGTCGATGCCAAGAAAATTCTGCTCGCCGTCGATCCCGGCAAAGATGTCGACGGATTCCATCCCCTGAACGTAGGCTATCTTTCCACTCAGCGCCCCGGGCTCGTCCCCTGCACTCCGGCCGGCGTAATGGAAATTCTAGAGCGAAGTCAGATTCCGGTTGCCGGCCGGGAAGCCGTAGTCGTCGGACGCAGCGACATCGTGGGCAAGCCCGTAGCCATGCTCTTGTTGAATCAAAACGCCACCGTCACCATCTGCCACTCAAAAACCCGCGACCTGCCCGGAGTCTGTCGCCGTGCCGACATTCTGGTGGCTGCCATCGGCCGTGCCGGCATGGTCACTCGCGACTACGTTACGCCCGGAGCCACGGTGATCGATGTCGGCATCAACAAGATCACCGACCAGAAAGAATTCAACCGCTTCTTCGCCGGAAACAGAAAACGTGAAGAAACATTTCTGGCCAAAGGCTCGACCCTCGTAGGGGACGTCCACCCTGAAGTAGCCGAAATAGCCGGGGCGATCACGCCCGTCCCAGGGGGCGTGGGCCCGCTAACCATAGCGATGCTGATGTCGAACACCGTAAAAGCCGCGACGCTGCGGCGTGGACTCCGGCAACCCGAGTTGACCCGAGCCTAGCGGAAAGCGCCATATCGGCATTGGCTATGGCGATCGTCGCGATGAGCTCAGTCGAGATTTGGGAAGGGCACAACTTTCGGCCGTGCCGACAGGTGTCGTGAAAGAATGCAGCCACGGCCGCCGGGCCAGCCGGCGGCACTGATCCACTGGTCTAAGGTGTAGCTTGGCAAATACGACCTTTCGGATACGATGAGAACCCGTTGCTGAAACTAGGCCTCACCGGCGGCATTGCAAGCGGCAAATCAGCCGCCGGCAAAATGTTTGTCAAACTCGGAGCCCAGCTGATCCAGGCCGATGTCGTAGCCCACGACCTCATGCAGCCCGGCCGCCCGGTCTACGAGGAAGTCGTCCGTCATTTCGGCCGCGGCATACTGAATCCAGACCAAACCATCAACCGCCCGCGCCTCGCCGAAGCCGCATTCCGAACCGGCAGTACCCCAGGACGCATCCATGAACTGAACCAGATTGTCCATCCCGCCGTAATTAACCACGAAAACAAATGGCTGGAAGAAATCTCACGGCGCGATCCAGACGCCATTGCCATCGTCGAGGCGGCTCTGATTCTCGAAGCGGGAACCGCCAGCCGTTTTGACCATTTGATCGTGGTAACCTGCCGTCCCGAACAACGCATTCAGCGCTTCGCCGAACGCACCGGCATGTCTGAAGAAGCCGCCCGGGCCGAAGTGACTCGCCGGATGGCAGCGCAGATCCCCGACGAAGAAAAAATCAAAGCCGCCGATTTCGTCATTGACAACTCCGGATCGCTCGCTGAAACCGAGCAACAGGTCGAGACCATCTTCGCCGGACTCAGTCGACGATAAAGTTCATGGGAGAGAATCCAGGCCGGAGCAGGCTCGATTGCGATCCTGATTCGATCCTGATCAAGAGGTGCGACGCGGCATGATGATCCATTGCAACACCGAACTTACCAGGCTGAGCATGACCGCGCCAATCAGCGCGGCAATAAAATTTCGCACGTAAAATCCCTGGACGAACCGAGCCGCCAGTTCCAGCATGAGCGCGTTGATCACAAACCAGAACAGTCCCAAAGTCAGTACGGTCAGCGGAAAGGTAATAATCTTGAGCAGCAATCCCAAAGTCGCATTGATCAGCCCGATCACCAACGCCGCGATCAAAGCTGCCTGAATACCGGTAACGTAAATGCCCGGCACGATGTGGGCCACAATCCACACCGCAATGGCGCTTATCAGCCAGTGGAGCAGAAGACGCACGATAATCCTCCTTCAAGGCAATCATTGGATGCTATACAAGGTAAAACCGGCGCACAACCGGATTCATCGCATAAAGAGAGTAATGACGACAACCGAATGCCACCCAAAACCAACGCCGCCCGCCTCCTCGATCGGATGGGCATTCACTACGAATTGCGCGAATACGAGGTCGATCCGAGGGACCTCGCCGCCGAAGCCGTCGCTCCGAAAATCGGTTTGCCCCTGGAGCAGGTTTTCAAAACCCTAGTCGCCCGCGGCGATCACAACGCAATCGTCATGGCCGTCATCCCCGGACATCAGGAACTGAATCTGAAAGCGCTCGGAGCCGTCACGGGAGAAAGGAAGATGCATCTGGTCCCGGTAAAAGAGCTGCAAGCGCTCACCGGCTACATCCGCGGCGGGGTAACCGCCCTCGCCGCCAAACACGACTTTCCTGTTTATGCGGACGAGACCATCGAGCTCTTCGACGTTGTTTCCGTCTCGGCGGGCGTGCGCGGCCTCCAGATTCTCGTCGCGCCCGCCGACTATCTGCGCGCGGCGAAGGCAACGATTGCCGCGCTGGCCGCGCCAAAAAACAAAGCACGCGGTTAATCCCCACCCCGTTCGATGGCGCCAGGCCTTCCCGGGCGGCCATCTCTCCGCCAGGGAGAATCAGCCGTTCGATCGCCCCAGGGCTCGGGCGACGGTATTAAACTGATTAAGCTCTCCAAGCAATGCGAGGTAAACGATGCCCACTGCCACCCGCACCAACCCGCTCTCCTTCCTGGCCGATCAACTCGAAGAACTCAAAGCCAAAGGCACGCACTTCAGGCTGCGCGTCCTCGAGGACGAACAGGCCCCGGTCTCTACCTTCGACGGAAAGAGAGTCATCAACCTCGCTTCCAACAATTACCTCGGCTTTACCACCCATCCGAAGCTTCGTGAAGCAGCTCTCGAAGCCACGCGCAAGTACGGCGTAGGATCGGGCGCCGTCCGCACCATAGCGGGCACGATGAAAATCCACATGGAGCTGGAAGAAAGAATTGCGCGCTTCAAAAATGTCGAAGCCTGCGTAGTCTTCCAGTCCGGATTCACCGCCAACGCGGGCACCGTCTCATCCTTTCTGGGAAAAGACGATTACATCATCTCCGATGAACTGAACCACGCCTCGATCATCGACGGCTGCCGTCTGTCACGCGCCCGGATTCTCGTCTTCCGTCACAAGGACGTAGCCCACGCCGAAGAGCAACTGGCCAGCGTAAAGAATCAGCCCGGCAAGAAACTGGTGATCTCAGACGGCGTCTTCTCCATGGATGGCGATATCGGCCCGCTCCCGGGCCTCTGCGACGCCGCCGAAAAATATGGAGCAATCATGATGGTCGACGACGCCCACGCCTCCGGTGTCCTCGGCCGCCGGGGACGAGGTACCGTCGATCATTTCAAAATGCACGGCCGCGTCGACATCCAGGTCGGAACGTTGTCGAAAGCGATCGGCGCCCTGGGCGGATATGTCTGTGGCACGCGCGATCTGATCGATTTCCTCTACCACCGTGCCCGTCCATTTCTTTTTTCGACATCGCATCCGCCATCCGTAGCCGCCACCTGCATCGCCGCCTTCGACGTTCTCGAAACCGAGCCGCAATGGATGGAGCAACTCTGGGCGAACACGCGCTTCTGGAAAAAAGAACTGGGCCTCCTCGGCTTCAACATCGGAGGCCACAACACCCCCGCCAGCGAAACCCCGATCACCCCAATCATCATCGGCGATGGCCGCCTCACCATGGATTTTTCGCGCGAACTCTTCAAAGAGGGAGTGCTCGGAACCGGCATCGCCTTTCCCACAGTCCCCGAAGGCAAAGCGCGAGTCCGCACCATCATGACTGCGACGCACACAAAAGGCGAACTCGAGCAGGCGCTCGAAGTGCTGAAGCGGGTGGGAAAAAGTATGGGAATCCTCAGCTGAATTCCACATCGAGTGCGAAAAGCGCGGCGCGCTACTTGTGCTGGCTGATCGAAAGCACATTCCCGTCCGGATCTTTAAACCATGCAACCTTATCGCCGCCGGGCGCGGACCAGATTCCTGTTTCCTTATCCTCCACCCAGGGATACTTCTCAAACGCCACTCCCTGCCCGCGCAGCCAGCCGGCAACCTCCTCGATGTTCGCCACTTCCCAGCCAAGCACGGTATAAGGTGCAGGCGTGAAATCCTGAGCCTTGGCAATCCGGATCATGCTTTCGCCGGCTCTCATCACCAGGGCGAAATTGTCCTCGCTGACGAAGGTAAATCCGAGTTTCCGCTCGTAAAAGCCTCTCGCCTTAGCGGGGTCCTTCGTGGGAACAAATCCAATCAGTTTGCTCGCAGCCAGCATCTCGAGATCACCGTCCCGCCGGAGCGTCGTCCAAAATCGCCAGCACCAGCGCGTCAATCGCGTCCGTAACCCGCTTGGCCGGAAGATTGAAATTATTAGAGAGGATGGAAAAAACAACCGCTTGTCCGGAATCCGTGGTTGCGTACCCGGAGAGGGTCTTCACACCGCCGAGCGACCCGGTCTTGGCCATAATGCGGTTTTGCAACCGGGGCAGGTTCAGTCGCTCGGAGAGCGATCCATCCACTCCTCCGACCGGAAACGTCTTCCGATACGACGCGCCCCAGGGCTGGGTCGCGCTATAGCGCAATAACTGAACCACCGCATGAGGAGTCACCAAATTTTGGCGGGAGAGCCCCGAGCCGTCATAGAAAACATATTGGTCACTCGAAATGCCGGCCTGGGTCAGAAATCCGCGCAGAACCTCTAGACCACCCTCAATCGATCCGGCATTGCCGCGCTCGCGCCCGAGCAGGCGGAGAAGAATCTCGGCGTGGAGGTTCTGGCTGACCTTGTTGATCACCTGCACATCTTCGAGCAGCGGCTTCGATTCGTAACTGGCAAGCGTTACGAACTGATCGGCTTTCAGCGATCGTGATAACCCATCGCCTCCACGCGAGGGCGCAATGGCATTCACGCTAAACGTAGAAAGAGCGGCGAGCTCGGTATGGCGAGTGCGCTGGTGTCCGTAAATCACAATGCCGCGTTTTTCCAGCAACTGACTGAACAGCCCCGCGGCAAACTCTGCCGGATCTTCAATCGCCAGCGCTTCATTGGCGCCAGGATCGTCGACCGGCATATTGCCCCAAAGCGTCACCACCGTCGAGCCGGGTTCGCGATTGACATAGAACTTGCGTCCCGTGCCGGCCGGCGTCGTGATGATGCGATTATCAAGCCGATAGTATTCGGCAAACGGCTTGACGC
>Ga0181522_10000152_pt1 | contig 55420 bp, 36 predicted proteins | sample PEATcosm2014_Bin_27_FD_121103 | JGI IMG/M metagenome (GOLD analysis project Ga0181522, IMG submission 121103) | Peatland microbial communities from MTU Mesocosm Facility, Houghton, MI, USA - PEATcosm2014_Bin05_10_metaG | ecosystem: Environmental > Terrestrial > Soil > Wetlands > Peat | place...
AGGCATTGGCTTGCGAGGTGGCGCGGGCCTTCACAAAGTTGGGAATGGCGATGGCTGCCAGGAGGCCGATAATGGCCACGACAATCATGATTTCCACCAATGTGAAGCCTGCCTTGCGGAGGACTTTCATTTTTTTCATACGTTACTTTTCTTTCCATTCATCGCGGCGTGAGTCAATCAACAGGCGGGCTGTAATGATTACGTTTTCACCCACTTTATTGCCTGTCGCAACCGCAACTGGCATGACAAAAGCAGTCCACAAGCCACGCAAGCTGCCTGGCAAAAAGACTCTGTAGAGCGTGGCCTGTACCTTTTGTAGGGCGGAATCCTACACCTTGAAGAACTAATCTGCCTGCTGTCTTTCCTGCCAGCGGATGGCTTCGCGCAAAAGTTCGGTGGCATTGGCGAGCCTCAATTTTAACTTGATACGGGCGCAATAAGCCTGGACGGTTTTGAAACCAACGTGCAACAGACCAGCAATTTGCCGCGTGTTGTGACCAAGGCCGAGCAATTGAAACACTTCCAGTTCGCGATTGCTCAACTGCTCGATGGGCGAAGCGATTGCACCCGGCCGGCCCTCGACGAATTTTTCGGCCATCAGGGCGGCAATTTTGTCGCTGACGTAAAGTTGTCCGGCCAGCACGCAACGAACGGCCTGAATCACCTTTTTGGCTGCTTCGCGCTTCATGACATAACCGCGGGCGCCGGCTCGCAGGGCGCGTTCAGCATAAAGCGATTCGTCATGCATGGACAGCACCAGCACCTTCACGGCCGGGAACATGGCTTTAATGCTCTTGATTAATTCGATGCCTGACCCGTTTTCGAGCGATATGTCCACAATTGAGACATTGGGTTGGTTTATCCGGATGAGTTCCAAGGCTTGTGGCTCGTTTCCCACTTCGCCGCAGACTTCGAGATCAGACTGCTGGTTAATCAAATTGACCAACCCCTCGCGCACCAGTGGGTGATCATCAACCAGCAACACTTTGATTTTCTGTGACACGATTCTTTCCTTCCGGCACGCCGCTGATCGCCAGTTTACAAGTGACGCGTGTGCCAGATAGGTAAGACAGACGTTCGATCCCAAAGGTTGCACCAATCGTGCTGGCGCGGTAGGCCATGATGCGCAACCCCAACCCATTGCCATTCCGGGTGTTTTCAGGGAGTCCAATGCCGTCGTCAGTGACGGTCAAAACAATTTCATGATCGGTGGAATCGAGACGGAGGTTGATGTGTCTGGCTTTGCCGTGGCGGACTGCGTTGGTAATCGCCTCCTGCGCGATTCGATACAACTGAGTGGCGACATTCATGTCCGGCACCGGCATGGCCTGATGACATTCAAACTGGCAGGAAACTTTGAACTGCTGGCTGGCTCCGGACGCCAGCTCTTGAAAGTTATCCGAGAGCCGCCCTCCCTGTATTTCAAGGGGATGCAGGCTTCGCGCCAATGTGCGGGTAAGTTCGATGCCTTCTTGGATTAGTTCCACCAAACGATCCGCCTCCACCGCCTCCGGCAGCGACTGGTTCGCCAGCTTTTGGCCAAGGGCCTGGCCGGCCAATGCCGTGCCGGTCAAATGCTGGCATAGGCCGTCGTGCAGATCGCCGCCAATCCGACGCTGCACCCGCTCGCCGGTTTCCAGAAGTTCCTTTTGTAAACGCGTGCGCTCCTGGATTTCATTGGTCAACAGGACGGTTCGCTGACGCACCCGCTCTTTCAATTCCTTGTGCAGGGTTCGGAGCCTGGCCAGAAGCACCACCACGACGAGGTAGAACGCGAACATGATGATCGCGTTCCAGACCGGAACAAAGTAACTGGAGTAGCGTTCTCCGGCAGCGATGTTGGTGGAAGTCCAGGTCAACACGCTCAGTGCCGAGATTAACACCCCAAAGGAAAAGCCGACAAACCACACCGCCAGAAACACTGCAACCAGGTAGAAAATAAAAACGAATATTTCGTAACCGGTCAGATAGTCCGCGAATCCGACCACCGCCACAATTCCCAGGCATAACGCCACCAAAGATTGTTTGGACCAGGTTTCAAATCGTTTGATCCGTGTCAACATGACAATCCCAGCTTAATCAACGGGTGAATTAGAGGCGATGCAAAACATGAGCATCAATGCAGCCGCTGGAAAATGAAGGCGAATGTTTCGAGCCCTTTGAGCCGATGGGGCTTTAAGCGCCTCATGAGGATATACAACGTCTGCATTGAGCGATGCGCACTGTCTCAAGTCTCCAGCTTTGCCGGAGCTTGCTGAATTAATAATTGCCCGATGGCTGCCCTGCGTGTAAACGACAATAAAATCAATGGTTGGCGCCAGTTCGCCAGGTGGGACGTCCCCGATTCATGGCCAGACGCAGGTCCACCGTTACGCATGCAGTGCCGGACTGCACCCGATACATTCATCGTCCGCAGCACTGTTTGTATTTCTTGCCGCTGCCACAGGGGCAGGGGTCGTTGCGGCCGACTTTCGGGCCGGTGCGGACGGGCCTGGCCTTTTCCGCTGCCGCCGCCGCCTCGCTGACGACGTCGCTGGCCTTTTTGCCTGAGGCATCCGCGGCGGGCGCGCCGCCGCCAAAGGCGCTGGTGGTCTGGTGCAGCGTTTGCTGGGGGACGTTTTTCAGGAAATTTTCAAACGCCATCATGCTCGAGGCGCTGCGGAAAATGTTGTGACAAATTTCCGTTTTCACGTTGACCATCAACTCGTCGAAAATCTTGAATGCCTCGGCCTTGTATTCGATGAGCGGGTCGCGCTGGCCATAGCCGCGCAGGCCGATGCTGTAGCGCAGGCTGTCCATTTCGTAGAGGTGTTCCTGCCACAGCCGGTCGATGGCGCTCAGAATGGTGAAGCGTTCCACCTCCTTCAACGCCTCCGCGTTTTCAAAGCTGATTTTGATGTCGTAAGCCTTGCGGACGCTGTCAGAGATGAAATTGCAGACGGCGAATTGCGCCGGGCTGAGTCCATCAAAAAGCGAGCCGGACACGGGCGTTTCCTTGCCGGAATCGGCCGCCTTGACAATTTCCGCTTCCGGCAGTCCGATGGGAAAGTTCAGGTTCACCCAGTCGGCCAGTAGCCGCGTCTTCCATTCGCTGAACTCGGAGTCCGCCGTTGTGAATTGCGCCACCTTGTCCACGACGACCTCCTCCATGATGTCCATGAGCCGGTCGCGTACGTCCTCGCCATTGATGATTTCATTGCGGAAGCCGTAGATAACTTCGCGCTGTTTGTTCATCACGTCGTCAAATTCCAGGGTGCGTTTGCGGATCTGGAAATTGTGTTGTTCGACCCTCTTTTGCGCCTGCTGGATGGAACGATTCAGCCATGGGTGGGTCAACTCCTGGCCCTCTTCAAGCCCCATCCGCTCCATCATTTTTACAATGCGGTCGGAGCCGAACAGGCGCATCAAATCATCTTCGAGCGAAATGAAAAAGTGCGACGAGCCGGGATCGCCCTGGCGGGCGCAGCGTCCGCGCAACTGGCGGTCAATGCGCCTTGCCTCGTGGCGTTCCGTGCCCATGACGTGCAGGCCGCCGAGGTCCGCCACGCCGGAACCGAGTTTGATGTCCGTGCCACGGCCGGCCATGTTGGTGGCAATGGTCACCCCGCCGCGCTGGCCGGCGCGGGAAACAATCTCAGCCTCCTGCTGGTGATATTTCGCGTTCAGGACGGAGTGAATGATGCCTTCCTTCTTGAGCATCCGCGAAAGCTGTTCGCTGACTTCCACGGAAATGGTGCCGACCAGGATCGGGCGGCCCAGGGCATGGATCTGTTTGATTTCAGCGAGAACGGCGACAAATTTTTCGCGGCGGGTTTTATAGACCGCGTCGTTGCCGTCCTTGCGGGCGATGGGGCGGTTCGTCGGGATGACGAGTACCCCGAGCTTGTAGATGTCGAAAAATTCGGACGCCTCGGTTTCCGCCGTGCCCGTCATGCCGGCCAGTTTCAGATACAGGCGGAAATAATTTTGGATTGTGATGGTGGCGAGCGTCTGGGTTTCGCGCTCGATCTCGACGCCTTCCTTGGCCTCGACGGCCTGGTGCAGGCCGTCGCTCCAGCGCCGTCCGGGCATGAGACGGCCCGTGTGCTGGTCCACGATGATGACCTTGTTTTCCTGGATGACGTATTCCACGTCGAGCTGGTAAAGGCTGTAGGCCTTGAGCAACTGCGAGATGGCGTGGATTTTTTGTGCTTTGGCCTCGAAATCCTGCTGAATCTTTGTTTTCGCTTCCATGCGCTTGCGCGCGTCCGGCTCCGGCCCGGCATCAATTTCGTGCAGCTCCGTCGTGAGGTCGGGCAGGACGAACGCCTCGGGATCCTTGGGGCTGATGAAATTGCGGCCCTTTTCGGTCAGGTCGGCTTCGTGGCTTTTTTCGTCAATGGCGAAAAGCAACTCCTCCTTCTCCTTGTAGAGATCAACCTTCTTCTGGTCCTTGTGCAATTCCAGCTCGGCCTGGTTCATCAGCTTGAGATTTTCCGGGTCTTCCAGGATTTTCATCAGACCCTCGGATTTGGGCTGTCCGGTTTTGACGCGAAACAACAGCATGCCGATTTCATGTTCGAGCGCCTCGGCATTTTGGACATTCGAGCCGTCCGTGGGATTTAGTTTTTTGATCATCGCCTCGGCCTCGGACAGAAACCGGGCGCACAACTTCTCCTGCGCGCGGACAAGCGATTCAACCAGCGGCTTCCACTGGCCATATTGTTCGTCATAGGTGTGGACGGACGGGCCGCTGATGATGAGCGGCGTGCGGGCCTCATCAATCAGGATCGAGTCCACTTCATCCACGATGGCAAAGTAATGACCACGCTGGACCTGGTCCTCCTTGCGCGTGGCCATGCCGTTATCGCGGAGATAATCGAACCCAAACTCGGCGTTCGTGCCGTAGGTGATGTCGCAATTGTATTGCTCACGACGAAGCTTGGGCGGCTGGTCGTGCAGGATGCAGCCGACGGTCAGGCCGAGAAATTTGTAAATTGCGCCCATCCATTCGGAGTCGCGGGCCGCGAGATAGTCATTCACGGTGACGACATGCACGCCGCGGCCCGTAAGCGCATTGAGATAGACGGGCAGCGTGGCCACGAGCGTCTTGCCCTCGCCGGTGGCCATTTCGGCGATGCGCCCGCTGTGCAGTCCGTAGCCGCCAATCAGTTGCACATCGAACGGAATCATTTCCCAAAGCAACGGATGTTCACGGACGATGACCTCGGTCTTGCGTTCGGTGAGGCGGCGGCAGGCGTTTTTAACCACGGCAAACGCTTCGGGCAGGATTGTGTTCAGTGTCCGGGCCAGCTCCGCTTTGTCCTGAATGGGTGAGAGTTGTGCCTTCCAGGCGGCGGTTTTTTGGCGCAATTCATCGTCGGAAAGCTTCTGGAGGCCGGCCTCGAACGCATTGATCTGGCCGACAATCGGACGAAGTCTTTTCACTTCGCGCTCGTTCCTCGAAGGGATGATCCATTTCAAAAAATTCACAATAATTCCAAATTAGTTAGTCGAAAATAGAACCAAAACGCTACGCGAAGGAACGCCCAGCGTCAAAGCGAATCGCGGGTCAAATTGAGGACGGTGAGGCGAACCGGGGCCGGTGCGTGTGGAAAACCGGCTTCTTCCCGGGGATGAACCAAAACCGCTCAGGCAGTGGGTTGTGACGGGGCCGGATTGTGGCGGGGAACCGGGTCCGGATGCGGCGGCATGGCATCGTGAACGATGATGCCGGCGCGTTTGGCCGCCTCGGAGATGAGCTTGAGCTGCGGTTCCAGGGCTGGATCCTGGCTGTGTTTAAACAGCAGGCGGTCGGCGTAGCCCCGAATAATGGCGATGATATTATTCAGTTCATGGGCGAGCGCGGGCGGGATATGTTGCGCGGAATCAAATTTCGGAGTGGGTTCGCGCAAGGAGCCCGCGCTTGCGGCTGACTCCGCCATTTTTTTGTAGATGTTTTCCATCGATGACATCGACATCCAACAGAGCAGCTTACACGCCAGATTCCTTTGGGCCGAGAGGGTCGGTTTTTCAAACCTTGCGGCGAATCCGGGCTCCACCCCGTTCGGGATTTTCGTTGAACGAGACATTTTGTTCCGAAGCAGGACAAAACTTCCGCGTAAATCACAGGCTGGCGTCTTTACGCCGGTTCGTTATCCTGAACGCCTGATATCGGATGAATACCGCGACCACAACTTTGGGCCTGATTGCCGGCAATCGCTCGTTGCCGCTGGAATTTGCCCGCCAGGCGCGCGCCGCCGGGGTCAACCGGCTGGTGGCGGTGGCGGTGGACAAGGAAACCGATCCTGCGCTCGCCACCCTCGTGGACGAAATCGTGTGGCTCAAGGTCGGCCAGCTGTCCAAAATGATTTCTGCGTTTGCGGACCGCGGCGTGAAACAATGCGTCATGGTGGGCCAGATCGCGCCGAAGCATCTTTTTGATTTGCGCCCTGATTTGCGAGCGATGTCGGTCCTGTTCCGGCTCAAGGAAAAAAATGCCCACACGATTTTCGGCGCCGTGGCCGAGGAATTGAAAAAGGACGGCGTGGAATTGATTGAGGCCACGCCTTGGCTGAAACCGCTCATGCCGGGCGCGGGTTTTCATCTGGGCCCGGAATTGTCCGCAGAGCAGCGCACGGACCTGGAATTTGGATTTCGCATCGCCAAGGAAGTTTCGCGGCTGGAAATCGGCCAGCTCGTCGTGGTCAAGAACGGCACCGTCCTGGCGGTTGAAGGCTTTGAAGGAACGGACCAATGTCTCGCGCGCGGTGGTGAACTCGCAGGCCGGGAAGGGGGAGCGGTCGCCGTCAAAGTAGCCAAGCCCAAGCACGACATGCGGTTCGACATTCCCTGCATTGGTTCGCAGACACTTGAAACCTGCGCCCGGGCGGGAATCTCCGTGCTGGTGCTCGAAGCCGGGAAGACCCTGCTGCTGGAACACGAGGCTTGTGAACTGCTGGCAAGAAAAAGTAGAATCTCGGTCACGACCATCGAATAAACTGCCAACTCTCCAAATCCAAACCCCTACTTCTGATTCAGATGCTAACCTCACACGAACTCTTCGGCTTCATGTCGCCGGGCCTGGCCAGCGAGATACTCACGTTCACATTTGAGTCGGACAAGCCGACCTACCGGGCCACGCTCAATGCGGTGGCCCAGGCGCGTCATTTGCGCCCGGTTTTTCTGGAACGCCAGCCCCGTCCGCATCGGCATGCCACGATGATTGCAAGCCTGTCGCGTCCCGGCCTGGAGGTGGTGGCGGGCGGGATCATTCGCGCCTGGCTGCTGAAAAAATACCAGGCCATGCTCGCCGATTTTTTAAACACGTTGGGGATTAAAAATGAGGAGGGGGTGGTGGATAACCTGCCGGAGAGCATGGACGACGCAAAATTGAAGTCCGCGATTGAAGTATTGCTGGCGAAATATCCGCCCGAAGCCGTGGCGGTCTATCTCAATGCTTTCAACGACATGAATGAGGCCAACTGGGCGAATCTCAAAACTGTTTTGGAATCCGACTCCCGGCTGCAACTGGGGGCAAATGTTTGAAGGTTGACCAAGGATCTCCGAAGACGGAGGATTTCTGAATACGGAATCTGACGGGCCGGCAGGCGCAAGTTCCCGGATGGTGCCGCTCCCGCGGGGCAGGAGTGGTGCTGGTTGGCTTCGTGTTTGTAATGGCCGCGACGCTTAATTCGGCCCTTGTGAATCGTCCTTCTTCCAATTGCAAGTCCTGATGAGGCGGCTGCCGATTTAGCCGGCAGGAAATAATTGAAATGGCCCGCTGTTCACCTATACTTATGCGGCTTATGAAAAAATATCTGGTTGAATTCATCGGCACATTCTTTCTGGTGCTCACCGTGGGCATGACGGTGATTGAACCCGGCATTGGGAACCTAGCGCCGCTCGCCATCGGGTCGGCGTTGATGATCATGGTTTATGCGGGGGGGCATGTTTCAGGCGGTCACTACAATCCGGCGGTCACGCTGGGCGTGTGGTTGCGCGGCCGCTGTCCAACGTCGGACGTGCCGGGGTACATGGGCGCGCAAATAGCTGCCGGCGTCGTGGCGGCGATGATCGTCCTTGCGCTCAAGGGTGACCCAACGGTGACCGCCGGTGAAATCAAAATCTTCCCGGCGCTCATCGCTGAAAGCATTGGAACCTTCGCACTGGTTTACGTTGTGCTCAATGTCGCCACCGCCAAGGCCACGGCAGGCAATTCCAACTACGGCCTCGCCATTGGTTTTACCGTGATGACCATGGCCTTCGCGCTGGGCGGCGTTTCCGGCGGCGCATTTAATCCCGCTGTCGCCGTGGGTATTACGGTGATGCACCTTGCCAAGGCCTCCAATCTGTGGATTTACCTGGTCGGCAACTTCGCCGCCGGCGTGCTGGCCGCAACGGCGTTCAAATTCATCAATCCGGAAGATAAATAATCCGGCGCCCGGAGACGAAAAGACTTTTCATTTGCGCGCGGTCTGGTTTAGTTGACCCCATGAAATCCAGATCCCGGCTTCGGTCTGCCATCCTCACCGGTGCAGTGTCGATTTTTATTCTCGCCACCTCGCGGGCTGATCCCGTCAGCAAAGCGTCCCTCGGCCTGCAGCTCTACAGCCTGCGCAATCAGCTGGCGACGAACGTGCCGGGCACACTCGACGAGATCAAGAGCTGGGGCCTCACGAATGTTGAATTGGCCGGCACTTACAATCTCACGCCGGAACAATTCAAGGCGCAACTGGCCTCCCGCGGGTTCAATGCCTTCAGCGGTCATTTCCCGTATGACCGCCTGCGCGACGATCCCGAAGGGGTGGCGCGGGACGCGAAAATTCTCGGGCTTCAATATGTCGGGTGCGCGTGGATTCCACACGATGACAACAAGCCGTTCGATGAAAAAACCTGTCGCGAAGCCATCGCCGTTTTCAACCAGGCCGGGGAGGCGCTGGCCAGGCACGGTCTGAAGTTTTTTTATCACGCGCACGGCTATGAATTTCAGCCCTACCAGGACGGCACGCTGTTTGATCTGTTGATGACCGGGACGAATCCACAGTTCGTCAATTTTCAGATGGACGTGTTTTGGATTGTGCATCCCGGTCAGGATCCGGTGAAGCTGCTGGAAAAGTACGGCCGGCGCTGGCAGCTCATGCACCTCAAAGGAATGCGCGACAGCACGCCAACCGGTTTGCTCACCGGCCATTCCGCCGTGACCAATGACATGGCGGTCGGTGCCGGCAAAATTGATTATGTGCCGATCCTGCGCGCAGCGAAAAAAGCCGGCGTGAAATGGTATGTCATCGAGGACGAATCGCCATTGTCGGAACAGCAAATTCCGCAGAGTGTCCGTTATCTCGAAACGCTCAAGTGAGCCCAGCCGGGAATTTCCTTCTCGTTCAAGCCGATGGGGTTTTATTATCGGTAAAACTCCAGCCGCGCGCTTCCACCAACGAAATCTGCACTCCGCTCGGCGACGAGTTGAAAATCAAGGTCACGGCTCCGCCGGTGGATGCGGCGGCCAACGAAGCTTTGTTGGCATTGCTGGCCGGTCGGCTGGATTGTGCCCGGGGTCGGGTGGAATTGATTCGCGGACATAAATCACGACATAAAGTGGTCAAGCTTCACGGTTTTGACCGGGAAGATGTGGTCCGCAGACTTTTGAGCTAAGGCTGTCCGCCGGCGGTTGGAATGGGCGGTTGTGCGCCACGGCTGATAGAAACCGATGAAAAGCGGACCGGATTCGGACCTGGCTTCCAAAGCTCACGAACATCTTCGTTCGTTGCCCCTTGGTTTCGTTGCATTTCGTTTCGCCGTTGGTTGTCGCTGCAAATCTTGCGGATTTTTCATGACTCAGGGCCAAATCCTTGGCAAGCCTTGAGTAAAAATGAAGCATACCTCAATGGTGTTTATGCAGGTTTGCTTGGGCGCATGTACCGTTTCGATGTCTGCAATGCCCACTTTTGGGACAAAAAGCGGGTTTTTGAGTTTGTATGACAACGAAACGAATGACCGGCGTCATCAAATGGAAAAAATACTTGAAGGCATTCAAACTGCTTTTCACGGCCTAACGTTTGACCCATGAAAACAACCAATCACAATTTTGAAATGCCGCTATCCGAAGCCACTCCCTGCTCGCAGAACGGGCATTCGACAGGGGGTTCAGAAGGTTCAAGGGGCGTTGAACCGAATGCTGAATTGGTGCGGGAGAATGCCAGGCTGGCGCAGGAAAATGCGGAGCTGGCGCAAGAGCGGGATTTGATGCGGACGCTGATTAACGGCCTACCGGATAACATTTTTGTCAAAGACCGGCAGAGCCGGTTTCTGATCAGCAATTCAGCGCATGTCCGGACGTTGGGGGCGATGCAACCTGACGAGGTGCTGGGCAAAACCGACCGCAATATTTTCCCGGCGGATCTGGCCAACCAATATTATGAGGACGAGCAGGCGCTGATGCAGTCAGGCCAGCCGCTGAATCGGGAAGAAACCGTTGTGAATCCGCGCACCGGCGAGAAGCGCTGGTTGCAAACCACCAAAGTGCCGCTGCGGGACAAGAACGGCGACATCGTCGGGCTGATCGGCATCAACCGCGACATTACGGAAATGAAACGGGCGGAAGAAGATCGACGCCGGGCGCACGACGATCTGGAGAAGCGGGTTGCCGAGCGCACCACTGAGCTTTCGCAGGAACGCCTGCTGTTACGCACGCTGATTGACAGCCTGCCCGATGCCATCTTCACCAAGGATGCCGCCGGACGAAAGACGATGGCCAATCCCGCCGACCTGAAGAATTGCCACCGCAAGGCCGAAGCCGAGGCCATCGGCAAGACCGATTTCGATCTCTTTCCGCCGGACATTGCCGAGAAATTCTGGGCCGACGATCAGAAGGTGCTCCAGGGCCAGCCGGTCATCAACCGGGAGGAACATTTCTTCGACGAAGCGGGCCGGAAACGCTGGCTGTTGACCAGCAAGATACCGCTGCGCGAACAGAGCGGAAAAATCACCGGCCTGATGGGCATCGGGCGGGACATCACGGAGCACAAACAGGCGGAAGACGCGCTGGCCCGGGAACGGTCCCTCCTGCGCACCCTGACTGACAACCTGCCTGGCTATGTTTATGCCAAGGACGCCGAGGGCAAATTTGTCATGGCCAACGTAGGGGTGGCGCGCCAGTTGGGATTTTCTTCTCCCAACGAAGTCGTGGGAAAATCCGATTTCGACCTGTTCCCCCAGGAACTGGCCGCGAAGTACCGGGCCGAGGAATTGGAAATGCTGCATTCCGGGCAGGGGTTGTGCAATCACGAAGGCCCCACCGTGGACAAGAGCAAAGGGCAGCAAGACCGGTGGGTTTCAACCACCAAAGTCATTCTACGGGATGCCGAAGGCAAGGTGACCGGGTTTATCGGCCTCGGCCAGGACATTACCGAACGCAAGCAGGCGGAAGAGGCGCTGAACCGGGAACGCTCCCTTCTGCGCACGCTGATTGACAGCCTGCCCGATGCCATCTACGCCAAAGACACTGCCGGGCGGAAGACGATGGCCAACCCCGCCGACCTGGAAAACCTCCACAGCAAGACGGAGGCGGAGGTGATCGGCAAGACTGATTTCGATCTCTTTCCGCAGGAAATTGCCGAAAAATTCTGGGCCGACGACCAGAAGGTTATCCAGGGCGTGCCGGTCATGAACCGGGAGGAGCATTTCTTCGACGAGGCAGGCCGGAAATGCTGGCTGTTGACCAGCAAATTGCCGCTGCGCGATCAGGAAGGGAAAATCATCGGTCTGGTGGGCATCGGCCGGAACATCACGCAACGCAAACAGGTGGAGGACGCCCTCCGGAGCAGCGAGAAAAAATTGCGCCAGTTCACAGTGCAATTGGAACGCAGCAATCGCGAGTTGCAGGATTTCGCCTACGTGGCTTCGCATGATTTGCAGGAACCGTTGAGAAAGATCGTTGTCTTTGGCGAGCGGCTCAAGGAAAAGAACAGCGGAAACATGGGGCCGGACGCGCTGGATTACCTCGATCGGATGCAGAGGGCGGCCGCGCGGATGCAGACTTTGATCAATGATCTCCTGACGTTTTCGCGGATTACCACCAAGGCCCAACCTTTCACCTCCGTCAACCTGGCCGAAGTGGCCGGTGGTGTGGTGGAAGATCTGGAGGGCCGGATCGAACTAGTCAAGGGGCGCGTCGAAGTGGGAGCCCTGCCGGTCATTGATGCGGAGCCGTTGCAAATGCGGCAGTTGCTGCAAAACCTGATCGGCAATGCGCTCAAGTTCCGCCGGCCGGAGGAACCGCCCGTGGTGAAGGTCGACGCGGAAATCATCCCCGACCCGGTCACGCCCGAGAAGCAGCTTTGCCGGCTGACGGTGAGTGATAATTGCATTGGCTTTGATGAAAAGTATCTGGACCGGATCTTCAATGTTTTCCAGCGGTTGCACACACGCAATGAATACGAAGGCACGGGCATGGGGCTGGCCATTGTGCGAAAGATTGCGTTATATCATGGCGGCGATATCACCGCGAAAAGCAAGCTGGGAGAAGGCTCAACTTTTATTTTGACCATACCCATGGCTCATTCCCGGGAGACACAAACCGAAAACACAAACCAAGAACACAAACAACCATGAAACCTGAAGCAAAAATGATTACAATTCTGTTGGCAGATGATGATCCGGACGACCGGCAGTTGACCCGCGATGCGTTTGCGGAAAACCGCCTGGTCAACATGCTGCACACCGTCGAAGACGGCGAAGAATTGATGGAATATTTGCGCCGTCAAGGACGTTACGCCGATCAGAAAAACGCGCCCCTGCCCGGGCTGATTTTGCTGGACCTGAACATGCCGCGCAAAGACGGTCGCGAGGCGCTTAAAGAAATCAAGGCAGACCCGGAACTGCGCCGGATTCCTATTGTTGTGCTCACCACGTCCAAAGCGGAGGAGGATATTTTGCGCACTTACGATCTGGGTGTGAACTCCTATGTAACCAAACCAGTGACGTTCAAATCACTGGTGGAATTGATCAAGGTCCTCGGTCGGTATTGGTTCGAAGTGGTCGAACTTCCCCCGGACGAAGGCTGAACGCTTTATGTCCGATACCCCGGTCAAAGTCCTGCTGGTGGATGATGATGAGGATGATTATATCATCACCCGCGATCTGATTTTGCGCATTGCGGGCCGGTATCGTCTGGACTGGGTCAACAATTTTCAGGCGGCGCTGGACGCCGTCCAGCGCCGCGAGCACGATATCTATCTGCTGGACTACCGTCTGGGGGAACGGACTGGATTGGATTTGTTGCGCGAATCACAACAGTTCAATGCCCGGGCGCCCATGATTTTGCTGACCGGCCAGGGCGACCACGAGGTTGACATGCAGGCCATGAAAGCCGGGGCCGCTGATTATCTGGTCAAAGGCCAGCTTAATGCCGACATTCTCGACCGCGCCATCCGTTATGCCATCAAAGGCAAACATGCCGAGGAAAACCTCCGCCGCGACCGGGATCTCATCAGCCGCATCATGGAAACCAGCCCGGTGGGGATTGTGGTTGCCGACCAGACTGGAAAAATCACCTTTGCCAATCACCGGGCGGAGGAAGTTCTTGGCCTGGCCAAGGATGCCGTTGCCCGTGGGACCTGCAGTGTTCTGGACTGGCGGACGACGGATCCGGAGGGGCATCCCCTTCCGGGTCAGACACAGCCGTTGAAAAAGGTCCTTGAATCCGGCCAGCCGGTGCAGGACGTTCATCATGCGATTGATGGTGCTGACAACCACCGCACCCTGCTTTCCACGAATGCCACGCCGCTGTTTGATGCCACGGGCAAGATTGACGGGATGGTCATCACGGTTGAAGACATTACTGACCGGCTCATGCTGGAAGCGCAATTGCGACAATCTCAGAAAATGGAGTCGGTGGGCCAGCTGGCTGCGGGTGTGGCGCATGACATCAACAATATTTTGACCGTCATTCAGGGACATGCGGGGCTGTTGCTCAACGCGGTTCCTCCGGGGACTGACTCGACGCGGTCGGTAAAGCAAATCTCCGCAGCCGCGGAACGCGCTGCCAGTTTCATCCGGCAGTTGCTTACATTCAGCCGCAAGCAGATTTTCCGGTCAAAGATCCTCGATTTGAATGCGGTGCTGCAAAATCTGAAAGGCATGTTGCCGCGGTTGATCGGTGAGGACATTGCGTTGGAAATTCAATGTCAGCCGGAGCTGCCGTGCATTCAGGCGGATGCCGGGATGGTCGAGCAGATTGTCATGAACCTGGCGGTCAATTCGCGTGATGCCATGCCCAAGGGCGGCAAGTTTACAATTACGACTTCCGCTGCCGGAATCACCGCCGCTTACCAGAAACAGCACCCGGAAGCGATCGTGGGCTGGTTCGCGTGCCTGACCGTGTCCGACACCGGCTGCGGCATGGAACCGAAGGTGTTGCAGAGGATTTTTGAACCTTTTTTCACGACCAAGGAAATTGGCAAGGGCACCGGGCTGGGGCTGGCCACGGTTTATGGCGTGGTCAAACAACACCACGGCTGGATTGAGGTCCAAAGTGAAGTCGGCGTCGGCACCACTTTCAAAGTGTTTCTTCCGGTGGCCGGTAAGGCGGGCGAAGCGCCCGCGGCTCCGTCTGTCAAATCCGAGACGGTTCGGGGCGGCAAGGAAACCCTGCTGCTGGTCGAGGATGAAATCGGCCTGCTGGAACTCGTGCGGGAAATCCTGCAACAATATGAATACCGCGTCTTGATTGCTTCATCGGGGGTCGAGGCTTTGCGGGTTTGGGATGAAAGCAACGGCCAGGTTGATTTGCTCCTGACCGACATGATCATGCCCGGTGGCATGACGGGCAGTGATCTGGCAGCGGAGTTGAAAAAGCGAAAGCCCGGGCTCAAGGTCATCTACGCCAGCGGCTACAGTTCCGCGCTGACGGGCAAGGAATTTACCACGGGTGAAAATATTTTTCTGGCGAAACCGTACCAGCCGAATCAGGTGGCCCAGTTGATTCGAAATACCCTTGATGGAAAAGCCAATGGCAAACCTCAACCGGCTTCCACCCAGGCCAGTGCCGCACTCAAACCAGCGCCTGCCCTGGCCGAACAATCATTTTGATGAGGTTTAAGGACGTTTTGTAGTTCGCCTTTTCCAGTCCAAGGCCCGGTGGCGGCCGTTTCAGGCAATCTGTGCCGCCAATTCTTCCGCCGGATAAGTCCAAATTTCTGCGAGGGTCGGATGATAATGTGGTGTTGCGGCCAGTTCTTGAACGGTCATTCGTTTGGCCATGGCCATGACGATCTCATGAATGAGTTCGCCGCCCGCCGGCCCGACGCACGCGCCGCCGAGAATTTCACCTGACTTCCTCTCCGCCAGCAATTTCACGAAACCATCTTTTGCTTCCATGATGAGCGATTTGCCGTGGTCGTTGAACGGATAGCTCGCCGCCAGATAGGGGATGCTGCGCGCCTTCGCATCTTTTTCCGTCAAACCCACGAAGGCCACCTGCGGTTCGGTGAAAACAACCGATATCAACAGCCGGTAGTTGATTTTACTTGGACGACCGGATCGGGCAATGTTCCAGGCGGCAATCTCGCCCTGTTGTACGGCCAGATGGACGATTTCGTGCGGCCCGGTGCAATCGCCGGCCGCGTAAATGTGCGGTGCGCTGGTTTGCATGAATGCGTTGGCCACGACGCGACCATGCTCGGTCACGACACCGGCCTGGTCGAGGTTGAGCGATGCGGTGTCTGGCTGCCGGCCCAGCGCGAATAAGATTTCCTCCGCGGAAACTGAAACCATTTTTTCTCCGTGCTGAAACGAAACGGTTTTCAATCCGCCAACACGTTTCGCGCCGGTGAGTTTTGTATCGGTGAATATGTTTATGCCTTCGCGCCGGAAAACAGTTTCAATTTCCATCGCGGCGTCGGTGTCAAATTCACGCAGAATGTGTTCGCTGCGTTGGACGAGTGTGACCTGGACGCCAAACCGTGCAAAAAACTGCGCAAATTCGCACGCAATCGCCCCGCCACCGAGGATGATGAGCGATTTGGGCAGCCGTTTCAACGCGAGCGCATCGTCGCTGGTCAGGTAACCGGCCTCACGGAGTTGGGGCAGGGGTGGGGGTTTCACCATGGAGCCTGTGGCGATGATGAAATGCGCGGCGGTGAGGGTTTTGCCGTTGCTCATCTTGACGGCGTGTGGATCAAGAAACCGGACTTGGGCGCGAATAAATTTGAATTTGCCGCCGGCCAGTTGTTGCCGGCGATAATCCGCAAAATCCTTGATGAGCATGTTTTTTCTGGCCATCACTTTTGCGAAATCGAAGCTGACCTTTCCGGTGCGAATGCCCCACGGCCGGGCGTGGCCGGCCAGGTGCATAACTTCGGCGGCGTAGAGCAGGGCCTTGGTGGGCATGCAGCCACGCAGAATACACAGTCCGCCCACTTCCCGGCTGCCTTCGATCACGGCGGTTTTCAAGCCGGCATCCGCGGCTGTCCGCGCAGCCGCATAGCCGGCGCTGCCGCCGCCGATGATCGCCACGTCAAAATCAAATCGTTTCATGCAAATCAGGATGGAAGCAGCCGGCGGAAATGCAAATTTGAAATTTGAAATTTTCGGCGCCATTGCGGATGATGGTCACATGAGCAACATCATTTATCCCCGCAGTCCGCGCGAAACCATGGATGGCTGGAGCTACCTCCCGCGTTACATCGACAAAATTCGCCTGCACCTGGCGGGCAAACTGCACGCCGATTATCAGGAAAATCTGGGCAAGGGCTTTGACGGCTTCTGGCTCAAGGCCGCCGGCCTCACGCACGACCAGTTCGTCGAGGTCGTGAAGCGTTCCATCACCGATGGCGAGGTATGCGACTGGGTCCGCCAGAACGTGAAGCGAACTCCCGCCGAGAAAGCCGCGCACTGGGCCGATGTTTTAAGCCGTCCCAAATCCGGGGATGAAGCCGCGCAGGCAAGACTCAAGATGCGCAAGGAGCAATGTGGCGCCGCCCATCGCGACGAAATCAAGACCTTCGTGGATGTGATTGATGTGGACGAGAAACGCCTTTAGATCGCCGCCGCCGATGTAACGCAGCCTATCCTCATATTAGGCATCAGCTTCATCTAATAATCCAAATGACTCTGGCACGAATGGCCGACGCTGGCAATGCTCCGAAAAAATGTGAATCGAGGCCCTTGGTGCTGGCTGCCTGCAAATAAAACTGACCTGCTGGAGTATTCGTCTGCTGCTCAATCTTCCGAACTGTCAGAATATGACTTCCATCTGGAATCGGAATATCCGCGACGACCAAATCTCCGCTGCGAAGCGAAGAAGTGTGAAACAACTTCGTGGCTACGACAATATCGTTGGTGGCGATGAGCGGCTGCATGGAACCAGTCCGCATCGGCGAGACGATTAATAGCGAACGAACGACAACGACGAAAAGCAGAGATGCCGCGATGAGTATCAAAACTGTCCTCACTACAATCTTGGTGAATGGTCTCATCGCGTGAATCCATCGCTGATGCCTAACAGATAGTAGGCGGCTTGTCTTGCCGCCAATCCTGCATAAGATTTTTGGCTCTATTCCGCATTTAAATTCCCATCCATCAAGCTCTTGGATCTGAAAAGGTCGTTCGCGACTTTCCAGGCAAGGCTGCAACTTCCAAATTATTGTCCGGAGTAGAAGGCTTCCACCTTGGCCGTAACATCCTTGTAGCCCGCGTCCATTTCATAAATCTGTTTAAACTGCTCGATGGCCTCCTCCTTCTTGCCCATGCTTTCAAGCACGCAACCCAGGTTGTAGACGAGGTCTTTTTTCTCCTCGTCGAAAACGGGTTTTTCCTTGATCGCGTTTTGCAACGTGCGCGCTGCGAGGTCGAACATCTTCCGCTTGGCAAAGCACTGGGCGAGATAGCTCATTGCGGCCAGGCGCTTGTGCGGATTTTGTTGCGCCTTTTGGAATTCCTGAATCGCCTCGGTGATTTTGCCGGTCTGAAAGTAAAGCTGGCCCATCTCAAACCGGATTGCCAGGTCGGTCGGGTATTTTTCCACGCGTTTTTGACATTCGGTGACCTGGAAATTCAGCTTCTCGGCCTGGAGCTTGGCTGATTGTTCAGTGTAATCCGGCGCGGCGGCATCGAGTTGTTCCAACTGGAATTCGAACCGGCGGACGATGGTGTCGGCAATCGTGCGTTCCAGCGACGGGTCGTTGCCCATTTCGGAGTTTTTGATGCGGTCGAAAAGCTCCAGCGCACGTTCGAAGTGTTTTTTCTGCGCGTAAAGTTCGGCCAGCCGGCGCACCAGCTTGAGGTTGTTGGGTTCGGTCTTCAGCCGGGCTTCATCTTCGGCGATGAGCCGTTCGGTCACGTCTTCATTCTTCACGACGCGCTGTTCCTGCTCCAGCGAAGCGGCTTGTTCCTTGTTCTTCAAAATGTCGCGGTAGGAGCCCTGGCCGCCTTCGAGCGCGTTATAGCCGCCCTGGTCCAGCGTCTTGCGGGCGGACAAATCCTTCAGCGCCTGGTTCAACTCGCCGTCGTTGGGCGAACCGCGCAAAAGTTCGGCGAGCACCCTTTCCGCCTGGCTGGTGTCACCTCCGGCCGTGCCGACGGCGTGGGCAAATTCCATGGCCAGATTTTTGTCCTTGGGCGAATTCCTTACCAGAGTGTCCAGCGACATCGCGGCGGTTTGCGGCAGTTCCAAGGCCTGTGCCGCCTCGACGATGAGCCGGTGTCCGGCGGAATTGTTCGGGTCGCTGTTCAGGATTTGTTCGGCGATGGCGAGCGCCTCGGCGGGATTTTTGCCCATGGCCATTTTGGCCTTGGCGACCTGCGGCGATGAACTTGCGCTGCCCCACATCTTTTTCAGGAAGCCGCCACCGGCGCCGGCCTTCTGGTTCTGCGCGGCGCGCAACGCCTTGCGACAGTCAAAGAACCCCGGTTCCTTTTCCAGCACCTGGTTGAACAATGTAATGCCGTAATCCAGATTTTCACGTTGCAGGGCTTCATTGGCCTTCACGAACAGCAAACGTGCCTCGCGCGATATTTCATTGATGCTTTTTTCTGCCATGGTATTGCCTGGTTGAATTAAAAATTTGCATTTGCCGGCGGTAAAAATCAACCCCGAAGGCTTTCGGGGTCAGCCGCACTGCGCCTTGTGCCGCAACGCGTGGTCCACGAGCACCAGCGCGGTCATGGCTTCCACCATCGGCACCGCGCGCGGCAACACGCACGGGTCGTGCCGGCCGCGGCCCTTGAGCGTGGTGTTGTGAAAGGCCTCATCCACCGTGTCCTGTTCATGCATGACCGTGGCCACCGGCTTGAAAGCGACGCGGAAAAATATTGTCTGGCCGTTCGAGATGCCGCCCTGGATGCCGCCGGAAAAATTCGTTGTGGTGAAAACCTTTCCGCCGCGGGCGCGGAACGGGTCATTGTGCTCGCGGCCCGTGAGCGTGATGCCGCCGAAGCCCGAGCCGATTTCAAAGGCCTTGGACGCGGGCAGACTCAGCATGGCCTTCGCCAGATCCGCTTCCAGCTTATCGAACACCGGTTCGCCCCAGCCGGCGGGCACGCCCCGCGCCAGGCCCTCGACGATTCCGCCGACGGTGTCACCCGCGTGCCGCACTTTTTCAATCAGCCGGATCATCTTCTCCGCCGCTTTTTGATTGGGACAACGAACGATATTCGATTCGATGTCCCTGGCCTGGACCCGGTCCGGGTTGACGTCGGCAATGACGCGCTGGACCTGTTTTACATAGGCCAGGACCTCGACGCCGTGACGTTCACGCAAGATTTTCCTGGCAATCGCGCCGGCGGCGACGCGGCCGACGGTTTCGCGGGCACTGGCACGACCGCCGCCCTGCCAGTTGCGAATGCCGTACTTGGCAAAGTAGGTGAAGTCCGCGTGGGATGGGCGGAACTTCGTTTTCATTTCGGCGTACGCCTCGGACCGGGCGTCCTCGTTTTTGACCCACAAGCAGATCGGCGTGCCCAGGGTCCTGCCCTTGAATGTGCCGGAAAGGATTTGCACCGTGTCGGACTCCTTGCGGGGCGTGACGATTTTGGATTGTCCAGGCCGGCGGCGATCCAGGTCGGGCTGGATGTCCGTTTCGGAGAGCCGCAGTCGCGGCGGGCAGCCGTCCACGACCACACCCACACCACCGCCGTGGGATTCACCCCACGTCATGATGCGGAACAATTGCCCGAAGATGCTGGCCATGCCTGAATAATGCGGAAAAATCAACGCGCGGTCAAATCCCGCGTATCCGGCGTCTTGGCTTCAAATGAACTCCAAACTTGAAACTTGAAACTTGAAACCTGAGACTCCGATGAATGAATCGCATTGTGGAACGGTTTGCGTGCTTGAAACGCGCCGGCAAAAAGGGTTTCATCGTCTATATCGGCGCCGGTGACCCCGATTTGGCGGCCACCCGCCGGCTGGCGCTGGCCTTTGACCGGGTGGGCGTGGACGTGCTGGAACTTGGCGTGCCGTTCAGCGATCCGCTGGCGGATGGCCTGGTGAATCAACTGGCGGCGCAACGCGCCCTGGAGTCCGGTGCCACGACTCAAGGGGTCTTGAAGGCCGTGGCGGCGATCCGGTGCGATTCGCAAATCCCGATTGTCCTCTACATTTATTTCAACCTCATCCATCGCGTCGGCCTGGAGCCCTTCATCAAGGCCGCGGCCAGGGCGGGCGTGGACGGCCTGCTGGTGCTCGATCTGCCGCCGGAGGAAAGCGACCGTTACGAATCGCTGATGCGGCAGGCTGATTTGTGTCATATTTATCTGGTCGCGCCGACGACGCCGGAAGGGCGCATGGAATTCATTGTCAAACGCGGCGCGGGTTTCATTTATTACATCTCCCGCGAAGGAGTGACGGGCATGCAGGCGCGGGTGGCGGCCAACCTGGCGCAGCAGGTGGATAAAATCCGTGCGCAGACACCGTTGCCGGTGGCCGTGGGCTTCGGCATCTCGAATCCCCAACAGGCCAGACTCGTTGCCCGGTCGGCCGACGCTGTGGTTGTGGGCAGTGCGGTGGTGAACCAGATTGCCGAACACGGAAAAACAAAGGATCTGGTGAAGCGCGTGAGCGGGTTTGTGAAGAAACTGGCTGAGGCAGTAAAATCAATTTAGACACAGATTGCACGGAATAACCCGGATTTCATCGGCGGGAATCTGTGAAATCTGCGTCAAAAACAGTTATGAAAGCAAAAACTGACATCAAGAACCGCTTCGTCATCATCATGGCGGGTGGGCGCGGCGAACGGTTCTGGCCGTTAAGCCGTGAGAAAATGCCCAAGCAACTGCTAACGTTGCTCGGCAAATCCTCGTTTCTCCAGCAGGCGGTTGACCGGGTGTTGCCGCTCGTGCCGGCCAAAAACATTTTCGTCATCACCAACGAAACGCAATTGCCGGAGGTCCGCAAACAACTCCCGAAAATCCCGAAAGCCAATATTATCGCCGAGCCGGTTGGCCGCGACACCTGCGCGGCGGTCACGTTGGGCGCGGCGCTGGTTGGCGCGCGCTCGACGACCGGGGTCATGGCGGTGCTGCCTGCCGACCATGTCATTCCTGACGAGAAGGGTTTTCAGCAGGTGCTGGGTGACGCCTTTGATCTGGCTGGTCGCGGCCGGGCCATTGTGACGATCGGCATCAAGCCGACCGAACCGGCCACGGGCTACGGTTACATTCGCGTGGGGGAAGCCCTGCCGCCGCCTGCGGGGGTGAAGAAATACAAGACCACCTTTTTCCGGGCGGAACAATTTGTCGAGAAACCGCATTTTGACCGCGCACTGGAATACATCAGCAGCGGCCAGTACCGCTGGAACGCGGGGATGTTCGTCTGGTCGTTCGTGACGGTCACGGAAGGCTTGCAGAAGCATCAGGCGGAAATGTATGCCGCCTGCCAGCGCTGGTTCAAAGTGGCGGACAACCCGGCGAAACTCGCGAAGATGCTGGCGAAGGAATACCCCGACATCAAAAAGATTTCGATTGATTACGCGCTGATGGAACATGCGCAGAATGTCGTCGTGGCCGATGGGGTGTTTGAATGGGACGACCTCGGCTCCTGGACGGCCTTGGCGCGTCATCTCAAGCCCGACGCCGAGGGGAATTGCGCCGTGGCGGACTTCATTCACGTGGACGGCGCGCGGAACATCATCTATGACGCGCGCACCAAGGATCGGCGCACGCCGATTGCGGTGGTTGGTCTGCGCGATTCGATTCTCGTCCAGACGGACGATGCGGTGTTGCTGGCGCACAAAAGCCAGGCCCAGAAGGTGAAGGAATTGGTGAAGAAGCTGGGCGAAGATGCGAGGCTGAAAAAACTGGTTTAAGCCTGGAGGATCACTGATGAACGCTGACAATTTTCATTGCCGCAGAACCCGTAGGATTGCCGCTGGCATACTGGTTTTCGAGGTATTTACGTGTTCAGCGTTGGTCCGGCAATAAAAATGGAAGACGTGGTTTTGTCAGTGAACGAACCATGCGATCATAAACGCATCGTTGATTCCACTCGCTGCGATTCCCGGGATCAGACCGTTTATGCGCCGGGATATCGTCCGGTTTTGGCAGGCAGGCACGATGGGCGACAACCCGATTTAGGTCCAACCAAAACCCCCACCGGCCAATGCCGGAGGGGGTTTGACATTCCATTCAAGAATTCACCCGGGGTGCTTGCAGGTTCAAGGCACCACCGCCCGGTAGAATCGCCGGTTCAAATTCGTCGTTCCCGGGTCGCGGAAGTTGAGGGTGGTATTGGTGCCCACAAAATTGGTCAGCGTTATCCAGTCGGCCAGATTGGTCGAGGTCTGGATATGTCCGTTCAAGCCCGATGACAGTTGAAGGGCAAAGTTCAGGCCCGTGCTCGTCAAGGGCGGCGCGCCGGTAAACTTGAGCTGCAACTGGAACGTGTTGCTCGACAGGACGCTCACGCTGCTGGTGGTGGAATAATTTCCGCCCAGGTCCACCGCATAGGCCTTCACCGTGTTGGTGCCGGCAGCCAAAGTGAGGGTGGTCGTCCAGTTGGTGTAGCCGTTGGTGGTGGTGACCAGACTCCATGTCCCGCTGGTCAGAATCCCGTTGGTCAATTGATACCAGACCGCACTGACCTTCCAGTTGTCGCTGGCCGTGCCGACGACGGTCGCCAGGGCATTGGTCATGTGCTGGCCGGCGGCCGGTGCGGTCAGGGTTAGCATCGGCTTGGTCACGTCGGCGAAGGTCACCTGCAACGTCAGGTTCGAGGCCATCATGAACTGCACGGTGGCGCTGTTGGTTTTCACACCACCAATCCAGTTGGTTGAAATCATCCAGTTGGTGACGACAAAGCCGGTGGCCGGCGTGGCGGCGATGCTGTAATTGCGCCCCACTTCCAGCCAGGCGTTGCTGTCATTGGGTGAGATCGTTCCCAGGCCCAGCGCGCGAATACCCAGTTGATTGGTCACCACATAATCGAGACTCACACTGCTGGTCAAGGAGAGGTTTCCGCTGGAGTCCACCGCGTAGGCGCCAATCGCGTTCGTGCCCGGCGCCAGATTCACCGCCGCCGTCCAGTTGCTCCAGTGATTGCCGGAGTTGGCGTTGTTCCAGCCGCTGCCATTGACTTGATATTGCACATTGGTCACCAGCCAGTTGTCGCTGGCTGTTCCCGTCAGGTTAAACACCGCATTGCTCCACCGCTGCCCCGCCGTCGGCGCGGTGATCAACAGGGTGGGCTTGGTCACGTCCAGGAAGTTGGCCTGCAACATCAGGTTGGTCACCATCATGAATTGCACGGTTGCTTTGTTGGTGACAACGCTTAACGGCAAACTGGTGCCGCCTGTCCAGTTGCTGAAGACAAACCCCGTTCCCGCCGTCGCGGTGATGGAATAGGTCTTCCCGATTTGCAGCAAGGCGCCATTGTCGTTCGGGCTCAAGGAACCCAGTCCGTTGGTGCTGACCGTCAGGGTCGCACTGGGTATGAAATCGAAAATCACCGAATTGGTCGCGGACACATTGCCACTGGTATCCACGGCATAGGCTTGAACCGTGTTGCTGCCTTGCATCAGGGTGACCGGGGCTGACCAGTTGGTCCATCGGTTGGCGGTGTTGGCCGGGTTCCACCCGCCGTTGTTCAATTGATACCAGACGTTGGACACCGCCACGTTGTCCCCGGCCTTGCCCGTGACCGTGTAAAGCGTGTTGCTCACCTGCAAACCGGGCGTTGGCGCCGTGATTTGGTTCGTTGGCGGAATGGTTTCCGGCACCACGTTCAGGCTGACGGCCGCATTGGTTGCACCGGCAACATTGTTGATCGTAACCGAGTAGGTTCCCGCGCTGCCATATACCAGATTGCTGACGACCAAGGTATTGGTGATTGCGTTGGGGATGGCGGTTTCATCGAAATACCACTGGTAACACATCGGTGGGCTGCCGGTCACGACGAGGAAGAACGTCACGTTGGTGCCCAGCGGGGCAGCTTTGATCGAGGGCAGATTGGTGGTGATCACGGGCGGCAGATCGAAGGCAATCCTTGCCGAGCGGCTCATGGTCCACGTGCCACTGCCACCTGAAGAATTGAAATTTCCCGTGAATTGAAATGTCGAAGGGTTGAGAGTGCCGGATACCGTCGCACCATTGATGGACGTCGTCGTGAAATAGTTGTTAGCACCCAACTGGCCTGAACCGCCATCATTCTGCACCCCGTTGATGAAAACGCAGAAGACCAGGGAGCCATCGGCAGATAAAACTGCTTGAAGCGTGCCGCCGGCCACGGACGCGGTTCCACTGTATTTGCCCGCCGCGTTTTGGAAAGGACCCAAAGCCGGTTGTTCGTAGCCGTTCAGCCAGACAGAATCGCCATTGGTAAAGTCCAGTTCGCCGGAAAACGAACCGTCCTTGCCAATTGAGCCATAACCGGAAACACCAGCCGGACTGTTGCTGTTGAACTGCCAGTTGCCGTCCTGGTCCGTAATAAATTGTGCGGAAATGCCACCGTACTGGGTGGAGCCAGAGTTGCCGAAGTAATAAGCGCTGTCGGCATCGTAGCCTACGACGGTGACTTGTTGGTTCGTGCCGACAAAAACGGAGAAGCTGCCGGCATTGAGGTCGTTGAAGTTGAGGTCATCAACCGGGCCGCCGTAAATTCCAGCATAAGAGTAGAAGTGATTTCTTAACGCGGTCTCCGTCAGATACGCAGGTTCATCCAGCAAAATCCCGCCGAAGGTATAGTCCGGCAAGGAATCATTCAAATAAGCGTTGGCGCTGAATTTCGGCATCAGGCTGCGCAAGGTTTTGGCTCCCGAATAATAATTGCTGAGATCTAGCGAGACCGTCGTGTTGGGACTGATCTGCACCGGGCCGTTGACGGAAAGAAGGACGTTCGTCAGGGAATCGCGAAAAACCTGCTCTTCCGCAATGTCTTTCGGATTATCAAGCATGAACAGACCCTGGCCCGGCGGGCCGGTGGGACGGATGTTCCGAATGTAATCCGACGCGGCCAGATAGAACACAATGGCGTTGGTCAGCGCGCCTTTGGATGCGGCGAGGTCCGCCGCGCTGGACAGCGATAGCAGGCTGGGATAGGCCGCCAGCACCGCCTGGAAGGTCAGGCCGTTGGCCTCGGACATGGCTTGCAGCGTGGGGATGACGACGCTGGCGTTTTGGGCGTTGATCGTGTAGCCCGCAAACTGCCCGGCCGCCACCAGCGCCCGCAGCAACTGAAAGTCGCCGTAGTCCAGCGTCACGTTCGCGCCGGGGAATTTGCCGATGCCGGTTTCGGTGGCAAGGAGCGAAAGGGTGAAGTTGGTGTCCGTGATGTTTGCAAGGTTGGTGCCCGACGCGACGAGTGCGGCCACGACCGTGTTGCGGTAAAACGCGATGGCGGTGGAGGAATTGTAATTGGCCGGCCAGATCGTGTTGCCGTTGGTGTCCACCGGCTGCATGGCCGTCCAGTTGTAGATGCTGCGGCTGCCATTGGTGACGTTGAGCTGGTTGAGGAAATTGCTGCCCGCCGGCTGTTGCGGCAGGACCAAAAGCCGCGTCACCGCCAAAAAGGCGTTCGCCGTCTCGTTCGTGGGCGACAAGGTGACTGCCGCGTTAAAGTTTGAATAGGCGCCCGCCATATCCTGTGCCACCAGGGAATTCGTGCCGGCGGTCACATATTGGTCGGCGGTAAGCGCGAACAGAGTGGAGGCAGCAAAACAGAATATCAGGGTGAGTAATTTATAGTTTTTCATTTTGAGTTCGTTGGGTGGTTGCGTTGGTGGTAAATTGACCGGAGAACAAGTCCCATTGGATGGTTGCGGCAGCATCCCGCCACACAATGACGGCGGTCTGCCCCGACACACGCACCTCGGCGCGCGACAGGTGGATCAGCTGGGAGCCGGTTTGCAGCGTGACCCCTTCGAGCCGACAGATCAAGGAGCCGGCATTGGCGACCGGATGCACCCGTTTCGCCTGCAAGCGCGGCACTTTTTCCTGCGGAAAGGAAATGCTGAAGTCCCGCCACTCGAAAGTGCTCTGATTTGCGGCCGGGGCCCACTCACAACGGAAACCTTCCAGCCAGTTGGTCTGCGGATTGGTTTTTGCAAATTCCAACCGGACGCCCTCCACCACCACGACCGGCAGCAATTTCACGCTGAAGAAACCCATCCGACGGTGTTCCGATGAAATGCTGTTGATTTTCCAAACGGCGTCCGGCGCCAGTGAATTTTGGGAGTAAACGCTGATCTCCATGTTGCTCGTCGAGAAGGCGCTGGAGACATCAGCCGCCCAACCGCCGGCCGCGGAGAAGCCTGCAATGAGCACGCAAAGCAGGCTTTTCAGGTGCCCCAAATGATTGAATCGCCCCGCAAGTTCCTTATTGTTTAAATTCATTTCAGCAGACCCGCCGGCTGACCGAAACCTGTCCAACGCGTTGCCTTCACGGCCCCCGCCCCGATCAAAAGCCTCGACTCAAGCCGGGGAGAATTAAAAAAGGCGTTAAAAACAACAAATTGATGATAAGAATGACTTTTAAAGCCGCAAGGATAATTTTCTGCACACGCCGCTTGACCTTTGGCGGCGAATCTCCATTATACGCAACCCGGCAACTCCGCCGATTTCCCGTTCGCGCCATTCCGGCGTGATGGTATTTTACCGGTGTGAGAAAGACGGGCATTTACAATATGCAGCATATTAGAAACATCGCCATCATCGCGCACGTGGACCACGGCAAGACGACGCTCGTGGACTGCCTGCTCAAACAGTCGGGAACCTTCCGCGCCAACCAGCATGAGTCGCAGGAGGAGCGCCTGATGGATTCGATGGATTTGGAGAAGGAAAAAGGCATCACCATCCGCGCCAAGAACGCCGCGTTCAAGTACAAGGACTACCACATCAACATCGTGGACACCCCCGGTCACGCGGATTTTGGCGGCGAGGTCGAGCGCATCATGAACATGATCGACGGCGTGCTGCTGGTCGTGGATGCCGCCGAAGGTCCGCAGGCCCAGACGCGCTTCGTTCTGCGCAAGGCGCTGGAAGCCGGGGCCAAGCCGATCGTGGTCATCAACAAGATCGACCGCGAGAATGCGAACCCGAAAAAAGTGCTCGACGAGGTTTTTGAATTGTTCATGTCTCTGAACGCCACGGATGAGCAGCTGGATTTTCCGTTCATCTATTGTTCGGCCAAGGGGGGCTACGCGAAGGTAAATCTTGAACATGTCAGCGGCACGATGGAACCGCTGTTCGAGGCCATCACGAAACACATCCCGCCGCCGCGGGCGAAGGCCGGCGTCGGCTTCCAATTGCTCGTGGCCAATCTGGACTACAGTGATTATCTGGGGCGCATCGCCTTCGGCAAAATTTACGAAGGCAAGATCAAGCTCGGCGACGAAGCGATCTGCCGCCACGGCCACGGGAAGATTTCCAAGGGCAAAATCACCGCAATCTTCCACTTCGAAGGCATGAAGCGCATCGAGGTCAAGGAGGCGCACGCGGGCGACATCGTCGGCCTCACCGGGTTCGAAGAAGTTTTCATCGGCGAGACGATTTGCGATTCTGAGTTGCGCGCGACGCTGCCTTACATCCCGATTGATCCGCCGACCATCCAGATGGAATTTGCCGTCAATGACGGTCCGCTCGCCGGGCAGGACGGAAAACTGGTTACGGCGCGCCATATTTGGGACCGGCTGGTGAAGGAAATCCGCACCAATGTTGCCCTGCGCATTGCGCAAACCTCCGACCCGAAGGTGTTTGCCGTCAGCGGGCGTGGCGAAATGCAGATCGCCATCCTCGTTGAACAGATGCGCCGCGAAGGCCATGAGGTCCTCGTGTCGCGTCCCGAAGTGTTGTGGAAGAAAGCCGCCGATGGCAGCCTGCTGGAGCCGATTGAAAAGCTGTTCGTCGAGGTTCCGAGCGAAAATCTCGGCGCGATCATGGAAAACCTTTCCAACCGCAAGGCGCAAATCACGAACATGAATCATGTGGGCAATCAGGTGTCGGTGGAAGCCCTCGTGCCCATGCGCGGCCTCATCGGTTTTGAGACCGACCTCGTCAACCAGACCAAGGGGATGGGGGTGATGAGCCATCTCTTTCACGAATACGGCCCGGATTGCGGCGAAATTGCCGCGCGCAAAAACGGCTCGCTCGTTTCCATGGACAACGGCGAGGCCACGAGTTACGCGCTCAACATGGTGCAGGAACGCGGCCGCCTGATGGTGGAGCCCGGCGACGCGATTTACGTGGGCATGATCGTGGGCGAGAACGCGCGCGAGAACGACATCCCGGTGAATCCGGTGAAGGAAAAGCGGCTCACCAACATGCGCTCCCAGGGCGACGGCAAGGGTATCCAGCTCAATCCGCCGATGAAGCTGAGCCTCGAGCGCGCGCTGGAATACATTGATGTGGACGAATACGTCGAAGCCACGCCAAAAAATCTGCGGCTGCGGAAAAAAGTTCTGGATGCCAATGCCCGAAAACGCTCGGAGAAAGCGCGCTCCATCAAAATCCTCGCGGAATAACGGGCCGGGGCGCAATTTCTGTTTCAGTCTCCGGCTGTTTTTGGATAAAACAGCGGAGTGACTTGCAATGCCGCCGATGTGAGTTCTGCCGGGAATAGAAATCCCGGCTTTGCCTCGCTCCGGCTGTGGCCGGGCGTCTTGCTGGTCCTGCTCGTTTGCCTGGCTTATATCCCGGTGTTGCGTTGCGGGTTCATCTGGGATGACGACGCTTACGTGACGGAAAACAACCTGCTGACCGCGCCTGACGGATTGCAGCGGATTTGGTTTTCGCTGGACTCGCCGTCCCAATATTTTCCGTTGACCTATACCACCTTCCGTCTGGAACGGGCGTTTTGGGGACTGAATCCAGCTGGCTATCACCTGGTCAATCTTCTGTTGCACGCGCTCAACGCGCTGCTGGTGTGGCGCCTGCTCCTGCGGTTGAACGTTCCGGGTGCCTGGCTGGCGGCGGCCCTGTTTGCCCTGCATCCGGTCCAGGTGGAATCCGTCGCCTGGATTACCGAGCGGAAAAATGTCCTGTCCCTCTTTTTCTTTTTGCTGGCGATGCTGGCCTGGATCGAATTTGTCGGAGACCGGCTCCGTTCGTCCTGGCGGTGGTATGGGCTGGCGCTCGCTTTTTATGTGCTGGCGCTTTGTGCCAAGACCACCGCCTGCACGCTGCCGGCGGCACTTCTGCTGGTTTTATGGCTGAAGGGAAAGCCCATCAACCGGCATCGGTTGGTGCAGATGGTTCCGTTCATTGGGTTGGGCGCGGGCATGGGGCTGCTGACCATGTGGTGGGAGCGCTATCACCAGGGGACACAAGGGGAATTTTACGGGTTGGGCTGGCTGGAGCGCCTGCTGCTGGCGAGCCACGCCCTGTGGTTTTACGCAGCCAAGCTGGCCTGGCCTGCCAATCTGACCTTCAGTTACCCGCGGTGGACCATTGATTCCGCCGATCCGCATGCCTATGGCTGGTTGCTCGCGAGTGGCGCCTTGTGTGCCGTGATCTATTTCGCCAGACGTTATCTCGGCCGGGGCGTTGAAGTCGCCGTTGCATTTTATGTGGTCACTTTGAGTCCGCTGCTGGGGTTTATCATGCTGGCCACTTTTCAGTATTCGTTTGTAGCTGACCATTACCAGTACGTTGCCAGCATCGGCCTGCTGGCGCTGGCCGCGGCGGGAATCACCACCGCCCTCGGCCGTTTTCGGGAAGGAAATCCCTTCCTGGAACCGGTGCTTTTCGGAATATTGCTGGCGGTGCTGGGTGGGTTGACGTGGCGGCAGACGGCAATTTACCGGAACAGTGAAACCCTCTGGCGCGACACGCTGGCAAAAAACCCGGAGGCCTGGATGGCGCACGACAATCTCGGCGCCAGTTTGCTCGGTGCCGGGCGCCTGGAGGAGGCGATGGAGCAATTCCGCAAATCCCTCCAGCTCCATCCGGATGGCGTGGTGGCTCACAACGACCTCAGCACCGCTCTTCGGCAATCCGGAAAGCTGGACGAGGCGGAGGTCGAATCGCAGAAAGCCCTCGAGCTGGGGCCGAAACTTCTCGCGCCTCACATCAACCGGGTGGAAATTCTGCGGCAACAAGGCCGCTTGAATGAAGCGGTCGAGGAATACAAATCCATTCTGCAAATGGTTCCCGATTCCGAGCCAGGGCGCACCGGCCTGGCCGATACGCTTTGCCTGCTGGGCAGAGCCGACGAAGCCATTCCAGGCTACTGCGACGTGTTGGGGGACAGCCCAAACAACACGGAGGTCCGGATCAAATTGGGGCTGGCATTGCTGCAAAGCGGAGACTTTGGAGCGGCTGAGCCGGAATTTTCCTTCGTATTGCAAGTTGAGCCCACGAACGCCAGGGCCATCGATGGTCTGGGATATGTGCTGGCCATGCAAGGCAGGCTGGACGAGGCCAGGGCGCATTTCCTCGAAGCGATGCAACTGGATCCCCGGGGCGCGTATCCGCATCTGCATTATGCGATGTCTTTGACCGTTCAGAAGCAGGCTCCGGAGGCGGTGGTGGAATATCACAAGGCCCTCGCCTTGGAGCCTCAACTGTCGCTGGCCTGCAACAATCTGGCGTGGATGCTGGCGGTGCATCCCGACCCGCAAATCCGGAACGGCAAGGAGGCGGTGGAGCTGGGTGAACGGGCGTGCCGGTTGACGAACAACGAGCAGCCGTTTTACCTCGGAACGCTGGCGGCCGCCTATGCGGAGGCCGGCCGCTTCAACGAGGCCGTTGCCACGGCAGAAAGGGCCCGGGATCTGGCCCGAAAAGCCGGGATGGAAAAGGTGGCGCAGCGGAACGAACAACTGCTGGAATTATACCAGGCCCGCCAGCCTTACCGTGAACCGGCGGACGCCAATTGAGTCAGATGTCCATCGTCCGGTCAACTTTTTGAAACCGGCTTTCCGGCAAATTCCATCCCGACCAGGCAGACATCGTCGTCAAATGCTCCGCTGACGGCGAACCGGCGGATGGCTTCAATCAGTTCGTCGAACATCTGGGCGGCGGGTTTGGGCAGCAGGTTGTGCACATCCAGCATCAGCCGTTCCTGCGAATACAATTCCTCGTTGAGGCCCTGCACTTCGTAAAGGCCATCGGTGAACAGCATCACGAAATCACCGGTGGCGATGGCGATTTCGGTGGTTTGATACGACGGGTTGTCGAACAGTCCGAGCGCTGGCTCGCTGCGGCCAGAGGCGTGGGCGAGGAGTTCGATCTGGCCGGTGGAACGGTGCACAAGCAGCGGTTTGGGGTGGCCGGCATTGGCAAAACGCAGGCTGCCGGTCCGCCAGTCGGCCACGAGATAAAATGCCGTGGTCAGCATCGGCGACCCGGTGCTTTTAAGGATGCTGCACAAATCGGAATTGAGCTTGCGCAGAAAATTCCCCGGTTCGCGCGCCAGCGGCTTCAATTCCTCCGCCAGCGCCCGGATCATGGCGGTGACCAGCGCGGCGCGGACGCCGTGGCCGGTCACGTCGCAGATAAACACGGCGGCTTCCGTGTCCGAGAGGGCGGAGACGCTGAAGAAATCGCCACTCACCGTTTCGGCGGCCTGGTAGCGATGAATAAACTGGAACGCGCTTTGTTCCGGCGGGACGAGGGCCGGAAAAACCGGAAATTGCTGCGGCAGCATGGCCATCTGGATTTCACGGGCCATCTGCAGGTTGCTTTCCATGAGCTGGTTTTTGGCGTGCAATTCCTCGCGGCTCCGCGCCAGTTCGGCCGTGGTCCGGCGGATTTGCTCCTCGGCGCGCCTCTTCTCCGTGATGTCCCAGAAGATGCCCTGCAGTCCGATGATTTTTCCATCGGCCCCGTAAAGCGGCGTCTTAACCACTTGAACGGTGGCGCGCTCCTGCCCGAAAGGCTGATGATCCTCGGTGATTTCGAAGGTCTGGCCGGTTTCCATGACGCGCTCGTCGTCCCGCTGGTATTTTTCCGCCAATTCCCTCGGGAAAAAATCAAAATCGGTCTTTCCCAGGATGTCCTCCAGTTTGCAATGGTAATGGTTGCAATATTGCTGGTTGGCAAAGGTGAACCGCCCCTGCAGATCCTTGCGAAAAACATTCTGCGGCATGGTTTCCACCAGCGAATGATAGAGCGATTCCGATTTCCGCAGGGCCTGTTCCACCTGCCGGCGCTGCGTGATGTCCTGGACCGTGCCCTCGTAATAGAGCAGGGCGCCTTTTGCGTCGCGCACCGCCCGGCAGTTTTCCGAGATCCAGATGATCGAGTTGTCCTTCCGGTAAATCTCCGATTCAAAGTCCGTGATGGTGTCCTTTTCCTGCATCACCCGGATGAATTCCTCCCGCCGCCCCGGTTGGACATAGAGCCGGGTCGCGATGTCCTTGATGCTGGCCATCAATTCCACCGGCGAGGCGTAACCATAGATGCGCGCCAGCGCCACGTTCGCGAGCAGATAGTGCCCGTCCGGCGTGGTGCGAAAAACGCCTTCCACCAGATGATCAAAAACGCCGTAGTAATTGTCCCGTTCGTCAATCAGCGCCGCCCGTTCGTGGTGGCGCTCGACCGCGCAGCGCAGGAGATGTTGCAGCGTGCCGGGTTTGATTTTGTCACGGCTGAGATGGTCTTCCGCGCCTGACCGGATGATTTCCACCGCCAGGGCCTCGTTGTTTTCCGGGCCGAACACGACGACCGGCAGGCGCGGAAATTTGGTGGTCAGTTGCGTGACCAGAAACAGGCCGGCGGCGTTGGCGGACGGGAGTTCAAACAGAATGACCTGGTAGGGATTGGCCGTCAATTCCGCCAGTCCGGCTTCCAGGGTGGCGGCGATGGCGACCCTGGCGATTTCACTGCTCCCGCGCAGCATCTCCGCGACGCCCTGCGCAAAACGTTCGTCGCTGCCGACGAGCAAAACATTCAATGGTTCAAAATCCATAGTGCAACCTGGCCGGCGCCTGGACACGCAGGCCAAATCCATCCGCCGCCCCGGCTAAGATACAGGGTTGGCCCGCCGCCGCAAGTGGGTTGCGTCGCCTCCCGGCGGATTCCGCTTTCCAAGGCCAGCGACCCAAAGTATCCTGCTTATCTGAAAGATTATGCCGGGTGTTTTCATTAAAACCTATGGCTGCCAGATGAACGAGCGCGATAGCGAGGCCGTGGCCGCCCAGCTCGTGGCAAGGGGTTACACACTCGCAGCGTCTGAAGCGGTCGCCGACGTGGTGTTGCTCAACACCTGCAGTGTGCGCGATTTCGCCGAACAAAAAGCCATCGGCAAGATGCAGAACATCGCTGCGGAGGTGCGCAAAAACCGCCCGGACGTCGTGCTCGGCTTCATGGGTTGCATGGCCCAGAGCCGCGGACAGGAATTGATCGACAAACTGCCGGATGTTGACCTCGTTCTCGGCACCCAGAAATTTCATCACGTGGCGGATTACCTCGACGAAATCCTGGCCGGCCGCCAAAAAAAAATCGTGGACGTGGCTGCGGAGCGGGGGAGCGAGGCGACGATTCGCGAACATTTGCTCAACGGCAGCGCAAAAAAATCCGTCACCGCGTTTGTCAGCATCATGCAGGGCTGCAACCAGTATTGCACCTTCTGCATCGTGCCCTACACGCGCGGCGGGGAACGCAGCCGCAGCATTCCCGACATCGTGGCCGAGTGCCGCCAGCTGGTGTCCCAGGGCGTCAAGGAAATCACCTTGCTCGGCCAGATCGTCACCAGCTATGGCAAACGCGAATCCGGCAGGGCCGGGCTGCCGCTCGGCCAGGACGCGCAGCAGCTCATCCCTGCCACAAAAAAATCCCCCTTCGTCCAGCTTCTCGACGCGGTCCATGAAATCAATGGGCTTGAACGCATCCGGTTCACCTCGCCGCATCCGAAAGGCTACGGCGATGATTTGATCGAGGCCTATGCGAGGTTGCCCAAGCTCGTGGAAAGCGCGCATCTGCCCGCCCAAAGCGGCAGCGACCGCGTCTTGAAATTAATGCACCGCGGTTACACCCGCCGGCGCTTCCTCGACATCATCGAGAAATTGCGCCGCGTCCGGCCGGACATCGGCATCACCACGGACATCATCGTCGGATTTCCCGGCGAGACCGAGGATGACTTCGAGCAAACCCTTTCACTCGCCCGCGAAGTCCGGTTCGACAACGCTTATATTTTCAAGTATTCGCAGCGCCGCGACACCCCGGCGGCGGACATGCCGGATCAGGTGCCGCCCAAAATCCGCGAGGAACGAAATCACCGCCTGCTCGAAACGGTCAATGAGATTGGCAAGCGCAAGTACGATGCGTTCGTCGGCCGGCAGACGCAGATCCTCGTCGAAGGGCCGAGCCGGAAGAATTCCGCGCGTTTGGCCGGTCGGACGCGTTGCAATAAAATCGTCGTGTTCGATGGTTCAGACCGGCATTGCGGCCAGCTCATGGATGTGAAAATCACCCGCACCGGCTCCTTCACCCTCTACGGCGACCCGGCGATTGTGAATTTGTAAAACCGGTTCGGCCGCACGGACATTTCAACCAGGAACGGCGGAGTTCAAAAAGCTTTTGAGCAGGGCCGCCACCCGATCCGCGGCATAAACATGGAGAAAATGGCCTGCGTCCGGGATGTGCTCCACCCGGAGTCGGGGAATCGCGGCCGCCGCTTTTTGGGCATCAAACAGGGGAACGGCGGCGCCGACGAACAAGACCGGGACGGTGACCCTGGGCAAAATAAATTCCGGCTGCAGCTCGCCGGCCTGCTCCGGCAGGAAGCGCAACACTGCATCCGGAGCAGAACACATGGTTTGCACGATCGCTTCGCAGCGGGTATCGCGTTCGGACGCCAGAAAAAATATCTCCCGCCACAGTCCGGCGAGCCGGCCCCGAAAATCGGGTTCCTCCATCCAGCTGCGAATCAGTTGCTGGCCCGCCAGGGTCTTTTCCCCCGGCGGCAGGCTGCCATCAAGATTGATCACCGCCCGGGGTTGCAACCGGCCCGTGGCGGCGGCCATCAGCGACAAGACGCCGCCCATGCTGTGTCCGAGCAGCACCGGGCGTTCCAAGCCATGCTTCAAGACAAAGTCCGCAATCATCCCGGCATACGCCTCGAATCCAGGCACAAATCCATCCAAAGGAGTCTGGCCGTGTCCCGGCAGATCCAGGCGATAGATGCGAAAATCCTTCGCCAACAAATGGCTCAACCCGGCGAACTGCTCGCCCCGGCAAGCCCATCCATGGGTGCAAATTAATGGAATATTGCCCGCCCCGGAAATTTCAAAATGAGGTTCCACCGGCTTCACAATGGATAGAATACAAGCATTTTCATCCGTTTCATTGCACTGAGACGACATTATTTTTACGGTGACACGTTGTCCAGATTGAATTTTTCGTGTCCTTTTGTGTCCATTCGTGGTTAGCTGGTTAAAGATGAAACTTTCAATTTTATCCATCCTGCTTGGGGCGGGAATGAGCGTGCCGCAGATTTACGGCCTGACCAAGCCGGCGCAGTTCGCCGCCGCCGCGCGCAAGTTTCCGCGGAATCTGTCCGCCGGCATCGCGCTGATGCTGCTGGCCACCGCGGGGTTTGTCTGGAATGTCAACCTGGAGCCCATCGCGGATTTTTCGGCCTACAAGCCGGCGATGATGATTGGGTTTGCAGCGGTGGGCGTTTTGTCGTGCGTCTTCGTCCAGGATTTTCTGGCGGTGCGTGGACTGGCCGTCGTGATGTTGCTGCTGGCCAAATTGATGGTCGACACCGGCCGGCCGCATCTGGGCCAAAGCCCGTGGGTTTTGGTGATTCAAGTCTGGGCTTATCTCCTCGTCATCGCCGGCATCTGGTTTACTGTCGCGCCCTGGAAACTGCGCGACGTTCTGAATTGGGCCACGGCAAATGAAAGCCGCATCATCGTCGGTAGCAGCATCCGACTCGCGTTCGCCGTGTTTGTGATGCTCCTCGGCCTGACGGCGTTCCGCGCGATGTGAGCGTCGTCAAACCCAGAATCCTCGTCATCCGCGGCGGAGCCATCGGCGATTTCATCCTCACCCTGCCGGCGATCGCCGCCCTGCGCCGCCAGTTTCCCCAGGCGCATCTGGAAGTGCTCGGGTATCCGCACATCGCCCAACTGGCCCTGGTCGGCGGCCTGGTGGACCGGGTGCAACCGATTGAAGCGAGCGGTCTGGCCGGTTTTTTCGCCCGCAATGGCACGCTCGAACCGGACCTGATGGATTATTTCTCCGAGTTTGACCTGGTCATTTCGTATCTTTATGACCCGGACGAGATTTTCAAAACCAACGTGGTTCGTTGCCTGGTCAAACAGTTCATTGTTGGTCCCCATCGCCCGGATGAAAGCGGGCGACTCCACGCCACGCAGGTCTATCTCAAACCGCTGGAACGGCTGGCCATTTTCGATGCGGACCCCGTGCCGCGACTTCAAATTTCATCCCGGGCCTCGCATTACACACCGCTCCTGGCCCTTCATCCCGGCAGCGGCAGCGAAAAGAAGAACTGGCCGGAACCGAAATGGGCCGGCTTGATTCAGCGAATTGCGGCCACAACCAACTGGCATCTGTTGCTGGTTGGCGGCGAGGCGGAAGGCGGACGCCTGCAGCGATTGGCTGGCGCAATTGCCCCGTCGCGTTGCTCCATCGCCCAGGCGCTGCCGCTCGCCGAGCTGGCGCAACGCCTCCAGTCCTGCGCGGCCTTTGTGGGCCACGATTCGGGCATCACGCACCTGGCTGCCGCGGTGGGATTACCGTGCGTCGTGCTGTGGGCGGACACGCTGGATGAGATCTGGCGGCCCCAGGGCGAACGGCTGACGATTTTGAAGGAAGTCACCGGTCTCCAGGCCCTGAGCGTGGAAAAAGTGATGAACGAATTGCGCCGGTTGACCGCAGCCTTGTCCTGACGCAAACCCCGTCCAGAGACGGTAACGAAAAACAGACTCGATTAAGATCCCGTGCTTTTGCATCATTGCCTGACAGCACAAATGGAAGAATTAAAGATTAATCGTGAAAACCAGGAGTTTTGAACACGTCTTGAACCTTTGGGATGATGCGGAAGCTGGCCGGCTCACCGGAGTGGAGCGCCTCGTCTATCGTTCGAACAAGCTCGGCAGCGACCAGCGCATCACCAACACCGGCGGCGGCAATACCTCGTCCAAAATTTTCGAGACCGACCCGCTAACCGGCGAATCCGTCGAAGTGCTGTGGGTCAAAGGTTCCGGCGGCGACCTGCGCACCAGCACCCGCGACAATTTTTCCTCGCTCTACCAGTCCAAATTGCTCGGCCTGCAACAAGCCTACGCGGCGCGGAGCGACAAGGGGCTGAAGTCGCAGGCCGAGGATGACATGGTCGCGGCTTACAGTCACACGACGTTCAACCTGAACCCGCGGGCGTCCTCGATTGACACGCCGCTGCACAGTTTCATTCCGGCAAAGTTCGTGGACCACATGCACCCGAACGCGGTCATCGCCATTGCCGCATCGGCAAATTGCGAGCGGCTTGCGCGGGAGATTTTTGGCGGTGAGATGGAATATGTGAAGTGGATGCGCCCCGGTTTTGAACTGGGCCTGGCGATGCAGGACCTCGTCAGAAAAAATCCCGAAGCCACCGCCATCATGATGGGGCAGCACGGCTTCATCTCGTGGGCGAACGAAGACAAGGAATGTTATCTGCGCACCTTGGATTTCATCGAGCGTGCCTCGCAGTTCATCGAATCCAGATACCAGGCCAAAGGCGGCGACGCGAAAGTTTTTGGCGGCGCAAAGCATCAAGCGCTCGCGCCGGAAAGACGCCAGGGAGTCTTTGCCGCGATCCTGCCGTGGCTGCGCGGTCAGGTTTCGCAACCGAAGCGATTCATCGCCACGATTCAGGACGATGACAGGATTTTGCGTTTCGTGAATTCAAACGATGCGCCGCGCCTGGCCGGACTGGGCACGAGCTGCCCGGATCATTTCCTGCGCACGAAGATCAAGCCGCTGTACGTCGCATGGGATCCGCAAACCGGGGACACCGCCGCGTTGAAAGGCAAACTGGCCGCCGGCCTGGCCCAGTATCGCCAGGATTACGCCGCGTATTACGAAAAGTGCAAACATGCCAGCTCGCCGGCGATGCGCGATCCGAACCCGACGGTGGTTTTGATCCCCGGCTTGGGCATGATCGCGTGGGGCAAGGACAAATCCGAGTCGCGCGTCACGGCCGAATTTTACAACTGCGCCGTCGAAGTCATGCGCGGTGCGGAGGCGATTGATCAATACGTGGCGCTGCCGCAGCAGGAGGCGTTTGACATCGAGTACTGGCTGCTCGAAGAGGCGAAACTGAAGCGGATGCCGGCGGAAAAGGAACTCGCGCGGCAGGTTGTGGTTGTCATTGGCGCCGGCTCGGGGATAGGCAGGGAGACCGCGCATCGGCTCGTGAAGGAAGGCGCGCATATCGTTTGCGTTGATTTGAATGCGGATGCCGCCAGCGCGACGGCAAAAGAGATTACCGACAAATACGGGCCCGGCATCGGCGTTGCCGCCAGTGGTATTTCCAGTTGCGGTCCGGCCATCGGCCTGGCGGCGAACATTACCGACCGCGCCAGCATCCGCAAAATGCTCGACCAGGTGGCGCTCGCCTACGGCGGCTTTGATTCCATCTGCGTGACCGCCGGGGTTTTTGTGCCGAGCGACACGACGGGGCACATTCCCGACGACAAGTGGGCGCTCACCTTTGGCATCAACGTCACCGGCGGCTACCTGGTTGGCGATGAAGCCTTCAAGACCTGGAAAGAGCAGGGGTTGAACGGCCAGCTGGTATTAACGACTTCGGCCAACGCCGTCGTCCCCAAAAAGGGTTCGGTGGCCTATGACACCTCGAAGGCGGCGGCGAACCATCTGGTGCGCGAACTCGCCATGGAATTTGCGCCGCTGGTGCGCGTCAACGGCGTTGCGCCCGCGACCGTCGTGCAGGGCTCGGCGATGTTCCCGCGCGACCGCGTCATCGGCTCGCTGGCCAAATACCACATCCCTTACCGCGACGACGAGACCACCGAATCGCTGGTGAAGAAACTGGCGCAATTTTACGGCGACCGCACGTTGACCAAGGCGCCCATCACGCCGGCGGACCAGGCGGAGGCTTATTTCATCCTCGTGTCCCAACGCCTTTCGAAAACCACCGGCCAAATCATCGCCGTGGACGGCGGTTTGCACGAGGCCTTCCTGCGGTGATGGAGCACAAATTATGAACCTGCGAGCTGAAAAACTTCGGGCGTTGTTGAAACTCTCGCGTGACCTGGCCAATCCGATTCACCCGCTGGCCATCCTCGGCGAGGGGAACACTTCCGCCCGGCTCGGCGGGAAGACCTTTCTCGTCAAGGCCAGCGGCAGCAGCCTCGGCACATTGACAACCTCAGGGGTCGTGGAATGCCGCGGCGATGTTTTGCTCGCGCTCCTGGATGACCGGGCAGCTTCCGACGTCCGGGTGGACCAGACGTTGATGGCGGCCAGGGTGGATGCCGGGGCCAGGAAGCCCTCGGTGGAAGCGCTTTTTCATGCCTGGTTTTTGACCCTGCCGGATGTGGAATTTGTCGGCCATGCCCACGCGCCCGCGGTGAACAGCATCCTGTGTTCTCCGCGGGCCGGCGATTTCGCGACGAATCGCATCTTCCCCGACGAAGTCGTCTGTTGCGATGTGGCCTCGGTCTTTGTGCCTTACACTGATCCCGGTCTGCAACTGGCCCGGACCATCCGTGACCGGACCAATGCTTTCATCAAGCAGCACCGGCGTCCGCCGCGCGTCGTGTTGCTGGAAAATCACGGCATCATCACGCTGGGCCGGACACCGGAAGCGGTATTGGCGGCCATGTTGATGGCTGAAAAAGCCGCGTCCATCTGGCTGGGCAGCGCGGCGCTGGGCGGCCCGGTCTTTTTGCCGGCAAAAGTCGTTGCCCGCCTCGCCGGGCGCCAGGACGAAGCTCTCCGCCGAAAAGTTTTGAAGCTGTAAATCGGCATGGTCGAAACCAGCGCAAAGGGCAAGGGTGATATGGATGCAAAAACGCAAAGGCGCCAAGGTTGACACGAATTTCAGAAATTTGCGCGAATTGAAACCGGTGAACCTGGCCGGGATTACCCAGGGTAGGCTCGGCATACCGATGCCGGGCGAAGGCGGAACCAGGATTTTCAAATTTCACCAGCTCCCCAGACCGGGACAAAATTGATTCGCTGAAAATCCGCGGCCGTAGTAAGGTTCGCGCGATTATGGGAATGGCGGACATCAGGCGGGACTACTCGCTCGGCGGCTTGAATCGCGCCGACCTGGACCCGAATCCGCTGGCACAGTTCAGCCAGTGGTTCGCGGAGGAGTCCGGGGGCGGCCGCTGGCGGAAGATCGGCATAGCGCTTTTCAAACTCTGGCACGCCATCCTCGGGCACACGCCGGCGGATGTGAACGCGATGGCATTGGCAACGGTGGATCAGGCCGGCCGGCCCTCCACCCGCACGGTGCTGCTCAAGGGCAGGGACGAACGCGGCTTCATTTTTTTTACAAATTACGACAGCCGCAAAGGCCGCGAACTGGCCGAAAATTCCAACGCCGCGCTGACATTTTATTGGGCGGATTTGGAACGGCAGGTTTGTGTGGCCGGCGCGGTCACAAAATTGCCGCTGGCGGAATCCGAGGCTTATTTCAAAAGCCGGCCCCGCGGCAGCCGCCTGGCGGCCTGGGCGTCAAACCAGAGCGACGCGGTGTCCGATCGCGCAGCGCTGGAAGCGAAGTGGAACGAAATGGCGGCGAAATTTCCCGGGGACGTGCCTTTGCCGCCGAACTGGGGCGGTTATGTTTTAAAACCGGAAAGGATTGAATTCTGGCAGGGTCGGCCCAGCCGGTTGCACGACCGGTTTTGCTACACGCGGCGGGGAGACAGATCGTGGAAGCTGGAACGCCTGGCGCCGTAACCCGAAAAACGAGCGCCGGTTAATTTTTTGAATTGTCAGCCGGCGGCTCCTGGCCGTTCGGGTTGGAAATCAGATCGGTGTCAGCCTCCACCATTTCCTCCCACGAGAGAATATTCATGCCGGATGTGGTGGACCGTGGAACTTTGGGTGGAGACGATTCGGCCGGGCCGGGTTTGGGTGGCGCCGCGCCGGCGGCCGGCGCGGATGCAGATGGCGCCGCCGGGGCGGGTTTGTCCCTTGCCGTTTTCTTTACAATCAGGATGGTGTCATCCTCGCCCCCGGAAAAATTTCCTTCATTGCGCACCCGGTCGGCCTTGGCCAGCAATTCTTCCCACGGACCCTGCAGGGTGCGGTCGGGTGGCAGCCGGAATGGTTTCAAGCTGAATTCGCCGGTGGTCAGGGACAACAACTGGTGAAAGGCTTTTTCGCCTCCCAACCGGCCGGTGGTGGCATGGACGATGGCGCCGGCCTCGATGTAAATCTCGCCGTCGGTTTGCGAATTCCGGATTTCAACCACCGACGATTTGCCTTCCAGACATTCCATCTGGATGATGCTCGACAGTCCAATCTCGCCCAGGATGCCTGAAAAACCGTCGCGATTCGTCCAGGTAACCAGGGCGTTCAGCATGTTGAAAACGGGCATCAATCCGTCGAAACTGGTCGGCTTTTCCAGGAACAGTTCGGCCCCGTGGGCCAGACAGTCGGCCCGACGGCTTTCATCACCCTGGCCGGTCAGGACGACAATTTTTACATTGGGATATCGCTGGTGAATGATGCCGAGCAACTGGACGCCGTCCAGCAGCGGCATGCCGATGTCCAGGACCACCAGATCCATCAATTTTACTTCCATAACGGCCAGTGCCTTGTCCGCGGATACGGCGGTGTGGATTTCCCAGGTTTTATTTCCCCAGTCGCCAAACAGTTCGCTGATCGTTTCGAGGAAGGCCATGCTATCATCCACGAAGAGCACACGGAATAAGGTGGTGGGGCTGCCGGCGGCTCCCGGTTTCTTTACCGGGGCCGGTCGGATTGTGCGGGCCGTCGCCGAGGGGTCGGGCGCGGAGGGGTCGGGCGCGGTGATTTCAAGGTTCAATTCCACCTCCCCCAGGCGCAGGACTTGTCCCGGTTGCAGGACACTCTCGGTAACCGCCTTGCCGCCGATGAACGTGCCGTTGGTGGACCGAAGGTCCCGGACATCGAGTTCTTCTCCGCGCAGCCGGACCTCGCAATGCCGGCCGGAGATTGAAGTGTCAACGATTTGGAAGTCGTTCCCGTCGGAACGCCCGATTGTGACCCAGCGCGTTCCCAGTTCATGGGACGAACCGGCCAACCCTTGACTAATGACCACGAGCCTGGACATATGCAATGGACGTTTACCCAGTCTGCTTTCGCGCCTTAAAGAACTTCCGTCAGGGAAAAGTTGGTCTTGACGAATCCTTTGTCAAATCAAATCCCGCGGGTGAATCCGCCAGCGGGATGAAATCGCGTCAGAATTTGTAGACCAATCCGCTGATGAGCATCATGTCATTGTCCTTGCGTCCGGGCGCAGGCTGGTTGATGAAGTTGTCCTGGATCGTGGCCCGCAGACTGAGGGTCTTGGTGAGCGAAGCTTCGGCGCCAACTTCGGCGTTGACCAGGAAGTTTGCCAGTTTGTTCACCTGCGGCAGGAACTCGGCCCTTTCCCAGACGCGCGCGCCGTCATCCAGTTTGTGTTCAAACCGTTCCGCCACCCGCAGGGTTGCGTAGGTGGTGTCAACATTGCCGAGGCGTTGGGTTATCAGGCCGGGACCGAACTCGCCGGCAAACGTTGTATTCGTGCTTTTGACGAAGTAATAGCCGGCGCCGGGACTGAACGTGAAACGATATTCCAGGTCGGCAATGCCGTCGTGCAAACCTTCAACGTTCAGGTAGCCGTACAGGCGTTCGCTGAACAGGTGATTGTATTGGCTGACGCCATGCAAGGTTTCGTTGTTTTGGACGGAATTATTTTCACCATACGCGCCGTCCAGGCCGAACATGAATTCGTTGGCCGGGGTCTTCTTGCGGGTTTTGAAGGCGGCCGTGGTCAAGAGCGTGTCGCTGTTTCCCTTGGTGAGCGAGAAGCCTGCCGAAATGCTGCTTTCCCAGGCCGGTTTGTTGGTGGCCACGATGGCCGGTTGCGAAAGGGGATTTCCAATGTCGCCCGCGGCGGCCAGTATGACCAGGGCAGCCGCTTGATTGGTGTCGGCGGCACGGCTGGTTGCCAACAGAATGGCCGGAACAAAAATGGCAAAAATGCACTTTTTCATTTTTCTTTCACGTGAACGGATCGAATTAAAACCGAGGAACCCGATGTGGCAGAAGGTCTGACAACCAACAGCCCCGGAAACAAAACAGGCGCATCCAGTCTAGTCCGAAAAACCGGCCCAGCAAGCGGCGATTAAGAATTATTTTGCCGGCTCGCCGGCGACCGCGGAATCTTCCTTGTCCTCACCGATGACCGGCGCGATGGCCTGCAGCTTGTCGCCGGGCTCCAGCTCGATAAGTTTGACGCCCTGGGTGTTGCGGCCGGCTTCGCGGATGTCCTTCACGTTCGTCCGCACCATCTGGCCCTTGACGGTGATGAGCATGATTTCATCGGCCTCCCGCACCGGAAGCGCCCCCACGACAGCGCCGGTTTTCTCACCGACCTTCATGGTGATGCGGCCTTTGCCGCCTCGCGATTGTTTGCGGGTCCCCGTTTCACCCTGGACCAGATACTCTTCGAAAGAAGTGCGCTTGCCGACACCGTTCTCGCCGGCAACCAAAAGCGCAGCGTCGGGAACGACTATCGCCAGAGCCACCACGGCATCATCTTTTTCCAGCGTGATGCCTTTGACTCCGCCGGCAGAACGTCCCATTGAGCGCACGTCGGATTCGCTGAAGCGGATGCTCATGCCGTCACGCGTGATGAGCACCACGTCGTCGCCCTCGTCTCCGCCCACGGTGCTGCCGCGCGTTTGCTTGACATCAATCAGCGTGTCACCCTGATCGATGGTGATGGCGATGATGCCGCCTTTGCGGACGTTGGAAAAATCATTGAGCGAAGTTTTCTTGACCGTCCCCTGTTGTGTGGCGAAGAACAGTTCGCCGGGCTGCTGCCAGGTCACATCCTCCTTGTTCTCGTTCGTCTTCGACAAAATGCGGATGAGAGCGGCGATTTTCTCGCCGGCCTTCAACTCCAGCAGGTTCGCGATGCTCCGGCCCTTGGAGGATCGGCCCATGTCGGGGATTTCGTGGACGCGCTCCACGTAGACGCGGCCGGTGTTCGTGAAGAACATCAGATAGTCATGCGTGCTCGCCGTGAACAGGTGCTCGATGAAATCGGAGTCCTCCGGCGTCTCGGCCTCGCGCGTGGTCATGCCGATGACGCCCTTGCCGCCGCGCCGCTGTGCCCGGTACTGGCTGATGTTGGTGCGTTTGATGAGGCCGTTGTGCGTGAGTGTGATGATGACGCCCTCGTTGGCGATCAGGTCCTCGATGGCAATCTCGCCTTCGTCCGGCATGATCTCGGTTTTGCGCGGGGTGGCGTATTTCTCCCGGATCGCGTGCAGCTCTTTCTTGATGATCGCCATGACCCGCGATTCCTTGGCGAGAATGTCGAGCAGGTCCTTGATGGCTTCAATCAATGCCCGGTATTCGTGCTCGACCTTGTCGATTTCCAGTCCGGTCAACTGGTAGAGGCGCAGGTCCAGGATGGCGTCCACCTGCCGTTCGGTCAGGGCGTAACGGCCTGCCACCAGCCGCCCCTCGTTGCGGACAAGGATCGCCCACTTCTCGACCTGGGCGCGCGACCATTCGAACGCGAGCAGCTTCACGCGCGCCTCGTCGCGGTTCTTGCTCGACCGGATGATGCGGATGAACTCGTCGAGGTTCGAGAGCGCGATGAGATAGCCTTCCAGCAGTTCGGCGCGCTCCTCGGCCTTTCGTAATTCAAAGCGCGTGCGGCGCAAGATGACCTCGCGTCGGTGCTCGATGTAACACTGGATGAGCTCCTTGAGATTGAGCGTCTTGGGCTTGCCATGATCGATCGCCAGGGCGTTGACGCTGAAGCTGACTTCCAGCTGCGTGTGCTGGTAGAGATTGTTGATGACCACCTTGGGGTTGCCATCACGTTTGAGCTCCAGCACGAGCCGCGTGTACTCGTCGGACTCGTTGCGCATCGCGGAAATTTCCGTGATGACCTTTTCGTTGACGAGGTCGGCAATCTGCTGCTCCAGCGCGGCGCGGTTGACATTGAACGGGATTTCCGTGATGACCAGCTGCTCGCGGTTGCCCTTCATCTCCTCCGAACCGACGCGCCCGCGTAATTTGAGGCTGCCTTTGCCGGTCTCGAAATAATTCTTGATGCCCTCGACGCCGCAAATCATGCCACCGGTCGGAAAATCCGGGCCCTTGATGAACTTCATCAACTGCGCGACAGTGATGGCCGGATTGTCAATTTGGGCGCAAATGCCGTCCACCACCTCCCCCAGGTTGTGCGGGGCCATGTTGGTGGCCATGCCCACGGCGATGCCCGTGCCGCCATTGACGATGAGATTCGGAAACGCCGACGGAAACACGGTCGGCTCGGTCATGCGCTCGTCGTAATTCGGGACGAAGTCCACCGTATCCTTGTCCATGTCCTCCATGAGCGCCGCGCCGAGATGCGTGAGCCGCGCCTCGGTATACCGCATCGCCGCCGGGGGATCGTCCTCGATCGAGCCGAAGTTGCCCTTGCCGTCCACGAGCCGCTCGCGCATCGCCCAAGGCTGCGCCATGTGGACCAGCGTCGGGTAAATCACCGCCTCGCCGTGCGGATGGTAGTTGCCGGAGGTGTCGCCGCAGATTTTTGCACATTTGTAAGGCTTGCGGCCCGGGAACAGCGACAGCTCGTGCATGGCGTACAGGATGCGGCGCTGCGAGGGCTTGAGGCCGTCGCGCACGTCGGGCAGCGCGCGCGAGATGATCACCGACATCGAGTAATCAAGGAACGAATTTTTGATTTCGTCCGCGACGTTGATCTTGCTGATCTTTTCTCCCGCGGTGTAGGCGCTGCCGGCCGGTGCCGGCGGCGGCGGGTTGGGTTCGGTTTCGTCTGGCATGGTGCTGTGGTTTGAAAGCTTTGAAAAAGCGGTTAAACGTCCAGATTGCGCACGTTCAGCGCGTTGTCCTCGATGAATTGGCGGCGCGGCTCCACCTCGTCGCCCATGAGCCGTACAAACATTTCCTCGGCCTCGACGGCGTCGGTCAATTCGATGCGGAGCAGTTTGCGCCGGATCGGGTTCATCGTCGTTTCAAATAGTTCCTTGGCGTCCATTTCGCCCAGGCCCTTGAACCGGGTCATTTGAATGCCCTTTTTGCCGACCGCCTTCACGGCGTTCAAGATTTCCGGAATCGAGAACAACGGCGTTACCACCGCCCGCTCGCCTTCACCTTCCACAAGTTCAAACAGCGGCTTGTTCTGCACGACATAATGGTCCGGCTGCAGCCCTTTCCGGACCAGTTTGCCCATCAACTCCGCCACCGCCTTGCTTTCATGATGCAGGTCCGCGTGCGTCGCGCGTCGCGTCGGACCGTCCTTCTTCCGCATCTCCGTGTCGCTGTTGAACAGGTCGGCATGGGCGGTTTTGAAGGTTTCCAGTTCCTCGTTGGTGATGAAATAGTGCATGGTTTCTTCGTTGCCTTCGCGCACCTTCACCAGGTGCGACGGGAAATCGCCGCCGGCCGAACGCCGGCTTACGTACTCGCTGAAGTCGCCGCCCTGGCGCCGCACATACGCCGTGTGTTTGTCGAGCGATTCCAGCAATTGGAGGATTTCTTCCAGCTGCTTTTGCGTGAACGTCTTCTGGTCCGCCAGGCTTTTCAATTGTACTTCCTCCGTGCCGTTTTGCACCAGGATCCGGTTCAGCTGTACGTCGTCATCGATGTAATCCGTCTTCTTCTTGCGCGTGATCGAGTACAGTGGCGGCTGGGCGATATAGACAAACCCCTGCTTCACGAGCTGCGGCATCTGCCGGTAGAAAAAGGTCAGCAACAACGTGCGGATGTGCGAGCCGTCCACATCGGCGTCGGTCATGATGATGATCTTGTGATAACGCAGCCGGTTCAGGTCGAAGGCGCCTTCGCCCTCGCCGTCGCCTATGCCCGTGCCGATGGCCGTGATCATCGTGCGGATTTCATTATTCTGCAGCACCTTGTCGAGCCGGGCCTTCTCCACGTTGATCAGCTTGCCCCGGATCGGCAGAATCGCCTGGAACTTCCGGTCGCGGCCCTGCTTGGCCGAACCGCCGGCGGAATCACCCTCGACGATGTAAAGCTCCGTGTTCGCCGGGTCGCGATCGGAGCAATCGGCCAGCTTGCCCGGCAGACCGCCGCCGGTCAGGGCGCTTTTGCGCACTGCCTCGCGCGCCTTGCGCGCAGCTTCGCGGGCGCGGGCGGCGTTCAGCCCCTTTTCCACAATGCGCTTCGCCACCGGCGGATTCGCGTCGAAGTAGGCCATCAAGCCTTCGTAGGTCACTGACCCGACAATTTTTTCCACCTCGGGCGAGAGCAGCTTCACCTTGGTTTGCGATTCAAATTTTGGATCGCTGTGCTTCACCGAAACCACGGCCGTCAAACCTTCGCGCACGTCGTCGCCGGTGATCTGCGGGTCCTTCTCCTTCAGCAGCTCGTTGGATTTCGCGTATTGGTTGATCGCCCGCGTCACCGCGCTGCGGAAGCCGGACAAATGCGCGCCGCCGTCGGGATTGTGGACCGTGTTGGTGTAGCACAACACCTGGTCGTTGTAGCTGTCGTTGTACTGCAAGACGACCTCGACATGCACCTCGATTTCCTTGTCGTCGTTGCGTTCCCTCGTCTCCTTGCGAAAGGCGATTGGCTTTGGGTGCAGCGGCGTCTTGTTCTTGTTGAGCTGCTTGACGAACTCCTCCGTGCCGTCCTTGTAATAGAACACTTCCGGCTTGGCACTGGGCTGGCGCTCATCCAGGAAGACAATCTCCAGGCCGGAATTGAGGAATGCCAGTTCGCGCAGGCGCTGGCTGATGAGGTCAGCCTTGAATTCGATCGTCTCACGGAAGATTTCCGTGTCGGGCATGAACGTGATGAGCGTGCCGGTGCCCTTGGCCTTGCCGATCACCTCGAGCTTGGTCGTCGTTTTGCCGCGCTCGAACTCCATGTGATACACGTTGCCGTCGCGCGAGACCTCCACCTCGAACCATTCGCTGACCGCGTTCACGCATTTGGCGCCGACGCCGTGGGTGCCGCCGGAAAACTTGTAGCCGCCCTGGCCGTATTTGCCGCCGGAGTGGAGCGTGGTGAGAACCATCTCGACACCGGGAATTTTATACTTGGGATGAATGTCCACCGGGATGCCACGGCCGTTGTCGCGGACGGAAATCGAGCCATCCACGTGGATGGTGACTTCAATTTTGTCGCAATGTCCGGCGAGATGTTCGTCCACGGAATTGTCCAGCACCTCGGACACGCAATGATGCAACGCGCGCTCATCCGTGCCGCCGATGTACATGCCCGGTTTCTTGCGCACGGCCTCCAGGCCTTCAAGTTTTCCGAGCTGCGCCGCGTCGTAATTCGCGGTGATCGTGCCGCTTTTGACCTCGGTGACCTCTGGATTATTCGACATAATTAAACCCGGTTCCGGCGTTGTTTTTTAGTGCCGGCTTTACGTCAAAAATTGTAAAAAAAACAGCCGTTTTGCACAACGTTAAATTCAGGTTTTTTTCCCCTAAAAACACCATTAGTTGGGCCGGTGTTTGGTGGCCAACCGGATATGTTGTGGCCGGGATAAGCTGGCCACAATGTGGTTCTTGGGGCCATTTATGCTGGGGAAAAGTCCATGAAATGCGCAGCTATTTTGCGGATTCGTCAGTCCAAATTTTGACGCTCGCCACTGGTGCTGCCCCCTTTTATGCTCTATTCATGAATCTCCGCCGCGACGAACTTTTCGCGCCGCTGAAACATTACTTCGGCTTTGCCTCGTTCCGCCCGTTGCAGGAGGAAATCATCCGCGATGCGCTTGCGGGCAAGGACGTGTTTGCCGTGCTGCCCACGGGCGGCGGCAAGTCGCTGTGCTTTCAACTCCCGGCGCTGGTGCGGCCCGGTCTCACCGTGGTCGTCTCGCCGCTCATCGCGTTGATGAAGGATCAGGTGGACGCCCTGCAGGCGGCGGGCGTGCCGGCGACATTTTTGAATTCTTCGCTCGGTGCCGGCGGATCGCGTCCGCGCCTGCGCGGTTTGCATGGCGGCGAATTCCGGCTGCTCTACGTCGCACCGGAGCGGTTGATGTTGTCCGGCTTTCTCGAGGACTTAAAGAAATGGAACGTCGGCTTGTTCGCCATTGACGAGGCGCATTGCATCAGCGAGTGGGGACACGACTTCCGGCCGGAATACCGGCAGATTTCCAAATTGCGCGAACTGTTTCCCGAGGCGCCGATGATGGCGCTCACGGCCACGGCCACGGAACGCGTGCGGGAGGACATCGTCAAACAGCTCCACCTGCATTCACCCGCGTGCTACGTCGCCAGTTTCAACCGCCCGAACCTGACTTATCGCGTCGCCGCCAAGTCTGGTGCGTATGAGCAGATTCTTGACTACGTCCGCGCGCGGCCCGGTGAGAGCGGGATCGTTTATGCCCAGGCGCGCAGGACCGCGGAGAGCCTGGCGGCCAAACTCACCGCCGACGGGGTGAAGGCATTGCCTTATCACGCGGGGCTGGCAGGTGGTGACCGTTCGGCCAATCAGGAGGCATTTCTCCGCGACGAGGCGCGGGTGGTCTGCGCCACGATCGCGTTTGGCATGGGCATCAACAAGCCGAACGTGCGCTTTGTGATCCATTACGATCTACCGAAGAACATCGAAGGTTATTACCAGGAAACCGGTCGCGCGGGCCGGGACGGCCTGCCCGGCGAATGTCTGTTGCTGTTCAGCCCCGGCGATCGGGTGAAGCAGATGCGGTTCGTCGACGAAAAACCTGACCCGCAGGAACGCGAAATTGCCCGGGCGCAGTTGGAACAGATGATCCACTACGCCGAGGTGGCAACCTGCCGCCGGGAGTTTTTGCTGGGATATTTTGGGGAGCGGTTCCGGCCGGATTTGCCCGGTGGGGACGCGCTGCCGCGCGTCCAGGCTGACCGGCAGGTCAGCCCTACCGCAGCCGTCAATTGCAGCGGCTGTGACAACTGCCTCGCGCCGCGGAAAACTTGGGACGGAACCCTCGCGGCGCAGAAATTCCTGTCATGTGTTTATCGCATCCGCGAGAAGAGTGGTTTTGGCGTCGGCCTGCAACACGTCGTCGAGGTGCTCGGCGGCGCGGACACGGAAAAAGTCCGCAAGTTCGGGCATCAATCGCTATCCACCTACGGCATCGGTGGCGAACATTCGCGTGCCGAGTGGGGTGCCATCGGCCGTGAACTCGTGCGGCTCGGTTTGTTGTTTCAAAACGCGGAGAAGTTCAACATCGTCGAACTGACGGAGCAAGGCCGCGCGGCGCTCAAAGCACGGCAAAGGGTCACGCTCACGCGGCCGGTGGCGCCGACCGAACCATCAAAGCGTCGCATCGGCGACATCGCCTGCGACGAAGTGTTGTTCGGGAAGCTGAGGGGCTTGCGCAAACAACTGGCTGACGAGCGTGGCGTGCCGCCGTACATTGTGTTTTCGGACGTGTCGCTGCGACAGATGGCGCGATTTTATCCGGCCACCGACAAGGAATTTTCGCGTATCAGTGGTGTCGGCGACCGGAAATTGCGCGAGTTTGGCGAAGGGTTCATGCGCGAGATAGCGGCGCACCTGCAATCGAACCCGCGCCAGATGTTCGCAGACGATTCCTTTGAGATGCCCACGGCACGCCTGGTACATCTGGCCCGGTGACGAGACGGTTTTGGTTTTCAAATCCAACTCGCTTTTTGCGGACGCGAACCCTAATTTCCCGGGATGCCATTGACTGACAACTCGATTGCTGCTTCCGACCGGTTTGTCCGCCGCCACATCGGCCCGCGTCCCGAGGAAGCCGCCGCCATGCTCAAGCTGCTCGGCTATTCTGGCTTGGAAGCCATGATGGATGCCGCCGTGCCGCAGGCGATCCGGCTGGCCAAGCCACTCAATCTTCCCGCCGCACGCAGCGAGCATGAAGTCCTCGCTGCGCTGAAGGAGATTGCGTCGCAAAACCAGATCTGCCGCTCGTTCATCGGCATGGGCTACTACGATTGCATCACGCCCGCCGTCATCCAGCGCAACATCCTGGAAAATCCCGGCTGGTACACGCAATACACGCCCTATCAAGCTGAGATTTCCCAAGGCCGTCTGGAAGCACTCCTGAATTTCCAGACCATGGTCGCCGACCTCACCGGTCTCGACATCGCCAACGCGTCCTTGCTTGATGAGGCCACCGCCTGCGCCGAGGCGATGACCATGTGCCACCGGCTGGCGGATGACCGGAACGTTTTCTTCGTCTCGGAAACCTGCCATCCGCAAAACATCGAAGTTATCCGGACCCGTGCCAGGGCGCTCGGCATTGAAGTGGTTGTCGGCGGTCATGAGAGTTTCCGGTTTACCGACAAGGTGTTTGGCGCGCTGGTGCAATATCCCGACACCTTCGGCGCGATTCACGATTGCTCCGGCTTTGCGGAAAAGGCCCACACCGCCGGCGCGCTGCTCGCCGTGGTGACGGATTTGCTCGCGCTCACGCTCATCCGGCCGCCGGGTGAATTCGGGGCGGACGTCGCCATCGGCAGTGCGCAACGATTCGGGGTGCCGCTCGGCTATGGCGGCCCGCACGCGGCGTTCATCGCAACGCGGGACGATTTCAAACGGCATCTGCCTGGACGCCTTGTCGGCGTGTCGAAAGATTCCCGCGGCAAACCCGCGCTGCGTCTGGCGCTCGGCACGCGCGAGCAACACATCCGCCGCGAGAAAGCCACCAGCAACATCTGCACAGCGCAGGCCTTGCTCGCCAACATGGCTTCCATGTATGCCGTTTATCACGGGCCGGAAGGCCTGAAAAGAATTGCGGAGCGGATTCGTACGCTAACTGGAATTCTCGCCGCCGGTTTGGAAAAGCTCGGCTTCAACATCGCCTCGCCGCCACGCTTTGACACCATCCGCATCGACCTCGGCCAGAAGCCGGCGGCGGACATTCTCGAAACGGCCGAGGCGCACGGGATGAATTTCAGATTGATCGACGATCATACCATCGGCATTTCACTTGATGAAGCGACCGGCGAAAACGATGTGGTCGAAATCTGGCAGGTTTTCAAAGGGAACAAGGCCATCGGTTTTACGCCGGCGGACGTTGCCAATCACGCCTCACGCTTCGCGCCTGGCACCGCGCGCACCACGCCTTTCCTCACGCACAAGTTGTTCAATTCGTATCACAGCGAGACCGAGATGCTGCGCTACATCAAGCGGCTCGAATCGCGCGACCTGTCGCTGACCGCTTCGATGATTCCGCTCGGTTCCTGCACGATGAAGCTGAACGCCGTTTTCGAGATGCTGCCGGTATCCTGGCCGGAATTTGCGAAGCTCCACCCCTTTGCGCCGCTGAAACAGGCGCGCGGTTATCAGATTTTGTTTCAACACCTCGAAGACTGGCTGTCTGAAATCACCGGGTTCGCCGGCATCTCGCTCCAGCCCAACGCCGGTTCGCAGGGCGAATACACCGGCCTGCTCGTCATCCGCGCCTGGCACGAAAGCCGGGGAGAAACACATCGCAACGTCTGCCTCATCCCGACCTCGGCGCACGGAACCAATCCCGCCAGCGCCGTCATGGCCGGGCTGAAAGTCATCGCGGTCGCCTGTGACCCGGACGGCAACATTGATGTGGCTGATTTAAAGGCCAAAGCTGACGCGCACAAGAAAGACCTCGCGTGCCTGATGGTCACCTATCCGTCCACGCACGGCGTATTTGAGGAAACGATCAAGGAGATTTGTGAAATGGTCCATGCCAATGGGGGACAGGTCTACATGGACGGTGCGAACATGAATGCGCAGGTGGGTTTGACCAGTCCCGGCCACATTGGGGCGGATGTCTGCCATCTGAACCTGCACAAGACGTTCTGTATTCCGCACGGTGGCGGCGGACCGGGCGTGGGCCCGATCGGAGTGGCCAAACATCTCGTCCAATTTCTGCCGAGCCATCCGGTTTTCACGTCGCGGCTTGACGAAAAGAGTTCAAAACAACATATCGGCCCGGTTGCGGCCGCGCCGTGGGGCAGCGCAGGCATCCTGCCGATTTCCTGGGCCTACATCGCGGCGATGGGGCCGGACGGGTTGAGCGAGGCCACCCGGTTTGCCATCCTGAATGCAAACTACATCGCCAAACGGCTGGAAAATCATTTCCCGACGCTTTACCGCGGCCACGGCAACCTGGTGGCCCACGAATGCATCCTGGATTTGCGTGCATTCAAGAGCGTCACCGCCGAGGATGTGGCCAAGCGGCTGATGGATTATGGCTTCCATGCGCCGACGCTGTCGTGGCCGGTGGCCGGGACGCTCATGGTCGAGCCGACCGAGAGCGAATCGCAATTCGAACTCGACCGCTTTTGCGACGCAATGATTGCCATTCACGCGGAGATGACGGCCATCGAATCCGGCGCGGCGGACCAGCAGAACAACCTGCTCAAAAATGCGCCGCACACGGTGGACATGATTGCGGCGGACAACTGGAACCGGCCGTATCCGCGCGAATCGGCGGCATTCCCGGTGCCGGGCCTGCGCGATTACAAGTTCTGGCCTGCCGTCGGGCGGGTGGACAATGTCTATGGCGACCGCAATCCGGTCTGCACGTGTGTTGGGATGGAAAACCACACGGGTTAGTCGCGGTTGGCATGATTTGTGGTTAAAAGAAAGCCAAGAAACGATTGGCCAGCCTGACAGTGTGGGGTTAATTGCTGAAGATACTTGGTGCACCATGAAAATCACTGAAATCCTGATGGCGGAACACTCGGTGTTCCACAATTTGTTCGACCATATCGAAACGGCGGTGCCGCGCATCAAGACGCTGGCGGAGGTGAAATCACTCGCCACGGTCGTGGAAAAGCTGCACGGGCCGCACTCGAAGACCGAGGACGATCTGTTCATCGAGCCGCTGGAGCATTGCTTTGAGCAAATCGGCCAGAACGAGACCTTTCATGCCGAACACCGGCAGATTGAGGAGACGCTCGCCAGGGTCCATGCCGCCAAGACGCTCAAGGACGCCAAACGGACCCTGCTCGGCGCCATCAGCGAATCGCGGAAACATTTCGACAAGGAAGAGCGCATCGTATTCCCAATGGCGGAACGGGTGTTGAAGTCGAAGACACTCACCGAACTGGGCGAGCAATGGCTGAAACGACGCGAGACGGCGAAGTGAATTCAGAGCGGGCGCCGTGTGACCGCTGCAAAAATCCTCCCAGGACCTGGCGCGCTCTCACGAGGCGCAGCCACAAAGGTGATCCAGCGCCGCGTTGACTCCGGCCACCAGTGCATCGGTGCGCACATTCAACGGGAAATCCGATGGGGCTTCCAGCGTATAACCCTGGCGGCTCTTGTGCATGATGAGGTAAAACGCCTCAGCCCATTGCGGGCGCGTGTTCGGATCAAGGTTGGGACGGATGATGCCGCCTTGGGCGGGGCGATCTTCGATGGTTTCGGACCGGTCAATCGGGCAGACTTTCGCAACCTGCCCGATGATCGTTTCCGCCAACGACGGTTTCCGGTCCGGATTCTGTTCGTAAAGATAAAAGCCGTGCGATTCCCAGTCCTCGTGCAGGCAGAGATACAGATCAAACTTGGGTTGCCGCTCCAGCCAGGCGATGTGTGCGTCCACTTCGGCGGTTTGCGGATTGCGGTAATCGCGATTTAAATCCCTGCCGTCGGCATTCTCGCGCCGGTTGAGGACATAACCCTTTGGATTGAGGCACGGGCAGAACCAAATTTCTGTGTTCTCCGGCCACTCGTCTGCCCGCAACAATTGCAACGCGGCGACCGGACCGGCGGGCTCATCGCCATGGATGCCGGCGCTCAGGTAAATACGGATCGCGGATCGCGGAAGGTGGATTGAAGGCGGAGCACGGTGGAAGGCGACCAGGCTGAATTCATTTTGCGTCCCAAACTTCTCGTAGGCCCAGCCGTGTTG
>Ga0181522_10000153_pt1 | contig 55075 bp, 58 predicted proteins | sample PEATcosm2014_Bin_27_FD_121103 | JGI IMG/M metagenome (GOLD analysis project Ga0181522, IMG submission 121103) | Peatland microbial communities from MTU Mesocosm Facility, Houghton, MI, USA - PEATcosm2014_Bin05_10_metaG | ecosystem: Environmental > Terrestrial > Soil > Wetlands > Peat | place...
GCGACCGTTTGCCGGGATGCCAAGGAGTTTCGGCGAAAGCGGCTCGTTGTTCAATACTTGAGATCGAAACGTGTCGAACTGCTGCGCTCCCAAGACGCTCTCGATCGAGCGTCCCAACAATGTCTCCGGAGACATCGCAAGCAGAGTGGAGACGTTGATGCTGACTTGCCGAATGATCAGATCCGGCTCCGAGAGTGCGAACAACAGCCCATGCGGTTGGATGTGCCCGATGATTTGAATGGGTTCCAGAGCACACCTGGCGAGGTCGGTAATCGGTGTGATGGATTCCGTTGAATTTGCCATCAGCGGTCACCCTTCTGCAGGAGCGGTTCTGATAGCCATGAAGCGTAGGCATCAAATATTCCGGCGGCCGTTGCGCAAATCGCCTCTACGTTTTCCTTTCCGTTTTTCTCCAGGTCCGAACGAAACGATGTCCAGAGCGCTTCGGAACGTCCATTCTCGTCGCCGTAAAAATGAAAGCTGGCGGCCGGTCCGAGAATGGTCCGCAACCGTTTGACGATGATTTTTCCGCCCATCATGGAGCCGAGAATCACGTAGGCATACCCGTATAAGCCGGCAGGTTCAATCGGGGGAAGCCAGCGACACCGCTCCAGCGCGTCAATGTCGCTGGCGGTTGCGCCCATCATGGTCAGATCCTCGCGTAAAGCGCTCGATCTCTCGAGAGTGCGCGCAGGATTCTCAGGATCGGCAGCGCAGGCCACGGCGCATTCCAACGGCTCAAAAAGCCCCAGTAACCGACCAAGATGCGATTGGTATTCCGGGATGGTGTATGCCGCATCGAACAGTCGCGACATGGCGGGACTGGCGCCCAACTGGGCGTGGCGCGAACGGGTCGCATCTCGAAGAGCATCGATAACGCAGGGTCCAGCGGACCGAACTGACGGGCCAAGCATTTGTCTGTTCATAGAACCAACCGACGGGTGGGAAAGCCTGTGATCAGGTCCATGTTTGCAATGATGTTCGCCCGAGGTCAACAATTCTGGTCAGTTTTGTACAGTCCGCGCACCATTTCGCCCTCCCAAGTCTGACAGAGGTTTGTCGTCGTACTCGCGCCAATCACCAATCCAGATATCTTCAGCGAAACGTTCTCGATTACTTGACAGTTGGGTGTTGCCGCCGGTTGCCGCCCGTTGAATAAACCCTGAAACGTCCTCCCGCTCCGGATAGTCGTGGACCGTGCCCAGTCCCGTCCCGCAATGCGAGCGATCTGCCGCTCCCGAGCCCCAGCTCAGACTTCAAACGCAGGACTTCCGTCGCTTTCGGCATGGACTGCTCCCAAGACTAGGATGGTGTCCGAGTATTTAACCGTGGACCGCTGATTTCGATTGAAACTCACAGGTTCGGAATGCCAAGTTTGAGGCACGGAAAAAACCTACCTCCGTGATTCGTCAAAAGTAGATCGTCAAATGATGAACGGATGATGTTTGATTTCCAATGGAAGCGCCAGCTCACTCCCGAATCAGAGGTTCGTTCGCAAAGATCGATCAGCACGGAGTAATGCTGATTACTCGAACCATGGAGAGAAAACATCGCATTTCCGGTCCTGTGGCCACGCTAGGATCTCTATACCAACTGTCCAGTTACTCCTCCAGGATCTCCTCGCACAATTCGCCCAGAACCTCCGCCAGGCCAGAAGCCCGTTTCCTGTTGGCCGACAAACTGGGACTCGGATTCGATGGTTCGAATCGGGTCCCGAACCACCGCTTCTGTGGGTGACTCTCACGGCCCGGGTGTTATTAATAATTCTATGAGCCGACTGTGTGGAAACTGCCCGTCATGCCCCGACCGAAGAAGCATCTGTCCCCAGTCCTGCGAGAGCTCCAATCTCGTTGAGCATTCCGCCGAAAATCCAGCGATGCACAGGATAAAGTGTGTACCAATAGAGAAGCCCCGCCAATCCGGCAGGATCAAAAATAGCGGTCTGTCGAATGACCGAGCCGCGGCTATTCGCTTCCACCTCGAACCGCAACCACGCGCGGCCCGGCACTTTCATTTCAGCGACCAGACCGAGTTCGTGGTCCGGCACGAAGGTTTCCACTCGCCAGAAATCCAGAACGTCGCCTGCCGAAAGCGTGTGAGGATCGCGACGGCCCCGCCGCAGTCCTACGCCCCCTAGAACGAGATCTAAGAGGCCCCGAAACCACCAAAGAACATTGGCAAAGTACCAGCCATTCAAACCTCCGATGCGTTGAATCGGAGCAAAAGCTGCCGCTGGCGGAACCGATACTTGCACGGTCCGAGAATCGACGAGCCTGGTGCCAAACTTTACTCCGCCCCAAGACGGCGGCTTCCCCGCCGAGGAAAGAGCGTCGCACCAACTAGTCAGGGCAAATTCCTGGTCTTCATGGTGAAGAGCTCTCTCCATCGCTTCTCGCAAACTTTTCGGCTTGATGTCAAAGGCGGTCAAAGCGGACGTGTCGTGCACCAGAGTTGGGTTGCGCATACTGTCGATGAGCTTTCGGCCAATGCGCGCATAAACAGGCGTGATTAAGCCCAACCACAAACTTGAGAGGCGAGGCGTCAGGATCGGAACCGGGATCATCCATCGGTGGAGGCCGCATTGGCGGGCATACTCCTGCATGATCTGGCCGTAGCTAACTTGGTCGGTGCCCCCGATTTCGAAAACTCTGCACTGTTCCACCGGCAACACCAGCGCGGCCATCAGGTACGCAACCACATCTTCGACCGCGATCGGCTGGGCTTTGACGGCAACCCACTGCGGGCAGATCATCACCGGCAACCGCTGCACCAGCGCGCGAATCATTTCAAATGAAAGACTGCCGGAACCGATTACGATGGATGCGCGAAATTCGATAGTCGGGATCCCCGAGCTTCGCAGGATGTCTGCAACCTCGTGACGACTGCGCAAATGAGCGGAGAGCGCTTGGTCCTGGTTCCCCAAGCCACCCAGATAGACAATGCGACGTACTCCAGAATCGCGCGCTACATCGGCGAAATTTTGGGCGGCTTCGCGGTCTTCCTGTTCGAACTTGCCCGAAGACCCCATGGAGTGGACGAGGTAATACGCCGTCTGCACTCCTGCCATCGCAGGCTCTAGTGAACTTCGATCCAGGCAATCTGCTTTGATGACTTCCGTGGAAGCGGCAACTTTTGATCTGAGAAAATCAGGTCGCCGAGCCAGGCACCGAACCGGCCAGCCCGCCTTCTCCAACTCCTTGAGTAGGCGCCCCCCGATGTAGCCTGACGCTCCCGTTAACAGGACGAGCGGGCGATGATCCGCGCCCATTGGATCCCCCTCATTCGGCCCACTGAGCTAGGCTGGTGTGATCGTACCATTTCCGGGATCACTTGTTTTTCACGAAAGGTCAATGGCCGAACACTTGAGTTTGCTCCGCCAGCTTCACTTGTGAGCGCCCTCCTTAGATCTGCCAGCCAGTCGGCTCGTCCGTGGGATCATTCCCGATACGCGCGCTTGCGGTGACGGACAAACCGACTCCCGATTGAGGGATGCGCGAGGAGACTCAGACACTGGATCTGGTCCGCCGTCAATCACCGTCACCGATCGGACGGATTTTAATTTCAACAAGGAAGTTGCAGTGTGTCGCAGCGCCGGAGTTAAAACCGAGCCCTACAAAGCTCCTGTTACTGTTCCGGCGTCAACTGCTGGCCTTGCAGCACGCTCCATCAAAAGCATCTGCAGACCGACCAGTTCAGTAAATACATGAGCGGTCAGCCGGTTCTCTTCCGCACGCTCCATCCGATTCAACAACCGGACGCGTGGCCCAGTCCGACACCTTCTGACCGCTCGACCACGCATTCCGTGCAGGCGCCTGATACTCCTCCTCGGTCACGCGGGCGCCGACCTGCCGGAATCAGTTTCGGGAGTATCGCGACCGCCAGCTGAGCCACTTTGTGGTGATCCGCTGCGCCACCGGTCGTGCTGCCTGCACCAGATGTTTCTGGATTGCGCGACCACGTGGGTCTCGAATATATCCAGTGTGAGATTCAACCAGGCTGTGCCGGTGCGTCGGCCCCGGCGGGCATCTGCGGTAGACTTGGCGTTATGGTCCGTCAGATTGCGCCTGTGCTCTCCACCATGGATATTCCCGCTACGCTCCGGTGAGCGCGGCACACATGACCAGGGAGAGTGTGCGGCGTGTTTTCGGAGGTTTGAATGGACATCCAGGATGCTCAACGCGAAGTCCGGTCTGTCTACATTGGCGGCTTTGCGGGACAGCTGGTCTCGTCCGTAATCTGGCTGGTGTCCGCGGCGCTAGGCACGTGGTTCACTCCAAAGGCGTCTATTCTGACCCTCGTCACTGGGGGGTTTTTCATCTTTGCGCTCACGCAAATGCTGCTGCTTTTGTCGGGCCGCCGCGCGTCCGTCAGCAGAGAGAATCCGTTCCATAGCCTGGGGATGCAAGTCCCGTTTGTGCTGCCGTTTTCGATGCTCCTTCTTGTGCCCGTAGGTTTCTACAAGTTGAACTGGTTTTTTCCGGCTCTGATGATCCTTGTGGGCGCGCACTATTTGCCGTTCGCTACTCTCTACGGGATGCGCATGTTCCTGTTCCTCGCGGGAATTCTGATCGTGATGGGCGTCGTGATCGCACTTTGGTTTTCGGGAACCTTCAGCCTTGGCGCATGGGTCGCCGGACTGACCCTATCTATTTGCCTTTGCTTGGATTGGGCGCTCCATTGCGACCAGCGAAACTCCGATTTCCACTCACTGATTCCGCCTGATGGCTCGCGGGGAGGAAAGTGGGATTATCGAAACGGGGATTCCTGAATACTGTCTCCGTCGGATCTGGGGGCGGATTGAGTTCGAAATCAGGAATTGATTTAGCACCGTAGTCGTCAGATCGTGCTTGGTCAGTTGCCTTGAGTGAAGAAAGTTGATTGCATACAGAGGAAAGGATCCGGGAGCAGAAAGGCTTCGGACAACCGAGCCCTCGCCTAAGTGTTCGAGGAGATCGTCATTGATCTCCTCCAGGCCTGTTTTCGGGCCAACTTCCGCGCCTGACAACACCCCCGGGACCCTTTCAGTCTGAGCCGGGTACACGTTAGAGGGCTAATCAACAAGACGGACTGTCGTGACGACCAGAACCGATGCTGGATTTCACCAATCGTCCAACATCAAAAAGCTACTTCTGTGCGGGTGTTCCAATCTCCTTCTGGTACGTGGCGCTGAGTGTGCTCTTGCTCTTGGCGATCGGTAACAGAGTTGGATAGAACTGGACGAACGTCGTGTCCACGGCCGCGTGGGCCGCGTGGCAACTGTAACAGTCGGCCGCCACGGGAATCATTTTGGCGGTTTTGCTGTCATCAAAACCAAAGAAGGCCCACTTGTCGGGAAAGCGCGCTCCGTCCTTTACGTGCACCTCGACTCCCATCACTTCGGTACCCTGGTAGTTGCCTTTCTGGTTAATCGAGCCCTTCCCCTGCGCGCCACGAGCTTCGAGCACGAGCATGGTCTTGTTCGGCCAAGTGCCCGTTTCCACAAACGCTTTATACGCCTCAGGATTTACAAAGACGTTGTCGAACATATGGTGGTCGGCCATCCCCAGGGCCGGGTTGTAACTCATGTCGAACCCGGTGGTCAGATATACCCAGTCTCGATAGTGTTCGGGGAACTTGAGCTGAGCGTCGCCCGTATACTCCGGGCCCGAACTCGGCGCTGCCGCGATTTTTGGGAAGGCGGCCAAGGAGAATAGGACCATCGCAAGTTGCAGTACGATCTTCGCTTTAGTGAGCATGCAAGCAATATCCGTCGCAAATTGTCAGAGGACCAGACCGCCTACTGCACGCGTCCGGCGATTGGCTGCATTTTTGGCTGTTCGGGTTGAGACGTAGAATACGATCTCCACATGAAAGCGAACTATATCCCATTTCGTTCGCGGCGGTGGCTGTGGATTGCACTGATCTGGTTCGGCTTCGGGCTGATTGATGCGACGCAGACTGTTCTCGTCATGCGCGCGGAGGGCATGCACCACGCCTGGGTGTACCTGTTCGCGACAACGGCGGTTTCGTGGTTGCCGTGGGCTTTGGCGACGACGCTCGTGATGCGCCTCGGTCACCGATTCCCTCCGATGCAATCGAAACCCTTGACGTGGCTCGTGCACGCTGCGGCCTGCGCCACCATCGGACTGGTTTTCGCCGCTTGGACGACATGGCTGGTAGTGCTCTTCAACCCCTATGCCGGCACTTCGCCTCCAGCGTTCGTGCAACTCTGGTTCGACAAGTTCTACAACGGGATTCTCACATTCCTCGTCCTCTATTCTGCTATCCTCACCGTCAGCTATGTGCTGGAGTCCAGAGAGCGCTGGGCTTTTCAGCAGACCGAAGCCGCGCGACTCAACGAGCAGCTCGCGAAGGCCCAACTGAATGCCCTTCGGCGGCAAATCGAGCCGCACTTTCTGTTTAACACGTTGAACGCCGTGGCTGGGCTGGTACGCGAGGGAAGCAAAGATGATGCAGTGCGCATGATCGCGAGGTTGAGCGACTTTCTGCGCCGGGTCTTGGAAGACTCGCCCCGGCAACAAGTACCACTGGGAGAAGAACTTGAGTTCGCGCAAAAATATCTGGACATTCAGAAGGTGCGATTTGCGGACCGCCTTCAGCTCAGCGTCGATGTCCCCAGGGAACTTTATCCGGCACTGGTTCCGAGCCTGATTCTGCAGCCCCTGGTCGAAAACGCGGTCAAACATGGCATTGCGAAACGAGCGCATGGAGGAGCGATTCGGATTTCCGCGTCGCGCTGCGATGGGATGATGATTCTCAGCGTTTGCAACGACGGCCCCAGTCTGCCTGCGGGCTGGGGAATGACTCGCTCTGGAATCGGCATCTCGAATGTGCGAACCCGTCTGCAAAGCCTATACGGAGATGCCTGCGAGTTGAGCATGCGGAATCAAGACGCGGGCGGTGTGGAGGTATTGGTTGCCCTGCCCTTCGTTGTTTCCCCCCTCTTCAAGAAGGGTTGATCTGTGAACGCCGGAGAATGTCCCAAGAAAATACGGGCGCTGGTTGTGGACGATGAACCACTCGCCCGCAGCAATCTTACGGTGCTGTTGCGGCTTGATCCGGAGATTGGAATCGTCAGTGAATGCGGATCTGGTAGGGAGGCGCTGGCAGAAATTCGCAACTCGAAGCCGGACTTGGTCTTCCTCGACGTTCAGATGCCGGAATGCGACGGTTTTGATGTCCTCGAGATGTTGGGCCGAGATCTCCCTCCCGCAATTGTCTTCGTCACGGCTTACGATCAATACGCGCTGCGAGCGTTCGAGTCAGGAGCGCTCGATTACCTTTTGAAGCCGTTTGACAATGCTCGATTCGAGCGGGCGCTAGGGCGTGCCAAGGAGAGAATCGCGCATGGTAGGAATCCGCTGCGACCCATCGAGCGGTTATCCGTTAAGAGCGTCGGACAAGTCTCGTTTCTGAAGATTTCCGAGATTGATTGGATCGAGGCTGCGGACTACTACTCATGCTTGCACGTGGGCGGGAAGACACACCTCTTGCGCCGCAGCTTGTCGGAACTCGATCAAGAGTTGGATCAGGGCGTCTTTTGCCGCATTCACCGTTCGACCATCGTCAGACTCGATCGGGTCCGCGGTCTAAAGCTCAACAAGAATGGCGAATTCGACGTGCTGCTCGACAATGGAGCAAGACTTCGGTTGAGCCGGCGCTACCGGAAGCAACTTCAGTCTCGGCTGGGCGTTCGCGGTTTGAATTCCGCCTGATCCGTACTCGTTAAACCGGAGTCCCGTTCTGGCTGGCGGTGACCCCGGCGCATGGAGATAGCGGTGTTGGCCGGCTCGCAAGGGCGGTCAAGGGCGGTCGCTTCTCTAGTGCCTCAGCGGCGGGAAAGCTAAGCTCAGTCAACTGACCCGTTAGTACATACTCTTTGCTTCCAACCCTAGATATAAACATATAATTGGCACTCCTCAATTACCCCTATACCATCGCTTCACATGCAATCCGCTCCGGTGGAAACATTGCTTGGAGCAGGTTGGATGCTCACCCTGATCGGTCTGCCGAGTTAAAAGAGTCCACACCGCGTTCGAAGGCACCCGAAGTGGCGGACACGAACGAAGCCCTTGGGGTGACTTCCTGCGCCGCTTCCTCCTGCATCTTCTCCTACTGCCACTATGCTTCGCAGCACTAGGCACGGCTCCATCGCAGGACCGAACCAGACACCTCCACCGCCCACGAATCGGACCCTCTTTGGCGTCGTCCAAACTGTGGCGGACCGATGGCGGTCATCGAACGAGTTACCGCTGCTCAGATCCAACTCCGTTCTCCACCACGGTTGCTCCATACTGCCGCATTGAAACTGCTCTCCCACAACTCGCAAACTCTGCACGGTTCACCGCGCTTCGCCCCCGTCCGTTCTACTCCCCACCCGATCCCTACTTCGCGCCCGCTTTCACACCGTCTTCGACCATCGACTCCCGGTCCCTTCCGCTCGCGGACCTCTTTCTCCGCTTCCGTGCCGACCTCCGCCAACTCCAACTCCTCTGCCTCACTCCATTCAATTTGCATAAGGCCCGCGTCCGAGATGCCGACAGCGCCAATTCTATGCTGCGAAACAGACGCTATTCCGGCAACGAAGCCACTCTGGGAGCATGTCATCTAACTCAGCGAATCTGAGGGCTTACTCTTCCAGGTTAGAGTGTTGAGCCTTAAGATTATTGCTGGAGCGTAAGTTGGGAGGTTGTTTTCCCATGTTTTAGGTGGCGTATAGCGGGCTCATAAGTTGATTTTAAAACCCGAATGTGATCGGAATTACTTAGGTTACTACTTATGCTCTGAAGTACGCTATCTGGCGAGTTAAATGCTTTATAGTTGAGGGTGCTTGTGAACACGAGTTTCAGCACTTGGAAAATGCCATGCGCGTGCATTTCAACCCCACCAATGGAGATCCGCAACGGGCTCTTTATGCGGCGGACAACAGTGCCACCGCCCGTGAGGCTGGCCGGATTAGAAAGAAATTGCTGGAGTCTGCCGTGGAAGTCGAGTCTGAATCCGCAGATGCTTGCGTTTTAAAAGTCGAAATGAGCGAGGAAACGGAGGAACAGCGGCAGCAGAAAAACCAGAAAAAGCAGGAGACCCCGAAGAGAGACGCCAACTCGGAGGTGAGAGAAAGGAGTAACTCTATTTCGGACTGGGTATAGTAGCGGACAAGCTGGTGTTTTGACTAAAGTCTAAACAATCGAAGGACCTGAACGAAGTCATCATTACACTCAGATCGCCACCTACATTCTTTTACGGAATAACCGATGTAGAGAGCGCGAATGGATATAGACCCCCTAAAGGAAGAGAGAATCGCGGCCTTGCGCGATGAGATTGAGGCCATCCACTCCGCAAACACCCTGTACTGGACAAGCCAGGAGCACTCGCGCGCTGCGACTGCGGAGTATCGTCGACGGATCGAGCGGTTGGAAGAAATTCGAATAGAATTCGATCAATTAACCCGGCCGAAACCGAACTAAGATTGATCGGTAGTTTACGTGGCTCTTCCACTCGACGCGACACGCCAATAGTTATTCGGTACCGTTCTGACTGCGCCGGGTCGGGTCGTTGGGCTCTCGATCGATACTCGTGACCCCGGCGTTTTTTATCCTTGCCAGGATCTCGTACAGCGTGTTGCGACCAATTCCCAAGGCCTCAGCGGCACGTAATTTGTTGCCTCCAACACGCTGCAATACGTTCAAAACATGCTGCTGTCCTACCTGTTCGAGAGAGAGAATTCCGCCTTCTTCATTCGCAAGCGACGCCTCATGGCTCCTCAGGGACTCGGGGAGATCGTCGATGTCGATGACGCTGCCCTCCGCCATCATACAAGCGTTGCCGATCACGTTCTCAAGTTCGCGCACGTTTCCCGGCCAAGAGTGGCTGGCAAGACGAGCCTGAGCGCGGCGCGTGATGCCTCGGATCTCCTTGTGATATTGACTGGAAAATTTCGAGATCAGGTAGCGCTGGAGCAGGGGTAAATCCTCTTTTCGATGAGCGAGAGGAGGAAGCGCCACGTCGACCATTGCCAGCCTATAGTAGAGGTCTTCGCGAAATGCACCTTTTGCGATCTGTCGCTTGAGATCGCGATTGGTGGCGGCAATCACACGGACATTGACGGTTCGCGGCTGGGGGGAGCCTACGCGCCGGACTTCCTGGTTCTGCAGAACCCGAAGCAGCTTGGCTTGGGCAGCGATGGGTAATTCGCCGATCTCATCGAGGAATACGGTGCCGCCGTTGGCGTATTCGAAGACGCCAAGTTTGTCACGGACTGCTCCGGTAAATGCTCCCTTGATGTAGCCAAATAACTCGCTTTCGAGGAGAGACTCCGTGAGCGCGGAGCAGTTAACCGCGGCGAAAGGTCCAGCGGAGGCGGGACTGAGGTGATGAAGAGCCCGCGCGACCAACTCTTTGCCGGTGCCAGTGTTGCCGGTCACAAGTATGGTTCTAAAGTGAGGAGAGACCCGGCGAATCTTGGTGAAGACCTCGAGCATTAAGGGGCTGCGGCCGATCATGCCCTCAAACTCATAAACGTCGAGCAACTCGCGATTCAGTTGAGCGGTTCTGTGTCGTAGCTGCGCTTCGGTGTGGATCGTACCAATGAGTGCCCGCAATTTCCCCAAATCGAGAGGTTTGACAAGAAAGTCGCGCGCACCTTTCTGGATGGCCTCGACTGCCGACTCCTTGGAATATTCGGCTGCGATCAGGATCACCTCGACTGCCGCATCTGCCGTTACGATTGTCTCCAGCACCTTCATCCCGCTGATGGTTGGCATTGAGACCTCGACAAGGACGATCAAGGGATGATCTTCAGAGAAAAGCTGGAGAGCGGTTTCTGAATCGCTGGCTGTGAGGATTTCGAGCTGCTCGGAGGCGAGTGCGTTCTGCACCAGGAAAAGAGTTTCCTGGTGACTATCGATGACTAGTAGCTTGGACCTTGCGTTCTGAATCCCGATCACCTGTCTTAACGGAAAGCAACTCCCTGAGGTCTGTCAATGGAAGTCTAGGCGTCCAGACTCAGCTGTCGTATTGTAAGACAAGATCCCAGCAAATTCTCGAATCGGCATGTAACTTTCTTGATGCTGTCGGTAGGATTTCGCTTTCTAATCAGGAGTCGTGCCATTTCTTATAAGGTTCCGATTCGCTGGCCGGCATCGGCGACTTCGGTGATTTGAATACCGTAATTGCCGTCGACAATCACTACTTGTCCCCTGGCGATGAGCTTGTCGCCCAGGAGGAGGTCAGCGGGTTCCTGTACTTCCTGATCGAGTTCGATAACGGATCCAGCGCTCAAGTCGAGGATCTCTCGCAGGGGCAACAGGCGTCGCCCAAAGCGCAACGTGAGATTTAGATTCACCCCTAGCAGGAGGTCGAAATTCGGTTCGCGGGTTGCAGCGGGGCCATTAGTCTCGCCCGCGGCCGCTAGATCGGTCGCCAAAGTCCGCTTGGACGATAAGCTCGCCTGCAGGTCGGAGCTTAATTGAAGCCCCATGGAGAAACTGCCCGAGGACCCATCGGAAGCCCGGAGTTCGACTTCGAGCCCCTGGGAATTGGGTGTCTCGGCGTTGCTCCCCTCGTTCGTCAATTCCACCCGGGTTTCACCGAATCTATTCTTCAGGGAGGAAGCTGCTGCGCCGAGAGCTTGTTGCAGCAGCTTTCTCAGCGCTTCTTTGCGATCCTTAGTCAGCGCGGCGGATGGATTAACGGGTTCTGCCAGAACTCTTTGTGCCAGGAGCAGTGCGCTAGCGGCGCCAAGACGAAGCGAGGCGTTGCCTTGCAACCCTCCGGATGCCGACAACGGAAAACCGACGGGGGAAGCATAACCCGCTGAAGCCGGGTCGGCGGTGTCGATCTCCACTGACCAAGCTGCGCCGAGAGCCTGCGAGAGCGATTGGCTGGCCGCCTTGCGAATGGCTTCCAAAAAGTCGTAGACCGGAGTCCCTGGAGTGAATGACATGTTATCGCCTTCTTTCTTCTCGGGAGATGTTCAACTGCTGCCCCACTTGAGCGGCTCGCGAACGTCCGTGGCGGACAGGGTTCGCTTCGAAAGATTCGCGGCCCGCAACAATGAGGGACGCGGGCTTCCGAACGGGGACGCCGAGATTGCAGACCGTCTCGGGAAAGAGTCTGGCAAGGATGTCGACGGGAAGCTTGATTGCAGGAATTCCCAGCTCAATCGGGAATGGGCAGTCCATCATTTTGGCCGTCATCTGGCCGTTGCTACGAACAGCGGGCCGAGAGTTTTCAGGCGAAGCATCGGCAGAGAGCTTGCGGAGAAGAGTATTGGATATCGACACGGGGAGAATCAAGTTCAGTTTGCCGCTGGTCTCCGCCAACTTGACCTCGAAACTCAGGCACAGAGTTTTTTCCGTCGGAGCTAGAAGACGCTGCATCTGCGCGGGAGGCTGGCGGCCGTCCAAGTGAAGTCTTGTTCCGAGCGGCGCCCACGCCGCTTCCAATTCGCGGCAAATGATCTTTGCCACACCTTCGATGATCTCCTCCTCGATCTCGGTCACATCTCTTGGCAAGGCTTCGCAGCGACCTGTCCCACCCAACAGAACATCGACCAGAGGAAAGACGAGAGAGTGATCGATCTGCATGGCAGCCGCGACACTCATTTGTTCAACGCGGAACGCCATCACATAACTGGCTTCGGGTGTCCGTTCCAGGAATTGGCTGTAAGTACACTGTTCGACCGACCCGAGATTCGCTTCGAAGGTGACTCGTAGATAGGCGCCAAGAGATTGAGTGAGGCTGCGCGCAAAACCCTCGTGGACGGCGGTGACGGTCGCGAGTTGTTCACCAGTAAGTTGGCCAGATTGACGAAACGTGCAGGGCTTGACGGAACGCGGCTCCTTCCGGATGTCACCCTTCCGGCTTGCGGCCGCGCGAACCATCGCGTCGATTTCTTCCTGAGTAAAGGCTCTTGCCATGAAATAGAAGTTCCTATCGTTGGCAGCACTTAGTTAGAAGAAGATGAGTGCTGGGCAACATCTGCCTAGCTGGGATGCACGGAGGTTGCCATTGAGCAAAGGTGCAGTCGGGGACAGCCGTCTGTGCCGGAAATTTATGAACAGGTCATTCTGGAGTGCGATTTACGCTTGGATGGTGCAAGTCAAAATAGTCATGTATATAGTTCTGTTCTGCTTTAGAAGAGAATATAAAAGCAAATCCGCAAGCGGCGGCCTGGTGGTTCGTGACTCGAGCCGCAAGTTTCGTCGCGGTTGAATTTCCAGGCAACGTCATTATTAACAATACTCTTGCGCCGATCTCTAGTGTTTCATTTATCGCAGGAGCGAGAATTTCAGCCGCGAGTCCATCTTCACTTAGATCGATACAGCGGGCGTCCAACAACTCTGGCTGGCGACCACCGGTTTGCACCCACAACCGAAAGTCAGCGCGAAAACGCGGCGCCCGGTATTCATAGTTGGATATCTTGTCCGCCATTTTCGGCCTTCTCTCCGGAAGTTAGTGTATCTGGTAGCAACTCGGCGTCCTCATTTTCGCTTAAGAATTCTGCATCGCGGTGCAACGGCTGGCGGCACACGGCGCCGCTCTTCTCGTACAAGCCGGTGCTGGACTTGGTTCAATTCTATCGGCGTGTCGACGGAGTTTTTCTTTAACTCTCTCCAGTGGATTTCGCGGTCGAGGTGTTACTACCGATGTAACCCTTGGGAGATTGACGCCGTTTGGCAAACTCGTTGCATAGGAACTGGGCAGATGTTGCCTAGTTCTCACGGGATTCCAATGCACGGACTGGTGAAAGTGCCACAGATCGCAGAGAGCCAGCTCACAGACGCGTTCACCGCGTTCATCGGAGCGGCGAGTCGTCTCGAAGATTCTCATCGGCAGTTACACGGTGAAGTTGCGGAGCTGCGCAGGCAACTCGAGGAGCGCAATCGGGCGCTCGCTTCGAGCGTTGCGGAGAATGAGCGCATGCGGCTTGCGCTGCGCCAGATACTCGACGCCCTATCGTGCGGCGTAGCGGTGGTAGAGACGCAGAGAGAAGAAGTTATTCTGGTAAACCCGGAAGCTCGAAGACTTCTCGGTATGCCGGAAGCAGCGGGGTGGAATGACTTTCCTTCATGCTTGCAGACTGCAGTGAAGGGGGTTGGCCGGGAATCGTGTGGCGAATCGTGGGACCAGGGCCACGAGCAAGAGCTCACGGTTGAGAAAGACGGGCGAAGCGTCTGCCTGGCGGTTCGTTACAGCACGATGACGAGTCCAAGCAGCAAGACGACGCGTGGCGATTCGACCTGCCTGGTTCTGATTATCAGCGATGTTACGGCGCACAGGTGTGCCGAACAGGAGCGAGAGAGATCACGGAATGTAGTCGCTTTGGCGGAGATGGCGACGGTTCTTGCCCACGAGATTCGCAATCCGCTGGGAAGTCTGGAATTGCTGACGGGGTGCCTGGCGGCCGATCTGGGGCTGAGCGATGAATCGGGGAGATGCATCCAGCATCTTCGAGCCGGAGTGCGATCGCTTTCGGCAACGGTGAACAATGTTCTGTGCTTCCATAACCCGGGGACACAGCAAATGGCTCCATTGGACCTCGCGTCAGTGCTTCGAGGTAGTGTGGAGTTTATACGTCCGATGGCGCAACAAAAGGAGGTGAGCCTTATTTTTCAGGAGAATCTTAAACGCGCGGAGATTGGGGGCGATTCAAACGGATTGCGGCAGTTGATTCTGAACCTGGGATGCAACGCGCTCCGACATACGAAATCCTCCGGAAAGATAACTGTCACGGCAGCGATAGAAATGAAGGTGTCCGAGCGAATCGCGGTGGTCGAGTTCGCGGATACGGGCAGTGGAATCCGAGCCGAGGACCTTCCTCATATCTTCGAGGTGGGGTTCACTACGACGGGACAGACGCCAGGACTTGGTTTGACGATCTGCCGACGAATCGTGGAGCAGCATGGCGGCACGATTAAAGTAAGCAGCGAAGTCGGCCGGGGCACGACATTCCGCATGGAGTTCCCGGTCCTATGAGCGAACAAATTGTCGGCGCCCAAAACTTGCGCGGTCAAGCCGCTAAGTCGGTGTTAGTGGTGGATGACGAGCCGGGAATGCGAATGGCGCTGATGACGAACTTCCGCCGCGATGGCTGGGTGGTGGAGGTTGCCTGCGGCAGCATTGAGGCGATGCGGAAGCTTGCAGCGCAGCATTTTCCTTTGGTGGTCACGGACGTGCGTATGCCCGATGGCGACGGGCTACAGTTGATGCGTTCCCTTCGCGCTTCGAGCCCATCGACGGCGGTGATCGTATTGACGGCATTCGGCAATGTGCCTGAAGCGGTGCAGGCCATGAGAGGCGGCGCTTGCGACTATTTGACCAAGCCAATTTCTTTTGAAGAGTTGCAGACAGCGGTGGAACGGGTGATGCGGCAGGTGGGGAGCATGCCGCGAACTGTGGTTCCATCGGGGGCGATCGTCGGCACGGCGCCAAGTTTGTTGAGAGCGCTAGAGCGCGCGCGTCATGCGGCCAGGACGGATGCCGATGTGCTCATCGAAGCAGAGAGCGGTACGGGAAAAGAGCTGTTTGCCCGGTACATCCACGAGAACAGCGATCGCAAGAACCGGCCGTTCGTGGCTGTGAATTGCGCGGCCGTGCCTGAACATCTGCTGGAGAGCGAACTGTTCGGTCACGTGCGTGGCGCCTTCACTGGCGCAACCGCTTCGAAGCCCGGGAAGTTCGAGTTGGCGGAAGGCGGAACCTTGCTGCTGGATGAAATCGGCGAGATGCCGCTTCATCTGCAGCCGAAGATGCTGCGCGCACTTCAGGAGCGTGAGTTTGAGAGGCTCGGCGACACACGAAGCACGCGGGTAAATATCCGCGTTATCGCTACCACCAATGTCTCGCTTCCCATCATGGTCGAGCAGGGGAAGTTTCGGGCCGACCTTTATTATCGGCTCAACGTAATTCCTCTGCCAATTCCACCGTTACGCGAGCGCCGGGAGGATATTCCGGTTCTGGCCGATTTCTTTGCGCGAAAATTTGCTGCTGAGGGCGGCCGGTCGATTCCGACGTTACATCCTGAGTTTGTTATTGGGCTACAGGCGCACTCGTGGCCCGGGAATGTACGAGAGTTCGGCAATTTCATGCGCCGAGTGGTGACGTTGAGTGACGGTCCCCAGATTGGTCCTGAGTACCTGGAGACAGAGCTTGCGGGGGCGAATCATTCGGAGACACTGCCTTCACTCTCGTCCTCGCCTCTTCGCGCGGGAAGGTCAATGCGCGAAGTGGAACGCCATTTGTTGGAAGCGACACTGGAAATTACGGGCGGAAATCGAACACGCACCGCCGAAATGCTGGGCGTGAGCCTGCGTACAATCCGCAACAAAATTCGCGAACACGGTCTGCCGCCGAGGAGGTATGCATGAACGATGTATCGACTCCGATGATGAGTCTTCTGGAACATGTGCTGGATGTGACTTCGCAGCGCCATAAGTTGGTGGTTTCGAATATGGCGAATGTGGACACTCCCGGATATCACACTAAGGATCTGAATTTTCGCAGCGAACTTAGACGGGCCACGGGTGCTGGCGAAGAGGCGGAGATGCTGCCCGTGGTGCGTTCCGTGTCGGGCCTTCTCGAAAGGCCCGATGGGAACAATGTCAGTCTGGACCGCGAAGGTCTGCTGCTGGCGGAGACGCAGATGCAGTTTGGCTTGGGCGTCCAGTTGTTACAACACGAGTTTCACAACTTGCTGAGTGCGATCAATGAGGGAGGTAAAGGATGAGCATGTTTTCAACGCTTGAGATTAGCGGATCGGCATTGGGAGCCGAAAGGCAGCGAGCCGAGGTCGTCGCGGCGAATATGGCCAATGCAGAAACCACACACACGCCGAGGGGTGGACCTTATCAGCGAAAAGAAGTCGTGTTCGCAACCACTGGGAACATGCCTTTCAAGATGATGCTGGCGGGATTTCAGGCTGCGGGTAGCGCCATTCCGGCTGTACGGGTACAGAAGGTAATCGATGATCCCGCCCCGGCATTGATGCGGTTTGAACCCGGCCATCCTGACGCGAATAAAGAAGGATACGTTGCCTATCCGAATATTAACCCGATTCAGGAGATGGTTGATCTGATGGGGGCGGTTCGCTCTTATCAGCTCAATGCTTCGGCCATTACCGCGTCGAAGCAGATGATTCAGGAATCCATCGAACTGTTGAAGTAACGCTGATTCAAGTTAGCAAGTAACGGTCATAACTATGAACAATACAATTGCTCCCGGTCTGCCGTTTATTCCTGCAACGTTACCGACCCGGCCTACCGCGCCCTCGGGCAACGACGTGGAGCGCGGCTTTGGGGATACGGTCAAGGACGCGATCAACCAGGTCAACGAACTGGGTAATAAGTCAGATCAGAGCGTCTCGCAGTTAGTACAGGGAGATCGGCAGGATGTCCACAACGTGATGATAGCAGTGGAAAAAGCGGACATTGCTTTTCAACTGATGATGCAGGTAAGAAACAAGATTGTCAACGCGTATCAGGAAGTTTCGAAGCTGCAGTTTTAAGCGAAAGGCTGGCTTACCCAGATCAACCGTATGCCACCACTGAATCAACTGCAGAAGCAAGCAACCGATTTTGTCGGGAGTCTCACTGTCAAACAGCGTATCCTGCTGGGCGCGGCTACGGTGCTGACGCTGGCGGTGCTTGCTGTCTTTTCGCACTATATATCGACGCCCGAATATGTGCCCCTGATGACGGGGATGGAGGCAAGCGACGCGCAGGCGCTGGGCGTGAAGCTGGCGGCGAAAAACATTCCTTACGAGATCGCTGCGGACGGCAAAGGCGTCAACGTGCCGAGTGACAAGTTGGATTCGAGCCGTATGGAAGTGGTTTCCGACGGAATGCCGCACAGTGGCCGGTTGGGATTTGAGTTATTTGACAAGCTTAACTGGGGGCAGACTGAGTTCGATGAAAAAGTGAATTATCAGCGTGCACTTGAAGGAGAGTTAGAACGATCGATACAAACTTTGCGCGATGTGGATAGCGTGCGTGTTCATCTCGTGATGTCTACCGACTCGGTATTCGTGGACCGCGAGCGGCCAGCTAAAGCATCGGTCATTCTCAGGCTGCGCTCCGGGAGGTTGTCTGACGAAACACAAACCGGAATTGCCCGGCTGGTCTCGGGGGCGGTTGATAAGTTAAGCCCTGAGAATGTAACCGTGATCGATGCCGATACGAACCGGTCGCTCGGTGCGCCAAAGCATGGCGAGTTGACGGCAGATGGCAGCGTGGAAGAGGAATATATGGCGCGATTGCTGCAGACGGTGGAGCCGGTGGTTGGGGCACAACGTGTGCGAGCCAGCGTGAATGTGGAGTATGAGCCAAGCAGCACAGAGGAAAGCCAGGAGACGTACGATCCGAAGAGCGCGGTTGTGGTCGCTTCTCAGATGTCGCAGGAGCAGAGTGGCGGGGGCCTGGCGGGAGGTGTTCCGGGAACGTCCAGCAACGTGCCGGCAGAGAACGGCAAGACGGCGGATGTTAGGCCGTCCGATGATGGGGAGGGGATGCAGGTTTCGAAGAGCGAAAGCAACACGTACGCCGTGAGTAAGCTGGTTCGCCATATCGTCGAACCTGCGGGGCGCATTCGAAAAATCTCAGCGGCGTTGCTGGTCGATGACGCAGTCGATGTGAAACAGGAAAACGGGAAACGCGCCGAGGTTCGCAGAAAGCGGACGCCGCAGGAGCTCAAGCAGATCGCTGATTTGGCCAAAGCAGCGATCGGGGTCGATGCCAGTCGCGGAGATACGCTGACTGTTCAGAACCTTTCTTTCGATCAATCGCCGGTCGACGCGCCGGGAAAGCCCAGCATGGTGGACCGGGTACGCATCGTGCTAAATGACTGGTCGAGCATGGTGCGTTATGGAATCCTGATTTTATTTTTCCTTCTCGTTTACCTTTTGCTTCTCAGACCGCTGAAAAATCAGCTTATGGCCACTTTCAAGGAATTGCCGGGGGCTGTCGCTTCTCAAAAATCGCAAGTGGCGGGCGCTGAGCAAGCTATAGCGTCTCTGCCTCCGGAGCAACGCGCCGCGGCGCTTAAGAAGCAGCTTGCGGAGAGCGTGAAGACAGAGCCTGCGGCTGCGAGCAAACTCATCCAGGCATGGCTGAATGAGGGAGCAAGATGACAGCTGTCGCCTCATCGCGCATCAACGGACTTCGGAAAGCCGCGATCTTCATGGCGGTGATGGGCGAAGACGCCGCCTCCGCGGTATATCGGAACCTCTCCGAGAGAGAGGTGCAGTTGGTTACGCAGGAACTTGGAGAATTGGGCGCGGTGCCGGCAGAGATTGCCAGCGGAGTATTGGAAGAGTATAGCCAGCTAGCCCTCTCGCAGAATCATGCGACGGCCGGTGGGCCCGAAGTCGCCTCACGCCTGCTCGTCAAAGCCTTCGGGGCCGATGCCGCCAATAAGCTTTTGCAGAAAGTTGCGCGTTTGCACGAGCTGAATGAGGGCCAGTTGGAGTCGCTGCAGAGAGCTGATCCTCAGCAGTTGGCCAAGTTTCTTGACGGCGAGCATCCGCAGACGATTGCACTGATTCTGGCCCACCTTGATGACAAACAAGCTTCGATTCTCTTGATGAAACTGTCCGAGACGGTTCGAGCCGAGGCGATCAAGCGTCTGGCACAATTGCGGCAATTTTCGCCGGAGATAGCCGAGAAGGTTTCGGTGGTTCTCAACCGGCGGCTGCTGTCTTTGGGCGAGCAGAGCCGGAAGGCTTTTGCCGGCGTGAAAAGTGTCGCGGAAGTGATGAACCGGCTGGAACCCGTGGCGGCTAAAGCAATTCTGGAAACCATCGAACAGGACGATCCACAGACCGCCATCAGCATTCGTAATTTGATGTTCACTTTCGAAGATCTGCTTGGAGTCGCGGACGTATCGGTTCGAGAGTGGCTGAATGTGATGGACAAGAAAGTGTTGGCAGTGGCGTTGAAAGGGGCGAGCGCCGATCTGAAAGATCACATTTTTAGAGCGATGTCATCGCGCGCCGTTGAGATGCTGAAAGAAGATATGGAAGCGACGGGTCCGGCGCGGGGTAAGGATGTCGCCAAGGCTCAACAGGAGGCGGTGACATTGTTGCGCAAGCTGGAAACCGAAGGCAAGGTGACTCTCAAAGCAGAAGGGGAAGATGAATATGTCGTCTGACGGCGCTGGCGACGGGGTGGTGCCGCTGGTTGAGGCGTTCCGGTATCACGATACCTTCGGTCCGGAAATAACTACTGACCTGCCGGCGGTGCTTCCGGTGCGCAAGAGTGATGAACAAATCGGCGACGCCGGCAAACCGACTTACCTCACCCAGCAAGAGATATCTCGCCTCGTAGCGGAGGCTCATGCGCAGGGGATAGCACAGGGAAGCAGTCACGCCGCGGCGCGTTTTGAGGAAGAGCTCGCGCAGGAACGCAAACGCGTAACAGATGCGATGGTTGAGTTCGAACGGCAGCGCGCGGATTACTATGCGAAGGTTGAGATTGAGTTAGTCCACCTGGCGCTCGCGATTGCGGCCAAGATTCTGCACCGGGAATCGCAGATCGACCGGCTGGTGGTCGCTGGGCTCGTAAAAGTCATGCTGGAGCGATTGCAACAGAAGACAAAGGTTGTGGTTCGAATCCGACCGGAGGATGCGGAAAGTTGGCGGAATTATTTTTGCGATCACGAGAACCTGCAAATTGTGGAAGATTCTTCTTTGAGCCCGAAAGCGTGTTTGCTGGGGACCGAGATGGGAGTTGCCGACATGGCTCTGGAGTCTCAACTTAAGGAAGTTGAACAAGGCTTTTTCGATCTGCTGGCGCGCAGACCTGAAGCGAAATGAATTGCGCTGCGCTCGATCCCTACGTCAATTGGTTGCGCAGCAGTTCAACCGTCCGCTGGCAAGGTCGCGTCACGCAGGTGGTTGGAAATCTGGTGGAATCGGCCGGACCTTTTTGTTCGGTCGGAGAAAGCTGCGAAATTATCGATTCGGAGGGCTACCGGTCTCGGGGCGAAATCGTTGGGTTTCGTGGGTCGAAGGTGCTTTCCATGAGCCTGGAGACGCCCCAGGGAATCCGATTTGGCGATCAGATTGTTACCTGGGGAGCGAAACCATCTCTTCGCGTCGGGCCGGAGATGCTCGGCCGCGTTATCGATGCGACCGGCCAGCCGCTCGATGGGATGGGCGAATATCGAGCCACGAGATCGAGGCTCATCGATGGCGTCGCGCCTCCGGCGCTCGATCGCACGTTGATCAGTGAGCCTATCGGCTGCGGGATCCGTGCGGTTGACGGTTTTCTGACTTGTGGTCGCGGGCAGAGAGTCGGAATTTTTGGCGGCAGCGGGGTCGGCAAGAGCACCTTGATCGGCATGATGGCACGAGGCACGGCAGCCGACATGACGGTGCTTGCTCTGGTTGGAGAGCGGGGCCGCGAAGTGGGAGAGTTTCTGGAAATGCTGGGGCCGGAAGGTCGCAAGCGTTCGGTGGTGGTGGTGTCGACCTCAGACCAATCACCGCTGTTACGGATACGGGCCGCGCTGGCGGCTACTGCGGTGGCCGAATATTTCTGCGGACTGGGGAAGAACGTTCTGCTCGTGGTCGATTCGCTGACTCGATTTGCAATGGCTCAGCGGGAAATTGGCTTGGCTGCGGGAGAGCCTCCAACCGCTAAGGGCTATACGCCTTCCGTGCTTTCCATGCTGGCGCGGCTGGTGGAGAGAGTGGGCCGATTTTCCGGCGGGAGCATTACAGCATTCTACAGCGTCTTAATGGAGGGCGACGATCAGCAGGATCCTATAGTGGATACGGTGCGGTCGTTGCTCGATGGCCATATCGTGCTCGACCGGCGGCTTGCACTGCGCAATCATTATCCTCCAATCTCGGTGCTGGACAGCTTGAGCCGGTTGATGCCCAATGTTTGCTCGCGGGAGCACCTGCAAAAAGCGGGCGCTTTGCGACTGTTGCTGGCTGCTTATGCTCGCGCCGAGGATCTGGTGCGGATCGGCGCGTATCAGCGAGGCACGGATGTCGCTCTTGACAAGGCGCTGCTGGCTTTGCCGCAGATCGAAAAGTTTCTTCAGCAGGAGCCGCAGGAAGCTGCGCCGCTCGGTTCGAACTTAGAACAACTGCTTGCGCTTCCCAGCTAGGCTATGGCATTCCACTTTACTTTGGCGGCGGTTCTGCGATATCGAGAAACTATCGAACAACGGGAATGTCATGCTCTTGAAAGAATTCAGCAAGAGCTCGCTCGGGTTGAATTGCAGATTCGCCAGAATGAGAGTGACTCGTCTGCGGCTATGCGAAATCGCGTTGCGGAACTTACTGAAGGCGTTCGCGCCGTTGAGATGCAGGCCGCGTATGAATACCAGAAAGCTCTGGAGCAGCAGAGGGAAGTTCTGCGGGCGCGATGGCAGGAATTGAAGGTCAAGTGGCGGCAGCAGTTAAAGTGTTACGAACTGGCTCGACGCAATCTCGAGACGTTGGACAAACTGCGCCAGAAACAACTTGAAGTTTACTGCCGCGAGCAAGCGAAACAGGAGCAAGCGATGATCGACGATCTGTTCCTGTCGCGGCGCAGGCGGAGCAACTAGGCACACTTTGCCGACCTCGACGCGGCAAAGGTTGCCCAGTTGAGCATTTCAGCCGACAAAAAACTCTCGATGCTAATCGGCACAATCCACAAAATTCTTTAATTTGGCTCAGAATCGAGGCCACATCGGGAGAGTCTCTATTCAGAACTTTTTGGCCCCGCATTTGCAATGTACGGTGCGGTCAAACACAACCGTGATCGCCATTGGACCAAAAATCGGGATTGGCGTAATGCCCGCGCCCTCGCCGTCGCCGTCAAGTTCACTGGCGAGCGGCGAAGGGATGGAATCGTTTTCGGATCTACTCGAACCATCCACGCCGCTGCCGGCCAAGCCTTGCGAAGTGATGGTGAGTACGGATTCAACGCCGATAGAGGAAAGTCATGCCGTGGCCAGCCGCGCGACCGAGCGCGAGTCCGGGCTTGCGGATTTCAAATCGGCCAGTTCAAAGACCAGCGAATCGAAGGGTCGCGGCGATGGCTCGGCGCAAATTCTCGCATCAAGCCGCGAGGTCGAAGACAGAGTTGTTTCGGCAGCGATCCCCCAAGCTCTAGCGCAGCGCGCTCTTTCGGCAAGTCTTTCGTGGGACGGTAAGGCTGGGATCAAGACCTTCACCGCAGATGCGCGGACAGGCGCCGCGCCGAGTAGTCACGAGCTATCTTTGGCTACTTCGAGCGCAAATTCACCCGGCCACGGGCGAGCTTCGACGCCGTCGCAGTCCGATCCTTCCGACGCCAAGTTGTCAGAGGCCAGGTTGGTGGGCGCCAAATCCTCGGATTTTCACTTCCTGGAAACAACGTCGGAGGATTTAAAGCCGAGCGACACTCTCGGGCGCAGCAATACCTTGAGTCAACCTCTGGTGTCCACGTGGGAATCGCTATCGATAGCGGCGCCGCTCGTCGGGGTTCAATCGACGTCGTTGGTGGCCCTGAATTGGCGAATGGCGGACAATCTTGCGGCAGACCTTCGCTCGGTGGGCGCGTGTTCAGATCGCGCGAATCCGAATGCCATGGTTACGAGTGGCACGGATCCGAATGACGCTGACCGTAATAGCACTAATGCGACAGACGGGAAGACCCTGTCCGCATCGGCGGACACAATCATCCAGTCTGGCGGGATTGCTGGGACAAGAGCGCTGCCGCTCTTCGAGGATATCGCATCAGCGGAAGCGCAGGAACTCGCGAGCCCTCAAGTACCGACGCACGATGCAACCGAGGACGGTGACCGGATAACGGCGATTGCCGATGTCATTACTCCTGCTGTTCTTGCAGGACTGACGAAAGCAGCACCGCCGGATTCGAAAACGCAACCGGGCAGCGTCTCTCTTCCACGAGATGGGTCACGCGCGACGAATGACGACAAAGGTCAGACTCCGATCGCGCCAAGATCTGAAGACGAGCAGTTTGCTGTGCCACCTTTTCTGGCTTCTTCGACAACTGTTTTTCCTTCGGCTAATGCCGCGGTAAAACTGGACTTCAGCAAGTCTCAAGTAACTGGATTGAAGACAGGCTTGGATCAATCGAGAGTCAGCGCAACGCAGGCTGGCAGAACGCCTGAGAATGTTGAAACAAGCGGAAAGAGTACGGAAGCGAACGGAGACACAAGACTCCAGTCGGGGAAGGATGAATCGGGCAGCTCATTGAATACGCAAACGAACCCGAGCGACAGCAATGCTCCGGCTAAAACGATCGAGAGTGCACCGTCGTTCTCCGTGGTGGCGAGTCAGGCGCTGTCGAGCACGATGACAGGCGATAGCAAGAACGCAAACGGCTACTCGTCCGCTAAAGGGAGCGACGTGCAAAAGGGTCAATTCGAGGCGGAGCCAACTGGCGTGGCGCCGAATCAAACGCACGCTGAAGTTCAGGCGCCTTATCCCACATCTCTCATCAACTCGGCCAAGCTGGTCGAGCGCATCGGGGAAGCTGAGCTGCGGCTGGGGATGCGAACTGGTGAATTTGGGAGCGTCGATATACGGACCTCGATGGTTCGCAATCAGTTTACGGCTGAAATTTCGGTCGAGCGGGGCGATCTGGGACGTGTAATGGCGGCGGAGCTTCCCGGTTTGCAGAATCGACTTGAGGAGCAGCGGGTTCCGGTGGCGAATATCACTTTACAAAATCATACGGGGAGTCAGTCGGCAGCTTCTGAACAGCAGAGGCCGCGCGACGGGCAACAGGCAAACGCGACGGGTTCGATAAGCAGCCAAGACGAAAGCCTGGTGCCGGCGGTGGTTGCCTTGGAAGCAACCACGTCGACGTCACGACTTGATGTTCACATGTAAGAGGTTTGGATAAGCCAGATAGCACACAGAAGGGGATGGATCATGAATATTCAAGGAATACCGAGCATTGGGACGGCATTGGCCCCAACCGCGGCGAGCTCTACGAACGCGACGAACTCTACCAATTCGAGTAGTTCGTCGCCATTGAGCGCGACTCAAACCGCAAATCAGGCGGAACAAACGTTCATTCAGTTACTGGTGACCGAACTGCAATCGCAGGATCCAACTTCGCCGATGGATCCGACGACGATGGTGGGTCAGATGTTCCAGATGAACCAACTGCAGCAGCTGATTGACATCAACCAGACACTCTCGACTGCGTTGACCCCAACCTCCAGTGGTCCCGGTTCGTCGTCCAACGCTTCGACTGCGGCGGTTGCGGGCGCCCAGGCTTCGGCGCCTGCGGCAGCTACCTCGAATCCGGGCACTTCGCTATTGCAGGCGGCGACATTGCCCACTAATGCTGCGGCTCAGTATGCCCAGCAGCTCATGACAGGAGTACACTGATGGCATCCTTCTCGATTCCTCTTTCCGGCTTAGCCGCTAGCACAGAGGCGCTGGACATCATTTCCAACAACCTGGCCAACATGAATACGGTCGGTTACAAGGACCAGACGGCAAACTTTCAGGATCTTTTCTATGAAAACTACGGCGGCGATGGCGCGGGTAATCCGATTCAAGTCGGCGCGGGAACTGGCATCAGCTCCGTCGCTACCGATTACAGTAATGGAAGTTTGCAGAATACCGGTGTAAGTTCGAACGCCGCAATCACCGGCAACGGCTTTTTTATTACGCAACAGGCAAATGGGAACGTGGAGTACACGCGCGCCGGGAATTTCACGGTCAACTCCGCGGGTGATTTGGTCACGACGGACGGCCAATCCGTGATGGGCTTTCCGGCGGTGAACGGCGTCGTTAATCAGGGCGGGGCTTTGTCACCTCTTCAAGTGGGTGCGGGAGCAAGCAGCCCTCCCGCCGCGACGACGACCATGCAGCAACAAACCAATTTAAACGCGGCCGCCCCCGTGGGTACAACTTACTCCACGACGATGGCAGTGTATGATTCGCTCGGCGAATCTCACGTTCTGACATTCAACTACACGATGACTGCGGCGAACACCTGGTCTTACCAGATCACATTGCCTGCCGCCGATAGCGGCGGCACCGGTGCTCCGACCGTGCTTGCAAGTGGAACCTTGAACTTTAACAGCGACGGCGATTTAACATCGCCGACCGGCTCGGTTCCGGTTGCCATTACCGGACTCGCGGATGGCGCGGCCAGCATGAATGTCGGATGGAGCCTTACCGATGCCAACGGCAACTCGCTGGTCACGCAGGTGGCATCTCCGAGCACCACGACGACTACAAATCAAAACGGCTATGTCGCCGGCACGCTACAGAGTTACTCAATCATGGAGGACGGAACGATCCAGGGACAGTTCAGCAATGGACAAACCCAGGCGCTCGGGCAAATTGCGCTGGCTAGCTTCGCGGATAACCAGGGGTTGCAGCTGGCTGGAGGGAACAGTTATAACGCCACGTTGGCCTCAGGCGCGGCGGTCGTGGGAACGGCCGGCAATGGAGGACGCGGAACCCTTACCGGGGGCGCCGTGGAGTTATCGAACGTTGATATCTCCACCGAATTCACTAATCTGATCGTTGTGCAGCGAGCATTCGAAGCGGATTCTCGTGTGGTGACAACATTCGATTCCATTAGCAGCACGACTACTAACCTACAGGCTCAGCCGGGAAATTAGCCTGCAATTAGAGGGTCGGCGGCGCGGCTCTAGAGGCCGCGCCGCGTCTCCTTTTCTTCTACTCCATCTCTAATTGGTTCTTGCCGCAACGGTACATGTACGCGGGTAATCGCGGCCTTCTAAGTTGTTGTAAACGCGCATTGTCTTCAGACTGAGACCCCGACCCGACATTAGAGGCACTGCGTGGTCGCGTGGTATGCGACTTGCATTTGTGCGGCTGAGAACAATCCGCGCTTTGCGATGACAAGACCGGAAGCGGTCGACATCAAGCAGATGCCTGCCGGGTCTCTCGTTTTATCGAAGCCGAACAGTGGACTGGGCCTTGCTGCGTTTTGACTTTCCTAGTGCTCGCAGCGAGAACGAAGGAATCGATCATGGATGCAGCCGTACAGATGGCCAAGGAGAAACAAGCAAGCCCGATCTTGGATGGAGGAAAAGACCCGGTGGAGAATTTCGGCTGGCTGCCATGTCAACTGTCACTTGAGATTCCAGTTATCAATTTTGCGGTCGGAGACTTACTCCGGTTGGACAAAGATTCAATCGTCGAAACGGCTTGTCATTCGACAAGCGACATCCCCCTTCGAGTGAACGGGCTTCTCGTGGGGTGGACGGAGTTTGAGGTTATCGGAAATCGGTTAGCGGTGCGGATCACGGAACTGGCATGAATGAATGGGTTGGCGAACGAGACGAGGAACGAAAGTTGGAGGCGGCATTCACTTTCGGAAATGGATCAACAGAATCGCCCCAACCAGCGACTGACTACTGTGAGCCGAAGCCGCAAGCGCCCGCCGAGCGGCCACGTCGAAGAAAAGCAATAAGCCGGCAAGGACTAGGGGGACGCAAAAGCGACATATCCAGCCGAAGGTCGGCACGGAGAAATGCATTGGTGCAGAAGATCGTTGCGACTCACGGGATCCCCATCGCTGATACGAAGAACAGCGAGCGACGCTCTCTGGGAGAAACGGACGCAGGCGCGGGCTCGAAAAGACCTTGTGACTTCCCCTCAATGTTGAAGCGGGCAATGAAGTCCAAAGTCCAGGAAGTCGGTTCTCTGCGGATCTTGGAAGCGGAGGATTCCGATACTTCGCAAAAGGAACGTGAGGCCGAGTTCAAGCTGGCGGGACAAGAAAAACGCGAACGAAGCTGGTCGCTGCGAATTGTTGTGCGGCTCCCGACGGGTCTGCGTATGGAAACGGTGCGGCAGAGGCTGGCATCGGCCTGGAATTGGGCGCGCAAGCAAACGAAATGCCGGCAGGCCAAAAAAAGATTGCACGTGCGCGAAACCGTGTCGTTGGGGGAGAAGCGTTTTGTTGCAGTTATCGAGGTTGACGGAAAACATTTTCTCCTTGGGGGAGCGCAAAATTCGGTAACGGCGATTGCTCGTCTTGAGCCTTCCGAACAGATCTCCGATGTGCTCGATCCGCGGTGGGTCCAGGATGCGGTTCAGGCATGAGGTCATTTCATTGTCCGAAGATTGTTGCGGTGTTCGCATTCTTTCTCTTCGCCATGATCGCCGGGTTGGCTTCACCGGCAACGGCGGCACCAGCTCGCGGTATTTCTGCAGCGCCGATTCAGACCGCCAGCTCGACGGAGCCAGACAAACTGCCGGATCCCCCCGCGCCCGTTGACCCAAACGAGATCCGCATCACTGGCGTCGGCAAAGGTTCGACGTCCTGGACCATACTGGTTCTGCTGACGTTTCTGACCCTGATTCCTTCCTTATTGTTGTGCATGACGCCATTTGCACGGCTACTGGTCGTGTTTCATTTTCTGCGGCAGGCTCTCGGGCTGCAGACCACACCGACTAATCAGACGTTAATTGGCCTTGCCCTGGTCCTTACTTTCTTTCTAATGCAGCCGCTGGGCGCGACTATCTATCAGACGTCCGTGGTGCCGTTGCAGGAGGGTCGACTTACCGCCATGCAAGCGCTGGAAACGGGAGAGGCGCCGGTTCGGCACTTCATGCTGCACTACGTCCGCAACAAAGATATCGCGCTTTTCGTCGAATTGTCGAAAGAACCGCGACCGCGAACACCGGAAGACTTGACTCTCAGAGTGGTAGCGCCAGCCTATATCTTGTCCGAGTTACGGATGGGATTCCAGATAGGGACCGTGCTGTTCCTGCCTTTTCTGGTAATCGACATGGTCGTCGCTTCGATTTCGACATCGGTCGGAATGCTGCAGTTACCGCCGGTCGTGATCTCAACCCCGCTTAAGCTTTTGTTGTTCGTGATGGTGGATGGATGGAATCTTTTGATCGGCTCTTTAATGAGGAGTTTCAGCTGAGGTTACGATGCCTGTCGAAGTAGCAATCGATCTCGGACGTTTGACCATGCGGGAAGTGTTCTTGCTCGCCAGTCCCATATTGGCGATTGCGGTCCTGGTGAGCTTGTCGGTCAACATCGTCCAGGTACTAACCTCGTTGCAGGAAACGACGATTTCAGCCGTGCCGCGACTGATGGCGGTCGCGGCCGGAGTGTTTTTTCTGATGCCGTGGATGTGGCGACAGTTATCGCAGTTCACACTGCAACTGTTATCGGATTTTCATCCTTACTTGCGTTGAAGTTATGGAGATATCACTGGCACAACTGTTGACGCCTGTCATGGTGATAGGACTCCGTGTCTCCGGGCTCATGCTCTTTGCGCCGTTTTTTGGGAGCGCGACGATTCCTCCCCGGATCAAGGTGGTACTGGTGATTGCGATTACGGCAGTTCTCTCTCCGGTGTTTTCACCTCGACTGCAAGGGCTGACGTTGTCGCATTGGCCGGTACTTGTGGCGAGCGAAACTTTGGTCGGTGTAGCGATGGGCATTGCAACCAACGTCGTGTTTGAGGGCGCACAGATGGCGGGCCAGGTATTGAGTGTGCAAATGGGATATTCGCTGGTGAACATCCTTGACCCCAACACCCAGGTGGACAGCACGGTGGTCGCGTTCTTTCACCAATCCTTGGCCATGCTCATTTTTCTGGGCCTCGACGTCCACCACTGGATCTTGCGCGCCGTTGTTCATAGTTTCGAATATCTCCCTCCGGGATCTGCAACTCTCAATCCGATGTTTGTTCAAGCGGTGCTGCATGAAGGCGCAGTCGTGCTGGATCTGGGAATCCAGATTGCAGCCCCGGTGCTTGCGGCGACCCTGCTGGCGGACATTGTGCTTGGGCTGATGGGAAAAGCTTCGCCGCAGATGCCTCTCATGCTCTTAGGGCCAGCCGTAAAAAGCATGTTGGGAGTGCTTGTGCTCGGAGTGACGATGCGGTTCTGGCCGCATTTATTTGAAGGATATTTTTCGGCGTCAATTGCTTACACCGATCGGCTGTTACATCTGGCGCGGTAGAAGACATGGCTGATTCGAGCAAAACAGAAAAAGCTACACCGCAAAAGCGGAAGAAAGCCCGGGAACAGGGGCAAGTTGCGCGGACCAGAGAGCTCTCGAATGCGCTGGCGTGGGGTGGCGCCCTGGCGCTGGTGGCGTGGCAGGTTCCGAATGTGGCGCAGCAATGGCGAGGCTTGTTGCGGAACGCCCTGGACCTGTCTATCTCAGAGCCGCTTCGCCCGGGCGGGCCAGTTCTGTTTTGGATGGCCGCGAGTGTATTGCGTTGGATCGTACCGGTAATTGTGACAGCCTGGGTGCTTTCGGTTTCGGCGGGGTTGGCGCAGGGAGGACTGGTGTTTGCTCCTGAGGCGTTGGCGCTGAAACCTGAAAGGATGAACCCGGCTGCGAAACTCAAACAGATGTTTTCGCTGGCGGGCCTCAGCGGAATTCTCAAGTCGTTATTGCCTTTCGGAGTGATTGTTTGGATTGGCATCGCAACGATCTCGAACCACCTGGCGACCGTATTACATGCTTCGGAACTCGGTGTGCGCACTTTTGCCGGTTTTCTAGTCAGCGTGATCGGCGAGTTGGCGTGGAAGTCGGGCTTGGTACTGCTGGGTTGGTCTGGCATTGACTACCTGCTGGTGCGGCAGAAGCTCGAAGGCGACTTGAAGATGAGCCGCCAGGACCTGAAAGACGAAATGAAGCAGACGGAAGGGAACCCGGCGATCAAAATGAGGATTCGGCGCATTCAACGCGGCATGCGCAGGCGCCAAATGCTTCGAGATACCGAGAAGGCTAGTGTCGTGATCACGAACCCCACGCACTTTGCTGTTGCCCTGCGTTACGAAATGATCATGGATGCTCCTATCGTAATCTCAAAAGGACGGGACTTTCTGGCGCAGGAGATTAAAGAGGTAGCACGCTGGCATGGGATTCCGGTGCTCGAGAATCCTCCGCTGGCGCAGGCGCTGTATCGCACGGTCGAGGTAGGGCAGGCAATTCCGGGAGCGCTTTATGCTGCCGTGGCGGAAATTCTTGCATTCGTGTTCCGCTCGCAAGCGCGTGCCCGTCAACAAGCAAAGCAAGGACCGGCAACTTGAGAATGCAGCTAACGTGGTGAAGAAAGAATGGCGACCAAACCGACATTAATGAATTCCGTTGCAGGAAGCGCTGGAGAATGGGTCGTGCCGGCGCTCGCGGTGAGCATGGTGTTCGTCATGCTGATACCACTGCCGGCTGTCGCAGTTGATCTGTTGCTGGCCTTGAGCATCACGGCATCGGTCTTAGTGATGTTGGTTGCAATACAGATTCTGAAGCCGGTGCAGTTTTCTGTATTTCCGAGCTTGCTGCTCTTACTTACTCTGTTTCGTTTGTCGCTCGGTCTAGCCAGCAGTCGACGGATATTGTTACACGGCAGCGAAGGGGCGGCGGCGGCAGGACGAGTTATCGAGTCCTTTGGTCAATTCGTGGTCGGCGGCAATTATGTCGTGGGTTTTGTTCTCTTTCTCGCGTTAATTGCTATTCAATACATGGTTGTCAGCCATGGTGCGGTGCGTACCGCGGAAGTCACTGCCCGATTCACTTTGGATGCCATGCCGGGAAAGCAAATGGCAATTGATGCCGACTTAAATGCCGGACTGATTGATGAAAAACAGGCTCGAACTCGCCGTGAGCAGATCGCAAGAGAAGCAGAATTTTACGGAGCGATGGACGGCGCCGCTCGTTTCAGCCAGCGCGACTCACTGGCAACGATCCTGATCACGGCCATCAATATCGTTGCCGGCTTCTTGATCGGGGTGTTCCAGCACGGCACCCCGTTCATGGAAGCTTTAAGGACGTATACCGTGCTGACCGTCGGGGATGGGCTGGTGACGATGATTCCGTCCCTGTTGGTTTCGGTTGCGGGAGCCATCGTTCTGACTCGAGCATCGTCAGAAAGCACCCTAGGATCGGATCTCGGCCGGCAATTATTTCGCAAGAGCCGTGCGTTGTGGATCGCTGCGGGCGTTATGGGCGGACTTGCAATCGTTCCGGGTCTGCCTAAATTCTCGTTCGTTCTTATGGCAGCGTTACTGGTCTACCTGGCTCGTCGGGCAAAATCCGATAGCGCGGCCGATGCGCTGGCAACAGCGGGAACTGATTCCGCCAAGGGTCAGGTAACCGCCAAGACAGCTACCGATCCTATGGACGCGGTGCTCAAACTCGATGAGTTAATGCTCGAGGTTGGTTTGGGTTTGGTGCCGCTTGTGGATAGCAAGCAAGGAGGACAGTTATTGGGAAAGGTGCGCTCCTTGCGGAAGCAGTTGGCGCAGCAACTTGGATTTCTTGTGCCCTCGATCCACATTACTGACAACCTCACGCTCAAAGAACGCGAATACGTGATTCATCTCCGCGGTGTCGAAATTGCGCGTTGGGAGATGCGGCGCGATTGCATGCTGGCGATCAGTTCGCAATCATCGCCTCCACCATTGCCCGGGCAGGACGCGCGTGAGCCTGCCTTCAACGCGGCTGCTAAGTGGATTGCTCCTGAGTTGCAATCGCAGGCGGTCGCTTCGGGTTATGTGGTTGTCGATCACACTTCGGCTCTGGCTACGCACTTGGGCGAAGTGGTTAAGCAGAACGCGCACCTCTTGCTGACCCGCCAGGAAACGAAACGCCTCATCGACCGAATGGGAGACTCCCATCCTAAACTCGTGGAAGAGCTTCTTCCGAAGCTGATGACGCTCGGTGAAATTCAGAAAGTGCTTCAGCAACTGCTACGTGAACAGGTTTCGATCCGCGATTTGGGCACAATTTTGGAAACGCTGGTGGAAACCGCGGCCATCAACAAGAATCCGGTGATCCTCGTGGAGGCAGTCCGGCAAGCACTGGGCAGAGCACTGGTCCGGCCGCTGCTCGATGAACGGGGAGAGCTGAAAGTGGTTACGGTGGATCGCGCGATTGAAGAAGAATGCGCGCGCAGCCTGAGTCCGCAACCGTCCACGGCGAGCCAAGGCGCGGCACAACCAAATACTGCGCGCCGCGTGTACGACGGCTTGCGCGCGTTATTTGGGGAGCAGGTGGGGACAGCACCACCAATCCTTTTGTGTCAGTCTCCGGCACGTTTCCAACTGCGGCGGTTGCTGGAGCCGTTTATTCCGAAAATAGTTGTCCTTGCTCCCATGGAGATTCCTCCGGTGGTGACGGTGCAGTCGATCGGCTTATTGCGGTAGTCAAGTCAGCAGGACAGATGCGTCGAGGGGTTATGTCAGAGGCACAAATCGCATACCGGGAACAGCAAGCGGGCGGACCATTGGATCGGGAGGAACTCATCTTGAATGAGCTGCCTCAAGTCAATTACATTGCCAGACGGATTCATGAACGCCTGCCCAGACAAGTTCCTTTCGATGATTTGGTGCACGCTGGAGTAATTGGTTTGATGGAGGCAATTCGCAGTTACGACGTGACTAAGTTGGTACCGTTCAAGTCCTATGCCAAGTTCCGAATTCGCGGCGCCATACTCGATAGTCTGCGCGCTCTTGATTGGGGATCACGCCCGCTTCGCCACAAAGGGCGGCAGCTGGAAGAAGCTATTTCGAACTTATCCAAGAGACTTGGCCGTCAGCCAGAGGAGGAGGAGATTGCCGCGGAACTCGGCATTTCGAGCGATGAACTCTATGCCCTCGCCGGTCGTGTTGATGGCGCCATCCTGGTCGGACAGCAAGTGGGATCGGTTTATGACAGAGCCGAAAAACACGACCTTATTGAATCCGCCCCTAGTCGCGACGAGAATCCTTTCGAGCTTTGCGTGCGCACAGAGGTCAAAGAGAGGCTGGCCAAGGCAATTGGAACGCTCACGGAAAAAGAGCAGATGGTTATTTCTCTCTATTACAAGGAAGAGCTGACCATGAAGGAGATTGCGGCTGTGATGCAACTGGGCGAGCCTCGGATTTCTCAAATCCATACCCTGGCGCTGCCGAAACTTCGCGCGGCTCTGCAAAATGAGGCCACCAGCGACATATTGACTTGAGTTGACAAAGACTAGCTTAGACAGGAAGAAATATGATTGCCAAGCAGAGTAATTACAAGAGCGAATCCGTCTGGCAAAAGTGGGCTCCGAAATGCGCCAATCCGAAGTGCTCCGCGAAGTCCCTGCTGCAGACCATTCATCGTCGCCACGACGGGCTGATCGTTGACGGACACCGGTACTGTAGCTCAGGTTGTTTTGAGCAGGCTGTCAAGAGAATGATTAAGGAGGTAATTAACTCCGAGGGAAAGCCGGCAAAGGCCCGTAATTCACGCGTTCCTCTCGGGTTATTGCTACTGCAGCGGGGAATCCTGACAGCGGAGCAACTTAAAATCGCTCTCGCGCAGCACAAGTCGACGGGTCTGAACTTTGGCGACGTGCTACAGCGGCTTGGTTTTGCCACTGAGCAACAAGTGACTGCCGCGGTTGCAGCGCAATGGGCCTGTCCAGTATTCGCTGTCGGAGATAGGCAGCTCGAAAATCAGCTCCACATTCCACGTCAGTGTCTGGAACTGTACAGAATGCTTCCGGTCCATTATTCGGAGCACCGGCTCTTGGTCGGCTTTGTTAGTAGCGTGAAGTATCAGATTCTCTCGACGATCGGACATATCACTTCCTGTACGGTCGTGCCATGCTTCATTACGGGCCGCGACTACGAGTCGCAGTTAAAGTCTCCATCCACTTCTTTTGTCCGTGATCAGGAAGTCGTCTTCGAAGAGGTCATGGACCCAACTGCGATGGCTCGGGTCGTCACGGAGCATGTGACTAAACTGGAGGCGAAGCAGTTGCGAATGGGGCAATGCCGCGACTACTTCTGGGTTCGCATTTGGCGGAACAATGAAGAAACAGACCTTTTGTTTCGGATGCAACACGATTAGGCGCCAGCCGGAAAGTTGAAGTTGACCGACGGCTAAAGTTTGAACCCTCGACTGCCGATAAGTAGCGGGCGGGATGGTTCAAATGTCTTCAAACCGGAATATCTGCGATACGTGCCTATTCGTTACTCCGCAACAATCTCCGGCTGTGGTTTCGCCGCACACGGCTGCGTCGCTTTCGGGAATAGCGGAATATCCGAGTCTGCCAGCATTATCTGACCGCCTGCTTCGTCTGGAACTGTGCCTGTCTGCGTTCGTGACGGACCTGAAGGATATTACTAACATCATTCGCAGTGACGTGGGCCTTACCATTCAGTTATTGCGGCTTGCGGCTCGGGAGATTCATGAACCAGCTGCAAAGGTTCTGACTGTCAATGAGATTGTGCTCCACGTTGGCATTGATCGAGTGAAACGGTTGGTGGCACGGACCAATCCCCTATCGAGCCATTTCCATGGTGGCGCCGCGTCAAGCGCAGCTAAGCGGTTCTGGATGCACTCCCGGCTCATTGCTCTGGTCGCGGAAGAACTTGCCAGTCAAAGTGCCGTGGTCAGTCACGAAGAGGCCTATCTGGCAGGACTGTTGTTTCACATTGGCGAGTTGCCTCTGTTACTGAGTTGGATCCCGAGTGCGAACGGCGCAGATCCTCGCCACGCTGGCTATCGGATGGCGAAGGCCTGGGGTTTTCCGCGTGCCTTGGTCGATGTGATCGCGGGTGATCGCGAGCTCTGCCTTCCCAAGTCGCGTGTACTGCTCGACATTGTGGCGGCGGCCGGAACCTGGGCTGCCCGGTTAGAGGTTCTTGCGACCGGTGAGTTGCGAAGGCCCCAGTCAGGAATTCGCCCAACACACTGAGAGCCGAATTAGAGATACATCCGTCGAGTTGATGTGAATGACTGCGATTTCTTTCATGCGTTAACCCGGTTCTCATCTGAAATGGTTTCGTTGCTTCAATCTTCAATCACTTACCTTTATCCTGTCGGGGCTGAGTATGGCCCGCTTCGTGCCTAGTCCTTTGCGGGGGTCTCCATGGACAGCGGGTTCTATGCTGCGTGCACAGCCTTGATGGCGCGAAGTCAGACGCTCGATCTGGTGGCGAACAATCTTGCCAATGTCAGCACTCCGGGATACAGAGCCGAGCACGATTCATTTCGCTCGCTTCTCGCGACGTCCCCGAACAAGACTCTTACCGGTTTGAATGAAGCAGTAAACAATTACTCCGTATTAGGTAGCGGACAACTCGATCTTGCCCAGGGTAACTTGGAGAAAACCGGCAATGACCTCGATCTTGCCATCGAGGGCAAGGGGTTTTTTGCGATAAAAACCGCTGGCGGGCAGGTGTTTACACGAGACGGTAACTTTCATGTTGACCCAAACGGACAACTCGCCACTTCTGAGGGCGACGCGGTTTTGGGAAGCGACGACCGTCCCATCCCGATTGTGGGCGCGCCGGTATCGGTGGGCCCAGATGGAAGCATTTCGGTGAGTGGTGCGCTGGCAGGTCAACTGAAGATCGTCGATTTTCCGGCGGGATCGCCGTTAGAGAGCGTAGGGAAGAATTATTACTCGGCTCCTGTGAAGAGTGCCGTCCCCGCGACCGAGGCCAGCATTCAGCAAGGAATGTTGGAGACCTCGAACGTGAACGCCGTTTCAAGTTCGATCGAACTGATAACCGTGCAACGTTATGCCGAGTTGATGCAGCGTGCGTTGACGATGTTCCATACGGAGATGAATCAGGTTGCGACGCAAGACTTACCAAGAGTTACCAATAACCTCTAAAGGAGCGGGACATGCTTCGTGCACTTTATACAGCGGCCAGCGGAATGTCGGCGCAGCAACTGAACCTCGATAACATTGCCAACAACCTGGCGAACTCCAGCACAGCGGGCTTTTACTCGCGACGCCTTCAGTTTTCGGATCTGGTCTACCAAAATGTAATCATGCCGGGTGCCGCTGCGACCCAGCAAACCACGATCGCTGCTGGCCTTCAAGTCGGACTCGGAACTTTGCCCGGTGCATCAGAAATCGTCCAGACGCAGGGTAACTTCAGTTCTACCGGCAACCCTTTAGATCTAGCCATCCAAGGGCTTGGTTTCTTCCAGGTAACACTGCCTAATGGTCAAGTTGCCTATACCAGGTCCGGTTCATTTCATCTGGATGCGACTGGGAACATTGTCACAGCCAACGGCACACCGCTTCAGCCCAACATTACCATCCCCGTGAACTCGACCACGGTGACGGTCGGCTCGGATGGAACCGTCTCTGTAACCCAGGCGGGACAAACAGCAGCGCAGCAAGTAGGCAGCATTCAACTTGCGATGTTTCCGAATCCGGGCGGATTGAACAGCGTTGGCAACAATCTCTATCTCGCTACAACAGCATCGGGCGATGCCATCGTCGGCGCTCCGGGATCTGCTGAAGGAATGGGAACGCTTCAGCAGGGGATGCTGGAGCAGTCGAACGTGGACGTGGTGGCGGAATTCGTCAACATGATCGTGGCGCAGCGCTCTTACGAATCGAACTCGCGCGTCGTGACCTCGGCAGATCAAATGTTGCAGGATTTAACCAGCATCGGACGGTAACTGGTTTTCGAAGCGAAGAATCATTATCGGAAAATTACAGATGGCAAAAAGAGCAAAAGAGCGAAACACCGGGAAACTCCTCTGTTGCGTCCTGATTCTGACTTCAGTCATGCCGGCGGTCACAAGCGAGACGGCGAGGCAGTCCGCGCCAGAGGGAACAGCTGGCCCGGTCCAGCGCATGGTGAACGCCATGGCGGCAGAAGGTCTTTTCGTCAGTCCGCACCAGATCGAAATGCTTTCCGGAAAGGGACATTCCAGCGAGGGCGCAAACGTGCACGTTGTCAACATAGCCGAGGTAGCCGCCGGTACGGTGAAGGTCAAGTTGCGCTGCCAGGACAACCACGAGTGCTTACCATTTTACATTCTGGTGCATGGGGTCGATCGAGTAACTCTGGCCAGTGCAAAAGTAGGGGAGATGCCGGTGATTGAGGCAAATCCGCCGGAAAAGGTTGTTCGTGGCGGCGATCATGCAATCTTGATTCTTGAAACCTCGGATTCTCGCATGCGCTTTCCCGTGATCTGTCTAGAAGGTGGCGCGCCCGGCCAAAAGATACGAGTCACGAGCCCGGATCGCAAACGTAACTTCGATGCCGAAATAGTTGCGGTTGGACTATTGAAAGGTAGCCTTTGAGCCACAAAGGATCCAGCCATAAGAAGCACCTGCGAATCGCCTATGACACTGCGCCAGTAGTCCGTTTACTCTTTACTTTGTCGGCGGGAACGATCCTCCTGACATGCTCACCAACTGTTTTGGCTAGCCCAAAGCAAAAACAGGACTCCGGCAAACTTCGTTCTGAGTATATCGCACGGATGCAATCCAAGGCTCCGGCGGCCGAAACCACAACGCTGGGGAGCCTGTATACACCCAATGGCGCTTTCACCGATATGAGTGCGGACTATAAGGCCCGCCGCGTCGGCGATGTCGTCACGCTGCTAGTATCCGAAACAACCGCAGCCTCCTCAACGGGGGATGTCAATAACTCGCGAACATTTCAAGCAGCCTCGGCAGTTACCAGCTTACCGGGGTGGCAGTCTGTTCCCGCGAATCCGCTTCTTGGCATGTCGTCTTCTAAGACGCTAAAGGGGCAAGGAGAAACCTCGGCAGGTTCAAGCGTGGCAGCGACCGTCTCGGCGCGTGTTATCGGATTGGTTTCCGACGGGAGCATGATTGTAGAGGCGGAGCGACGGATTGTCATCAATAGTCAACATGAGGACTTGATCGTGCGTGGTGTGCTGCGTCCAGGGGACGTATCGCCCAACAACACGGCTCCTGCGACTGCGCTGGCGAATCTTGAGCTTGAACTGAAGGGCAAAGGCGTTGTTTCCGATTACATTGGCCGACAGAATCCTATTATTAGGGGGCTGCTATGGCTGCTCACCTGGTGAAACGTGGACTGGTTACCGTCTTATTCTCTTTGCCCTTTATCGTTATTGTCGCGCCACGTCGTGCGCTCACCGAAGACACGCGACACGTGTTGGTTCGTGATATCACGACTATCGAAGGTATTCGCGAAAATCCATTGATTGGCTATGGCATCGTGGTTGGACTGAAGATGACTGGAGACAGCCAGCAAACACAGTTCACCACTCAAACCCTGGCAAATGTCTTGCAGCGGCTGGGAGTACAGATTCCGGCAGCCTCGATTCAGGTTCGCAATGTAGCGTCAGTTATGGTGACTGCCTCTTTGCCTCCATTTGCTCGGCCGGGTACGACTCTCGACGTGACCGTATCCTCGCTCGGCGACGCTAAGAGCCTTGAGGGAGGTGTGCTCCTGCTGACTTCGTTGCATGCGGCCGATGGCCGGGTGTACGCCGAAGCGCAAGGTCCACTCACGCTCGGAGGGTATAAGGCGGGTGGCAATGGTAACTCCAAGGAGGTAAATCACGTCAACGTAGGGCGAGTGCCCTCGGGCGGAATTGTCGAACGTGACACTTCTATTGACTTGAAGCACCTCAAGGTGCTGTCGCTCTCGCTGCGTGAGCCGGACTTCACGGCGGCTCGCGACATTGCCAATGCGATCAATCATGAATTCGGCAAGGATCTGGCTGCCGCGTTGGACAGCCGTCACATTGATGTCAACGTTGATCAAACCGGAGTGTCCTCTGTTCCGACGCTGATTGCGCAGGTTCAGAATCTTACAGTCGCCGTTCATCCCCCCGCGAAAGTAGTGCTGAATGAGCGGATGGGAACGATCGTGATGGGCGGCGATGTCAAGCTGTCGCCGGTGTCAGTACTTCACGGAGATCTTTCCGTCGAGGTGACGACCACGTTCCTGGTTTCGCAGCCTGGGCCTTTTTCGAAAAATGGAACAACGGAAGTGGTGCCTGAAACCGAACTCAGCGCGCACGATAAGCCAGTGCGTTCCTTTCAGCTAAAAGAAGGAGCGAGCGTCGAGGAATTGATCACTGGACTGCACACCATGGGTGCGACAGCCCGCGACATCATCGCAATCTTGCAGACTATCAAAGCCGCGGGGGGACTGCAGGCAGAACTTGAGGTGATCTGAGTTATGAGTGACTTTCGCATCGCCACGACGGGAAGCAGGGTTACGAGTCTCACGCAGGCTAATAGCGATCTTGCGGTCCAGGGGCTGCGGAATAGGTCAGCCAAAGATAGTTCGTCAAAGATTGACAAGGCGGCGCGCGATTTCGAAAGCATCCTAGTGGGCCAGTGGTTAGAGAAGGCGGAGAAGTCGTTTGGAACGGTTCCGGGCAGCGATCCGGATCAAAACCAAGATTCCGGTCGCGATCAGTTTCAGAGCATAGCGTGTCAGTATCTGGCCCAGGGACTGAGCAAGAATGGAGGCTTTGGAATCGCCTCCATGATCAGCAAGCATCTGGCAGCCGCTGAAGCACAGCAGAACGGGGAAGATGTGGGGAAGACTGCGCCAGAAGGCGCCTCTGGCAGCGCCATTGGCTCTTCTAAGCCTAATATTACCAAGTAGTTACAGGGAGGATGATTCTTGTGGTGCGCGATTAAAGTTTTTCGCACAAACGGCCGATAAGAATCCGCCGGCGAACTGTGAGGGTTCGAAAATGAGAATTGGATTAAACACAACCGATGCGCAGGCGGCCTCAGCCGAACAGGCCAAGAAATCCGCTGCGGTCACCACAAACCAGCTCGAATCGGTGGCTAAGGTCGACCAGGCCACTCTTACACACGACAATGTCACTCTCAGCTCTCTTTCTTCGCAGGCAGTGGGTATGCCCGAAGTGAGGCAGAGCCTGGTAGAAAGTTTAAAACAGAGCATCAACAGCGGGCAATACACTCTCGATCCAAGTTCGATTGCCGACGCTATCTTGAACTGGTGAGAGCGAATAACTAGTGGATATCAGTTAGACGTGAACGCCGAGATTCATCCATGCTGAAATCCGACGGAACGCAGAGGCAACATCAGATTGAGCATCTCGCTCAGGTGCGTGCCTTGTTGGATGCAATCGCATCTGCAATCTCGGCTGTTGAGAAAAACGACTTGCGGAAATTTGAAGTCCACCTGGCGGTGCAGGAGACAATTTGCAATCGGCTTTCCGCCAAAAAGTGGACAATGTGGTCCGGCGCGGCGCCCGGCGACGATGCGGCAGGCGAAAATACCGATGCGAACCTCTGGGAAGAAATTCGGCAGGCCCACATTGCGCTTGCACATCTCAATCGAGTGTACGCGGCGTTGCTGAAGCGGGCGCGAAAATCTGTCGAGCTGATGTCCGCTCTCTATATCAGCCACGTTCCATTGCCCCGGCGTCACACGTGGTCGTGCGAGGTCTAACCGAATGGGATCATTATCGTCTTCAATGTGGATCGCGTCTCAAGCCCTTGACGCTGATCAGGGAGCTTTGGACGCCACTTCCAATAACATCGCCAATCAGAACACTCCGGGCTACAGTCGGGAGATCCCCGTCCTTACGGAGGCCGATCCGACCGTGGAAGGTAATGTCACCTACGGAAACGGTGTGGTGCTGCAGCAGATTCAGAGCGTTCGTGATCAGGTCCTGCAGCTCCAGATTGCGGATCAGAATCAGCAGCAGGGAAGTGCGCAGGCGCAGTACAACGCGTTGCAGCAGGTGCAGAGTCTCTTCTCCGATCCCACGCAAGGCATCGGCGCCGACTTCACGGCATTCTTTAACAGCATCAGTCAACTGTCTACCGACCCGTCTGATATGGCAGATCGGCAGTCGGTGCTTACGGCGGCACAGAACCTTGTCGGTGACTTCCATTCCACGGAGCAGAATCTGGATTCGATTCAGTCGGGCCTGAATCAGTCGGTGGGGCAGACCGTCAGCCAGATCAACACGCTGACCGCGCAGATTGCGCAGCTCAATGTCCAGGTTGGGCAGATGGAAAAATTGGGCCAGGACCCCGGCACTCTGGGCGACCAGGAAACAGAGCTCATTCAGCAGTTATCACAATTGACCAATGTTAACCAGATTCAGACGGAAAATGGACTCACACTGACTACCGGGAGTGGAACACCGTTGGTTGTCGCAGGCCAGAGCTTCGCTCTTCAGACAACCAGCGGGGCGTCAGGCGTGACCGACATTGCTTCACAAGGCCAGGACATTACGGGTTCTCTACAGGGTGGCCAGTTAGGCGGTACCCTTCAGATTCGAGATACAGTCATTCCTGGCCTTCTTGGTCAACTCGATAACTTGGCGAGTCAATTCGCCACGAGTTTTAATGCAGCCCAGGCATCGGGCTACGATCTGAACGGGAACGCGGGGCAAGCTCTATTTTCGGATACTTCGGGAGCGGGGGCGGCCAGTAACCTGACAGTCGCGCTCAGCGATCCAAGTCTGATCGCCGCCAGTTCTGATGGGACTGCCGGGAGCGATGGCAACGTCTCGAATCTTCTGGCCGTGCAGAATCAGGCGCTTCCTTCTGGCGAAAGTCCACTGGATACGTATGCCGGGTTTGTATCTCTGACTGGAAATCTTACCTCGCAGGCCAATGCCGAGGTTACCGCCTCCACTTCCAGCCTTACCCAGCTCAATAACCAGCTCGGGTCAGTTTCCGGAGTTAATCTGGATGAAGAAACGACCAACCTCATGAACTATCAGCGAGCCTATGAAGCGGCGGCTCGCATTGTAACAACTGTAGACGAACTAACCCAGTCCGTCCTGGACATGGGATCGGGGGTAACGGCTGCGCCGTAAACTTATGCGGGTAAACCCAAATTTCACACCTGATATTCTCAACGATCTCTGGACATCGCAGGCCGAGGAGCAGACCGACATAGAGGAGTTAGCAACAGGCCGAAGGGTCAATGTGCCATCGGACGACCCGAGCGCAGCTGCCGCGGACGTGCAGAACCAGGCGCTGCAAAGTGAAAACGATCAGTATCTTCAAAATACGACTAACCTGGAAGGCGTGCTGCAAACCGCCGATTCGACGCTCAGTTCGGTCGTCACCGCATTGAACCAAGCGATTTCCCTGGGAACTCAGGGGGCGAATGGTGGTCTGTCTTCCTCTCAACAGCAGGCTATCGCGCAGCAAGTCGAGGCCATTCAGAGCCAGGTTGTGCAATCGGCCAACGTTTCGTATCAAGGGAGCTATATTTTTGGCGGAACTGTAACCCAAACACCACCGTATGCGCTGGATTCGGCACAGCCTGACGGAGTAACTTACAGCGGAAATTCCGGAACTAATACGGTCGAGATCGCGGAAGGACAGAACATGCAGGTGAATCTTCCCGGCAGCCAGATCTTTCAGGGTTCGGGGGGCGACGTCATGGGTTCTTTGCAGCAGCTGATTACGGCCCTGCAAAGCGGCAATTCAACAAGTATCGGCACTGCAACCACACAGGTCAGCAATGCGCTTAGCTATTTATCTCAGCAGCGTGTCTTTTACGGTAGCGCAGTCAGTCAGCTAACAGCGAATCAATCTTTTCTGCAGCAAGAGCAGGTAAGTCTACAGGCACAGGATAACAGCCTGGTGGGTGTCGACATGGCTACAGCTGCAACTGACCTGGCACAGGCGCAGACTGCGCAGAGTGCGGCTCTAGCGGCTATTGCACAGGTGATTCCGCAGAGTTTGCTGAATTACATCAAGTGAGATGCATGCGAAATCGCTCAATTTGCTGACTTGGTTGGACGGGAGCTGAGTTGATATCGGCAGAGCTGTCGGCCGGGTTGCCAATGTAATACACTACAATGGGGGCCGTCCGAAACTAGGTTTGGCGTTTACGTTATGCCGTCCAACCAGCGGAAGGGACCTCTCCGCTACCTGCGGCCGCAGCCATCGACCGCTCCTTCGGCTGGCCAGTGGATCGTTCAATTTCGGTCGCCAGATTTGGCTTGTCTACCTGCTGCCACGCATCGCGAACATCGAGCACGAGCTCAATCTGCTTTCGCAGAATCTCCGGACTAGCCTTGATTTGTGCTTCAAGGATGTTGCGACGCAACGCGGAGTAGAAACGGGAGAGACGTTTGGCCGGCTCGTTGCCGTCTGCCATGTTCAGCGATCCTTCAAGCTGTTGGAGTACGAGGAAGGCATGCTTGATTTCCGTAGTTCGCTTCTCGATATCCCGGTCCGCGAACGCGGCGATCGCCTGCTCCAAATCGTGAACCAGAATATCGTAAAGAATAATGACGAGTCCGGCAGGCGTAGCGTCCTGCGCCGCAGTCCGCATGTAAGTAAGTTCGGTTGTGCTTTTCCTCATGATGATTGCGTGCTATTCGGAGGATACCCGAGTTCAGCGTTGAGTTGTGCTTCTTCTTCTGGAATCTTCTGTAAGGCAATATCCGCGTTGTTATATTCGGTAGTAAGCAGTGTCTGCTGAGTATTAAGATAAGTCTGAAAGTTATTGATCTGAGTCTGCAAATCTGAGTTTTCCGTGCTCATGCTCTGAAGATCCACGGAGAAGGCGCCGGTCGTTGGATCCGTGAGCGTGTCTAACGCGTTGTTGAGAAAAGAAGCGAAACCATTCGAGGATGTTCCTTGCATGAAGGATTGAACCGCAGAAAAAGTATTTTGGATGGCGTTATTGAGCGTGGCGCTGTCCACGGTCAGAGTTCCGTCCTTGTTCATGCTGATGCCGAGATCGGCGAGAGTGGAAACGCCGTTGCCTCCGCCAGTGTAACCTGCCACCGACAGCAAGGTATTTTGCAGCATTTGCACTGTGAAATCACCAGCCAGGGGACCTTCTTGATTGCTCGCGCTCACTGTGTATTGCGTGTTCACATCACCGATGGCCGTGTTGTAGGCACCTACAAAAGTGTTAATCGCCTGGGCGGCGTCGGTGGCATCGGGCGTCACCGTAACGGTCACTTGTTGCTGAGGAGCCGTGCCGAGCAGATTTAACGTTAAGCCGGCGACGGCTCCCGTTACCGCGTTGGACGCGCTGTCAATCGGAATTCCGTCGACGGTCAGCGATGCGTCCTGGCCGGCGGAGGCTTGCGTGAAGGTCAGGCCGGAGGCGCCACTGATTGTGACCCCGTTAGCGCTGCCCGAACTGTTGCTTACAATTGCCAAGCGGGAGCCACTCGAATCGTTTATCACACTGGCGGTAACGCCGAGATTTTGTGTGTTGATCGAGCTAGCCAGTTCGTCGAGCGTGTTGGTTCCGGTGCCGATCTGAATTGTTGTCGGCGTTCCCTCACCCACTTGAAGAGTAAAGCTTCCGGAGGCCAGGGTTGCGCTGCTGCTAGCGACGGAATTGGAATACCACGACGCGGTGGTGGCGATATTATTGACCACGATGATGTGACTTCCTGTGGCCGTGCCTGGCGCGGCCGATGCGCTGACGACATTGGCATCGGATGAGGTTGCCGTCATCGACGCAATCGCACCGGCGGGATCTCCCAATTCGTTCAAGCTATTCTGAAGCGCGGAGACATCGGTCTGAATCTGGTTAATTCCGGTTGTGTCGGTTTGTAGGGTTTGCTGATCTTGTTCCCACTGTAGTTCCGGAGTAGAGAGCGCATTGATCGCCGAGGCAACCGCGGAACTGACGTTGATTCCCGAAGAGGTCGACCCCAAGGCGGATAACAGCGAACTTATATTGATACCAGAAGTAGAACCCATGGCAAGAAGAGACCTCTTTCATCCGGCCTGACGGTAGGGATGAAAAGGATGGCGGAATCTGAAGATCCCACCATCCCCTCGGATTATTGAAGCAGCTTCAACACACTCTGCTGCATTGCATTCGACTGTTGCAGCGCCGCGATACCGGTCTGCTGCAGGATTGTGTATTTCGAGAGGTTTGCCGTCTCCGTCCCGATATCCGCATCCATAATGTTGCTTTCGGCGGCCTGCACATTTGTGATCTGGCTGCTCATGACGTTGGTCGCCGCCTGAAGCTGATTCTGAGTAGCTCCAAGGTTGCCGCGGAGTGCAGCGACGTCGGCGATTGCGCTGTTAATGTCGGTCAAAGCCTGCTGCGCAGCGGCGGCGGTAGTTAACGCATCGGCCGTCAGCGACGCGCCGTTCAGATTTCCGGCGTCCACTGTAACCATGGCTACCGTCACGCTCGTGGTTCCAGCGGAGCTCGAATCGCTCATGAAAATTGTGAGCGTGGACGCGCCGAAGATCGCCTGGCCATTATAGGTTGTGCTCTGGCCGATGGTGTTGATCTCGTCTTTGATCGACTGAAATTCGTTATCCAGAGCGGTGCGTTGCGAATTGCTTACCGTACCCGAGGCCGACTCGGTGGCCACGGTCACCGCCTGATTCAGCAGTGTCGAGATCTGCGATAGGGCACCATCGGCAACCTGCAGCATGCCGACGCCATCACTGGCGTTCTGTACTGATTGTGTCAAGGCAGTTATGTTCGCTTCGAGACCATCGGCGATTGCCAGGCCGGCCGGATCGTCCGCGCCGGAGTTGATGCGCTGACCGGTGGAAAGAGCCTGCAGGGTGGCGGAAAGGTTCTGCTGCGTCGAGTTTAACGAATTCTCCGCTTCCAGCGACGAGATGTTATTCAGGATGCTTAACATGGTAAAAGTCTCCTTAGATCGAATTCCACCTGCGCTAAGAGTCGCGGCTCGTTTCTGATTTCCCGAAGGCCGAGAACCGTCCATTCAAGCAGGAGGTCATTTTTGGCAGCCTATCTATCGGTATTTTCTTGTCAAAGATTAGTCCGCCGTCAAACCTAAGTAACCAGCTGCGAGTTACTACCGGAAATAGCTCCGGTCAGGAGCACCTTCATCGTTGTCCTCTTCTAACCGATCTCTACTTTGGGTTCACCAGATGCTTGCGAAGCGGTCGTTTTACCGAGAGCCTCCATCTTATTATGCGTAAGTCCGGCCTGCGCCTGTCGCAACTCAGGTGAATCCGGAAACAGCTGCAGGCCTCGCAAGAGAGTTTCCTCAGCCTGATTCCATTGCTTCAGTTGGGCACGGATGCTCGCGGCACGAAGGAAGAGCTTCGGATGGCCCATCACGAACGTAAATTTGTCGGCTACTTCAGCAGCCTCCTCCAGCTTTCCAGCCATGATGCAGCCTTTCATCAGCCGGTCATGTACTGCATGGACGTCAGGAACTGTTCTGGCGGCGTGACGCAATCTAGCAAGCCCGGTATTTTTCCGGCCCAACTTTACTTCCGTGTAACCTAACTTACTTTCAAGGAGGGGGTTACGACCGGAGTGCATCGAAGCCAGATGGTAGGCTGCGCGCGCCTCTTTGTAGCGGCCCACTCCATACAGGGCGTCGCCCCGGAGATCTTCGCGCAGAGCAGTACTGCTGCCAGTCCGACGATCATGTTCCAAGGCCCGTAAGGCCTCCTCGTATCGCTCCAACTTCAGGAATACCATCCCGGTGAACAGCCACGTCTCTGGAGCGGTTGGCCGCAGTGTCAAGGCCCGCTCGAAGCAACGTAGCGCCTCGTCGGACCGGTTAAAGCACTCAAATTCATGGAGGCCAAGCTGTGTCCAGGCGACGGGATCGTCGGGATTGTCCTCGGTCCTTGCCCGCAATAATTCACGGTAAAACACTCTTTTCTTCTCACGCGCTTCTTGGTCGACGAGTTGCCCAAAGTGATGGATGAAGAAGTCAGCCGTCACCAACTTGAGACCAACCGTCCTGATCTGATTCTCGACTAGCTCATGGATGCGGCCGGTAAAGTATATGCCCGGGTGCTTTCGAAATAAGCGACAGTTTTCATGTGCAATATAAGATGGAGCATTTTTGGCCCGCTCGTGGAGGTAATCGTTTGGCACGCCGACACGGTCCCACCCGCGATTGAACCTGCTCAACATATAGTTACGGATTGGGACTACGTAACCACCCACGTCGGGGGCTTCGAGTGAAGCCTGAACATTGTTTTTAGCGGCGCGGTCTAACTCTTCATCTGCATCGAGCACCAGTACCCAGTCCGTAGTCATCGGCGCGAGGGCAGCGTTGCGGGCTGTGGCGAAGTTATTCTCCCAGGGAGACGCGATGATCGTCGCGCCAAAGTCGCGGGCAATATCGCAAGTGTTATCAGTGCAACCTGTGTCGGCGATCACAATTTGATTGACGAGTTGGTGAGCGCTTTCGAGACACGGACGGATCGTGTCGGCGGCGTTCTTGACGATCATCGAAAGCCCCAGGCTCGCCATGCATCGCCTCAAGCAACCATTAGTATTTGATTTGAAAAACGCATCTGCACGAACTAGCGCGGGGATATTCTCAGCATGTTTGGTACCACGCTAGGCGCGGCGCGCCGGAAGGCAAGTTAGAGCAAGATGAGGCATTTCGATTGCAGAGTCACAAGGCGCAGCCCCCGGCAGGCAAGGACAAAATTGTGTCTGTGTCCATCTACCGCGTCGAGATCCAATCGCAGTCCCAAAAGTCGATGAGCAGATTTCAGATTACGCTGGTTCGGCCAGATGGGTTTCTCCATACTGAAGCGTTCCGCGAGGTCGCGGAAACCCTTCAATTTGGATTACGAAGCATTGGTCATTCAGCCCAGATAGTAGAAAATGCGTTCGATGAGTCGGCAACCAACTTACTTCTCGGAGCGCATCTGCTTTCCCCCGAACAGCGATCCGCGGTTCCTCCCGATTCAGTCGTATACAACCTGGAGCAACTCGGCGGGCCAAGTTTGTCCGAACAATTCTATGAGCTTGCACGCCGGCATCGGGTGTGGGACTACAGCCTGAATAACATCGACAAATGGAAAGCTGTAGATTGTGTTCTTCCGCCAGTGCGTGTTCCCCTGGGTTATGTTCCGGAATTGAAACGTATCAAAGCGCTGCCAGCCCAGGATATCGATGTCTTGTTCTATGGCTCGATGAATGAGCGCCGGTCCGCAATTCTCACCGCCTTGCGAAATGCAGGAGTCAAGGTCCACACACTGTTTGGGGTTTATGGCAAACAGAGAGACGAGTTTATCGCACGTTCAAAAGTCGTCCTCAACGTTCATTTTTATGGTGCACAAATCTTCGAGATCGTCCGGGCGTCGTACCTGCTCTCCAACTACAAGGCCGTCGTTAGCGAATGTTCTTCGCACACGGAAATTGAAGAGGGTTTAGCCGATGCAGTCCTAGGTTGTCCCTATCACGGGCTGGTAGAAGGTTGTCTCTCGCTCCTGCTTGACGGGAAAAAGCGTCGCGACTTAGAAGCGCGGGGGTTCGAATGGTTTTCGCAGCGAAAGGAGTCCGAAATCTTGAGAAAAGCGCTGGAAGAACGGGTAACGAGCACCAAGGTTACTGAAGCCAAGATCCCCCCAAGACTTAACTTGGGTAGCGGAAAGGATTGGCGCACGGGTTATTTCAACGTCGATCGTGACCCATACTGGGAGCCGGACGCGGTGCTGGATTTTGGAAAGCCGCTGCCCATAAGAAAACCGATCGAAACCGAACGCTTCGGCACGATTATGTTGGAGAACAACTCGTTCGAGGAGATTATCGCTAATGACACACTCGAACACATTCCAAATCTGATGACCGCGATGAATTCCTGCTTGAATTTGCTGAAGATCGGCGGCATGTTTCGAATTAGCGTGCCTTACGACCTATCCTGGGGTGCATGGCAGGATCCAACGCATGTTCGCGCATTCAATGAGCGCAGCTGGCTTTATTATACGGACTGGTTTTGGTATATGGGCTGGACAGAAGCACGCTTCGATCTTGTGCAGTTCAACTTAGACCTGAGTCCGATTGGCGAGCTACTGCAGAAGCAGCAGGTGAAGGGTGAGGATCTTGTGCGCTGTCCGAGGGCTGTCAATCAAATGCGCGTGGTGCTACGCAAGCGGTTACTCACGGACGCTGAAAAGCAACAGGTTGCGGTCTACCTGAAACGGCCGAACAGGAAGGCCGCAACGGCAGGCCAGGAAGCCAGCTGGATTTAGGGGAACATCGTGATCCGACTTACACGTTTAAATAGCCAACCGTTCACTGTGAATTCTGACCTGATCAAGTTTGTAGAGAGTAACCCGGATACGGTAATCACTCTGGTGAGCGGGGACAAAATCCTGGTGCACGAAACTGCCGACGAGGTCTTAGCCCGAGTTATCGAGTTCCGGCGCGACGTGATCAGCGGATTGTTCTCGGGCAACACGGATCCGGGCGTTGCGGCAACAGCCGCAGGCCGCGCGCAGAGGGATCACGGCGATGTTCCGCAGGCAGGGGGAAAGTCTCGTGGATAAGAGCACGATTGGCGGAATATTGCTCGCAGTTGGAGGAATTCTGGCGGGCTTGTTGTTGGAGGGGGGGAAGATCAGCCAAATCCTTCAACCCACGGCTGCCATGATTGTGCTCGGCGGGACCATCGGCGCGGTGATGGTCCAGTTTCCGCTTTCTACTGTCGTGCAGGCATTCAAAGGATTGGCGTCGGTGTTTTTTGACAGGAATGCGGAGCCGAAGACACTGATTGCGACGCTGGTGGGTTTTGCAAACCGGGCGCGAAAAAATGGAATCGTATCTCTGGATTCTGAGCTGGCAAAAATCGACGACCCCTTTTTGAAAAAAGCATTGATGCTTGCTGTCGATGGCATCGAGCCCGAAGAACTCCGCAAGATGATGGAGCTCGATCTCGATAATCAAGCGGAACATTCAGAAAAAATCGCTCAGGTGTTCGAGTCGGCGGGAGGTTTCGCGCCAACGATCGGGATCATTGGAGCCGTGCTCGGCCTGATTCAAGTGATGCAGCATTTGTCGAACATCGATGAAGTAGGCAAGGGAATTGCCGTCGCATTTGTGGCCACCATCTACGGCGTGGGATCGGCCAACCTTGTATTCCTGCCATCGTCGGGGAAGATCAAAATCAAAGGACGCGAGGAGCAAGTGTTGCGGGAGATGACCGTGGAAGGTATCGTCTCGATTCTTGAAGGCATGAATCCACGCATCCTCGAGACCAAGCTCTACGGATATCTGCAAGAACAAAGCCAGCCGGAGTTACAAGAGGCATGAACCGGCGCGGGAAAAAACATGCACATGCGAATCATGAACGGTGGCTTGTGTCCTATGCGGACTTTATTACCTTGCTCTTTGCGTTTTTTGTCGTTCTCTATGCGTCATCCCAGATGGACAACAAAAAGGTCGTTCAGGTTTCCGCAGCCATCCACGGAGCGTTTCAAGAGTTGGGGGCGTTTTCTGGAAGCGCTGAGGGATCGCCTCTGCGCGTCGAGGCGGCACCTCCGAGCCCTGCACAAGCGACACTGCCGCCCGAGAACGTGGCAGGCACGCTGAAGGCGGACGCATCGCGCCCAGAGGGAGAGGGCGTCGACGTCGACCGACTGAAAAAGGAACTGGAGGACGCTTTGGGAGATCAAATCAAACGGCACGAGGTCGAAATGCGAGTGACTCCCGAGGGGTTAGTGGTAAGTCTGCATGAGATTGGTTTCTTTAACAGCGGCGCCGCAGACTTATTGCCTGAGGGCCAAGCGCCGCTGGCTCGCATCGCGCACATTCTCAACGCCAAGGGTTTTCAGATCCGCCTAGAAGGGCACACTGACAATGTGCCGATACACACGTCCCGTTTCAAATCGAATTGGGAGCTGTCCACCGCGCGCGCTACAGAAGTGGTGTCGTTGCTTGTGGAGCGTTATGGTTTCGACCCCGGGCAGGTCTCCGCAGCAGGATATTCCCAATACCGTCCTCTCGCCAGCAACAACACGGACGAGGGACGAAGAATCAATCGCCGCGTCGATCTGGTTATCGTTTCGCGCACCGGTACCGCAAATGGCGCTGCTGACAAAGATCTTGCAGGGCAGAAGCCATCGGCGGCAAAAAGGGATAACTAGCGAGTTATGTTTTCAATTATCGGCATCGTAATAGTCATCGGCGCCATCCTGGGCGGTTACCTGATGGAGCACGGTCCTGTGAAGGTCCTGCTTCAGCCCGCCGAGCTCCTCATCATCGGAGGAGCGGCGATGGGGACTGTGCTGATCGCGAATCCGCTTTACATTCTGAAGAGCATCGCCGCCGGCATCGGAGGAGTGTTTTCCGGGTCCAAGTTCACGAAGCAGCGATACATTGAATCCCTGCAGATGATGTATCAACTGTTCAACAAGGCGCGCAAGGAAGGATTAGTGGGAATCGAGTCCGATATTGAGGAGCCTTCCAAGAGCCCGATTTTTTCGAAGCAAACTAAGTTCTTGAAGAACCACCACGTACGCGAGTTTGTTTGCGACACCCTGCGGATGGCGGTTACGGGGGCCGAGCCGTTCGATCTGGATCAGCTTCTGGACCTTGATATGGAAGTGCATCATCACACGGCCGGCCAGCCGATTTCCGCTTTGAGCACGATGGCGGATTCTCTGCCGGGACTGGGTATCGTGGCCGCCGTACTGGGAGTGGTGATTACTATGAGTGCGTTGGGTGGGCCACCGGAGGAAATTGGAAAAAAGGTGGCGGGCGCACTGGTTGGAACCTTTCTGGGCATTTTACTCTGCTACGGATTCGTGGGCCCAATTGCGGCGAATATGGCCAATCGCGTTGAGGAGGAGCGCGCTTACCTTCATGTTCTGCGGGTTGTGATGATTGCCTTCCTGAAAGGAGCGGCTCCAATCATGGCGGTAGAATCCGCGCGGCGGGCGATTCCTGGAAATGTTCGTCCCTCATTTCAGGAAGTTGAGAAGGCATGTCGAGGCGGCGGTAACGAGGCGGTTGCCGCCGCTACCGCTTCGAGTTAGAGGACAGGATCGAGATGGCAACTGCGCGTCCCATCGTGGTTATCAAGAAGAAGGTGAATCATGGTAGACACCATGGAGGCGCATGGAAGGTTGCCTATGCCGACTTCGTGACCGCCATGATGGCTCTGTTCATCGTGCTCTGGCTGATGAACTCGAGCAAGCAAATGCAAGAAGCGGTCGGAGGTTATTTCAAGGACCCATCCGGTACTGCAAAGAAAGTTGGTACCGATCAGCGCGGGTCGGGCGAGAACTTTCTGGTGAAGAAAGACGACATGCCTAAACTGAAGGAACAACTGCAAAAGGCCATTCGCAAACTGGACGACTTCGACAAACTGAAAAATCAGATCCAGATGACAGTTACTCCCGAAGGTTTGCGGATCGAACTGCTGGAATCTGCCTCGGGGACATTTTTCAGCAGTGGCAGCGTACAACCCAACAAGGATGGTGCGGAATTATTGGCGCTGCTCGCAACAGAGTTGGGGAAACTTCCAAACAAACTTTCTATCGAGGGGCACACCGACTCCAAGCCATATGTTGGGGTCAAGGGCTACGGTAACTGGGAACTTTCCGCGGACCGTTCTAATTCTGCGCGGAGGCTGATGCAACAAAGTGGCGTGCGGGCGGATCAGGTCTCTCAGGTTCGAGGATACGCAGACCAGCGTTTGCGCAATCCAAAGGACGCCCTCGATCCTTCGAATCGGAGGATCTCTGTAATCGTACAGTATATGGAGACCAATGCTGAGGTGGCGGACGATGTACCCGGCCCGGCTGGGGCCGGAGGGATGGAGAGCGACACCAAGAAGTAGCCCTCAAGCAACGCCTCGCGGCAGATCACCTCCTCGCATTTCCACGATTCCCTACCGCAACATCAGCTCCGTCTCGGCATCACCCTGGTGCATCGATCCAGCGCACAACAATCGCAGCATGGTCGAACTAAATCAGAGATCGGTGTTCCGCTTCAGGACACGATGTTCGAATAGCAGGCAGTCCGCGTCGGCTGCCGATTCCCGGCACCGGCGCAAAGTTCACTCCATTTCATAGAGATACATTAGGTCGACATTAAGGCGCTCTAATTGCTTTGTAACTTCTCGAATCGGTCCCCCGCCATTTTGCGAAGCGGTGCGATCTGTTCTTGCGCGTTTTAAGAATTGCTGAAAAGAAATGAGAAGCCAAAAGGAACGTTCTTCGTTTCTTGCGGTACGAATCGCCGTTTTTGACAGAAGGTACGAAAGGGAACTATGCAATCGGAAATGTGTGAAGCAGAAACACCTGCAGTGCGGGTAACGACAGGTCCTCAAGCGCCTGTCTTGATTGCGGAAAGCGATATTCCGCTGGCGCACTTCCTAAAGCGCGGGCTGCCAGGCGATAAATATAGTGTGGACCTTGTCCACGACGGGGACAGTGCGCTGGAAGCACTTGGCAAAATTCAATATAGCCTTCTTATTCTCGGGCTGAACCTTCCGACGTTGGATGGCATGATGCTTCTCAGGCGCATTCGACCTACGATGCCGAATCTGGCGGTGCTGGTGCTGGCAGATCGAAATCGGCTTGAAGATCCGGGTGCCGTGCTTGACGGCGGGGCGGACGACTGCCTCATCAAGCCCTTCTCGTTTCATGAGCTCAGTGCGAGAGTTCGCGCGCTTCTTCGCCGCTATGGCAAAGGTTCAAGAGACATCGTTCAGGTCAGCGATCTCATTCTCAATCGGACGGAATTTCGGGTCGAGCGAGGGGGCAAGAAGATTGAGCTAACGGCCAAAGAGTTCGCGCTCCTTGAATACCTCATGATCAACGCCCGAGTGCTCGTCAACCGGTCGATGATCATGGAAAACGTATGGAAGGCCCCTTATGACGCCAAGACGAATCTTGTGGATGTGTATGTCAAATACGTCCGGGACAAAATCGATACAGATAGTCCGGTCAAGTTAATTCGAACCGTGCGCGGCATGGGATACGTTCTGACCGACAACTAGAAAGGAAATTTTAATGTCAATCAATTCAAGAACCGGCGAGCGAGGCGGCCCATGTCAACTGTGCTGGTAAATCCGTCGTTATCTGTTCCCTTGTCCCGTCAAGCTTCGATTATTCCTGGTGCGGTTGGCGTTCTGGTGGTAAGTTCTCGCGACGATCTGCGGCGGGAGCTTGCTTCCAGGCTCCAATCCAGCCACTGGACCGTTCACGAAGCGCCGAGCGCAGCATCCGCGCTGGAGAAAATAAACGACAGATCGATTTCTTTGGTGTTGCTTGATCCGGATCTGCCTGACCTGAGGGTCGAGGAATTCCGCCAGATTCTGCAGGCAAACTATCCTGGCGTTGAAATCGTCCCCGTCAATTCGCACACTGGCCAGCCCATTCTCGCTGTGCCGACGCCCGATTCACCCTGCTTTGAACTGGTTCGGGAGGTCGAGCGCGGGGGCGCGTTCAAGCTTGAGAACGCAGATTCTTTGTATCGTGTTGCGACTGACAGCAAACTGGAGAACGGTTTGCCGGGTTTTGTTGGGTCCGCAACAGCGGTGCAGAGAATGAGCGCGATGGTTCGGCTTGTCGCCCAGCGTGATACCAGCGTGTTAATCACGGGGGAGAGTGGCACCGGCAAGGACCTGGTTGCAAATGCCGTGCATCAACTCAGCCTCCGGCGGCACAAGCCCTTTCTTGCGATAAA
>Ga0181522_10000154_pt1 | contig 54976 bp, 34 predicted proteins | sample PEATcosm2014_Bin_27_FD_121103 | JGI IMG/M metagenome (GOLD analysis project Ga0181522, IMG submission 121103) | Peatland microbial communities from MTU Mesocosm Facility, Houghton, MI, USA - PEATcosm2014_Bin05_10_metaG | ecosystem: Environmental > Terrestrial > Soil > Wetlands > Peat | place...
GTACTCTCGAATCCGTAGCTGACGGCCACCCACTCATCGCCGTTGCCGCCACCATGCAGACCGATCCTCAGGGCATCATGGTCCGCGAAGAGTCCCCCATCCACTCCTTCAACGATCTTCACGGCCATTCGGTAGCCGTAAAACCTGGCTCCACGTGGTTCCAGTTCCTCGTGAAGCGCTACAAGCTCATCGACGTCAAAGAAATCCCCGCCACCATGAGCGTCGCCAACTTCGTCGCCGATCCCAACTACATCCAGCAAGCCTTCGCCACCTCCGAGCCCTTCTTTGCGCAAAAAGCCGGCATCGAAACGCGCATGCTCCTCACCCGCGACGCCGGATACAACCCCTACCGCGTTATGTTCACCACCCGCGATTTTCTGCAACAGCATCCCGACACGGTAGCCAGGTTCGTTCGCGCCTCGATAAAAGGATGGCGGGAATACCTCAACAACCCCGCCCCGGCGCACCAGACGATCGCCAAACTAAACCCTGCTCTAAGCCCGGAATGGATGAATTTCAGCTGGCGCGGCATGCGCGACGGGCATTTCGTGGCAGGCGACGACGACCCCTCGGGCTCTCGACTCGGCCAAATGACCGCCGCCCGCTGGACCACCATGTACCAACAACTGGTCGACCTGAAAGTGATCGAGAAGCCCTTCGACCCGAGCACGGCCTATACCCTCGAGTTTATTCAGTCCAAGTAACCGCGTTCCACCCTCAGGGACGAACAACGTTAGACAATGCAGTTAAATAATGCAAAGGATGCGTGCCGAAGGCGGAATACCCTGCCTCCGCGGCGCACGCAGGGTCAAAGGCTAATGGCTGGATTCGAAGACGTGAAACCTGCGTTCTAGTTCCCACTGCTGCGCGGCCTTCTCGCTGGTCCTTACAAATTCGGCGCACATCTCCGACGGTCTTTCCTGGGCAAAGCGCTCCTGCGCGCAAGCCGCAACCGGACGCTTGAAGGTGTCCAAGTCGCTCCACAAGGTGGCCCCCGGCAGGAAGCTGTGCTCCAGGCTGGTGCGCACCATCTGCTTCAGGGTGGCGTAGCCCAACCCATAGGTCTCGACTGCGCGGACGTACTCGTGCGTAAGATCGATCCGCGACACGCCTTCGTCGTCGGTGGATAGCGCCACGGGCACGCCGAATTTCCGGTAGATCGGAAACGGGTGATCCTTGCCGCTGATTCCGAGGATCACGTCGTTGCTGGTCAGCGCAATCTCCACCATCACGTGTTTTGCCGCCATTTCCTTGAGCAGATCGTAAGGCCGGTCTTCATACATCACGTCCACACCGTGGCCGATGCGCTCGGCGTGCGCTTGCTCGACCGCAAGCCGAATGTGGCAGCAAAGGCCCTCCTCGGTCACCAGCCCCGGCGCCAGCTCCCCGGCGTGCAGCGTAATGTGCACCTTCGGATATTTTTCGTGCAGAAATCCGACCATGCGCATTTGCAGCGCGTAATCGGTCATCGAGGTGTATCCATCCTCGGGCATCACAAAATTGATTCCGACGAAGCGCGGGTCCACGGAAATGGTCTCAAAGCCGAGTACGGTCTGTGCAAACACTTGCTCCTTAGCAAAGCCGCGCAAGATCTGATAGATGAAACGAATCCCGACGCGGCACGCTGGCGTTGCATCGGGCTGCCCGCAGTGCTCGCGTTTCGCTCGCAGTGCTTCCGCTTCATCGAAAGCCTTTCGGGCGGCTTTGATGTCGTCCTGCAAACCGCGCGCCAGCAAAGCGTCGCGCATCGCGCCGAGATCGTCGTGCCAGCCGATTTCGCGTGCGAGCGCGGCGGTATGGCTGAAATCGGGTGTTTCCATCAATTCCAGATATTGTTCGTTTTGCGCAGCGGCCCGCGTAGCGACTTCATCGAGCCACTCGCCCTTATGGCGATGGTCGGTGCCGCCGAATTTGTCGAAGGTGTCGAAAAAATGGTCGTGGCCGGTCACGCCCGGCGAAGGCACGTAGCCGCGCATGGAAAACGCATCGATCAGCGCGTCATAAAGGTGTTGCTCCTTGTATGCCAGACCAGCGGGCACTTTTCCGTCTTCGCACGCCGCCGCGGCACGCGCATTTTCGGTCGCGCGCGTCGGCTTGACGAAGGACAGCGTCGCGAGGTTGACGCAAAGCTGGTCTTCGGCCCCGGCGCGAATCCAGGATTCGGCGTAAACCGCGCCGCTCAAGTGACTGTGCAAGTCCGCGCCTTTCGGCATGTCCGCGAGAAATGCGTGCAGGTCCAGTGGATTCGGGCGCGCGTTTTCCAGAGCACGCGCCGTGCGCAGCTCGGCTGTCGATTGCGGACCGGAGACAGGCGGTGCGCTGGTCTGCGCCAAGACGGGCGTGGCAAACAACAGCAAAACGGCGGAAATCCCGCACCATTTGGCAAAAGCATCTGCCGGAAGCGGAGTTTTCATCTTGGTCCTTCCCCAGAAATTGCTGGCAGACACTTCATCACACTTGGTTCGCAGCGACAAGACAGTTCACCGCGGAGGATTTTGCGATCGCGAGAAACGATCCGACCGACCCGGAATCCTTGGCTGCGGACATCGCAACGACTAGAATGCGTGAAGCATGCCATCCCGGACAAACTGCACTGGCGCGCTCGCAACGGCCCTCCTCTCGGTGGCGGTGCTGCTCTTGGGCTGGCCCCCCATCGCGATCACGGCGCGGAATCGGCCGCCGCAATCGCAGGATGCGATCACCGTGAGCGGCACGGTACGCGATTCGGCGGGCGAGCCGGTTGCCGGAGCGTCGGTATTTTTGGAGGAAAAAGGCTTTGCAACCCCGATGGAGGCGAAAACGAATCCCGACGGTACGTTCACAATATCCTCGAAGCACCCCGGCACGTTTACCGTGCGAGCCGAGAAATCCGGGCTGCGCGGCGGAAGCAACGAGCCTTTTGTTCTGTCGGCGGGAGAAACAAAACATCTCGCTTTAGTTCTCGCCGCTGCGTCGCCCGGAACAATGGAATTCAAGGACGAACCCAATTTCACCGTAGCCGGCGTCACCGACTGGTCCAACGTCGGCTTGCACGGATCGGACACAACTTCGCGAACCAGCGAAGCGCTCGCCAAGGAAACGCTGAATCTGAAACCCGGCGAGCCGGATAAATCGCCGGGGCGGGTTCCGGCTGGCAGGTATCAGGCGGCGCTGGAATGCCAAGCAAAAGGCGACTTCGCGCAAGCCCGTGAGCAGGTCAGCAGAGTTCTTGCGACCTCGGACGACGCCGAAGGCCATCATCTGTTGGGCGACCTCGATGAGCGCCTGGGCGATCCTCTTGAAGCGGTGCGCGAGTACGAGCGTGCCGCCCGCATGCACCCTGGTGAGCAAAACTATTTCGATTGGGGCACGGAACTTCTGCTTCACAAAGCCGCGCAGCCCGCGGTCGAAGTTTTTACCAGAGGCGCGAGCCTCCATCCGGACTCCGCGCGAATGCTGGCGGGAGCGGCCGCCGCCTTGTACGCTGTTGGTTCCTACGACGCCGCGGCGCGACGCCTCTGCCAGGCTTCCCGTCTCCGTCCGGCGGATCCCGCCCCGTACCTTTTTCTCGGCCAGATGGAGAAAACCGTATTGGCGCCGCTACCATGCGCAGAGGAAACGCTGGCGCGTTTTGTGCGCGACCAGCCCGCCAACGCTCTCGGAAATTATTACTACGCCGTTTCGCTGTGGAAGAGCCAGCGGGGATCGGAAAACCCGGCAAGTTCGCGGCAGGCCGAAGCGCTGCTGCAAAAAGCCGTCACCCTCGATCCGAACCTTGCCGAAGCCTACGTCGCGCTCGGCGTCCTCTATTTCGGCCGCAATGATTTCGCGCCGGCCATTCAAGCTTTTCAACAGGCCATCAAAATCAGCCCGCAACTGAGTGACGCGCACTACCGTTTGAGCCTGGCGTACAAACGCACCGGCGAAGACGCGAAAGCTCATCTCGAATTTGAAGCCTACCAGCAAGCCGAGAAAACGGAGACCGCCGAGATCGAGCGCCAGCGCAGCGAACTGAAACAGTTCCTGGTGATTCTGAAAAGCCAGCCTGCGCCCGCCAATCCCGATTGAAAACGAAACCAGGAGCTGTCCGGTTACCTCGCTTTCGGCTTGAACGCGTCCACGATGCCGCTGCCTTCGCGGATGGTAAGGATCTGGTTGGCCCTCACCTGCGTGAAGCGCTCGATTTTCTGCGTCGTCGGCCACTTCACCTCCAGCACGTCGATTGTCTGCACTTTCCCAAGCCCGAAGTGGACCCGCAGATCGCTCTGCGACATCACGCTGGTTCCGCTGTGCACTTCGTCCATCTGCGCGTGAGCGCCGGTGACGACGCGCACGCGCGCGCCGATTGCCGTGCGGTTGCATTTGGTCCCGATCAACTTGATCTTGATCCAGTTCTGCGCGTTGCCGCCGTCGTTGCGCAGCAGGGACGGCAGGTCGTTCATGTTCAGGACCAGCGCATCCATGTCGCCGTCGTTGTCATAGTCGCCGAAGGCCGCGCCTCGGCTGGAGAAACGCTCGGTAATACCGGGCCCCATTTCGGCCGAAACATCCTTGAATCGGCCGTGACCCAGATTCTTGTACACGAGGCGCGGATTCTTGAAGGTCTGACCGGTATCGTGCCCTTCGATCTCCGGATAGACGTGGCCATTGATCTGCATGATGTCGCACCAGCCGTCGTTGTCGTAATCGATGAAGCCGCAACCCCAGGCGACATATTGATTGTTGATTCCAATTCCGGAAGAAAAGGTAACGTCGCTGAACGTCCCATCCCTGTTGTTGCGGTAGAGGTTGCAGGTGTCGTCGGCAAAATTTGTCTTAAAGATGTCGAACCAGCCGTCGCACTGGCAGTCGGCAACCGCGACGCCCATTCCGGCTTGTTCGTGGCCGTCCTCGCTGTAGGCGACACCCGCAATCACGGCCTGGTCGGTAAACGTACCGTCGTGATTGTTGCGGAACAAGATGCTGGGCTGAGAATCCACCGCCACGTAAATATCCGGCCAGCCGTCGTTGTCGAAATCGTACGACACCGCGGTGATGGAATAGCGCGGACCGGGCTTCAGAATTCCGGCTTTCTCCGTAACGTCGGCGAACGTTCCGTCGCCGTTGTTGTGGAACAGCACATTGGTATCACCCGGCAGACCTCGCGGCCCGCACATGATCGGAATTCCCTTCCACTGGCAGACCGCCGGTTCGGTCTTGGAGGGGGTATTTTCCGGATCGAGCTTGATGTAATTGCAGACGAAAAGATCGAGATGCCCGTCGCGATCGTAGTCGAGCCAGGTGCACCCCGCGCCCCAGCGAATCTTCTCGTCGTAGACGCCGGTCTTTCTGGTGACGTCGGTGAAGGTACCGTCGCCGTTGTTGTGAAACAGGATGTTGTGCCCCCAGAAACAGCAGAAAAGGTCGTCCCAGCCGTCGTTGTCATAGTCGCCCACGCACACGCCGGTCTGCCAGCCGGTGCGCGCCAGTCCGGACTTCGCGGTGACATCGGTGAAGGTGCCGTCGCGATTATTCTTGTAGAGATGGGAGGTCGGCGCTTTGCCAGGCTCCCATTTCGTATCGAAGCGCGTCCCGTTGGTGAGATAAATGTCCAGCCAGCCATCCTGGTCGTAGTCGAAGAACGCGAGCCCGCTGCCTTTTGCTTCGATGATGTATTTCTTATGGTCCACGCCGCCCCACACGTTCGGCGCATTCAATCCGGCCTCGCGCGCGACATCGACAAACTGGACCGACGAGGCCGCCGCGGCGCCGCCAGAGGGAACAGAAGCAGCCTCCAGCATTGCCGAGCGATTCCATTTCCACAGCGGGGTCGCGAGCGCCTCCAGCAGGGAACCGCCGAGCACGACCAGCGAAGATCCGAGAAAACGCCGCCGAGGGGAACTCACCGTGCCGCCGCCTTCGGCATAATTTTCGGGAACGCATGCGGCACGATTCCCGCGCCTTCCTTGACGGCGATGATGCGATCGATGGGCACGTTGGTGAAGCGCTCGATTTGCCCGCTCGGCCAGGTAATTTCCAGCAAGTCGATCTTGGTGCGTTTTCCCAGGCCAAACAGGATGCGCGGATCGCTGGCCGACATGTAGCTCATGCCGCCCTTGGCTTGCTCCACGTGGGCGACGCCTTCGGAGGTCAGTTTCAACGAGGCTCCGATGCCGTCGCGATTCGATTTCGTTCCGATCAACAAAATCTCCAGCCAGTGATTGGCGTTGCCTCCGTCGTTGCGCAAAAGCCCGGGGGAGCCGCCGCGATTGTTGATGGCGATGTCCGGGTCGCCGTCATTGTCAAAATCCGCCGTAGCGAGGCCGCGTCCGGGAATGGGACGCACAAAATCGGGACCCAGCGAATCCGAAACCTTGTCGAACTGGCCTTTGCCCAAATTCCGGAACATCAGCAGCGGCTCTTTGTACGAAACTTCGCCGTGATACAGATGGACGTTGTCCAGCATCGCGCTGTTGAGCTGCAGAATATCCGGCCAGCCATCGTTGTCGTAATCCAGAAACTTCATCGACACGCCGCTCAGCAAAATCGCTTTGTTCCCGATGCCCGATTTGAACGTGTAATCGTCGAAGGATCCGTCGTGGTTGTTGTGATACAGGCGATTCAACTCGAAATCCAGGTGCGTCACGTAGATATCCTGCCAGCCGTCGCCGTCCACGTCCGCGGCATCGATACCCATTCCGGCTTCGTAGCGGCCGTCCTCGCTGGCCGCGATGCCGGACACGAGCGAAACATCCTGAAAGGTTCCATCGTGTTTATTGAGGAAGAGAAAATTCGGCCAGGTGTCGTTGGCGATGGCGATGTCGGTCCAGCCGTCGTTGTTGAAATCGGCGAGCACCACGCCCATGCCTTTCGATTCGGGTTTCCCCACTCCCGACGAATCACTCACATCGGTAAACGTTCCATCGTGATTGTTGTGATACAGCTTGGTTTTCTGCCCCTTGTAGTTGCCCGGATTGCAATAGGAGCGATAACCCGGCCGGCGTTCCCCGCACCACAAATTGTTCTTGGGAGTCCACTCGATATAATTCGTAACCAGCAAATCGAGCCAGCCGTCTTTGTCGTAATCAAACCATCCCGCACTGGTAGACCAGTTGCCTTGGTCCGCGACGCCCGCTTTTGCGGTGACGTCGGTGAACGTGCCATCGCCGTTGTTGTGATAGAGAATGGCGCGGCCATAGCCGGTCACGTAAAGATCGGGGTAGCCGTCGTTGTCGTAGTCTCCGACGGCCACGCCTTGCCCGTAGTGCCCCGCGCCTCCGACGCCGGCCTTTTCGGTTACATCGGTAAACGTTCCATCGCCGTTGTTGTGATACAGCGCGGAGCGCAACGGATGAGGTGGCTTGTAAATGTCCGTGGCCGCGGATTGAACGAAATACAAATCCATCAACCCGTCCTGGTCGTAGTCGATCCAGCCCACGCCCGTGCCCATCGTCTCCAGGTAATACTTTTCCTCCGTCTGCGTGGAGTCCTGCACGAAGGTGATTCCCGCAGCCTCGCGGATGTCGGTGAAACGAACGGGAATGCGAGCGTCGCTTGGGTTCGCGGACTGGCCTGCGACGGCTCGGTCATGAAATGCCACCAAAGCGAGCGAGCCAATCGCCAATAGCGCGACACCCCCGGGGTTCAGGCGGCATATCCTGCTGGGTTGTGCTGGTTTTTCTATTCCCACCGACCGCGTCATAACGTGCGGTCCGCAAGCGAGAGCGCCAGCTGCAAAAACTGCTGGCGCGCCACCATCGGCATCGGCTCGCCGAGCGTGGACGGTCTTTCCGGCGCTCTCGCGAGGGCTTCTTCAATCCGGTTGACGTCCAGAGCGCCGTTCGCATTGCTGCCCTTAAAGCGATTCAGCACTTCACGCGCCTTGGCAATTTCTCCGGTCTGGTAATAGAAGATGCCGAGCGCGGAGTAGCTCCCGGGCCATTCCGGCAGCAAATCGACGGCGCGCTCCAGATGCTGCTCCGCTTGCGGCGTCTGGCCTTCCAGAACCGAAACGATGCCCAAGCCCCAAAGAATTTTGCCGGAGCCTGGAATGCGCACCAGACCTTGCCGCAGCGTGGCTCCTGCAGCCTCAACATCGGCGCCGCGCAGTTCGACCAACGCCAGCGAAAGATAATATTGATCGTTGTCGGGATTGCGACGAATCGCATCGCGGAAGATTTCGGAAGCTTTGGCGGAATCACCGAGATGCGCCTGAATATCTCCCAGCAATGCGAGGTACGAGTCGTCTTGCCGACCCTTTTCGGAAACCTGGCTGGCAGATTCGAGCGCTTGCGAGTAAAGCCCTTTCCGGAAGTAAGCGTCAGCCAAGTCGAATTTTACGTCGTCGGAGTCTGCATTCGCGCGCAACGCCGCCTGGAAATGCTGGATGGCGTCGTCATATAAACGGTAGCGCGCCAGCAGCACGCCCACCCCGGTCTGCGTGCGAAAGTCGCCGCCGCTCAATTGATCCAGCTTTGCGACCGCTTGTCGAGCTTCCGGAAGCTTGCCCAGCTTGAGATACGCTTCCGCCAGTAAATATAGATTTTGCGGCTGGTCCGGATGTTTGCTGATTTCATCGTTCAATTGGGTCAAGTCGAGCTGCGCTTTGTCGCGCTCGGAAAGACCTGACCGGGTGTCCACATAATCGAGAAGGTGCTGATAAGGATAAGGACCCGGCGGCGCGTTTTTCGAAAAGGTCTGGAACACATTTAGGTCGCGCTGCGCGGCTTCGGTTTGATGAAGGCTGCGCTCCACCATGGCGAGTTTGTAGTATCCCGACGCCGGTTCTTTGCTCAACTTGACGTATTTCCTCAGAAGCTCCGCCGCTTCCTCGAATTGTTTTTTCTCAATGCGCAGGTTGGCGAGCTCCAGGAGCGCTTCGGCAAGGTCCGGCTTATAGCGTAGCGCGCTCTGCAGCAATTCCTCGGCGCGCGCTTGATTTCCCTGCCGTTCTTCAATGTAGCCCATGTTGAACAAACACGAAGCGTTGTGAGGATCGAGCTTGAGCCCAGCCTCGAAATACTTGCGTGCTTCATCGAATCGCCCGAGATGCCGGTACGAAAGCCCCATGAAGGCGTAGGAGCGAGCCGAGGGGTCCACTTCAATGAGCGTCTTGAACTCGTCGATGGCTTTCTCCGCCTTCCCCGACATGAAATAGCTTTCGCCGAGCGCCGCGCGAAGATCGGCGCGCTGCGGCGCGATCTGCAAACCGGATTCCAGCAGCGGGATGGCGTCCTCAAAATAGTCCTGGGTCATGCTGACACGAGCAAGCAAGAAGATGATGTCCGGGTTCTGCGGGGCGAGCTTGTGGGCGCGCGCCAGAATATCCAGAGCGTCGACGGATTTTTTCTGCTCGATGTACACCTGCGCCATCAGGTAAAGCGTTTCCGCCGAATCCGGCTTCCCCTTCAGCGCACGGCCCAACGTGAGTTCCGCTTTGTCGTATTCCGCGTTGCGCAAATAGGTTTGTCCGAGGTTGTACAGGATCTCGAAGGTTTCGGGCTGTAGCGCGTTGGCGCGCTCCAGCTCAAGCTGCGCCGGCTTGTATTGTTTTTCGGAACCAAGCAACACACCCAGGGTGAAATGAAGTTGCACGTCGTCTTTATTTTGCGACGAGAGCTCGCTTGCCATCTTCAGCCCTTCAGCCGTGCGGCCGGCTCGAAGGTAGGCGCGCGTCATGTTGAGTCGCGTTGGCGTATTCAGCGGGCGAACACGTTGAAAATGAACAAGAGCTTGCGACGGGGCGCCTTTTGCAAGGAAGAGCAAGCCCAGATTGTAGTGCGCATCGCTGTTCGATGGATCCAGCTGCAAAACCTTGCGGAACTCCTGCTCCGCGAGGGCGAGGTTTTGCTGCGAGATGTAAACGTTGCCTATATTGTTGCGGGTTCTCGAGGACTTTGGATCGATTTTCAGGGCCTGCTGGAAGGTATCGAACGCCTTCGCGTACTCCTTCTCGCTGGTGTAGATGATTCCCAGCAGGTTGTAGCCTTCGACGCTGTTGGGATTTCGCTGCAGCAGATCTTCGGTTTTCTGTTTGGCTTCTTCGACCGAGCCTTGCTGGTATAACGCCTCGGCTTCCGCGAAAGGCGACGGGACCTTAGAGGATTGCGGGGTGGTAACCCGGCTGGAAGACGTCTGCTGTGCCACTTGAGCCGAAGCCGCCAGTAGGACCAGAGCCAGCGCAAGGATCACCCGCAACTCCAGTCCGGTGGTCGCGGCCGAAGGTTCTTGCCGAATGGAAACTTTGCCGGTCATTTCGTCGGATCGTCGCCTGCGTTGCGCAAAACTCAATTTAACATCTCCAGGGCCTGCTGAGCCATTTTGTGCTGCGGCTGCTGTTTGAGCAATGCGAGCAAAACCTGTTTCGCTTTGTCTTTGTCGTTCAAAAGCACGTACAAGCGCGCCAGGTTGAGATAGGCTTGATCGAAGTTCGGCGCAACGCGAATGCACTTCTCCAGTTGTTCTTGCGCTTCCGGATATTTCTGTTGGCGAACAAAAAGGACGCCGAGATTGTTGAGTGCTTCGGCATAGTCAGGGCGAAGGCTCACGGCTCGTTGCAACGACTCCGACGCGCGCTCCAATTGGTTCTGCCGCGCATAGAGCATGCCAAGGTTGTAATTCACTTCGGGGTTTTCGGGTTCGAGTTCCAGCGCGCGGCCCAGCAGTTTCTCAGCCTCAGCCAAATTTCCCTCGCGCCGGTACAGGTTGCCAAGATTCAGAAGGGCAATGGCGTAGTCGGGACGCAGTTGCAGGGACTTCTGGAAGTTCCCGATGCCTTCGTCAGCCTGGCCTTGCTGGGCCGCGATCATTCCGAGATTGTTCCACGCCTCCGGATAATCCGGCCTTAGCTTCACCGCTTGTTCGAGGTAATTGCGTGCGTTCTGCAGATCGTTTCTTCGCAGATAGAGGGTTCCAAGATTGTAGTAAGCCTCGGGTTCATCCGGTTTCGCTCGGATGACGCTTTGAAACGATGCTGCCGCCTGCTCCAGATATCCACGCTGGAAAAATGCCACGCCGTAGGTAAAGTCGTTGCGCTTGAATTCGCCTTCAAAAAGCGTTCCCGCAAATGGAAGCGCCCTGGTCAATCGATCGGCTGTGGTTGCGGGTGACGATTTCAAATCCGCCGCGGCGCGTTCGGGATGCACCACACCCTGGTAGACCTTGACGATCATGCTGTTCGGATCGACCAGAAAAGCGCAGGGAACGGGCAGATCCCTGCGGCGGTCGAACAAGTAGCGATAAATGATGTTGTAGACGCCGGCCCCATCTTGCGTTGCGAACAGGACGGGAAACGAGAACGTTTCTTTCGCGGCAAGAGATCGCGCGGCCTCGGTGTCGCCGGGCTCATCCACATTCACAGCTACGATGTGCAGACCGCCGGAACGGATAGACGCCGCCCACTTCTGCAGTAGCCGCAGTTGATCGATAGACGCTGGCGAGGTTATGGCCCAGAAGTTCAGCAGCAGTCCGCCGCCGCGAAACGACTGGAGCGTCACGGCTTTACCCGTGAGGTCCGGCAAAGAAAAATCCGGCGCGCTTAGAGGCTCAATCAGCCAGGTTTCCGCCGACGACGGCTCACTCTCCGGATTCTGCGTTTCGCCCGCGCGTGCGAAAGGCGATGACGGGGCGAGGAAAGGCTTCGCCGCAAAATGCCGCGAGCCTTCCACAATTTCAATACGATGGTCGACTGGCAAACTTTCGAAAATCTGGGCCGCGCCACTCGGCCAGCGAACCGTAGCCCGCACCGTTTCGCTGCTATCCCCCACTCCAAAGAAAAGTTCCTTGGTGTGTTGCGACAAAAATCCAGACCCGGCCTGAAGATATTTCGTCTGGCGGTGCGTTCCGGCTTCAATGGTCACGGCGGCCCCGATCGCATCGCGATTGCTCTTGGTTCCGCGCAAGCGTAACGCCAAAGAATGGCCAAGATCTTTCATGACATTGTGAAAGACGCGCAGTTGCGGACCGCTGCGGTTTTTCAGGATCACTTCCAGCCGCCCGTCGCAGTCCAGATCGGCCAGCACAAACGAACGGCTGTCGTCGCGAACATCCATGCCGGCCACAGCGGAGACGTTTGAAAAAGTGCCGTCGCGATTGTTGATGTAAAACACATTGCGCTCATAGCCGTTCCATGTCGCGTCGGACCGTATCAGTTCATTGATGGCGTTCCAGCCGCGCTCGTAGCCGGGAGATGAAACCGAGTCCTGCGGCGATTTCGCAACGACTTGCCGCCAGAAAAAGCTCGCCAGGTCGCCGTCGTCTCGCGCCGAACCACGCGGACCGGAAATATATCCGTTGGCGACGTACAGATCGGGATAGCCATCGTGGTCGAAGTCCCAGGCATCCGAGGACCATGCCCAGCGACCCATTTCCACGCCTGCCCGGCTGCCCACATTTTCAAACCTTCCGTCTCCCTTGTTCCGGTACAGCGAATTTCCGCGCGCATGCCGCCGGTAGAGGGCGCGAATGTCTTCGGAGTCGTTCGCATGGAACCTTGACTGTTCGGAAACTCGCTGGCCCGCGGGAGACCACATGTTCCCGACGTGGATGTCCTGGTTCCCGTCGTTGTCGAAGTCAAACCACGAAGCGCTCATCCCCGCGCCCGGGTCCTGCACGCCAGCTTCGCCCGAAACCGCCGCGAAGGTCCCATCTCCTCTGTTGCGATAGAGATTGCTGCGCCCGAAGTCGTTGGCCACATACAGGTCCGGCCAGCGGTCCCCATTGCAGTCGCCCCAGGCGCACGCAAAGCTGTAGCGGTCATTGTCCACGTTCAGTCCCGCGGCTTCGGTGCGGTCGCGAAACGTGGCATTCCCTTGGTTGCCAAGAAGAAAATTCGGCGGCCCGTTGCGCGCGTCGAAATAGGGAACCGGATAGTGATATTGATCGAGGCCGAGATAGTAGCTGTACACGCACAAATAAATATCGAGCCACCCGTCGCGATCGTAATCTGCGACAGCGGCGCCGGTAAAAGTCCCCTGCGGAGCGCGGTCGAACTGAAACGCGTCGCGTTTGATCGAAAATTTTCCGTTCCCTTGATTGAGGAAAAGCAAAGGGCCGCTCCCGCAAACGACCAGAAGATCCTGAAGTCCCTTGTTCTCGAAATCCGCGAACAACGCGCAAGCCGTTCCGTCCAGCACGCCCACGCCGGAGGTGTCCGTCACATCCTCGAAGGTTCCATCACCTCGATTGCGGTACAGCCGGTTGGGCAGCCCCGCCGGTTGACACACATAAAGATCGTCGACACCGTCGTTGTCGAAGTCTCCCACCGCCAGGCCATTGTTTCCGTAAATGTCGATCCCACACGCTCCGTCCAGAACGGTGCGCCAGTAATCGACTCCGTGAGTCATCTGCTTGTTGTAGGATTCGGTTTGCCCGAGGGCCTGAGAAGTAATGTCCATAAAAATCGGGGAGCGCGCGCGGCTGGCGGTTTCCTCGACGGCTTCCCACCGTATCGCACGCCACGCATTCGGCGTGGCGTGAGTCCATAGCGTCCGCCAGATGCCGACACGCTCTTCACGGTCCGCACCCGCGGCCGATCTCAAAAAGCTATAGCGAATATCGACGCGAACCGCCAGCGGCGCGACGGTGGTTTCTTCCACGTGAACGATTTCAAATTCAGCCGTCTCCACGGGCGATAAATGCTCGAAATATTGTTTGATCTCGTGGAGAAATCGATCACGGCCCGATAGGGTGGCCCCGGTGAAATGCCTTCGCACCACATCGATCCCATTCGCCGAACGAATCGTCTGTTCTTGAACGGTAGCCAGTGCGGTGCCCTCAATCGACGAATCAAGAAACGGAGCAATAACGTCCAGAGCCGGCGCAGCCCTTTGTAAACCTCGGCTCCATACATCGAGCAATTTCGTGATTTCAAAAACATATTTCTCCGTAATGTATTCATCCGCTCCGGGAGCCACGAGGCGCAGCACGTCCTCTAACGGAGATTTCGCTGGATAGTGAGGCGCGAGACGAGAATCGCTAAGCGGGAAGGAGGGTTCGCTGTGGCCAATGACCTTTGAAAATGGGGAGCGCAACGACGCCGCACCAATAGGCGCGGGCAGAAACAGCGCCGGCGCCCAGCGCATCCCGCGCAGGAACGTCCGGCGTGAAACACCGCGATGGTCTCTTGTAGAGCTGGTCATCCTCGGGCGTCCGCACGGTGATGCTTCGACCTTCGCATGCTAGCACCCGCTGTGAGGTCGCTCCAAAGACACCAAGAGGAGGTGACCACGATCGCCAAAGGATTCAGGGGGAGTTCTCAGTGTTATTCCGTGGGTGCGGAGCCCGAGGACTCTCCCAAAATCAGTTCCGCCGGAATCTGATATTCCCGGCCCTGGGGATTCGGCGAAGCGGAGAGTTCGTGAAGTGCATCGGCGGCCATCTGGCCCAGCATATCGCGGTGCACATCGACGGTGGTGATGGATGGGTTGCTGTATTCGGCCAGCCGTGTGTTGTCGAATCCGGTCACCGAAATATCCTGAGGCACGCGGATACCGGCCTTCAGCAGGCCTTTAATGACCCCTACGGCGGTAAGGTCGTTAATGGCCATCACCGCGGTAGGCCGCGGCGAAAGTTTCGTGATGGCCGAACTTGCCGCCAATCCGCCTTCGTAGCGCAGGTCGCCCGGGATGATGGGTCCAGGTTGTAATCCCAAATCGGTCATGCACTTTTCATAGGCTTGCAGGCGCGCGACATTGGACTTCAGTTTTGGCCTGCCGGCGACAAAGGCGATCCGGCGATGTCCGCCCGTATAAAGATGGTCGACGATTTGCTTTATCCCCGAGAAATAATCGATGCGCAATTTGCTGACGTGCCCGCGCACCGGCGCCAGATCCAGAAAGGTGACGGCAATCCTTCTCCGCGCCAGTTCATGGATCAACCTGAGGCTGATCTCCGAGGTCATGATGGCCACGCCGCGAACGTTGTGCTCCATCATTCTCTCGGCTGCTTCCTGGGTTCTCCGCGGATCGTAATTCGTGTCGCTGAGAATCGCGTCATAGCCCAGTTGCCGCGCGCGCGTCTCAAATCCCTTGATCACTTCCGGGAAGAAGGGGTTCACGATGTCCGACACGATGATGCCCAACGTGCGACTGTCGCGCGAAGCCAGGTGGCGGGCGTGCGCGTTGGGAAAATATCCCAGACGCTTGACCGCGGTAAGAACGATATGGTGGGTCCGGCGGCCCACTTTTCCGGTCTTGTTCAAGACATTGGAAACAGTGGCGGTGGAGACGCCGGCGGCCTTGGCGACATCACGAATGGTTAGAGCCATAACCGGGTTCGAAGCCGTCCTCACGGCGCTGGAGCATCGAATAAGCCGAAGTATAGAAGAAAAAAAAATGCTTGACAATGCGCAAACGAGCGTGCTATCTGGATTGCACTAGGTTAAGCGGTTAAGTTGTTTGGGGAGTCCATCAAGGTGAAGCGGTTTACATCCAACCCGTGCTTTTGGGGATATCCCGTATTAGCAAGCGCTATCTCGAGCTTTTAGCGGAGGCCTGGCCTCTTGCGCCGCATCGGTGCATGCGGCCGGTCGCTGGTCAGTTGTTTCACGAGCGCGGCGTATCCCGGCCACCGGGAACGAGCTGTTCTTTTTTGTTGTAACCGGTCGAGGAAGCGGTTCGGCACTGCAAGTATCAGGAGGAAAGTGATGAGAGCAATGGCCGTTTCAACCTTGATCCGCCGAGCGGCGCAAGCGATGGCAGTGAGCGCGATCGTCCTGTTCCTGTCCGTTTCGCCCCTTCGTGCCCAGATCGACACGGGGGCCGTTCTCGGCACCGTGACCGACGCCTCCGGAGCCGAGATTCGCGGCGCCACCGTGACCCTCACCAATGAGGGCACCAATGCCACCCTCACGACCGTCACCGGCACGGGCGGCGAGTACAAATTTTCTCCCGTCAATATCGGCACCTACACGGTTAGCGTGAATTTCCAGGGCTTCACCACCATGACCGAGCGCCACGTGGTCGTCAACGTGGACGCCCAGGTGGTCGCCAACTTCACGATGAAGCCCGGAGCGGTCACCGAAACGATCGAGGTGGCGTCCACCACTCCCGTTCTCGAAACCCAGGACGCTTCGGTCGGCCAGGTCGTGGACCAGCGCAGCGTTGACAGTCTTCCCCTGAACGGCCGGAATTTCACCTTCCTCGCCCAACTGGCCGCCGGCGTCAATACTCCCCAAGCCGACACGCGCGGCAACGCCGCCAGCGGCGCTTTCTCTGCCAACGGCAACCGGCCTGCCCAGAACAACTATTTGCTCGACGGCATCGACAACAACTCGGACACCGTGGACTTTCTCAACGGCACCAACTACGTCGTCCTTCCTCCGGTCGACGCCATCGAAGAATTCAAGGTGCAGACCTCCGACTTCAGCGCCGAATACGGCCGTTCGGGAGCCGCGGTTCTGAACGCCACCATCAAGTCCGGCACCAACAGCTTCCACGGCGATGTCTGGGAATTTTTCCGCAACGACAAGCTCGATGCCGCGGACTTTTTTGAAAACGCCCACAGCATCGAAAAAGGCGAACTTCGTCAGAACCAGTTCGGTTTTACCGCCGGTGGACCAGTGGTGATCCCGAAACTGTTTAACGGCCGAAACAAGGTTTTCTTCTTCGGTGACTACGAAGGCCTGCGTCGGGTTCAAGGCACGGTTCTGACTGGTTCGGTTCCCTCCCTGGCCGAGCGCGCCAGCGGTTACACAAACTTCCAGGACCTCATCGCCGCGCAGTCTGGCACCGTTACCGACGCCCTGGGGCGCACCATGCCCGCCGGCACCATCCTGGACCCCGCGACGACGCGTCAGGTTTCTCCCGGCGTGTATGTCCGCGATCCGTTCGGCACCTGCGGATCCGCCCCTGCCGGATTTACCTTCACGGTTGCGGGCTGCGGGCTGAACATCATTCCGGCCGGCCGCCTGGATCCCAACGCCATCGCCCTGTTGAATTTATATCCAAATCCGACGACCAACGCGATCGGTTCGCTTTTCTCGAACTTCGCGAATTCGCCGAAGCTTTTCGAACATCGCAACGCTTTTGATTCCCGCTTGGACATCAACTTCAGCGATAAGAACCAGCTGTTCTACCGCTTCAGTTTGGTGGACGACCCGCAATTCATTCCCGGTATTTTCGGCGGTGTCGCAGACGGCGGTGGCTTTCAGCAAGGCACCCAGACCGCCATTGCCGAGCAAAGCGCTCTGGGATACACCCACACCTTTTCTCCGACCTTGGTCAACGTCCTGCGTGCGGGCTTGAACTTTCTTCAGACTTCCCGTTCTTCACCGGACGCCACCGATCTGACCAATATTCCAGGAAACTTTGGCATCCAGGGCGTCCAGCAGACGTCCTTGAACGGCGGACTTCCCGCCTTCGGAATCAACGGGCTGTCCACTCTGGGCAGCAACGCGTTCTTGCCTTCCGACGAGGTCACCTCCACCTTCCAGCTGACCGACGACGTCACCAAGATCCTCGGCAAGCACACCTTTAAAATGGGATTTGAATGGCAGCACGTCAAGTTCTCGACCCTTCAGCCGCCCTGGTCCCGCGGTGAGTTCGATTACAACGGCGACTATACCGAGGTCCCCGGCGTCGACAGCGGCAATACCGGCCGCGCCGACTTCCTGCTCACTCCGACTCTCTCGACCGTGCCGGGAGGCGTCAACTATGTGGGGGGGTCGAGCCAAGTATACCTCTCCAACATCTCTCTCACCGACAACGGCAAGAACTATTACGGCGGCTACATCAACGATGATTGGAAGATCACTCACAAGCTGACCCTCAATCTGGGCGTGCGCTACGACTTTTTTGGACTGGTCTTCGAGCATCACCATAACCAGGCCAATTTCGTTCCCGGCCCGGATTCGCCCACCGGTGTTCCCTTGTACCTGATTCCCGAAGGCCCCAACGCCAACAACCTGTCGGCCAGCTTCCTCAGTTTGTTGAGCACGGACGGCATCGACCTCGACGTCACCAATTCTTACGGCAAAGGTCTCGGCAATTCGCAGAACAATAACTTTGCTCCCCGCATCGGCTTGGCCTATCAGGTCACGCCGAAGCTGGTCGTTCGCAGCGGATTCGGCATCTTCTATAACGGCTTCGAGAACCGCGGGTTCTCGCCGAATCTCGGAGAAAACTATCCGTTCCAGTTCAATTTCTCCTACAGCTCGCCCAACGATTCCACTCCGATCAGTGCCGGCACGCCGTTTGCCGGCTGCCCGACGGCCGGCCCAGGTGGCACGGCGACGTTCGAGACCGGTTTCTCCTGCAATTCGCTCACTCCGCTCCAGGTCGACGCCAGCGGCTTGGCGCTACGCGGAATTCAATTCAATTACCAGACTCCGTACACCATGGCCGCCAACCTCACCCTCCAGTACCAACTGACGCCTTCGATGTCCGTGCAGGCGGGCTACGTTACCTCGCTGGCCCGGCACTTGGAGTCGTTTCCGGGCTACAACGAGCCCAGTACCATTGCCGCCGAGAACACTCCGGAAAGCACTCTGGTGCCATTCCCGGATTTCGGCTACGGTTCCAGCTATGCGGCCACGGCGGGCATGAGCGCCTATCATTCGCTGCAAACCAAGGTCGAGAAGCAATTCGCGAATGGTTTGAATTTCCTGTTCACCTATACCTACTCCAAGACGATGACCGATGCCGGAGACTTGCTGAACGGAGGTAGCTCGCAAGGCTTCCGCGCGCCCAACGTTCCTGGTCTTGGACAGGCATTCGACTACGGTCTGGCGGATTTCGACCTTCGCAACGTCTTCCACTTCAGCGGTGGCTACGAGCTTCCTTTTGGCCACGGCAAGCGCTTTATGGGTGATGCCAGTGGCTTCATGGACAAGGCCATCGGCGGATGGAGCGTTATCTGGAGCACCACACTCCAGGGCGGCCAGCCAATCACTCTTAGCTGCCCGTCCGGTACGGCATCGAGCCTCGGCTGCGGCGCCCTGTTCACCGGTCAGCCCCTGGATCTCGGCCTGCATACGGACGCGAACGGGCTGTTGAGCTATTACGGCAACCCCGCCGCGTTCACGCAGCCTTGCGTTCTCGGAGCAGGTGCTGTCCCGGAGCCCGGTACACCGGCTGGATGCGTTCCTCTGACCGGCGCTGCTGCTCTCGGTGGTATCACTCAGTTCCCGGGGCCCGGGTTCCACAGGCTGGACATGTCGTTCTTCAAGGACCTAAAGTTCAACGAACGTTTCCGCCTGCAGTTCCGTGCCGAGTTCTTTAACATCTTCAACCACCCGAACTTCAACGCCCCCAACTTTGGCGGCAACGGCGTTGTGGCCATCTCCAACTCGGGCAACTTCAACAGTTCAACCTTCGGCGAAATCGGTTCTACTCGCGACGCTCCGTACGATCCGCGACAGATCCAGTTCGCCCTAAAGCTGTTTTACTGACGCTCCACACCCCAAAATCCGCGAAGGGCGCTCTGACCAAGCGCTTTTCGCGGGTTTTCTTTTTAGAGGCTTCCGGCTCTTCGGCCGCTCGACCAAATGCACTGGCCCCGGGCCACCACCACGCTACCGGCATCCACGGTGCTACCATACGAGGATCGTGAGCCGGAGATACGCAGGAACGCTGGCCATCAGTGCCTGGATGCTCTTCGCGTCCTCATATGCCAACGCGCAAAGCGCGGCCGCGAACAAGGACTTGGAGCGCGAATTCCAGGCTGCTGTCGCCCAGTACGACGCCGGCCACTTCACCGAGGCAGCCGAAAGATTGGAAAAGTTGCTGCCCAGCGTTCCGGAAAGCTTCGAAGTCCATGAACTCCTCGGCTTGGTTTATTCCGCCGAATCGCAAGACGCCAAAGCCAACGAACACCTGGAAAAAGCGGTTCGCCTGAATCCCAACTCCGCGCCGGCCAGAACCAACCTGGCGGGCAATCTCGTGCGCCTCGGAAAAGTCGGCCCGGCTGAAGAGCAATTCCGCAAGGCGGTGCAGCTCGAACCGGAAAATTTCGACGCCAACCACAATCTCGGCGAAGCCTACGTCCGCGCCGGCAAAATTGCCGACGCCGCTCCGTTCCTTGAGAAAGCCCAGCGCATCGATCCCTCCTCTTACGACAACGGCTACGATCTTTCGCTCGCCTGCCTTCTTACCGGACGCCTGAACCAAGGCCGCCAGCTCGTCCACGATCTGCTGCAGCGAAAAAATACCGCCGAACTCCACAACCTGCTTGCCGAGATCGAAGAAAAAGACGGCCACTTCGTGGCCGCCGCCAACGAGTTCGAAATCGCCGCGCACATGGATCCCAGCGAAAGCAACCTGTTCGACTGGGCCAGCGAGCTACTTGTCCATCGCACCCTCGAGCCCTCCATCGAGATTTTCCGCCAGGCCATCGAGCGTTACCCGCAATCCTCCCGCCTGGCCATCGGTCTTGGCATGGCGCTCTACTCGCTCGGCAAATACGACGACGCTGTCAGGTCTTTGCTCCGGGCCGCCGACCTCAACCCCGCCGATCCGCGCTGTTACCCGTTCCTTTCGCGCGCTTACGACAGTTCCCCGGGCCAAGCCGACGAGGTCATCAAGCGCTTTCGTCGTTTCGCCGAACTGGAGCCCAACAACGGCCGGGCCCTCTACTACTACGCCATGAGCCTCTGGAAGGGAAAACGCACCCAGGATCCCAGCCTCGACCTCCACCAAATCGAATCACTGCTCAGGAAATCCATCGAGCTCGATCCCAAGCTGGCCGAAGCACAACTGCAGCTGGGCAATCTGTTCTCTGACCAATCGAAGTATGCCGACGCCATCCCACACTACAAGCGCTCCCTCGAACTCAACGCCGACCTGGCCGACGCTCACTATCGCCTCGGCCAGGCCTACGTCCGCACCGGCGACAAAGACCGCGCCCAACAGGAACTCCAGGTCTACCAGCAACTCCGCGCCGAACACCTGGCCGACCTCGACAAGCAACGCGCCGAAGTCCGCCAATTCGTCTATTCCGCCAAAGACAACACCACTGCAAGTCCCAAGTAGCTCAGGCAAGGTCGCACGCCGACGTTGCCGGGCCTAAACATTCGAGCGCCAGGGCATTCAAGGAAGTGCTAAATTAGGGTCTTCGCAGTGATGCTTCCAAGAAGAGGCGGCGACATGCCCATCGAGCGTCGTGAATTTCTCAAAACCACCGGCAAGGCCATCACCGCAGGCGCAGCCGCGCTAGCCCTGGGCGGCAAAATCCTCGGCGCAAACGATCGCGTCCGCGTGGCCGTCTGCGGTACCCGAGGCCGCGGCACCGACAACATCAAAGGCTTCTCGCGCGTTCCCGGCGTCGAGCTGGCCGTCCTTTGCGACGTGGATGAAAATATTCTGAATCAGCGTCTCACCGACGTCGAAAACTTGGGCCTCCCCAGACCCAAATCCTACGTTGACGTACGCAAACTTCTCGAAGACAAAGACATCGACGCCATCTCCATCGCCACTCCCAATCACTGGCACTCGCTGATGGCCATCTGGGCCTGCCAAGCGGGCAAAGACGTTTACGTCGAAAAACCGTGCTCGCACAACACCTTTGAAGGGCGCCAGCTGGTCAGCGCAGTAAAAAAATACAACCGCATCTGCCAGCACGGCAGCCAGTGGCGATCCAATCCCGGCATGCTGGAAGCCATGAAGCATTTGCAGGACGGCACCATCGGCGAGGTGTACATGGCTCGCGGCCTTTGTTTCAAGTGGCGCCCCTCGATCGGCCGCGCCACGCCAGAGCCCGTCCCCGCCGGGGTCCACTACGATCTCTGGACCGGCCCAGCCCCGTTGAAGCCGTTCACAAAAAATCGCTTCCACTATAATTGGCATTGGATCTGGGACACCGGCAACGGTGAAGTCGGCAACCAGGCCATCCATGAAATCGACATCGCACGCGCCGGATTAGGAGTGGGTTTCCCCACAGCGGTGTCCGCCCTGGGCGGCCACTTCATGTTCGAAGACGACCAGGAAACTCCCAACACCCTGACCGCCACCTTCATTTTCGAAGGCTCCGCTGGCAAACGCAAAATGCTGGAGCTCGAAGTCCGCCACTGGATCACCAATCATGAAGCCGAAATCGGCACCGGCGCGTATGGCAGCAGCAGCGTCCCTCCTGCGGGACTCGCCGCGGATGCGAGTAAAAAGTCTGCCGAAAAAAAACCCGCGAGCCAGCAGCAATCCCTGGGGCCGAAAGACGCCAAGACCAACACGGTCGGCAACATCTTCTACGGCTCCAACGGCTACTTGGCCGTCGACGGCTACGACGCCTACAAAACCTGGCTGACCGACGACGTCGAGCCCGGCCCTCACGGCAAAGCCTCCGGCGATCATTATGCCAACTTCATCGACTGTGTTCGGAGCCGCCGCGCCGAGGACATCCACTCCCCCATCGAAGAAGCCCACATCTCCACAACGCTGGTACACCTGGCCAACGCCTCCTACCGTCTGGGACGCACGTTGAAATTCGACGCCGCCCAGGAACAGGTCATCGGAGACGACCAAGCCAATCAACTCCTCCGCGGCACGTACCGCGCCCCCTACGTTGTGTCAGAAAATATGTGACTCTGGGGCCACATTTCGGGGCCGCTCGCGTAAACGAGAAGGGCCGCGCTGCGTTTGCGATTTGCGCGCGACAGAGAATTCGTGATTTATTTAAATCATGAGCCCGGACCAAGCAGCTTCCGCGCCCGCCTTCCACAACCACCGCGCAACCGATGGGGAAGATAACCGGCTGGCACGCGGCGTGCGCACCGCTCTGCTTCTGAGTTTCGGGTGGCTCCTGGGCCTTCTTGTTTACTCCGGAGCGAATGCACTTCACACCCTTCGCCAATTGCACGAAGCGGAGGAGTCCGCGCGCATCCGATCGCTCGATCGCAGGCGCGTTCTCGCCACGGTCGTATTGTCCGCGAACATTTACAGCGACCGAATGGAAGCGATTCTGCTCCGCGTGACGCCGCAAGATCAGGGCGACGACGAGGCCAGCGATATTGCCAAACGCGCAGACCAAACCCGGGAGGCCCTGCAAGCCTATCCCGCCGATCGCAGCATCGAAGAGCAATCCCTGCTCGAACAGCTGCAGACCTTTCTGGTGGAGGAAGGCAACATCTTCCGCTCGGCGAGCGAGTGGAAGCCGGAAGAGCGCAGGAATCGCGCCTCGCAACTGCTCAGCGACGAAATCATTCCCCGGAGGCAAGGATTCGTGGCCGTTGCGCAAAAAATCGAGCTGTTGAACGACCAGCAAGCCCTCGCGGCGACACAGCAAAACTTTGCGGAGTTCGGACGCCTGCAGGATCGCCTGACGAAGTTTTTGATCCTGGCGCTGACCTCGGGTTTGTTGCTGGCAATCGGCAGCGCGCTATACATCCTGCGGCTGGAGCGCCAGGTGCGGCTTCGCTATTCGGAGATCCTGCACAATCGCGGCGAACTGCAAGAGCTTTCCGCCAGGCTGGTGGACGCGCAAGAAACAGAGCGGCGCTCGATTTCCCGCGAGCTACACGACGAAGTCGGCCAGGCACTTGGGCTGCTGCTGATGGATGCCGGGCGGCTCTCGAATCAACTGGGAAGCCGCGACGAAACGGGTCAAGAACTGGTTCGCAGCATCAAGACCGTGGCCGAGAGAACGGTGCAGACGGTTCGAAATATGGCGCTGCTGTTGCGTCCTTCGATGCTCGATGACTTGGGATTGGTTCCCGCGGTGGAATGGTATGCGCGGGAAATGTCGCGGCGCGGTCAGATCGAAGTCGAAGTGCGCGCCGAAAATGTGCCGGAGGAGTTGCCCGACGCGCTGAAACTTTGCGTATATCGCGTCGTGCAGGAAGCGCTCAACAACGCCCAACGCCACGCTCATGCCAAGAATGCCATCGTGGAGCTGGAACAGACCGGCGACGCCATTCGCGTGATGGTTTCCGACGATGGCAGCGGCTTTGACCCCCAGCGCACGCGCGGCATGGGATTGCTCGGAATGGAAGAGCGCGTAAAACGCCTCGGGGGCACGATCGAGGTCGAATCGCGGCTGGGCACCGGGACCACGATTCGCGCCGCGCTCCCACTCGCGGCAAAAGCCGCGCAGAGCTGACGATGAGGAAAATCCGGATCCTGCTCGCGGACGATCACACCTTGATCCGGCGCGGCCTGCGCTTGGTCATCGAGCAGCAACCGGATCTTACCGTGGTCGGAGAAGCCGAGGATGGCCGCCAGGCCGTCGCTCTTGCCGCGTCGCTGAAGCCGGACGTCGCCGTCCTCGATATCGGCATGCCAAATCTAAACGGCATCGAAGCCGCGAAGCAAATCTCCGAAGGAGAATCCGGCGCCGCGGTGGTTATCCTGAGCATGTATTCGGACGAAACGTATATTCTGAGGGCGCTGAAGTCCGGCGCGCGTGGTTATCTGCTGAAAGATTCGGCGGAATCCGACCTCGTGCATGCCATTCGCTCGGTCGCCGAGAAGAAATCGTTCTTCAGTCCGACGGTAAGCCGGGTGCTCCTCGAAGACTACGTGCGCAAGCTGCAGCGCACGGGCGGCGAAAGTTCCTACGACCTGCTGACGCCGCGCGAACGAGAAGTATTGCAGTTGATTGCCGAGGGCAAATCCAACAAAGAAGTAGCCGACATGCTCAACCTGAGCGTTTACACGGTGGAAACGCATCGCGGAAACCTGATGGAAAAGCTGAACTTGAAAGGCGTGCCCGAGCTGATTTTGTACGCGGTGCGCAAAGGAATTATTTCCTAACTCTCTCTGGTTTTTCGAATCCCCACCCTTGGCAACTGTTTGCTTGCTCCTTCCACGCCCTTGATTCGCGCCAGGCTCGTAACTCCAGTCCCTTGAATGGAATAGCCGCTACTCAATCATGGGCAGGCAAAATACCCAGCGGTCGGGAGATGCGAAATCGGACCAAACGAGTCTAATTAACAAGAGCCGGAACTGGCGGAGCCATCCGGCCGATACGTAGAGAGAGAGGGACCTATGAGTGGACAGCAATTTTCGCGCAAGTGGGTTGTAGCGACGCTTGCGCTGGCTTTAGGATTTGGCGCGGCAGGCTATGCGGTGGCCCGGGCGAAAGAGAGCACGAGCGGAACGCGAGTTCACGCGTCGCTTAAGTTGGCCGATCCCAATGAAGCTCCAAGCAAAACGGGATTTGCCCCCATCGTCAAAGAAGTTCTGCCAAACGTTGTAAACATTTCTTCCTCCAAAGTTGTGCGCACACCGAATCAAATGCCCGAAGGCATGCAGTCGGATCCATTTTTTCAGCAGTTTTTTGGACGCTCGTTTGGCAACCGGCCGGATGTCCCGCAGAACCGGCGTGAGCAAAGCCTTGGCTCGGGCGTGATCGTCAGCCCCGAAGGCTACGTGCTCACCAACAATCACGTTATCGACGGCGCGACCGACGTCAAGGTCACCCTGTCCGACAAGCGTGAGTTGAGAGCCACCATCGTCGGAACCGATCCAAAAACGGACATTGCCGTCCTGAAACTCGAGGGCTCGAACTTCCCGGCGATCACTCTGGGTGATTCTTCAAAGGTCCAAGTAGGCGACTACGCCCTGGCCATCGGCGATCCGTTCGGTGTCGGCCAGACCGTCACTATGGGCATCGTTAGCGCCAAAGGCCGCGGCAACCTCGGTATCGAGGACTACGAGGACTTCATCCAGACCGATGCTCCCATCAACCCGGGCAATTCCGGCGGCGCCTTGATCAACGATCGCGGCGAACTGGTCGGAATCAACACGGCGATCCTGTCCCATGGTTCCGGTGGCAACGAAGGGATCGGCTTCGCGGTCCCCGTCAACCTCGCACGCAACGTGATGACCCAAATCCTGGATCACGGCAAAGTTACCCGGGGATATCTCGGCGTGGTGATACAGCCGATCACTCCCGCGATGGCCAAGGATCTCGGCTTGAATAAACTCCAGGGCGCGCTGGTTGGCGACGTCAGCCCGAAAGGGCCGGCGCAAGCGAGCGGCGTGCAGCGCGGAGACGTCATCCTGGCAATCAATGGCAATGCAGTCACCGACAGCAACGAGCTGCGCAACACCATATCGATGATGCAGCCGGGACAAACCGTGAAACTCGAAATCTCCCGTAACGGCAGCACCCGGGACCTCGACGTCAAGCTCGGCGAACTTCCGCTGTCCAAAGAAGAGGCGCGGAATCAGCCGGAAGGTTCGTCAAAGGAGGCGCTCGAAGGCGTCAGCGTCGAAAACCTCGACGCGGATACCGCCGCACAGCTCCAACTTCCCGAATCGACCAAGGGCGTGGTCGTGACCGGTATCGATCCGTCGAGCCCCAAGGCAGACTCCGGCCTGCAGAAGGGCGACGTGATCGAGGAAGTGAATCACCAACCGATCCACAACGTAGCCGAATTCGAGCAAGCCATGCGCAAGGCGAACGGCAACGGCGCGCTTCTACTGGTAAACCGCGGCGGCACCACGCTGTTCATTGCGGCGTAAAAAATCAGCCCGCGACACCCGATAACACGAGCACCCATCCTTTCTGCCGACGGTTTCGGCAGAAGGATGGGTGTTTGCTTTGCCGGCTGTTTACCCTGAGCTTCCGACGGTGGCGGCCGATTCTTCGCAGCTCTCGCGTTATCCCGCCCAATCCGCCGATACCTTGCGTGTCCAATACAGAGAAGCGTGAGGCCAGTTTTGTACCAGCGCGACACGCAAGACGCGTCGATCCCATGGCCGCGCTGCGCCAGGATTAGCCCCTCTCTCAAGCCGGCCCGAGTTTTCAAATAGCAAGACGCGAAACCAAGGTGACTCAGGCTCAACCCCGGCGCCTGTGCCGTCTCGCTCTGTCGATATCCACGCCAACGGTCTGTCCGCAATTCATAAGGCACACCGGTCATCGGGAAGCTATTCGACATCACCTCCGCCACCCTTGTTGCTTACCATCCACGTCTATGATGAAGTCGTCGCATGAAATCCTCTGACACCAGACTGATCCGGCTGATTGCTCTATTCAAGCTGCTGAAAGCAGTTCTTCTGATCGCCGTTGGTGTGAGCGCTTTCAAGCTGGTTCACACCGACATCACGGGCGTCCTGGCGGAGTGGGTCGCAAGACTAGGCCTCGATCCCGGAAGCCGCTACGTCGGCCGCGCCATTCTGAAGTCCGCTACCCTCACTCCGACTAGAATCAAGGATCTCGGCGTCGGCAGCTTCATTTACGCGGCCCTGTTTCTGACCGAGGGCATTGGCCTCTGGCTGTTGAAACGTTGGGCCGAGTGGTTCAGCGTGATCATCACCAGCTCACTGGTTCCTGTAGAGATTTATGAGATACACCGGCATTTCACGGCGCTTAGAATTTTGGCTCTCGTGATCAATATCGCCGTGGTCGGATATCTTCTCTATCGCATTCGAGCCGAACGGTCGGCCTCGAACGCTCCCGCTTAGTTCAACTTGGATATCGGCTTGCGGCTGGCCGCAACCAGCCGCTCGGAAACGAATTTCTCCGTAGAGATAAAGGTTGCTCCACCTCGGATCGATTCGATGGAGTCCGCACGGCAAATTTCAGGCTGATCGCCACGTTCGGACCCGTCCAAAGGCGGACAGGACCTACGGCCAGGTCTTGACTTCGTCACTCGCCGGGCGTAGCTTACGCTAAGCAGTGTGTTTCCAATGACCTACATCTTCTATCCTGCGGGCCGCCGCCCCTTTTCGGCGAGGCGGCGATGATCGATCGAACCTCCACTCCAGCGGAACTCGCGAGGCATCTAGCGTTGACCCGCCGCGACTTCCTGCGCTCTGCCGCCGGCGTGGCGCTCGGCAGCACGCTCCTCCACTCGCCGATCGCCTTGGCCGGAGCGGCCATGAAAAGGCGAAAGGTCGTCGTCATCACCTTCGGTGGGGGTGCCCGTGACCAGGAGACCTTTGCGCCCGAAGGCCAGGAGAACATTCCGCACCTGATGCGCGAGATGATCCCGCAATCCACCTTTTTCAGCCAGGTCGTTAATCGCGGCATCCTGGGTCATTACGTCGCTACCGCAAGCTTGGCAACCGGTACCTACGAAACGTTCAACAACTTTGCCGCTGTCTCTCCCGAGAATCCCACTGTTTTTGAATACTTTCGCAAGGACTTGCACCGTCCGGCCTCGGATGCCTGGGTCATTGCTCCCAGCAACGGCTTCAACCGTATTGGCGAAAGCAGCCACCGCTCGTACGGTCCAGGGTTGGGAGCGCGGGTAATTCTGCCCAAGCATCTGCTGACCGCAGCCACGTCGGGTGGCGGAAGCGATTACGCCCACCTGCTCCGCGACAACTACGAAACTCCGTTCTACACCCCCGAGCTCGCCGGTAACGAGTTCGAATTACAGCAGTTAGCGATGATGCTGAAGCTCTCGGTCGACGACTTCAAAGCTCACGCCCTCACTCTTTCCAGCCCCGACGAACTCTCCGTGTACATCGCGCGCCAATTGATGCGCCAAGTCGCGCCCAGCCTGCTGTGGATCACCATGCATGACATCGATATCGCCCACGCCGGAGCCTACTCCTTATATATTGATGGCATTCGCCGCACCGACCGCCTCTGCGCCGATCTCTGGAAAACCATTCAAAGCGAGCCCGAGTACGCTGGCAACACCACGCTGTTCATTTTGCCGGATTTTGGGCGCGACTCCGACGAAGACGCCGGCGGCAACGGCTTTCAGCATCACCGCACCGGCGACGCCCTCTCCCGCACCACCTGGATGATGGCCATGGGCGCGGGCGTCCGCGAAGGCGTCGTTTACGATCGCCCGGCGGAATCGACCGACCTAGTGCCGACGCTCGGGTCCATGCTCGGATTTTCGGCTTCACTCTCGCAAGGCAGGCCAATACCTGAATTATTGTGATCGTCATGCAGCCAACCGACCTCAAGCCCGAACAGTTCAACGGCTATCCACCGGAAGCTCGAAAACTAGCCGCGAACTACATCAGCGCATTGCGACGTCTTCCGTTGAGCTTTTTGCCCAGCCTTTTGCGAGAGGTCGTTGAATACGATTTCAAGTTTCCCGTCGAGCGCAGAGCTGTCGAAAACGAGCTAGCGAACCTCGCATCTCTTTCTCCTGAACAATTGAAAAACTGGTTTCAAGGTTTCGCGCAGATTCATCTTTCATCGCAGCTTGAAAATTCGGATTGGGTGAATGCCCCCTCGCAATTCGTGGAGCAGTTGTCGGCGCACTTGTGGAGCACTCATCAGCTCGATGCGTTTCGCGCCGCAGCCGTCGGCTATGCCGAACGCCTGCGCGCCGCCGCGCCGCCGGAGCCGCCGCCGATCCCGAGGCTTGGCATCGCTATCGTCGGCCAAGGAGTAGCCGCGTACGACGCGCCGCTTTTCCGAAAGCTCCGCCCCCATGGCGCATATTTCAATCACGTTGAACCAGAAAACGGTTTGGCGATGTTGCTGGATGCCGTCGGCGCGCGGGCAAAAGCGCATCCCATTCCCTACGCACATTGGTACATCGATGGCGGCCAGGAGGCCAGGCACGCTCCTGCCCTGACGTGCGTTTCTTACGCCGCCCTACAACCCGCGCGCGCGGCATTGACCGCGAAGATGCGTGCGGAAATCGAACGGCCCGGCATGGGGCCTGAAGCGTTGCGGACGCTGATGGCACGCATGCGCCCCGAGGATCTCGGCATGACGGCGGCTACCGGGGAAGCAAGCGATCCGGTGATGGAGCGATTCCAGTTAAAAGTACTGACGGAAAGCTCCGGCACGCAAATTTTCGCCACCACCTTCGCGCAGTGGACCGCGCGCGAAGCACTCCGACGCGCGCAACCCCTCACCTTGCTGGTTCGCTTTGCCCCGCGCCAGAGACAACGGCCGATGAACGAGATGATTTCCGAAGGCACGAAACCCGCCGAACTCGATCCGGTCGGTTCCCTGGTCGATGCCGATTTCGGTGCCTACTACAACTGGCTCAACCAGCAAAGGCTCCCGGGAGCCGAGCAGTCCTCCTTCGTGGCCTGGTTTGAAGGCCACAACGAGGCCATCGCGATCGGACCAGCGTGGCCGCGCGGCGCCCAATCGAACAACGTCACCGACATGAAGCAACTGCTGGGTTAGTCGCTCGAACGTGCCGGTGATTTTTGCATTCGATCTTGTTTGCGTGACCGATCGCGAAGTAAAGCGAACGCAAAAGGGACAATCGAAGAAGGCTGAGGGGGCGGTTAGAGATCTTACTTAGCTCCAAAGCACGCGTGCATCGCGATGGCACCGCCGAGCGAGAACAGCAGAGCGACAGGCATGGCGATGGCGCCGGCTTTCAGAAAACTCCAGAAAGTCACATTGAGCTTCTCCCTGCGCAATGCGATGAGCCAAAGAATCGTAGCGAGCGACCCGGTGATCGAAAGATTTGGACCGAGATCTACACCGATCAGCACGGCGCTCGCGATCAATCCTTGAGCATGAGTGGCGTGCAGGGTGCTTCCGGCGATCAGTCCGAGGGGGAGGTTGTTCACCAGGTTGTTGGCCAAACCTACGGCGAATCCGGTCGTCAACGTGCCTGCCCAGGGTGCAAGGGTCTGGGCCCAGATAAGCCACGCTTGGGTGTGCCGTAGCGCGCCAAGGGTTTCGACTGCATCGACCATTACGAAGAGCCCGGCAACGAGGACCAGAGTGCTCCAGCTGATTTCGCGCGCAAGCGGCAGTGGATTGCTGCGCGCCTTGAGCGAAACCATCGCAGTGACGGCGACGGCGGTTACCAACGTCGGCAGACCCAGGTTCCAGTCCAGGGAAGATGCCACGAACAGAGCCATTGTCGTCGCCGCCAATCCGCCGAGCACCCATTTGCCGTGCCGGCTGAGCGGGCGATTTTCGATTTCACCGGAGATGGCGCCGCGGAGTTGCTTGCGGAAAATCCAGCGCATCAGCACGAATGTAGTGACGATGCTGAGGATCGAAGGAATACTGAACCACAGGAGCCATCGCCCTAACGGCGGCATCTGGTTGTGGAAGACAACCAGATTCGCAGGGTTGGATATCGGCAGGACAAACGAGGCGGCGTTGGCGATGAACGCGCAGACAAAAAGGTGCGGCAGAGCTTCCACCTCGGCTTTGCGGACGGCGACGAGAATCGCGGGAGTAAGCACGACGGCGGTTGCGTCGTTGGACATGAAAATGGTGACGACGGTGCCGACCGCATAGACGAGAAGAAACAATCGCGAGTACGAACCGTTCGCGCTTCTCACGGCAACCGAGGAAAGCCAATCGAAAACGCCATGCTCGCGGGCAAGTTCAGCGAGCAGCATCATGCCGGCTAGGAAAAGATAGACGTCCGTTCCTTTTGCGGCGGCGCGGGCCGCGAGCGGCCAGGGTACGAGACGCACGACGAGAAGCAGGAGAACTCCTCCTCCGATCCAATACACCTCCGGAATATTTCGCGGACGGATGAGCATGAACGCGATGCTGACGACGACAATGAACCCCAGCAGAAGGTGGGCCAAGGAAGGAGAGATCACTTATCGCTTTCTCCCATTTTGGCTAGTGTCCTCGGGGTTGGCCATGCTGATCCTCGGTTGTTGTCGCGCCAAGCGATATGCAATCCGCCGCGAACAGGACCACAGCAGGTCTGTTCAAGCCGGCAAGAAATTAGATTACGTCTGGGGGTAAACGTACTGCCAGTGCTTTCAGACCACTTCCGGTCATCTGTGTCGAGGCATGCGCAAGTCCTCGCGCATGCGTCTCTGTCCAGAAACGGGTATTATGGCCTCCATAAATCCACTCTCGATGGATGTCACTCAAAATGAACAAGCCCGGTCGCTTTTCGTTCCTGTTTGCCGCAACCCTCGCGGTTTTCGCCATCCTTGCGCCCTTCCATTCGCAAAGCCAGGACAAGGAACCGAAGCAAAACCGCCCGTGGATGGACACGAACCTTTCCCCGGACCAGCGCGCGGACCTGGTCCTTAAGGAATTGACGCTGGACGAGAAGATCGATCTCGTGCACGGAAACGGCATGCCCGGTTGGGGGAAACCACGACCGAACGCTTATCTAGGCAATGGCGGTGCTGGATTTGTGCTCGGCGTTGCACGGCTTGGCATTCCGATGATCCAAATGAGCGATGCCGCGTATGGCGTGCGGAGCAGCGGCGAAAACGGTCGCTACTCGACGGCCCTGCCGTCGAATCTAGGTTCGGCAGCAAGCTGGGATTCCCACGCGGCTTGTGACTATGGCGCCCTGATCGGACGGGAATTGCGCGCGCAAGGCTACAACATGACGCTGGGCGGCGGCGTAAATATCACGCGGGAGCCCCGCAACGGCCGGACATTTGAATATATGGGCGAGGACCCGATTCTGGCGGGCACGCTGGTGGGCAACCGAATCAAATGCGAACAAGCGCAGCATGTGATGGGCGATATCAAGCATTACGCCGTGAATGACCAGGAAAGCGGGCGCAATGAAGTGGATTCGATTATCGGCAAGCGCGCAATGCGCGAAACTGACTTGCTGGCCTTTGAAATCGGCATCGGAATCGCAAATCCCAGCGCGGTGATGTGTTCTTACAATGCGGTCAATGGGGACTACGCCTGCGAAAACAAGTATCTGCTGACCGACCTGCTCAAGAAAACGTGGGGCTACAAGGGCTTCGTGGTTTCCGACTGGGGCGGAACACACAGCACCGTGAAAGCGTCCGCTGCGGGCCTGGATAATGAAGAACCGGAGGACAACTTTTTCGGCGGAGAGCTCAAGCAAGCGGTACAAACAGGGAAGGTTTCGCTCGCGGAGCTCGATGAGCACGTGCATCGCGTTTTACGATCGGAGTTTGCTTCTGGAATCGTCGACTATCCCACGACGAAAGGGGTGGTGGACGTGGAGGGCGGATTTGAGACAGCGCGGCGTATCGCCGAACAGAGTATCGTGCTGTTGAAAAACACAAACGACATACTTCCGCTCGATCGCGCCGCGATTCATTCTGTCGCGATTATCGGCGAGCATGCCGATACCGGAATGATTTCGGGCGGCGGATCGGCTCAAGTCGATCCGCCCGGACGTCCAGGCGCAAAATGGCAGGAGCACATTTGGTTTCCGACTTCCCCTTTGAAGGCTGTGAGCGTGAAAATTCCGGGTGCAAGCGTGCAATTCGATTCTGGCGTGAATTCCGGGACTGCCGCGGATCTTGCCAAGAAGTCGGATGTCGCCATCGTATTCGCGCATCAATGGACGAGCGAAGGAATGGATTTACCAAGCTTGTCACTGCCCGAAAATCAGGATGCATTGATCGAAAAGGTCGCCGCAGCAAATCCGCGAACGATCGTCGTGCTGGAAACAGGTACCGCCGTGACCATGCCGTGGATCGACAGAGTAAGCGGCGTTGTGGAAGCGTGGTACGCCGGCAGCAAAGGCGCGGACGCAGTTGCTAATATTCTATTCGGCGACGTGAACCCCAGCGCGAAGCTTCCGATGACGTTTCCACGCAGCGAAGCCGATCTGCCGCATCCTCGGCTGGTGATGCCACCAGCGAAGGGACAGGGCGCCGCCGCGGTCAGTACGAGCGGAGAAGCCAAGCCCACATTTAGCGTGCACTATGACGAAGGACTAAAGGTCGGCTACAAATGGTACGACGCCGAGAATAAGCCGGTGCTTTTTCCATTCGGCTTCGGGCTATCCTACACCGCGTATAGCTACCTTGACCTGAACGTCACACTTGGAGAGGAAACCGTGGTTACGTTCACAGTAAAAAATACTGGCGGACGTGCCGGACTGGAAATTGCTGAGGTCTACGCCGCGCTTCCCGCCAGCGCTGGAGAGCCACCAAAGCGCCTGGTGGGCTGGAGGAAGGTGCATTTGAACCCCGGTGAAGGCGCCCTGGTCAGCGTGCCCGTTGATCCCAAGTATCTGTCGATCTACGACGAGGCTGCCGACGGATGGAAACTCGTGCCGGGGGATTATTTGTTTCTGGTCGGCGGATCATCTCAAGCCTTGCCGCTGACGAAGAAAGTCACCTTAAAATAGTTTTACCCGCCGCTCAAAATAGGACGGGACGCTGCAGGAATCGCCGTGAACCTAGCGGTGATGATACGCGAGATTGTCAAAACGCAGCGCCTCCCCGTCGGTGATGTCGAAGGATATCCGTGAACTTGCGTCACGCCATTGCGTTCTTATACGGCGAAGTTCTTTAGGCTTGATGGTGAACGACATCTCCCGAATCTCCGGAGAACGAATCAGGATGGTCGCAGCCACGTCGGCGCCGTTGTAAGCATCCAGGCCTTCGAAAACGCTTGGCATGTAAAAGCGAAATTCCGCGTGCCGCGCTTTCGGATCCGCGAGAGCAAGTGTAAAGGTTCCGAACTTTCCGTAAGGGGTGCCGATCTGCCATTCACCATCCCCCCAATCAATGACACCGGAAGGGTATTGGCCCGATAAGAGTGTCCCCGCAGAAAGATGCGGATCGTCGAACGTGATATACGAAGGCGGGAAGCGATTGCTCTGTCCTTGAACGTCGACGTCTCGCGATGCGGTATGCCGGATGGTGAGCACGCCAGAGGCGTCATCGAAAGTGAAACCCTGCCGATCGAGCTCCTTGCGACGCGCGATGGCCTTGCCTCCGACGGTCACGGAGTCCGGCAAGAAATCGAGACGCAGCACATCGGTGGATTCGTCATCGAAGGTCGAATAGGTGACCGAGCCGGCGCCGTACGCGATCTTTGTAACCACCGAGAGAGAACCCAGCAAATGCGATTCGTCGGCCGGAGCCCACTCCGGAACAGCCCAGAATGCGTCCATCATTCTGCGAGGCCCGTCGGCGAACTCATCCGTGAACCACCATTGAGTGCTATAGGGAGCGTGGGCGGCTGCCGGCAGCCCCTGGAAATAAGTGACCCAATTGTAGGTGCGATACGCTGCTTCCTTGTAGGCTGCATCGCCGGTTTTTGCGTAGTAGAGCGCTTCAACGGCGGCGAGCCTGGAGCTGTGGCTATCGCAGCACTGATTCGGAAGATTGCAACAGAAGTTCTTGAGGCCGCTCCCCTGCTCGGTGGTAACCGTAGCGCCGTGCACGATGTACTTGGGCCACTTCGGCGTGGTCTTTACCCAGTCGATCAACTTGCGCGTATGCTCGCGCCAATCGGGATCCTTTTCAGGATGCAGAAGGATGTAGCGCGCAAATTCCAGAGGAATGACCTGGTTCATGTTTCCCATGCTGGCCTTCACGTCCTCGAAATAGCCGACCCACACGTTGTTCTGCATCGGGTATTTCATCAACCAGGCCCAGGCTCCTTCGCGGACTTTTTTGAACGCAGCGACGTCGCCCTGATCCAAACGGATCAGCTCATCGAGCAACATGATCGGTTCCACGACATTGGCGGAATAAGGAAACATCCCGGTACCGCCATGGATGCTCCCATCGCGCGCGAAACACCGGTAGGGCCATGGGGAATTCAGTTCATCGCCAGGCTTGAAATTCTTGACAAGAGCCTCGGCACAGCGAATCGCAGCGCGCAGATACTTGGTGTTTCCCGTCATCTCATAAAGACGAAGATAAGCGTAGCCATCTTCTCCAACCACGTGAGGCTCGACATAATCCTCTCCGTGTTCGCTCCAGCCCGTATAGCGCCGGCTGCCCGGATTCGCGGAAGGGTACGGCACCTGCGCCCACGCATAGCCCTCCGGCGTCAGCCCATTCCGCAGTTCGTAGTCCACGAAATTCTGCAGGAACTCCAGGGTGTGGGGGTCCCCCGTGTAAGGGTAGAGTCTCTCGACAAATCCCTGCATCATCGCGCGCAAGTAGCCCGTGGAATTGACCCAATGCCAGTCCGGCATCAATTCAAATGTAGTGCGATCAAAATCGAAGCAGCAGAAGAAATAGGGCAGGCGCTGACGATTGTATTGGTCCCAGACAATAGTCCATTGCGAGAGAAAATAGGAGGAGTAGGAATATCCGGTGTCGTCCGGCATGGGCCACGGAAGAAGCTTGTCATGACTGTCGAGTGCGGCGGGCCGTCCGGCGATGAAGGATTCATTTACGGTAGTGGTGACCTGGAGAGGTTCCTGTCCGACCAGCACGGTCGCGCACAAGAGAACTGCCAACCATAGTCTCGGCATTTTAAGCGCTGGTGTCATAAAGGATCGTCGGGATTGTTGAGGAAAGAGCTTTTCACCCTTTTCACGAAAGGAAACCAAAATACATTAGGTGCCCGACAATTTGCCATCGCATTTTCCCCCAAAAACCTTTTACTGGCTCCTTGCTAATTAGCAGCGACAGCTTTTGCTCGCTCGAGCTTTACCCGCCGACTGTACGTTTGCGTACATCGTGCTTTGAGACGGCGACAACAGCTGGCTCTTGCGTGCCAGCGTGTCCCACACGGAGTTGTGTGGCTGGTGTCCGCCCTCAATTCCACGGCGTTTTTATCGTCAATTCCTGGCCCCGTTTGGATGGCGATCGCTCACAAGGCTAGGAAGCCAACCTGTCGGACGGGGAAAAACGGGCATATTGAAGATGTTCTGGCTTCCGATCCGTAAGGAGATTCCGGTGGGCTGCAGTCCCGGTGCGATTCTTTCTCAGCCAGTGCCCTTCCGCCGCTTAACCGGTCCCTCGCCGGCAAGAGGGTTCTCAGGCAGATTGAAGCTCGCGAACGCGGCGTTCCAGCTCCCGCGCGATCTCATTGGCATTCTGGTCGGGTGCTATGTACACCGGAGCGCCAATCGTGACCTGCACATGCCCGGGGCGCGCGAAAATGCGTTCGTGTTGCTTCAGGTCAAAAAGCCCCCGCAGATGGATCGGAACAATCGGAAGCTTCAAGTGCCCGGCGAGCAGTCCAATGCCTGAACGAAAAGGCGAAATGTTTCCATCCTCGGTCGTTTTTCCTTCCGGAAAAACCAGGACATTCCAGCCACGATCCGCAAGATCGCCGGCAAAGGTAAAACTCTGCAGGAATCCCGACTGCTGCGGCAGTGGGAAAACGTTGAAGAGGCTTAGCGCAAGAAGATATTTCAAGTGTTCGAGGAAACGCTCGAAAAGACTCAGACTGCCCGAAGGACGCCGCATTCCGGCTAGCCTCTCGCCGCCCATTGCCGTGGCCAAGCGGTTTCGGAATCTGGCCGGGAGCGCCGGCAGAAGCCAGGCGATGTCGAGATAGGTGACGTGATTGGAGATCACCAGGATGGGTCCGGACAGTCCACGCAGATTCTCGCGGCCGTGAACGCGGGGAGCCGCCAGAAGATACGTTGCAGGCCATGCAAGCGAATAATAAACGGCCAGGCGGAAAGCCGTCGTGACCCAATTTTGTGGCCACACGGGGTAGATGTGTTGAATGGTCGAAGAACTCCCTTGCGCGAGTAGCTTCTCAAGTTGTCCCAAGGTGGCAGCGTCCTGGAACTGAGCCTCATTCAGTTCCACCTGATGGCGCTCTTCCAGAACGCTCAGCAGTTCGACGCGATCGAGAGAACTGAGGTGCAAATCGGTTTCTAGATTGGCGTCCTTCGAGTCTGACTGCATGGGGCGGCCGGTAATGCGCGCAATCAATCCGGCGATCGAATCCTCTGCGGGCGAAGCATTCGTCGTGCCCCTCTTCGCATTTTGGACGGCATCGCGAATACGAGGAAGAATCGGCTTTTGCGTGGGTGTGCGTGGAAAATCGGGCTGGGGCCAGACATACCAGGTGTGCATTCTCTGATACCCGGCCAACGATTGATTGGCGGCCTCGATCGCCGCAGCGGCATTGCTCCCCGAATCGTTCAACAGAAGGACGCCACAAGGTTCCGCGTTGCCGTCCTTTTCGAGTCCGATCACCACGCAATCGCGTACGCCGGGCTGCGCTCGCAAAGCTTTCTCCACATCCTCCGGATAAACATTCATGCCCGCGGGCGTGACGATGACGTTTTTCCGGCGACCCTTGAAATACAAGCGGCCATTCTCGTCTTTTTCCGCGATGTCGCCGGTTCGGAACCATCCGTCTGCCTCGGCCACGGAGAGATTTTGGCCATTCTGTCGATAGGCGGTCGCAATGTTTTCCCCGCGCACGAGAATTTCACCATTCTCGTCGACACGCACTTCCATGCCCGGAAACACTTTGCCGATCGATCCTCTGACGGAACGAAATGGATGATTCAGGCTGATGAGCGAAGTGGTTTCCGTCATTCCGTACCCCTGAATCACGGCGTAACCCAATCGGTTCCAAAAGGTCTCCGCCTGCTGCGGTAACGCTGCTCCGCCGGAGATGAAGGCCCAGAATTTCCAGCCAAGACGCGCGTGTATCCGCCGGAACCTCCACCAACGGCGAAGAAAGTGCATCCCGTCTGCCCGCGCCAAATCCTGCCGAAACTGCTCCATTTTTCCATCGCGTTGCTGTTGCCGTTCCACCTCTCGTTGGAGGGATTCAATGAAACGAGGAACCGCGACCAGGACTGATACGCGCTCTCGCCGGATCGTGTCCACCAACTCCGCGGGCCTGAGGGAATCGAGGAAAACCACAGTGCCCGCCAGCATGGGCGGAATGAACACGCCCAGCATTTGGCCGAACACGTGGCTGAGCGGAAGCAGGTTCAAGAAGCGGATCGGGTGGACAAGCCTTTCATAGCGAAGATACTTCTGGATTTCGCCCTGCAGGGGCGAGATGTTCGCAAGAACGTTCCCGTGCGTAATCACCACGCCGCGCGGCTCGGCAGTCGTGCCGGAAGTGAAGATGATCTCCAGGGGGTCTTCGCGCGAAAGCGATACCGAAGCGTATGGGGAAGATTCGTGTCGCGCTGTGAGTGTTGCGAGGGAGTCCAGCGCGATCGAGGGGGCTGTGGAGCACTCCTTAAGGGCAGGCGAGCGAAAAATAAGTTTTGCGCTTACTTCTTGAGCCACGCGGCATGCGAACTCCACCGGAGAAGCATGATCAATCGGCACGATGATGACGCCACGAAGCAGGCACGCGAGAAAGACGATGATCCACTCTGCGGAGTTTTCCCCACACAGAAGGACCGCATCGCCTTTCGCAATTCCGCGAGCCTCCAGCTCTCTGGCCAGGCAGTTTGCCTGTTCGGCAATGCGCCCATACGTCCAACTTTCCATGCGATAGCCACGCCGCTGCCGCACGGCAATCTCGTCGCCTTGTGCCGCGTAGCTTGTTGCGAAATGAAGCAGTGACTCCACGAGCGTCTCGAACATCTATTCTGGCAGAAGTAGGAATGCCTGGCACACGTCAGTGATTCCAAGAGATTGGATAGGCTTTGGCCATTGTGGGGTACACGGAATAGGTCGTCGTGATTGGAGCGGGGATCTCTTGGCTGGCTTGCGCCCATCGCCTCAAGCAATTGGGAATCCGGTGCGTCGTCCTGGAGAGCACGGAACGCGCAGGCGGTGTAATTGCGACGATTTGCCGGAACGGTTACGTATTCGAGACCGGTCCGCAATGCCCTCGATTTCCAACTTTGGTTTGGCACTAGGTGCGCGAAACGCTATCTGGCCTTAGCCACGGCGAGTCGTCCTGAGCGGACAGTCCTGCCGAACGCACTGTTCTACTTTCGGGTGAAACTGGTACTGGGAAGGATCCCGACCCCAACGTTGTTGAGATCAGTCGACTACTTCCAACGAACGTGGTGCAACGCTGGCTGCCGCAACACTGGTACTCGCAGTTTTTTTCACGGCACGCTGAGTGCACAAATGCGCAACACAGACAGAACCAGCCACAGCAAGCGAAATTGGGACCAAGAAATTGTGCCCTATGCCGGTGAACTCGACAGTGACCACGATCGCGGTTAGCGGCATTTTCATGGATGAAGCAAGGAAGGCTGCACCTCCCACGAGCGCGAATGCGCCCAGAGATCCCGCCTGCCACTGGTGGGTCCACAAGCCGCCAAGAACGACTCCCAAGAATCCGCCGATACTGAAACCCGGAGTAAGCAAACCACCCGCGGCACCTGCACGCAGGACGCCGGTTATGACGATCAACCGAAGCAACAAAAGGGCCGCTGCTAAGGCAACGCTTAGATCGCCCTCAAATCCGGCCTGCGCCAAACTTTTTCCGTTCCCGAGCAATTGCGGAAACGGGATTGCGAGCAGACCGATTGCAGGAAAGACCGCCGCACACCACACAAGCCGCTGCCAACCCCTAGCCGCGTGCGCGCGGGCGATGCTGGTGGCTCGCACAAAGAAGTACGCTGAGACTCCAAACACTGGTCCCATGAGTATCGACCAGAGGACGAGGGCACGCGAAATGGCAAGCGGCGGAAGGAAATATTGAGCTCCATTGCCCAGGCCAAGCCACGCGACCGCGGTTGCAATTGCGGAGCTTGCGAGCGCTGGCAGCAAAGCTGAAAACCGGAAGGTGCCCAGCAACACTTCCAGAGTGAAAAGCGTCCCACCAAAAGGGACATTGTAGACGGCGGCAAGACCGGCCCCGGCTGCGCATGCAATCATGATTCGGCTGGATTCCTCGCTTAAGCCGGCACGGGCACATAACTTCGTGGCGAAAGCCGCGCCCAGTTCTCGCGGTGCGACTTCGCGTCCGAGCGGTGAACCAAGGCCCACGGTCACAATCTGAAGCACGGCGTGTATCAGAGTCGTGATGAACGGCATGCGTGGACCGTTCTCCTGAACCGCGCGCGAAACAGAAACCAGAGGCTCCCCGAAGCGATGGAGCAGCCACCAGCCGACTCCCGCTACCGCGCCGCAGACACAGAGCACCACGAATCGGCGCAAGTCAGAAGCAGCCGTGACACCTTGGAGGAAACTTTCCCCGCCCACAATCTTGTTCAAGCTGTAACCGTAAGCGACGTGTTGCACGATGCGCAGCAATAGACCAAGCCCCATCCCGGCAAAGCCGGAAGCGACACCAACCATCACGGTCACGACTGTCGGCACCAGCCAGCGACGTTTACCTGAATTGAGTCCCAAAGGTTCCATTTGTTCTTATGGGCAGTACGACCTTCCAGCGCGTTCAAGTTTGGCGACTTTCCACAACTGCCCCGAGGTCACGGCTCATTAGATTCATCTCACTGTTTCATGACGCGCGCCTCTCAATCGGGGGCGCAGCTTCTGGTTGTGTTTTGCTGAACCGGCGTCGGAGCTATAACGGTTCCGTAGACCGTTGTAGATATTCGCACAAGATCTCACAAGGTAGAGGTTTGTCACGTCGCGTGGAAAACCAATCTTCTCGGAAGCACCGATCACCCCAATAACTTGCCGGCGAGCCAGAAATCGACGCTGAACTTTCCCGGACCAGAGCAGATCAGCCAGATAAAGAAGAGCACGTACAGGACTTCCGGAAGGTAGAGGAAATCGTCGAGCCAGCTAAGAGGCGAAAGTCCTTTAGGCATGGTGGAAAGCGTGTCGGTCAGGATGGCGACAATCATATCGATCAATAAAGCCACGCAGGCCGGGCTCGAAACAAACCCCACAGTCACCAAGGATCCGCAAACGAACTCGACACCTGACACGAAATAAGCCGTCAGGTGGGGAAACGGGACTTTGGCCTTAACGAGCGTTTCGTAAACAGGTTTCGTGCCTCCGGCGACAAACAATTTGTTTGCCCCGGAGATGGCGAAGAACAGCCCGATCGAAACGCGTACCACCAGGATGGCATATTGTTCCAAATCACCGCTACCCGACAGCGCAAACTGCACCAACCGTTTCCAATCCATCTCTTGTCCCTCCATCGGAGGATGTGCTGCAACGAATTGTCGCGCCTCGAGATTATGTCATGGGGCTGGCTTCCGGACACGATTGCACCATCTGATCGTCGGCCGGTACACTCGCGGCCAAAGCACTCGTCGCCGACCGCATGGCCTTGTATTTGAATCGAAGGGCGGTTTGCGAGACGTCGCTTTCGGCTCTGCAGCGAGCAGCTCGTATGGCCCCGACTTGGCGTCGCGCTGCCGTAGCACTAGTTTGAGGCATAGGGTGCTCCTGAGGAGTTTTGATTCTGAGCATACCGGGTTGATCCTGTAGGTGCTGAATGGATAAAAACAGAGGCGTAAAAAACGAGGCAATTGGACGATAGTATTGGCGATACGTTGGTATTAGCCTTGAAGTGCTGGGCAATGGACGCTGGCGGCATCACATGACATTCAAGGCGTCCATCGTCAAATAGCTTCTTCACCACACTTTCTGGCTTGACAGCAACGGATGTAGGACGACTTGCGGGACAAAATGAGGCCCCTTTACGAAAGGCTCACAAACAGGAAACGATTTTGCGCCTCGGTTGGTGCGAGCTGGCAGTCGAAACGCCACAGCCCGACCAATCTCGGTTTTCTTCATCCTACTGTTCCTGAATGCTTGTTTGTAGATCTGGAGATGAATCATGAAAGCAATCGTTGTCCACGAATATGGTGGTCCGGAAGTATTGAAGTTCGAGGAGTACCCTGACCCGGTTCCGGGTCCGGGCGAGGTGTTGGTGCGGGTCGCCGCCGCGAGCGTGAATCCGATCGATTACAAGCGGCGTGCTGGATTAACGAAGGATTTTTATCCCATTAAGTTCCCGGGCCTCATAGGAGTCGATGTCGCGGGGACGGTGGTCAAGATGGGGCCGGCAGTGCAAGGCTTTTCTGCCGGCGACCGGGTGTTCGCTATGGCGGACAATACTTACGCCGAACTTTGTGTCATAAAAGCGGCGATCTTGGCGAAGGTTCCCAAGGGGCTCGATTTGATTCTGGCGGCGGCGCTGCCGCTGGTGACAACGACTGGCGACCAGCTCAGTTCCGCTACGGGAATCAAAGCGGGCCAGACGGTTATGGTCGTAGGTGCTGCAGGAAATGTCGGGCGTTCGGCGGCATTCACTGCGAAGGAACGCGGGGCGGCTGTGATCGCGGGGGTTTTGCACAGGCAGATGGACGAGGCGAAGACCGTCGGCGCGGATCAGGTGGTCGCAACCGACGACGACACCGCGATGGCGAATCTTCCGCCGCTCGATGCGGTTGCGGATACGGTCGGCGGAAGAATCGCCGAGAAGCTGATCGCCAAGGTTAAGCCAGGAGGAGTGTTTGCTTCGGTTCTCGGGGCACCGCAGAACGCGTCGAAGTACCCGTCTGTAAAGGTGGTGCCAGTATTCTCGAAATTCGACAGGAAAACCCTCGAGTTCATGGCCGAAGCGGTGCGAGATGGCAAGCTGGTAATTCCAATTGGCCAGAAACTGCCACTTAGTGAAGCGGCAGAGGCTCAAGCAGCGGCGGAAAAGGGTGGCATCGGGAAGATCTTGCTGGTGCCTTGAACGCTTTGCTGGACAAGCAACGTCTAAAGGAAAAATCGAAAATGAAGAAGGATCGCCGCGGATTTAATCCAGCTTCGAAACCAAGTGGCGACGGCTGTGTGGAATGCCTGGCGTCGCGGGAAGGTTGGTGGTTTCATCTCCGTCGGTGTGCGGAGTGTGGGCACATCGGATGCTGTGACAGTTCTCCGAGTCAGCATGCATCAAAGCATGCGGCGGCAACAGGGCATCCGATCATAACCAGCTTTGAGCCGGGTGAGGACTGGTTCTTCGATTATGAAAAACAGCGGATGATCAAAGGTGTGGAATTGCTTCCGCCGCACGCGCATCCCGAAAGTCAGCCCGCGCCTGGTCCCGCAGGCAGGGTGCCAGCCAACTGGGAATCGCTTCTAAACTAGCTGCGCGTTACAGGGTAGCCAGCAGATGAAACGCTTCCTAGAGACCGTAGTCGTCTCCGGCCGCATCCTAATTTATCGATAACGGAAGGCACCGCGTGCATCTAACTGAAGCGCCGATTGCACACCAAGGCTTCTTCGCAAGTCACTTCTTTCACGGTGAGCATCTACGTCCCAAGAGCGGCGAAATAGGCAGGGACCTCGACGCAAATGATCTCCTTCGGCTCTGGTCGGGATTTCCAGCGTCGCGCCGGGTCTCTTACAAGATTTTTCGAGAACCGCCCGCACAAAACTATAAGCGATACCATCTTAATTGTCTTACTCCCCCCTCGTGTGGCTTAATCGCAATGGTTCGAGATGCACGTTGATCGGGCTTAGAAAACTTGTTTTTGAAGAAGAACAGGAGAACACACCGTGTATGAACTTCTGACGAAATCAGTGGCGCAACGGCAACAGGAACGGAAGATGGAAAAACGCAACGCCGTGGGACGTATCGCGGGCTTTACCATCGTTGCGACAGCCGCGGCAGTGCTCGCCGCCCTGGTCGCCACCGCCGTTTATGCGCAGGACAAGTACTCGCTGAAATCGCCGAGCGGAATCGCGTTTTCCGACTTCAGGGGATATGAGGACTGGTCGGTGGCCTCTTCCGCCCGGACCGACGAAGTGCTCAAGGTAATCGTCGCCAATCCGACCATGATCACGGCGTACAAGGCCGGCGTCCCCGGTAACGGCCAGCCCTTCCCGGATGGGTCCATGATCGTGAAGCTCCAGTGGAAGCCGAAGAAGAGCACGGAGGCCCCTTTCGTGGTGGATGTGCCAGACGTCTTTGCCCAAGCTTTCGTCATGGAAAAGGACAGCAAGAGATTTCCGAAAAGCGGCGGGTGGGGCTACGCGGTGTTCAACTACGAAGCCGCATCGGACAAGTTCACGGCCGATCCCAAAAGCTTTTCAGACTGCGGACACGCGTGCCATGTGGCCGTGAAGGCGAAGGACTACATCTTCCACCCATACCAGAAGCGTTGAAGCGCGCCTGTAAAATCGGAAGTCGGAACCTGAGCGGGAGGTCTTATGACGGCTACAACCGCTACCGCGCATCCGCAGCAAAATGCTGCATCGAAAGGCCACCTTTCTCTCCCGTGCCGGCAGACTCGTTCGATGCAACCTACTCCGCGACCGATGCAAAAAGAATCGAAGGACCGCCGCACATTTTAGAGGCGCGGGAGTTTCATTTCTGTGCTGAAGTGCACAGAATCGCTTTCCTCCGGGTGGCAGAATCTCAGGTAGCTCCAGCGAATCCGGTGGGCCGATCTCGTGTCTGCGGCAAACCAGAGGTTGATCCCGGCATCTCGGCTTGGAACCCGCCACGAGGATTCGAAAGCTAACCCGGCAGTGCGTATCCTGTCTTCACAGCCAACCTGCAGGGGTGGAGGGCGATAAGTCTGAGAACGATGCGGCTCCCGCTCTTGATTCTGCATATCCTCGCCGGAAGCGTCGGCTTGCTGACCGGCACGGTCGCCATGGCTGTGCGCAAAGGCGGCAAGCTTCACCGCGCATCCGGCAACGTCTTCACCGTTGCCATGCTGACCCTGGCCACCAGCGCCTTCTGCCTAGCCATCCTGAAATCCCAGCAGGGCAACGTCGTCGGCAGCGTTGGCACCTTCTACTTAATCGGCACGGCCTGGCTTGCCGGACGCCGCGGAGAACGCACACGTCTTATTGACTGGAGTGCGCTTTTCATCGGCCTGGTTGGCGCAGTTGCGGCTATCGCCTTGGGCGTTTACACCCTGCACAACCCGGACGGCGTCGACAAAACGACTGCCCCAGCCGGTATGAGCTTCTTCTTCGGCGCCATCCTACTGCTCGCCACTGCAGGCGACATACGAATGCTCGCACACGGCGGAATTTCAGGCCGGCAACGCATCACTCGGCACTTGTGGCGCATGTGCTACGGACTTTTCATTGCGACCGGTTCTTTCTTCCTGGGTCAGCAGCAAGTTTTCCCGGCCTTCCTGCGTGGCTCCATATTCCTAACCCTACTAGCACTTCTGCCGCTACCCGTACTGATCTATTGGTACCTCCGGGTGCGGTTCAGCAAGGCTTACAAGAACCAGCTGCAGCCCAACACGCTACCGGCGACTTCTTGAAACGTGATTGATCGGAAGGCTGCGGAACTTTGTCCAACGATCGGTAATTGTGTTCGGGCACTCCACTGTTTTAGAAAAGACCACATTTTTCGACCGTGGGTAGCTGCCGCGGTTCCAGAATTGGCTTTTGATGCGCATGAAGCAGATCCTACCAGACAGGCCACCACGGTCACGAGATCACACCTACCGCACGGTACCCTCAAATTTGTACCGCCAAGGCCGTAACGGACCGAAATCCGAACATCGTCCGATGCGTCGGTATCCTTATATATATATTCTTTATATATTCGTATGCATTGAATCCGTCCCGCCACCTCTGTTCCTTAAGCTACTAAGCCTTTAACACTTAGGTGCTTACGCTTCTTGCCCGACCGAGGGAGTAGTATAGACACGCTCGCACCGGTAGCCGCCGCCATCCCCTGGGAGGGGGAGCTTGAAGGGCGTGCCTCGGTCTCCTATTCTGCTTCCACCAGGCGCATGGTGACGGAGATAACCCGGCCCACAATTTCTGCCTCCCGCGGATATGCAAAACGGCGAACCTCGCATTTCGAGAGTGGATGAGGAACGGCCGATAAGTAGCCATCACGCAGCTCGCACCAGCTGCAAAGAAATTCACCGCGAAGCTCCACGAAATAGATGGGACGGTCATGCTCGTTTTCCCACCCGGACGGCACGATCTTGCGCTGATTCTGATCAATTTCGACGATCGAACCAGGCCGGATAATGGGAAACATAGTCCGGTCATCCATGCCCACGAAACCATACACACCATTTCGAAGGTCCAGATGCTGGATCAAGCGAATGGGAACTTCTCCCCAGATTTCCACCAATCGTGACAAGAGATTCGTTTTGTCGAGGCGCAACTCTTCGCGCGACTGCAGCGGAACCGTGACCGTTTGTTCCGACTCGCCCACGCCGGGCGCAAGCTGGGTTTTCGGCGGTGCGAACATGGCCTGATCCTTATCGAAATCGCTCAAATTACATCCAAAGAGCGCAAAAATGCTCGACCAGTGTATGCGGTAGATCGTCCCCAGGGCGTAGAGCTTGAAAAAGCTCAGTTTGTGAATGCCATTCTCGATGTTGTTCAGCCAGCCGCGCGAGATAAAGAAATCCTGGTTTTGTTTTCTCTTCGCAAGGCGCTTGCTGCGCGCTTCGACTTCCCGCAAGCTCAAGCCGCACTGCTCGCGCAGCTGCTTTAGCTTCGTGCCCGCCTGTGCGGTTGGCGCCCCTGGGTCCATTGCTGTGTTCGGTCTGATACCATACCCGTTACTACCATGAACGTCTATTCTATAAATTCATTAGCACGACCATTTGTGATTTTGCGGCGTCTCTCGATTCGTGTCTTGGATTCCGGACACCGCTAGGTGTCCGCAAAAGCGGTCAGCGTTTTCTTTCTTTACCCAATTGGCAAGTTTTGTCTTGCACTGTGCGGACCATGCCTTCCTCCTCGCGGCGCAAGCAGTGTGAGCTTATTGACATAACGCGCTCGGTCCTTGCTGCGCGCGGACTTTCACTCGCCGAATTATCCAGGCAGTCTCGTATTCGTTTTCCGCGCAGTCCGCTGTTCCGTATTCCTGCGAACTTCTACGACGCTTTGAGGCGCGCTTCGTTCAGCCCAAGTCTGCATCAGCTGTATGCCTTGAGCGCATTGACCGGCTACAGGTTTGTCGACTGGATGTCCGTCTTCGGGTTTTCGTTCGATGACGTTGCCGCGTTTCAAGCCTCTTGGCCCAGGTACTGGACGACCGAACTGGACGCGCGTGTGTATGACCCGAGCGCCGACGTCTCCTGGTTCGAAGAGACCTCTGCACCTCTTGGAGGAGTCTTGACTCCCCTGAGTCACTGGCTCTCCGGTAAAACAATTCGGCCGCTTGAATCGCTCACCCGCAAAACGACTCATTCCTTTCGCTACCTGAAAATTGGTTCGCGTGATGCCTATGCGTTTCCAGACCTGTTGCCCGGCAGCATCGCCCGCATTGACAGCCGCCTTCCCTCCGACCAGTTGCTCGCTCCGGAGAATGCAAACCGCATTCTAGCCATCGAACACGATCGTGGCATTCTCTGTGGCAGGTTGCGACCGGTGCGTTACGGTCGAGTTGTCCTGTGCTCCAGACAGATTCCGTACGCTCCGATCGAGTTGAAGCTGAGAACCGAAGCGAAAATTCTCGGCTACGTCGACATGGAAATTCGCGCGACGGAATACCGGCAAACTCCGGAAGTGCAAGCCAGCTGGAGACAGCTTGGGAGACGACCCATCCCGCAGGCACCGGAATATCCAGGACGCTTGGGGGAGTTGGCCCGCCAGGCCCGCATCCGCTCAGACTTATCGTTCCGCGAAGCCTCCAGACGCACCGCAGAGATCGCTCGAGTGCTCCAGAATCCGAACTATTTCTGCGCGCCGGGCGCACTATCCGACCTGGAAGCCCGCGACTTGCTCCCGCGTCACGTCCATAAACTCATTTCCCTGAGCGCGGTCTATTGTGTTTCGATCACCCAGTTGACCGAACGCGCGGGATTGCATCTGGAGGACGCAAGGCTGGAACCGCTGCCCGCACAATGGAAGTATGCACCGGGTCGGGAGCCTTCGCAGGTGCCGTACCGCCCCTCGCCATTTCTGAATGCCATTGAACACGAACTGGAAGAGATCCCGTTTTTCCTCAGAAAAGCCCTTCCGCCGTTGCTCGGACTGCCGAATGTGTCCGTCCGCGATCTGTTTTGGGCCGGCGCAACCCCGGAGCTCGCGCACCCCTATCTGAAGGGCGCCGCCTTTCTTGCGGTCAATCGCCGGAGCAAGACACCCGCACCATCCCTCTCTTCGCCCGTTTGGGCACAGCCCCTCTACGTGCTGGAACTGAGGGACGGAAAGAGGTTGTGCGCCGCCTGCAGTCTGCAGGAAGGAACTCTGCTTGTGCGGCCGTGCGCGTCGGGCGATCTTCTCCGGCTGCGCCATCGGGCCGAGGCGGAGGTTCTGGGGAAAGTCGTAGCCATTGTTCGCCGACTGCAACGTTAAAAAAGAGACGACAGCGTGTGTCCGCTGGGTCGTCTTTGCATGGAAGGAGGACCAGGTCACAAAGGCGAACGGTTAGCAGCGGCAGAGGTTGCTTGAGAATCGCGGAAATGTCTGTCATCGCGCAGTTTCGCCTGTCACTTCACATTCGCGAACATTTTCGAAAGCTTCTGGAAAGTTGCACCCGGGTCTGACAATTTGCAATCCGTGGATGCGGCAATCGCCGCCGCCCTGGCAGAAAGTACCCTATGCGTCGAGTACGGGAGCAGCTGCGCAGTGTCGATACTCCGGACGGCACCGTTGTTCTGGATGTCGAGACTGGGAAGATGTTTCGACTCAATCCGGTTGGCGCCCGGATCCTGTGCCTTCTCAAACAGGGCACCCCCATCGGTCAAGTTGAGGAATTGATCAGCCGGGAATACCACGTCGAAATCGAAACGGTACGAGAAGATGTACGCCATTTCTTCACTGCTCTCGCTGCGTGTGGACTTGTGGAGCGGAACGCGGCAGATTCCGGTCTTTGAAGCTGGAGGGTCAACCATGCCCCAAAACCCACCGATTCCGCCTGAAACGCGGCGCGTGATTCTATGCCGGCCGTCTCGGTCGGAATTCTTTCTCGTAGCAACCCCCAACGGTTTTTCTGTTCCTGAAGTACGCATCCCTGGCCGTCAGCGTATCTCCGCAAACCTGAATGCCGCCATCAAGGGCCGATGGAACGTGGACGTCGTAACAATCGGCGAAGTCGCAACCGCGGGACCGAGCAACCCGGCATTGAGCAAGTATGAAATCGTCGAAGTTCTCGAAGCGGACGGATTGTCGCTGCCGGGCCTGGTCGCAAAATCCCACGCAGAACTCGACAACACTTCATTTTTGGAAGCCGAGGACCACTCAGCCTTGGAAACCGTTACCATCAATGCCGGCCAACTTCCCCTGCGCGGCCCGGCCGGTCCGTTTGCGCGATTCGGTTGGTTTGCCGATCTGCAAAGCTGGGTGAGACAAGAGCTGGAACGTTTCGACCTCTCTCTTACGGGTCGGTTCGAACAGTTCAACGCAGGTGCGTCGTTTTCTCTGATCCGGTTTGAGACCAACCGTGAAGCAGTGTGGTTCAAAGCCGTCGGGGAACCCAACGTACGGGAATTCGCGATCACACTGGAATTGGCAGCGGCACTGCCGAGATACGTACCCACCCTACTTGCCGCCCACCAGAGATGGCACGCATGGCTTTCGGTCGAGGCACCGGGAGAACTCCTTTCGGAGCGCGGGTGCCTCAAGAACTGGCAGGCGGCAGCAACAGCGCTGGCCGAGTTGCAGATCGCGTCCATCCCTCATGTCACCCGTATTCTAGCGGCGGGCACCTGTGATATGCGCATTCCCGCATTGCGCGCCCAATCCGACCGTCTGTTTGGGATCCTGCACCGTTTGATGGGTCAGCAAGCAAAGACTCCTCCGTCACCGCTCACCCCCGATCAAATCCGCTCCCTGCATCAGGAGATTGAGGAAGTTCTTCTCCAATTGGAGCAACTGGAAATCCCGGACGCTCTGGGACATCTCGACCTGAATCCAGGCAATGTCCTTGTCTCACCGACAGGTTGCACTTTCCTGGACTGGGCGGAAGCGGCCGTAGGTCCACCCTTGTTCACGCTGCAGTATCTGGTCGAGCACCTCGGCCGAGCTCTCCCAACTGAATCCGACGTTGAACCGAAGATGGTCGCCGCGTATGGGGAGCGTTGGGAATCGTTGGTTGGGAAGCGGAGACTGCAGGCCGCCATGCCATTCGTTCCGGCCGCTACGGTGTTTGCCTACACCGCAATGGCGATCGCCGGACGAGACATGAACTTCATCGAGCAGTCGACCACGGCGTCATCCCTGCGCAGCCTGGGGCGCAGACTGCACCGAGAAATCGCAGCCTTGCGCAAGAGGTCCGCAGCCAGCTGACGGCGCACGCGGAGAAGGACGTGGGGAATGTTCTGGTTACGGGGAAGGGCCTACTTGGAAATTTTCCGATTCGAATGGTACTTGCGCCACGGCCAGTTCAACATGATCTACGAACAGGTGCGAGCCTGCCCCGTGGCCGAGGCTCGCCCCCGCGGCGAGACACAACACGACATTTGCCGTGCCGTCAATCTCGCTTGCATCTTCTATTTCAAACAGATTCTCTGCCTGCAGCGCGCCGCCTCGACAACCTGCCTTCTTCGCAAAGCGGGCATCCCCGCACAGATGGTAATCGGCGTACAGTCGGTTCCCTTCAAGGCACATGCCTGGGTGGAAGTCGAGGGCGCTGTCGTGAACGAGAAGTCCTATACGCCGGAAATGTACAGCGTTCTTTCGCGTTTTTGAGCCATGAGAAACGGGGCGGTCATGCATATCCAGTTCGGCTTGTGGAATTTTGACGGGCAGCCGGTCGCGCCGGAGCACATCGCGCGAGTGAAATCCATCGTTAACCGGTCCTCGACCCAGGGCCGCGGGGAATTTGCCGACGCAGAAATTTACCTGCTTGATCTCCATGAAAACGACGGAGCGGACGCGGATCAGCCCTTTCGCACTGGTTCGGGTTCCCTCATTCTTTGGGATGGACGCTTGGACAACAAGATAGAGCTTGTTGAGGCGCTCGGTGGAGACCTCTCGCGCGAGGCCGCGGATGTACAAATTGTGGCGGCAGCGTACCAACGCTGGGGAACGAATTCCTTTTCGAAACTCGTAGGCGATTGGGCAGTAAGTGTCTGGAATTCCACCGAACACACGCTGGTCCTCGCAAAAGATTTCCTGGGAGCAAGGCACCTCTATTACTCCATCAAGTACAATTCTGTGAGTTGGAGCAATGTTCTCGATCCCCTTGTACTTGGCTCAGCGCAGTCTTCGGCTTTAAGCGAGGAATACATTGCAGGCTGGTTTTGCCGCTTCCCCGCTTCCCACTTGACTCCCTATTGCGACATTCAGGCAGTGCCTCCGTCCTCCTATGTAGTGTTTTGCGATGGCAGAGTAACGGCACAAACCCATTGGACCTTCCATCGCGCGAACACCGTTTTCTACAAGAACGCGGTCGAGTACGAAGAACACTTCCGCGAACTGTTCGAGAAATCCGTAACACGACGGCTCCGATCGAGCGCGCCTGTCCTGGCCGAGCTCAGCGGGGGCATGGACTCAAGCTCGATCGTGTGCATGGCCGACCGTGTACTTTCCCGCGGGAGGGCCCAGACACCGAGGCTCGACACCGTTTCTTACTACGACGATGCCGAACCGAACTGGGATGAGAGCGCCTATTTCAAGGTCGTCGAACGACGCCGCGGCCGCACGGGCCTCCATGTACCCATGAACTTCCGAAAAAACCTGCACCCCACCTTTCCGACCGACTGCTTTGCGGCAACTCCCGGATCAGGGAGCGGCTTCGAAGAAAACGACCTGTACCTTGCCTACCTTCGGTCTGGTCAATACAAGGTCTTGTTGCAAGGTTTCGGGGGAGACGAGGTCCTTGGAGGAATTCCGGCCCCTGCGTTGGATTTGGCCGCCCTGCTCGTTTCCGGTCGTCCTTTTTCGTTTGGGAGAAGTCTGCTGGCCTGGGCTCTTGCTGGACGGACCTCCGTAATCGGTTTGTTGGCGGATACGGCGCGCGAGCTTTTCCCCATTTCCCGAGCGAGCGCTGCGTCCGATTCTGTTCCCTGGCTCCAGCCTGACTTTGTTCGGCGCAATCGCAACGCACTGCAGGGTTATGAACCGAGCGGCGGTCTTGCCACCCATCCATGCTTACGAGCTAACTTACTCGCGCTGGACGGCCTGCGCCGGCACCTCAGTTGCCTGACTCCGGCCGGGAATCGAGGTCTTGAAAGACGCTATGTCTATCTCGACAGGGACTTGCTCGAGTTCCTTTATGCCATTCCGCGTGAACAAGTGGCGGGCCCGGGCCGGCGCCGTTCCTTGATGCGTCGGGCTTTGCGAGGACTTGTTCCTTCGGAAATTCTGGACCGCAAGAGGAAGGCGTTCATCTCCCGCGCGCCTATCGTAGCGCTTCGGGAGGAATTGGACGAACTGCTTCGTGAAACCAAGCAAATGCTTTCCAGCGACTTGGGAATTGTAGACCAGCAGAAGTTTCAACAACACCTGAAGCAAGCAGCAGCCGGTCAACCGGTCCTGGTCGTACCTCTCCTGCGCACGCTTCTCGTGGAAGCATGGCTTTGCCACATCTCGCGCCGGACGGACTGCTGCAAGCAACCGTTTCCGTTCCCGCTGCGCACCCGCCTCTATACGCCACGCGACGCACGCTATTCCTTCAGCTGATGGAAAGTTCAAAACAGAAAGGAGGTGATTGACGTGAAATACGAAAAGCCGCAAATTTCGAATTTGCCGGATGCACTGGAAAGTATCTTGGCGGGTTCCCTTATGAAGGGAGACCACCACAGCGACAGCCCAGGCAGTAACCAGATCACGGTTGCTGCGTACGTGTCCGACGAAGACTGAGCAACACGGCAATCGGGGCACGCTTGAAGCGTGCCGGTTTGCCATGAGCCAACTGCCCTACGCCCGTTTTCCGTTTGACGAGTAACTCCAGATCCTAAAGCCAATTTTGATTTCATTGCCCATCGCTCGAGTGCATCGGCGATGATCGCACCGACTCCTCGCGCAGCCGGTGCCAGTATTTGTATTGCAGCGCCTTGTCCGGGGAGGGGTCTTCTTCGCCACTGAGCCAGAAGCGAAACCAGTCAAGATTCCGTTCGTAAATCTCATATCGGTGCCTGGGCTGATTCTTTATGTGCAGCTCATTGGCGTAGACAAACATGTCGACCGGCTTGTTCAATTGCTGTAGCGACGTATACAAACTGAGACTGGCTATATATTCCGAATCACTTGCGTTCACGAGAAGGGGGCTTCCGATACGGTCGGCGTTGAGCGAAGCCGCCATCTGTTTCCAGTTGGATTTAGCCATTCCTTCCGGCCATCCACCAAGTCCCCAGCTTTCAAACGTTTCCTGCCACGTGGCTCCTCCCATGTAATAAAAATAGGGATCGCGCGCCCCTGGTCCGCTCAGGACCGCTGCGTGGAACCGCGAGGTATGGCTGATCGCGTATTCGACAATTTCCGCCCCGTGGCTGAATCCGGCAATGCCCACGCGTTCGGGATCGATCAAGCCCCTCTTGGCTAACATATCGATCGCTTCGGTAATGCTTTCTGTCGGAGATTTCCAATCGAGCAACCGGTCGGCAAAGTCCCGCGGCCGTCGGCTGCGCAGGCGACCGATATCGAAACTCAAGACCACAAAACCTTCTGCCGCATAGAGTTGAATCGGATTTTCATTGCCCGATGCGCCAAGAAGAAAGTAGTCGCCGCTTCGGTAGGTCGTAACCACAAGCGGATATTTTCTCCCTGGCTGGTATCCCGCGGGTTTCATCACCTGCCCAAACCATTCCTCACCGTATTCATTTGTGCCCGCAATTCGCTCGGCCGGGCTGAGGAGAAGGTCCGCAAATTCGGGATTCAGGTCAATCAATGTCCGAAGTTCATTCCGCTGCGTGTCAATGATAGCGATCTGTGCGGGAACCAAGTTCGTTTCGCGCGTGCAAGCGATATGCTCGCCCGCCCTATCTACCGAGAAATGCCGGAGAAACGCCGAGCCCCTGAACACCCGCTTCACGTCGGGCGTGGTCACATCCGTCGCCTTGACTGTATCGCTGCGACCATCGCCTTGATTGGCTAGGTAGTACAGCGAGTTGCCGTCGAAACTCCACCAGTAGTCGGTCACGATGTACGCGTCTGAAGTTACTTGACGCACACTGCGTGCCCGGAGGTCGGCGAGAAACAAGTTCCAGCTGAATATTCCTGTTCGATGGGAATCTTCCACAAAACAAAGGAAGGCAACTGTATGTCCGTCGGGCGAAAGCTGTGCGCGCTCGACCCGACAGCCGTCTGACAACGCAGGGCGACGGGCGTCGAAAAGTTGCTGTACATCACCGACAGGTGGTTCCAGGGTCCCTTCCTCTTCAGCAGTTGCACGGCGGTCCGTTCCCGTTTCGAAGTCATGCGCCCAGGTTTCGGTAGTTCTTGCTTGCTCGGAAAGACTCGCCAGAATGACGGGCACTCCTTGCCAGGGCAGGAATCGGTCATCGTAGTGAATGCCTTGTCTCTCGATCTGTTCTGCCGCGCTTGGGTCTGCCGGCCGCCTCACTTTGAGAATAAGCTTCCGGCCGTCATCATCTCGCCGATAACTCAGGACATCCCCAGGGACGTGTGTTAGCTGCGACAGCCGGTCGGCCTTCCTGTCCCATCCCCACACTTGCCAGGGTTCCGTCGCACGCATGCGCATTCTGTAGGTCAGCGAGGAACTGTCCCCTGACCACTGGGGAGATTCGGGGATCCATTGATGGATTGCGTCCCAGTGAGGCGTACCGGCGCTACCCAGGCACTTTGGGGCTTCGTGAGAGACAGCGTCGGCGACA